>Ga0114974_10000182_pt1 | contig 55605 bp, 53 predicted proteins | sample S_130206_EF_Meta_FD_87318 | JGI IMG/M metagenome (GOLD analysis project Ga0114974, IMG submission 87318) | Freshwater microbial communities from Lake Simoncouche, Canada to study carbon cycling - S_130206_EF_MetaG | ecosystem: Environmental > Aquatic > Freshwater > Lake | place: Lake...
CAATTGGCGCCACGTTCACCGTGCTCCAGTCGCCGCCGATCGGGACCCGGCGGCCGAGCAGCGGACGCAGCGCACCGACCGCCTCGAGCCCCTGGTGCGGGAACACCGCTTCATGCACCGCGGCCCACCGCCAGCGTTCAGGCTCGCGCCCCATCCGTCCTGCCAGGTCCTCCACTGCCGCGTGCAGTGCATCGCTGACAGCCGCGTCGCAGCTCTCCTTCATCGGAGTGGCGATGTTGTCGCACCACACCGGGTTGCCGTCGAGCGTGGCTTCCAGGAAGCGCGTGACGGACGAGAAGCGACCCTCGTAGCCGAGACTGAGCGGACCGAGTTCGTCGCCGACGATCGTCGGCGCCAGCTTCAGGAACCACGCTTCGAAGATGGCCGGTGCCGCGGCATCGGCCCGAGCGTCGTCGTCCCACGTGCGCAGGATCGCGACGGCGCGCTGGTCGAGGGTCGACTGAGGCTGGACGTGCGCGAGCAGGCGCGGCAGGACGTCGCGTGCGTGCAGCGAGACCGAGTCGGCCTGGATCCGCGCGAAATCGTTCGGCGTGAGCTTGTGCCCGGCGCTCAACTCGCGGAGCAGGTCGACGATGCGCCTGGCGCGGTACGGATTGGGATATTCGAGGCCGACGAGCGGCGCACCGAGTGCACCTGACGGCCGGTTGTTGGCGGTGACGATGAAGTGCTGCGGCGGATCGTAGGCGTGCGGCAGTTCCTCGAACGGCACCCAGCCGTCCCACTCGGTGTCTCCGGTCCAGCCGTCGGTCGGCTGCGAGCCGTCGCCGGAACTGCGGACCGGGATGTGACCAGGGGCGTAGTAGCCGATGTGGCCGTTCACGTCGGCGAACACGAAGTTCTGCGACGGTGCCACGTAGTCCTTCAGCGCCGTCGTCACATCGTCCCAGTTGCGAGCGCGGTTCAGCCGCATGTAGGCCGAGATCGTGAGGTCGTCCTGGTCGAGCGCGGTCCAGCGGAAGGCGAGCGGCTCGAGCGGCGGCGAGGTGGGCGGCGTCGGCGATGCCGCGCTGTTGGCGTTGATGGCGTCGGAGATGAGCGGGCCGTGGCGTGTGATGCGCACGTTCACCACCACCGGTGCGGCACCCTTCACCCGCAGGGTCTCGGGAATCACCGTCATCAGTTCCTGGACGCCGAGGAATTCCGCGAACCGCCCGGACGCATCAAGCTTCTCGCGATAGAGGTCCTGTACATCGGCGCCGACGTTCGTGGCGCCCCAGGCCATGTCCTTGTTGCGGCCCAGCGCCACGGCCGGCGTGCCCGGCAGCGTGGCGCCGATGATGTCGAGATCGCCCGCCGAGACATGCGCGAGATACCAGATCGACGGCACGTGCGTGGCCAGGTGCGGGTCGTTGGCCAGCATCGGCGCGCCGGTGGCGGTCATCGTGCCGTCGACGACCCAGTTGTTCGAGCCGATCGCTTCGTGCTGCGCACCGCCGAGCAGGAACGCCGCCACCATCGGCGGGCCGCTGGTCAGCATCTGCTCGAAGGCGGGCCACGCGTTGGCGTGTGTGGTGGCGCCGGGTGACGGCGAGTCGAGCGACGCATGCGCCGGTGCGGCTGGTAGCTGATCGTTCAGGATGCTCAGGCCATCAGCCGGATACGGCGGCAGCAGCTGGCCGGTACGCGTGTGACCGAGCTTCGCCTGCAGGTCGTGTCGCAGCAATTCGGACGAGTAGTTGGCGCTGAGGTCCCAGGCCATCATCTTCACCCACACCAGCACGTCGGGGCCGGTGAAGGGCTCGGGTTCGAACCGCAGTAGGGTGAACTCGGGCGGCAGGGCGCTGCCGTGGTGGGTGCTGATGAACGCGTTCACCCCGGCGACGTAGGCATCGACCTGCTGCCGGACGTCCGCAGGCAGGCGGTCCCAGGCGCTCCGCGCTGCCCGGCCGAAGCCGACGGTGCGGAGAAACCGGTCCTGCGCCAACGCGGGTGCGCCGAAGATCTCTGAGAGGCGGCCGTGGCCGATGCGGCGCTGGAACTCCATCTGCCATAGCCGGTCCTGCGCATGCACGTAGCCGAGCCCGAAGAGTCCATCGAGCGCGTTCGACGCGAAGATGTGCGGAATGGCGTCGGCGTCGCGCACGATGTCGACCGCACCGGTGAGCCCCGTCACCGTCTGGTCCTCGCCGTAGTCGGGCAGCGACCGCCGCAGATACAGATAGCCGCCCGCGCCGGCGAGGACGACGAGGGCAATCAGGGCAAGGGCGACCCGGCTGAGGATGCGGCGCATGCGAAAATCATAGCGACAAGCCTTGCCGATTACTGATGTGAGATTCGAGATGCCCGAGTGAAGATTCGAGATGCGCGCACGGACACGCTGAAGCCGACGCTGGACGGGCTCTACCAGAACTTCAACCAGGCCGACTCCGCCACCGACCCGATCCAGATCGTGCGCCGGTTCACCGCGAGCGACGATCAGGAAATTGTGGCGTTCATCGCCGCGGGCCTGGCGTTTGGCCGGGTCAGCAGCGTGATGCACTCGGTCGAGCGGGTGGTGGCCGTGATGGGAGGCTCACCGGCGCAGTTCGTGCGCGACTTCTCGCCGTCGCGCGACCGCGAACCGTTCCGCGAGTTCGTGCACCGCTGGATTCGAGGCACGGACATCGTCGCGCTGCTCTGGCTGATGCATCAGATACTCGCGTCGCACGGTTCGCTGGAGGGGTTCTTCGTCGAAGGCGACCCAGGCGGTGACGATGTGCGGGACGCGCTCGATAGCTTCTCGCAACGGGCGATGGCGCTCGACCTGCGCACGGCCTACGGCCGCGTGCCGGCCAGACCGCTCGTCAGCTACTTCTTCCCTCGCGCGTCGGCCGGCAGCGCCTGCAAGCGGCTGAACCTGTTCATGCGGTGGATGGTGCGGCAGGATGCGCTCGATCTCGGCGTCTGGACCCGCGTGTCGCCCGCGCGCCTCATCGTGCCGCTCGATACGCACATCATCCGCGTCGGCCGCTGCCTGCAACTCACGAAGTACACGAGCCCGGGCTGGCCGATGGCGCTCGACATCACGCGTGCCCTGCGCGAGCTCGATCCGGCTGACCCGGTGAAGTACGACTTCTCCGTGTGCCACCTCGGGATGATGAACGCGTGCGGTTTCGAGACGCCGCGCGGCGACTCGCAGTGTCCGCTGAAGGGCGTGTGCCGGCCGAAGCCGCGCCGCAAGTCGCGCTGAACTCTGACGGGTCCGGCTAAAGCCGGACACTACGACTGACACGCGTGACGGCAGCCTCGCGTCGCGTCCGGCTTTCGCCGGACCGTGATCTAGCCGGACCCGGCCGGCACGTCCGCCAGGTGCGGCGTCCGCGCCAGGCGTGCGTAGACCGCGGCGGTCTCCGCCACCATGCGCTCGAGGGTGAAACGCTCGCGAACGCGCGCATAGCCGGCCACCGCCATGCGGTCCCGCAGCGGCAAGTCCCGCAGCAACTGGAGCATCGCCTCGGCCAGCGCGTGCGAATCGCGCGGCTCCACCAGCAGGCCGGTCGTCCCCTCGTCCACCACCTCGGGAATGCCGCCGGCGCGTGTGCCGACGATCGCCTTGCGGCAGGCCATGGCGTCGAGCAGCGAGGTGCCGAGCCCTTCCGTGACCGAACTCATCACGAACAGGTCGAACCCCTTGATGCAACCGAGCACGTCGGTGCGGAAGCCGGGGAGCAGCACGTGCTTCTCGAGGTGATGTTCGCGCACCAGGTGTTCGAGGTGCTCGCGCAGTTCGCCTTCGCCGAGGATAACGAAGCGGGCATCCGGAATCTTCTGCACGACGAGATGCGCGGCTTCGATGAAGTAGCGCTGACCCTTGTGCGGCACCAGCGCCGCGACGTTGCCGACCAGCGGGGCGCCGTGCGGCAACCACAGCGCCTCGTGCACGTTCACGGCTGGCGTGGCATCGATGCGGTCGGCGTCGATCCCTTCGTGCACCGTCACCACGCGTGAGGCGTCGACGCCGTCGCCGATCAGCATCTGCCGGATCGCCTCTGACGCCGCAATGAAGCAGTCGACCTGCCGGTACTTCCAGCGCGAGAACGAGTTCGGCTTCAGGTGGAAGTCGACCCGCCGCGTGGCCACGAGGGCGGGGGCGCGGCGTCCTTCGCGCCAGCGCGTGGTGGCACCGAACTGGAGCGCCATGCCGGCCATTGCCACGCCGTGCGGATCGTGCGCCTGGATGATGTCGGGGTTGAGCCGCCCGATCAGCCGCGCCAGCCGCCAGGCCGCCGACACGTCGACCTCGGAGCGCGGCGCCAGCGGGATGAGGTCGAGGCCTTCTGCGGCGCGCTGGCGCAGTTCGCCGTCAGGGTGGGCCACGAGCGCGGCGCGATGGCCGATGGCGCGCAGCCCGTTGACCGTCAGCAGGACTTGATTCTGGCCGCCTCGCCAGGTGCGCGCGGTATCGATGTGAAGGGAGAACACGTCGGACTCCTGCCGATCATACTGGCGGCGGGCCGTCGCCGGGGCGTGCCGCCGGCGAGACCTGCAGTTGCCAGAGCTTCGCGAACTTCAGGAACACGTAATGCGCGTTCATCGTCGAGACGATGAGCCCGACGCGGCCCAGCGTGAAGCCACCCTTCGCCACGTAGTTGCGCAGGAAAGCGAGCGGCCCGCGGAAGGCGAGGTCGGACAGCGATGCGCGGCGGCCCGCCTCGTACATCTGGCGCGCAGCCGCGGTAGTGTAGCGGTCGATCGTCTCGAGGTGGTCGGCGATGTCGCGATAGGCGAAGTGCTGGAGGTCGCCGGTGAGGCGGCCGAGCGTGCCGGCGACCGCCACGCCCTCGTGCACGTACTGGCCGGTCCAGCGTGCGGTCTTCCGGTTGTACAGGCGTGTCTGGAAGTCGGGATACCAGTCGGTGCCGCGGACCCAGATGCCGAGGTGCCAGGTGAGGCGGGGCACCGTGTAGGCCGCGTGGCTTGGCGCCTTCAGCACCTGCTGGATCTCGCGGGCCAGCGCCGGCGTCACCCGCTCGTCGGCGTCGAGCGAGAAGATCCAGTCGTGCGCGGCCTGCTCGGCGGCGTAGTTCTTCTGCTCGATGTAGCCGGGCCAGTCGCGGACGATCACCACGACGCGTGCCTTCGCGGTGCGCGCGATGTCCACTGTCTGGTCGGTGCTGTGTGAATCGACGACGACGATCTCGTCGGCCCACGCGACCGACTCGATGGCTGCGGCGATATCGGACGCTTCGTCCTTCGTGATGATGGTGACCGAGAGCTTCGGCACGAGAAGGGGAGTGTACATCGCGCCGCCCGCGGTTCCCTCCCCGTCGTATCCCGGCGGGGTTGGATTCCAGGGCGGCGTGGCGAATGTCCCGAGAGATGTCATCAGCGCGCCGGACAAGGGGGACGGAGCCGCGCCCCGTAGACGAAGAGGACGCGCGGGCCTCGAAGCCGTTCGTACTCAAGCCTGATCAACGCGTCAAGGCGTGCTCTCGGGCATTCAGGCCCAGCCAACGCGCAGGTCCTGCCCGGAACGAGCCGACCTGACGGTCGGCAGCTACAGGCGACCGACGAGTTCCTACCGCGCGCCCTGTGCGGCCGACGTGATCGGCGCGTTGCCGGTCAGCGAGGTGTCCTGGATGGCTTCGAAGTCGACCACCGACTTGTTGTAGTCGGCAATGGCCTTGATTTCGTTGGTGCGCGCCTGCGCCAGGTCGCGCTGCGCCTGGAAGACGAAGAAGCTGATCTGGATGCCGGCGGCGAATTTCTTCTCCTCGGCGGACAGCTTCTGCTCGGACAGGTCGCGAGCGACGCGCGCACGCTCGACGCGCTTGGCGTTCGTGGTGACCTGACGGGCGGCGTCGCGCACCTGCGTGCCGATCTGCATCTCGAGGTTCCGCAGTTGCTTCCCCGCCTGCGAGTACTGCAGCCTGGCGCGCGCCAGGTTCGTCTCCTGCGTATTGCCGCCGAGCGGGTAGGACACCGAGACGCCGACCGTCCACGTGGGGTACTGGCTGGAGAACACGTCGCCGAGCACCGACCCGTAGCCGCGCTGCGCGACCACCGAGCGTGGCCCCGTGGTGCCGGTGAAGCTGACCGGCGTCAACTGCGAGCCGCCGACCGCGTTCGACTGATACGACACGTTGGCGTTGATTTCCGGCAGCACCTGCGAACGGAAGTACTTCAGGTTGATGTCGCTCTTCTCGATGGAGTTCTTGGCCAGCTTCACGTCCGTGCGGCTGTCGATCGCCTTCTTGATGGCGCCCTCGACGTCGACGCTAATCGCGGTGAACGGCATCTGTTCGCCCGGTTCGAGCGAGGTCGTCCAGAAGTCGGGCGAGGCCGGGTCGAGGATGAGCGCACGCAGGCGATCTTCGGCCTGCTTGATGGCGGCTTCAGCGACGATGACCGTCTCTTCGTTGCGCGCCACTTCGGCCTGCGCCTCGACGATGTCGATGGGCGCCATGGTGCCGATCTGGACGCGCTTCTCGTTGTCGGCCAGGGCGCGCTTGGCGAGGTCGAGCGACTGCTGCTGCGCCGAGAGGTTCTCGCGCGCGAAGGCGAGATCCCAGTAGGCGAGCTTCACGTTGCGCGTGGTGGTGGCGATGGTGGCGCGCAGCGAGACGTCCGCCGCCTCACGATCCTTGCGCGTCGTCTGCAGTTGCTGGCGGTACGAGTCGATCGTGCGGCCGCGCAGCAGCGGCTGCGAGAAGCTGAACGCCACGTTCGAGCTGAGCAGCGGGTCGAAGTTGGTGAAGGCGTTCGTCGAGGTCGAGCGAGCGCTGTTCCAGGCGACCGAGTAGTTCGCGCCGGTCGGCAGGACCTGGTTCACGCCGAACTGCGTCGAGAAGCGCGCGTCGGAGATCTTGGCCTGGCCGCCTGACAGGAAGCTGCTCGACGGGGTGTTCTGCGAGTTGTTCTGCAGGGTAGACGTCAGCGTGGGAACCCAGTAGCTCCGGGCCTGCGCCACCGCCACGTCCTCGATCTGCGGGTTGAGGCGTTCGATCTGGATGCCGAGGTTCTGCGCGAGTGCCAGCGTCACGGCTTCGTCGATGGTGAGTTTGCGGACAGCCGCGGCCTGCCCCTGTGCCGAAGCGGGGGTGACAGCGGCTGTGGCGACAGCGGCCGCCAGTAATACGGCGGCACACATCTTCGAATAACGCATGGACTGAAGCTCCATCAGGCGAGATATCGGGATGACATTCTGAATCGGTAGACGTCTGGCGGGGGGGTTCGGTTCAGAGACCCGGATTGTATACTACCCAGTCGAATGGCCACACGAGATGAATTGCTCGATTTGTTCCGGAAATCAGGCGCCCTGCTGGAAGGGCACTTCCGTCTGAGCTCCGGCCTCCACAGCACCGGCTACCTCCAGTGTGCGCTGGTGCTCCAGCACCCGGCATCGGCCGAACAGCTCGGTCAGGCGATTGCCGAACGCACCCGCCACCTGCGTCCCACCGTGGTGCTGTCGCCGGCGCTCGGTGGCGTCGTCATTGGACACGAGGTCGGCCGCGCCCTCGGCGTCCGTGCGCTGTTCGCTGAACGCGCGGACGGTGTGCTCACGCTGCGCCGCGGCTTCGTGCTGTCCGCGTCCGACCGCGTCCTGGTGATCGAGGACGTCTGCACCACCGGCGGCTCCACCCGCGAAACGATGCAGGTGGCGACGGCCGCAGGCGGTCAGGTCGTCGGCGCCGCCTCCATCGTCGATCGCAGCGGCGGCAAGGCCGCGTTCGACGTGCCGTTCGAGGCGCTGCTCAGCATCGACCTGCCGACCTACCAGCCCGAATCGTGCCCGCTGTGCGCGCAGGGCCAGCCGGTGGTGAAACCCGGCTCCCGTCCAGTGGTCGCCTGATGTGATTCACCTGAAGCTGACGATTGCCTACGACGGCACCGGGCTGGTCGGATGGCAGCGTCAGGCGACGGGCACCTCCGTGCAGGGGCTGCTCGAAGACGCCCTGGCGCCCATTGCGGGTGGCCCCGTGGCGGTTGCCGGGGCCGGCAGGACCGATGCCGGCGTGCACGCGCTTGCGCAGGTCGCCTCGGTGACGATCCCCCGCCAGGTGACGGCGCGGGCCGTCGTCCAATCGGCCAACATGTATCTGCCTCCGGCCGTGCGCGTGACGGCGGCCGACGAGGTCGACCCAGCCTTTCATGCGCGCTTCACCGCGGTGGCGAAGCGCTACCGCTATCGTCTCTGGAACAGCCGCGTGTTGAACCCGTTCGAGCGGAGCTACGCCTGGCACGTGCCGTGGCCGCCGCTCGATCTGGCGGCGATGAACGATGCCGCGGCGCGCCTCATCGGCACGCACGATTTCGCGGCGTTCAAGGGCGCCGGCACCGACGTCGACACCTCGGTGCGTACCATCTTCGCGTCGGCTGTCGCCGAGACCTGTGAGCCCGACGGCGGCCGGTTGCTGACCTACGAGGTGCGAGGCGACGGATTCCTGCGTCACATGGTGCGGTCGATCGCTGGTACGCTGGTCGAGGTGGGGCGAGGGCGGCGGCCCATCCATTCGATCGACGAGTTGCTCACGGTGCGCGATCGGGCCGCCGTCGGCAGGACTGCCCCGGCACACGGTCTGTTTCTGGTCGCAGTCGAGTACAAATAGGCGACTTATAATGGCCCAGCATGTCGCTTGAGAAACTCCTGGCCTGGATTCCGCCAGGATCGCCGGACGAAGCCCTGGCTCGTCAGGTCAACTTCGACCAGCTGCCGGCCCACGTCGCCATCATCATGGACGGGAACGGCCGCTGGGCCGCCCAGCGCCATCTGCCGCGTGTCGAAGGCCACCGCGCCGGTATCGACTCGGTGCGCGACGTCGTCGAGACGTCGGCGCGGCTCGGCATCGGCGTGCTCACCCTGTATGCGTTCTCGGTCGAGAACTGGAAGCGTCCGAAGGCCGAAGTCGCCATGCTGATGATGCTGCTCAAGCGGTACATCAGGCTCGAACTCGGCACGCTGCTCAAGAACAACATCCGCTTCCGTGTCATCGGCCGCACCGACGACCTGTCTCCTGACGTCCAGCACGAACTCGAGATCGGCATCCGCAAGACCGAACACAACACCGGGATGCTGTTCAACATCGCGCTGAACTACGGCGGCCGCGCGGAAATCGTCGACGCGGCACGGCGTGCGATCGCGTCGGGGATGGCCCCGGCCGACCTCGACGAGGCGAAGTTCGGAGACTTCCTCTACACATCGGGCCAGCCCGATCCCGACCTGCTGATTCGCACGAGTGGCGAGATGCGGGTCAGCAACTTCCTGCTCTGGCAGATTGCCTACGCGGAGATCTGGGTCGCCGACACCTTGTGGCCCGACTTCAGACGCCGCGACCTCCTCGGGGCGGTGCTCGACTACCAGAAGCGCGATCGCCGGTACGGCGGCATCAAGCCGTCACCGGTGGCGCTCGGCGCCAAGTGACCACGCGCATCATCAGCGGCGTGGTCATGATTGCACTGACCGTCGCCGCCGTCTGGTACTCGCCGGCGTGGCTGTTCCTCGTGATCGCCCTGGTGCTCGTGGCACTCAGCTGCCACGAATACGGAGGGCTGGTGCGTGCGAGCGACCTGCCGTATCCGGCGGCGCTGGCGACCGTGGCCGCGGCGCTCACCTGCGCGTCGTTCGCGCGGGACGGTTTCGGCGGCGCCGGCCGCGTGCCGCTCGACCTGGTGCTGATGACGGCGTTCGTCGCGATCGGGGCGCTGTCGCTCGGCGCGTGGCGCGGCGGCAACAACGCGCTGGCCTCGGCCGCGGCGGCGCTGCTGCCGTGCCTGTACTTCGGCCTGCCGCTTGGCGCGATGCTGGCCATCCGCGAGAGCGACGGACCGCCAGCGCTCTTCCTGCTGATGCTCACGGTGATCGTGAGCGACTCCGCGCAGTACTTCACCGGTCGCGCCTTCGGCCGGCGCAAACTGGCCGAGACGATCAGCCCGAAGAAGACCATTGAAGGCGCCTACGGCGGCGTCTTCTTCGGCACGCTGCTGTTCGTCGTGCTTGGCGGCTACTGGCTGCCGGCCATGCCGCTGTGGCTCCGCGTGCTGCTCGGCGTCACGGTCGTCGCGCTCGGCATCGTCGGTGACCTGTTCGAGTCGATGCTGAAGCGCAGTGCCGGCGTGAAGGACAGCTCGTCGCTCATCCCCGGGCACGGCGGCGTGCTCGACCGCATCGACGCGCTGCTGTTCGCGGCGCCCGTCTACTACATCGTGCTGATGCATGTCTGAGTCGCACGTCACGCGCATCGCCATCCTCGGGTCGACCGGGTCGATCGGGCAGAGCGCGCTGTCGGTGGTCGATACGCATGGCGATCGCCTCGAGGTGGTGGGCCTCGCCGCCGGCGAAAACGCCGAGCGGCTGGCCGAGCAGATCGCCCGCTATCGCCCGCGCATCGTCTCGCTGGCGACAGCGTCGGCGGCCGACGTGCTGCGCGGCCTGTCCAGCGGGTCGAACGATGTGGTGTTCGGTGGCATCGGGCGTGAGGGGCTGGTGGCCGTTGCCACGCATCCCGACGTCGACATCGTGCTGTGCGCCTCGTCCGGCACCGACGGGCTGGAGGCCACGCTGGCCGCCATCGAGTGCGGCAAGACCATCGCCCTGGCGAACAAGGAAGTGCTGGTCATGGCCGGGGGGATCGTCACCGAGGCGGCACGCCGGCGCGGTGTGGCCATCCTGCCGGTGGACAGCGAGCACAACGCCATTCACCAGTGCATGCATGGCCGCCGGCCGGGCGAACTGAAGCGCCTGGTGCTGACCGCGTCGGGCGGACCGTTCCGCGGACGCACGGCGTCACAACTGGAAGACGTGACCGCGGCAGATGCGCTGCAGCATCCGACCTGGCAGATGGGACGCAAGATCACCATCGACTCGGCCACGCTGATGAACAAAGGGCTGGAGGTCATCGAGGCCCGCTGGCTCTTCGATGTCGGACCGGACCAGATCGACGTTGTCGTGCATCCGCAGTCGGTGGTGCACTCGATGGTGGAACTGGTGGATGGGTCGCTGATCGCGCAGCTCGGCGTCACCGACATGCGCCTGCCCATCCAGTACGCGTTCTCGTATCCCGATCGGTGGCCCGCGCCGGTGCCGTCGCTCGACCTGGCGCGTCGACGCCAGCTCGACTTCGACGTGCCTGACACGCGGGTGTTTCCGTGCCTGGCGCTGGCCTACCGCGCGCTGCGCGGCGAGCCTGGCCTGGCCGTCGTGCTCAACGCGGCGAACGAGATTGCCGTGGCACGCTTTCTGGACGGTCGCTTGTCGTTCCCCGCCATCGCGCAGGTCATCGAGCAGACAATGGATGCGTATGTGGCGGCGGAAGCAGGCACCCTCGCGCAGGTCCGCGCGGTGGACGCGTGGGCGCGCGACTACGCCCGTGAACTGGCCTGCGGGCTACAATTGAAAGTCTGAGGTTTCGGTGGCTGGCACACTGACTACGTTCCTATCGTTCGCGTTCGTGCTTGGCGTCCTCGTGTTTGTGCACGAGCTCGGGCACTTCCTGGCGGCCAAGCGCATTGGCATCAAGGTGCTGAAGTTCCAGCTCGGCTTCAACCCGACGGTGCTGAGCATCCGCCGCGGCGACACCGAGTACAGCATCGGCGCGTTGCCGCTCGGCGGCTACGTGAAGATGGCGGGCGAGAACCCGGACGAGCCGTCGACCGGTGGCCCCGAAGAGTTCATGTCGCGCAGTAAGTGGGAGCGCTTCCAGGTGCTCATCATGGGGCCGGTGATGAACCTCGGCCTCGCGGTCATCCTCACGGCCGTGGTGCTCTACCAGGGCGCTGAACGCCTCGCCTACGAGACGCGTCCGGTCGTGCTCGGCGCGGTGATGAGCGACTCGATTGCGGCCGGCGCCGGACTCAAGCCGGGCGACCGCATCACCGAGGTGGCCGGCACGGCGGTGGCGACCTGGGAAGATTTCTACATCGCGGTCGGCACCAAGCCGGACCGTGAGGTGCCGCTCACCTACGTGCGCGACGGCAACCAGGGCTCGGTGAACGTCACGCCGAAGACGCCCGACGGGAGCCGTTTCGAAATCGGCGACATCGGCGTCCTGCCTGACGTCCACCCACATATCCGCGCCGTCAGCGCCGGCGAACCGGCCGAGAAGGCCGGGCTCAAGCCGAACGACGTCGTCGTATCGGTGAACGGCGAAACCATCACGTTTTCGAGCCATCTGAAGGACGCGATCTCGAAGCGGCCAGAAGAGCCGATCTCGATCGCCATTCTCCGCGACGGTCAGCCGCTGACGATCACGGCCACGCCGAAGCGCACCGGCAGCACCGGGCTGCTCGGCGTCGCGATCGCCGACGAGACCACCAGCATCAAGCCGGGTCTGGTGGGCGCCTCGAAGCTCGCGGTCGAGAAGAACCTGCAGTACGCCGGCCTCATCTTCCAGACCGTGTGGGGGCTGATCACACGCGAGACATCGCCGAAGCAGTTGATGGGCCCCGTGGCCATCGCGCAGTTGTCTGGCGAATCGGCGCAGCTCGGCTGGATTGCGTTGTTCAGTCTCATGGCGCAGATCAGCCTGAACCTCGGCATTCTGAACCTGCTGCCGATTCCCGTGCTCGACGGCGGACACATCTTCATCATGGCGATGGAAGGGGTGGCGCGCCGCGACTTCAGCGTCCGCATCAAGGAGAAGATGCTGCTGGCCGGCTTCGTCGTGCTGATGACGCTGATGGTCACGGTCATCTACAACGACCTTGCACGGATTAGCTGGATCGAACGGCTGATGCCCTGGCGCTAACGGTCATTGGTCATTGGTCATTGGTCATTGGTCATTGGTCATTCGTCGTTCGTCTGCCAGGCTCGGCGTTGCCGACGGAGCCGTATTTGCTATACGGTCGTCCTAACGTCCACTTAGGAGGGCAACTGTGAAGTTCTTCAGATTCGGTACGCTCCTCGCTCTGGCCCTGCTTCTCGGCGTCGGCACCGCCCGCGCCCAGAACCAGACGATTACCTCCACGGATATCCAGCGTCTCCAGGATGCGCTGTCCGACGCCACGCGCGATATCTCCGGTGCGCGCGTGCGCGACGCCGCGCTGGCGTCCCGGCTCGAAACCGAGCTGAACGACCTGCGAGACGAGACGGCCTACGTCCGCGTGAAGCTGCGGAAGAACGAGCCGGTGGCCCGCACCGATTACTTCGATCTGCGCGACAAGATTGACGAACTCCGCGCACGTGCCAGAGGCGAAGGCAGCCGTCCTGGCGGCGGCACGTCCACCCAGACGTCTCGCGGTTCGGCGCTCGATGTCCCGGCTGGCACCGAGTTCGATGTCAGGCTGAGTCAGTCGCTCAGTTCGTCGACCAACCTCGTTGAAGATCGCTTCGAGGCCACGACCCTCGTCGAGCTGCGTGAAGGCGACAACCTCATCGTGCCTGCGGGAGCGGTGATGCGAGGCGTGGTCAGTTCGGTCACGAAGACAAGCCGCTCCGAACGGACCGGACGGCTGACGCTGGCGTTCGACCAGGTGACAATCGGCCGCCGCGCCTTCCCGATCCGCGCCACGGTGACGCAGACCATCGAGAGCGAGGGGATCAAGGGCGAGGCTGGACGCGTGGGCGCCGGCGCCGGCGTGGGCGCCGTCCTCGGCGGCATCCTCGGCGGCGTGAAGGGGGCGATCGCCGGCATCCTCATCGGTGGCGGCGGCACGATCGCGGCGACCGAGGGCAAGGACGTCGACCTGCCCGCCGGATCGATTCTGCGCGTGCGGCTCGATTCCGGACTGAATCTGCGATAAGGCCTGGAAGGACGGGAGCGCCGGAATCGGCGGGTCGCGGACGGCCCGCCGATTCCGGCGCTCCCGTCTTTCCCGACTCTCCAGACCTTCCCGCCCTACTGCGTCAGTTCTCTCATCACTTCCCGCGCGGCCGCAATCGTCTTGTCCACGTCCCTGCGCGTGTGCGCGGCGGACACGAACCATGCCTCGAATTGCGAGGGCGGCGGATAGATGCCGCGCGCGAGCATGCCCCGGAAGAAGCGCGCGTAGAGGTCCGTGTTCGCGGTCGTGGCCGAGGCGTAGTCCTTCACCTGGCGGTTTGTGAAGAACGGCGTGACGACCGAGCCGAACGCATTCACCTGCAGGTCGACACCCGCCTCACGCGCCGCGTCGGCGAAACCAGCGGCGAGCCGCGAGCCGAGGACGGCCAGATGCTTGTACAGCTTGGGCGAGAGCTGGTCGAGACACCAGATGCCGGCGGTCATCGCCAGCGGATTGCCAGAGAGCGTGCCGGCCTGGTAGACGGGACCGGCAGGCGACACCAGTTCCATGAGATCGGCTCGTCCGCCGTAGGCACCGACTGGCAGTCCGCCGCCGATGATCTTGCCGAGGCACGTGAGGTCGGGCCTGACGCCGTAGACCTGCTGTGCGCCACCGGCAGAGGCGCGGAATCCCGAGATCACCTCGTCGAACAGCAGCAGGGCGCCGTGCGTGTCGCACAACGCGCGCAGCCCCTGCAGGAAGCCGGCGGCGGGTGGCACGACGCCCATGTTGCCGGCGATCGGCTCGACGCACAGCGTCGCCACCTGGCGCTTGTTCGCCTTGAACACCCGCTCCACCGACGCCAGGTCGTTGTACGTGGCGAGCAGCGTGTCGGCAGCGGCGGCCTTCGTGACACCGGGGCTCGTCGGCGTGCCGAGCGTCAGCGCGCCTGAGCCGGCCTGCACGAGGAACGCATCTGCGTGGCCGTGGTAGCACCCCTCGAACTTGATGATTTTGTCGCGGCCTGTGGCCGCGCGCGCCACGCGCACCGCGCTCATGGCCGCTTCGGTGCCAGAGCTGACGAAGCGGACACGTTCGAGCGACGGCATCAGCTTGCGCACGCGCGTCGCCAGTTCCACTTCGAGCGGGCTCGGGGCGCCGTAACTGGTGCCGAGGGTCGTGGCGCGCTGGAGCGCCTTCACGAGCCCCTTCGGCGCGTGGCCGTGGATGAGCGGCCCCCAGGACATGACGTAGTCGATGAAGACGTTGCCATCGACGTCCTCGAGCCGCGCACCGTAGGCGCGACTGATGAACAGCGGCGACGCACCCACCGACTTGAAGGCGCGCACGGGGCTGTCGACGCCGCCAGGCAGGATGCCGAGGGCGCGCTTGAAGAGACGGGCTGACTTGGTGGTTTTCATGGGGCGATGTGTACTGATACGCGCGGACCTGAAGGTTCGCAGCTACGTCCTGCTACGCTCGCTGGGCCGACCTGACGGTCGGTCTCGCTACACATTGATGGCCGTGCGGCGGCTAGGCTAGGCGAGCGCGCGCGCGGCCTCGCGTGCGTAGTAGGTGATGATGATCTCGGCGCCGGCGCGGCGAATGGACGTGAGCGTCTCCATCATCGCGCGCGGCTCGTCGATCCAGCCGTTGCGAGCGGCCGCCTTCAGCATCGCGTATTCACCGCTGACGTGATACGCCGCCGTCGGGTAGCCGAACGCCTCCTTCACCTTCGCGATGACGTCGAGGTAGGCGAGCGCCGGCTTCACCATGATGATGTCGGCACCTTCCTCGATGTCGAGCGCCACTTCGCGCAGCGCTTCCTCGACGTTCGCCGGGTCCATCTGGTGCGAGCGCCGGTCGCCGAACTGCGGCGTCGAGCCGGCCGCATCACGGAATGGGCCGTAGAACGCCGAGCAGTACTTCGCGGCGTAGGACATGATCGCGACGTTGTCGAACCCGCCCTCGTCAAGCGCCTCGCGGATGGCGCCGACGCGGCCGTCCATCATGTCGGAGGGGGCGACGATGTCGGCGCCGGCGGCAGCATGCGACAACGCGGCGCGCGCGAGCTGACCGACGGTCGGGTCGTTGGCAATCGCCCCGTCGATCAGCAGGCCGCAGTGGCCGTGATCGGTGTACTCGCAGAGGCAGACGTCGGTGATGACCAGCGTGCCTGGCACCTCGCGCTTGATGGCGCGAATGGCCGACTGCACCGGCGCCTCCGGATCGTACGCCGCCGAGCCCACATCGTCCTTGTGCTCGGGCAGGCCGAACAGCAGCACGCTCGAAACGCCGTCGGCCTTCGCCGCGGCGGCTTCCTTCACCGCTTCATCGACCGAGAGGTTGAAGACGCCAGGCATCGACCCGATCTCGCGGCGCACGCCCTCGCCCTCGCAGACGAAGAGCGGGAGTACGAACATGTCGGGTGAGAGGCGCGTTTCGCGCACCAGCGCGCGCATCGCCTCCGTCGTACGCAACCGCCTGGGGCGGCGCGTCAGTTTCAGCGAAGAGTGAGCCATACGTCCCTCCGGGGCGGTGCGGGTCCTAGCGTGCCTGTTCGTCGGGCGCGCCGGTGCCCTCGAAGTGCTTGACGATGGCGGTGCAGAGCGCGGGAATGGTGTACTGCGTCGGCACGATGCTGCAGTTGATGCCGAGCTGCGAAGCGGCTTCGGCGGTGACGGGTCCGATGGCCGCCACGGCAGTGGCGTGGAGCAGGTCGGCGGCGGCGTCAGCGCCGTAGAGCTCGGCGAAGCTGCGCACTGACGAGGGGCTGGTGAAGGTCACCAGGTCGATACGCCGGTCGAGCAGCATGCGGTAGACGTCGGGCTCGCCCTCATGCTCCGGATCGATAGCCACCGTGCGGTAGGCAATAACCTCCTCGACCGCGGCGCCGCGCTTGCGGAGTTCCTCGCCGATCACCTCGCGGCCGATGTCGGCGCGCGGCAGCAGGAAGCGGAGGCCGGCGACGTCGCCAACCTCGAGCAGGGCCTGGATGACGCTTTCAGCGCGCGACTCGGCCGGCAGCAGGTCGACCTTGATGCCGAAGCGCGTGAACCGTTCGGCCGTACCGGCGCCGATGGCGCAGAGGCGGACGTGGTTCAGCGCGCGCACGTCGGCGTCCGAGCCAAGCAGCCGGCCCATGAACGCGTCGACGGCGTTGCCGCTGGTGAAGACGGCCCAGTCGAACTGGTCGATGCTCGAGCACGCTTCGTCGAGCGGGCCGAAGTCGGTCGGTGGCACGATGCGGATCATCGGCGCCTCGATCGGGTCGGCGCCAAGCGCCTGCAACTGCGCCACGAACTCGGCGGACTGCTCGCGCGGCCGCGTGACGAGCACGCGCTTGCCGAACAGCGGGCGGGTATCGAACCAGCGCAGGTGTTCGCGCAGCGCCGCGACGCGCCCGATCACCAGGATGGCCGGACGCCGTTCCGTGCGGTTGTTCACCAGGTAGGCGATCTCGGCGAGGGTGCCGAGTGTGGTGTGCTGCGTCGGCAGCGTGCCGTCGTAGATGAGCGCTGCGGTGTCGTCTTCGGGGCGGCCGGCCTTCAGCAGCGCCGACAGCATCTCGGGCAACTGGTCCGGGCCGGCGTAGCAGACGATGGTGCCGTCGAGGGTGGCGAGGCTCGCCCAGTCGACGTCGGGGAGCGTGTTGGCCGATCCTTCGTTGCCACGCACGAACGTCAGCGTGTCGCCGCCGCCGGGATAGGTGAGGGGAATGCCCGAGTACGCGGCTGCGCCCATGGCCGCCGGAATACCTGGCACCACCTCGAACGGGATCTCGCGCTCGTGCAGGAACAGTGCCTCGGAGCCGCCGGAGTCCCAGATGAACGGGTCGCCCCACTTGAGGCGCACCACCACTTTGCCCTCCACGGCCTTGTCGGCCATGAGGTAGCAGATGGCTTCCTGATCGAGCGGTGAGGGCGCCGGCATGCCGACGTCGATCTTCTCCGCGCCAGGCTTCGCGGCGCGCAACAGGCGCGGGTGCACGAGATGGTCGTAGAGGATCACGTCGGCGTCGGCCAGGCACCGCAGGCCGCGAACGGTAATGAGTTCCGGGTTGCCCGGTCCGGCGCCAATCAGGTAGACGATGGATTCATTCACGATGCAGCGATTCTATTGCGTCTTGCGCTCGTTCTGTGCCTGAACCCGCCGTGCGTCTTCGAGAATGTCGCCTGCACCCTGCGCCAGCAGGTCGTGCGCCGCCCGCACGCCGAGGGCGCGCGCGTCGCTGCGCGGACCGCGCACGGTGGTGTGGATCAGCCGGCTCCCGTCGAGCGCCACGACGGCCGCCACGAGTTCGAACTGATCGTCGCGCAGCGGGGTCGCCAGCGCGCCGATCGGCGTCTGGCATCCGCCGCCGAGTGCGTCGACGACGCCACGTTCGGCCTCCAGTGCTTTGGCTGCCACACGGTCGGTGATGCGGGCCACGGCCTCCGCCACCCGCTCGTCGCCGCTGCGAATCTCGATGGCGATGATCCCCTGTCCTGGTGCCGGCATGCAGGCGCTGAGCGGCAGGGTGAACGAGATGCGCGCGCCGAACCCGAGCCGGCGCAGGCCAGCCGCCGCCAGCACGATCGCGTCGTACTGGCCCTCATCGAGCTTGCGCAGGCGGGTGTCGAGGTTGCCGCGCATCGGCAGGAACGTCGCGGTCGGGAACAGGCGCGTCAGCAGCGCCACCCGTCGCACGCTGGAGGTGCCGATCGTTGGTGCGTCACCGAGCGCCGCCGCCAGTTCCTCGAGGCTGTGCGCCGTCACGCCCCGCGAGGCCGGCAGCAGGATGGCGTCGCGCGGATCCTCGCGCTCGAGCACACCGGCAATCTCCAGCCCGTCGGGCAGCAGCGCCGGCATGTCCTTGCTGCTGTGCACGGCCAGGTCGATCTCGCCGCGCACCAGGGCGTCCTCGATTTCCTTCACGAACAGCCGCTTGCCGCCCACTTCCGACAGTGGCCGCTCCTGCAGTGTGTCGCCGGAGGTCTTGATGATGACCAGTTCACACGGCGGTCCGCCGGCGTCAGTCAACAGTCTGGCGACGGTGGTGGCCTGGTAGAGCGCAAGCTGGCTGCCGCGCGTGCCGAGTCGAAGGGGAGCAGGTGTCATGCGAGTGCGGCGTCCTGGGAGCTCAGCGCGAGCCGGGTCTGATGAACGGCTCGACGCGGTGGTCGTCCGTGGCATCGCGCGGGGTTGAGGTGTCGGGCGGCTTCTGATCGAGATTGAACAATCGGGTCAGCGCTTCCGCGTAGGTGCCGACGGTTTCCGGATCGGTCACCGACTTGAGCTGCTCGGTCGGCGTGAGCAGCAGTTTCTCGACGATGAGGCGCGTGATGTCGTCGACGCGGCCGCGCGTATCGGGCGGCAGTGCCGACGCCAGGCGCTCGAGTTCGGCCTTGCGGATGCTCTCGAACCGCTGGCGCAACGCCACGACGGTCGGGATGGCACCGCGCGAGCTCAGCCACTGGCCGAACTTTTCGACCTCTTCATTGACGATGCTCTCGGCGCGGCTTACCTCGCTGGCGCGGCGCGCGAGGTTCTCGCGCACGGTCGCCTGCAGGTCGTCGATGTTGTAGAGGAACACCTGCTCGATGTCGCCTGCCGCGGCTTCCACGTCGCGCGGCATGGCGATATCGATGATGAACAGCGGCCGGTTGCGGCGCGGGTGCATCACGGCCTCGAGGTGCGCCTTGGTCAGGATCGCCGTCGCGGCGCCCGTGGCGGTGATGACGATGTCGGCGGCGCCGAGCAGCGTGTCGAGTTCTTCCCACGGTGCGGCCGACGCGCCGCCAATCGCTTCCGCGGTGCGTGCCGCATGCGCGATCGTGCGGCTGACGATCGTCACCTGGTGCACACCCTGCGACTTCATGTGAAGCGCGGTGAGCTTGCCCATTTCACCAGCGCCGATAACCAGGACGTTGCGCCCCTTGAGGTCGCCGAAGATCTTCTTCGAGAGCGACACGGCCGCGAAGCTGACCGACACCGCGCCAGCGCCAAGCCCTGTTTCGGTCCGCACCCGCTTGCCGACGGCAAACGACGCGTGGAACAGCCGGTTCAGAAACGTGCCCGCCGTGCGCGCGCTGGCGGCGGCGGTGTGGGCGTCCTTCACCTGGCCGAGGATCTGTGGTTCGCCGACCACCAGCGAGTCGAGTCCGGCGGCGACGCGGAACAGGTGCCGAGCGGCCTCGAGGTCGGTGACGTCGTAGACGTGCGGCAGCATCGCCGAGCGTTCGATGCCGTGGTAGTCGCTGATGAAGTCCGCAATCGCGGCGCGGCCGGCGTTTACGTCCTCGCACGCGGCGTAGAGTTCCGCGCGGTTGCAGGTGGAGACGATGACGGCCTCGCTGGTCGCGTGGCGATCGCCGAGCGTCGCGAGGGCGTTCTCGATTCCCCGCGCCTGGAAATCGAGGCGCTCCCGGAGTTCGACCGGGGCGGTGCGATGACTGATGCCAACCAGAAGCAGGTGCACGGTCGAAGTCTTAGAAGTTGTGGCTCTTGGTGAGGAAGTAGCTGATCGGCAGGAAGTTCAGCAGCACGATGGCGAACCCCACCGCCGACAGATACGCGGCCCGGCGGCCGCCCCAACCAATGCGGCGCGCGGCGAAGACCTCGAACGAGTACAAAAGCCAGCACAACACGGCGACGAAGATCTTCGGATCCTGCAGTGACATGGCCTGGACGCGCGGGTCGTCACCCGGGGCCTGTCCGGCCCAGATGAAGCCGACGACCAGACCGATGGTGAGGCAGACCCAGCCAACGAAGGTGGCGCGCTGGTTCATCGTGTCGAGGACGTCGAGCGCCGGCAGGCGCGAGTAGAAGAAGCCGAAGTGCTTGGCCTTCAGCTCCTTGAACTGCAGCACGTAGATGATGCCGATGACGCAGGCGAGCGCGAAGCTCGCGTAGGCGAAGAGCAGCGATGAGACGTGGATGCCGAACAGCGGCCCCTGCAGCACCTCGGCCCGCTCTTCCGGAAGCGGATGCAGCGCCGGAATGAGCTGGAGCGCGACGACCAGCGGCAGGATGAACGCGCCCATCGCCCGTTCCTCGGTCGACATCTCGGTGAAGAGATACGCCAGCACCAGCAGGAGCACGAACGTCGAGATGGCCGACGACGCATTCGTCACCGGCACATGCCGCACTTCCATCGTCTGCATGCCGACCACGAAGGTGTGCGCGAGCGCGCCGGCGACGAGGAAGGTCGTCGCGGCGCGGCCGACGTCAGGTTGCCGCCGTGCGAAGTGCAGCATATAGGCGACGAGGGCGGCGACGTAGAGGACCAGTGGGATGGCGTTCATGGCGTCTATCGCGTTGGTGCGAAATATCCAAGCTTGGTCCGCGCCTGCGTGCCCTGCCGGGACGGACGGACCACTACGCGGCGCCAGGCGCCGTCGCGTTTCGGGTTCTTCGAGGTGTAGCCCACCGTGTACTGGCTGGAGAGCTCGTCGGCAATCTGGCCGTAGATGCCGTTCAAGTCGATCATCTGATTGGGGAAGAACGAGCGCCCGCCGGTTTCCTGCGACAACTGGCGAAGGACGAACTCGGCTTCCTTGAAGCCGCGGCTGGCTGAAGTGCTGGTTTCAGGGGCGCGCAGGCCGATGGCGTAGATCGCCGTCTCCGAGCGCTTGGCCAGGTCGAGCACTTCCTCGAACGGCAGCAGGCTCGACGTGTCTTCGCCGTCCGACAGCACCACGATGGCCTGACGACGGATGTCGTCGGTGTTCGTGGCGACCGCCTTCTTCAGGTCCTTTAACGCAATGTAGATGGCGTTGTACATCGACGTGGAGCCGCCAGCCGAAGTGCGGCGGATGGCCGTCTCGATCTCGGAGGCCTTGTTGGTGAAGTTCTGCAGCACGACCACGCGGCTGTCGAAGTCGATGATCTCCGCCAGGTCCTGCTCGCGCAGTCGGCGCGCGAACCCGACCGCCGCTTCCTGTGCGATCGGCAGGCGGGTCTCCATGCTTGCGCTCGTGTCGACGAGCAGGGCCAGGGCAATGGGCAGGTTGGTGCGGTTGAAGAGGGTGACGTCCTGCTTCACGCCGTCTTCGAAGATCTGGAAATCGTCCTGCGTCAGGTCGGTGATGTACTTCTGCTGCGGGTCGGTGACCGTCACGTTCAACGAGACAATGTCGACGCCGGCGCGGAACGACGGCGGCTGGGCCGCTGCGGCTGGCGCCGTCTGCTGCGCGCCACGCAGCACGAGCGGCACGGCGGCCGTGAGGGCCAGCGCCGCGATGACCGAGCGCACGCGGGAGGTCCGCATCAGCGGCGGCCACCTTCGGCAGGCAACTGCGCGATGCCGCGAACCGTCAGGCCCGGCTTCGCCGCCGCAACCGTGACCTTCTCGGGCGGAATCAGCGTGGTCGGGCGGGCGTAGGTGATCTTGTACTGGTGCGTCAGTTCGTCGGCCAGCTGCTTCAGGCGCGACGTCAGCCCGCTTGACGCCAGGACGGTGTCGTAACGGCCACCCGTCTCGCGGGTGCCGACGTCGAGGGTCATCATCCGTTCCTGGTCGCCGCTCATCGGGCGGCCGACGACCATGACGTGAAAGGCGGCGCCCGAGTCGAGCAGCGGCTCGATGGCCGACTGGTACGGGCGGTCGCTCAGGTCGGGGCCGGCGGTGACGACCGACACGATGACCGGACGGGGCGCCGCACGCTTCGTGATGCCCTTCGCGGTTTCGATGATGCCGTCGAGCAGATAGGCGCCGCTGTTCGGCTGCGCGAAGATGCGCTGCGCGCCCTTCGTCGCCCGCGCGAGGTCGGTGGTGTAGTCGGTATTGATCGTTGGCCGTTCACCGATGGTGATGATCGCGACCTGGTGCTTGGCACCAGTCGGGTCGGCGCCGATGCCGGCGATGAAGGCCGTGAGCCCCTCGCGGATGTCACGCACGTAGGGGTCGGCCGCCTGGCTGTTGTCCACCAGCAGGACAATCTGCATCGGGTCGGCCGCCGGCACGACGTTCAGGATCTCGCGGGCCACCTTGTCTTCGCGCACGACGAAGTCGGCGGCGCCGAGCCCCGCAACCGGAGCGCCGTTCTCACCGACGGCGCTCGCGTAGACGGCCCGCTGCTGGGCCTGTGCTGACAGATACACCGGGGCCATGGCGAGACTCGCCAGCAGCGCCGCGGTCGCCGACCACCGTGGTGAAGCCATGGCGCCAGTATAGAGCTCGACTTTCCGGGGCGTCAACCGGCTGGAGAGAAGGAAGTGCTTATATGTCTTGTGTTTGCAGACGACGAGTTGGCTGGCGCAACCTTGACAGTCGGTAGGTTCGACGTGTTATAAACCGAACACCTCTTCAAGGGATCGGCGCGAGATCTACATCATGGTTTCAGCGTACATCCCGATCGCGCTGTTCCTCCTGGTCGCGACCGGGTTCGCGGTCTTCACGCTCGTCTTCACGGGTCTGCTACACCCGCGCAAGTACAACAAGGTCAAGCTCGAGCCCTATGAGTGCGGCATCGAGCCGACGACCGATGCCCGCGACCGTTACAGCATCCGCTACTACCTGGTCGCGATGCTGTTCGTCATCTTCGATGTCGAGACGGTCTTCATGTTCCCGTGGGCGGTCATCTTCGACAAACTCCTTCTGTTCGGCCTGATCGAGATGCTGGTCTTCATCGGTATCCTGGTCGTGGGCTACTACTACGCCTGGCAAAAGGGCGCGCTGGAGTGGGTCTAGATGGCTGACGTGAACGTCGCGCCTCCGGCGGGTCCTCCCGACCCGCCACCGCCGGCCGACCTGCCGGTGCCTGCGGCCATTGCCGGGCTGCAGTTGGCCATGCCCGGCGCGGTCCTGGCGCTCAGTTTCTTCGTCGGCGACTGGACCGTGATCGTCGACCGCGCCGCGATCCTCGACGTCGCGCGCCACCTGCGCACCGCCTCCGGCGCCGCCTTCGACATCTGTTCAGACGTCACCGCGACCGACTGGCCGCCACGGCCGGAGCGCTTCGACGTCATCTATTGCCTGTTCTCGACCACGCATCGGCAGCGGTTGCGGGTGAAGGCCCGCGTCGCCGACGGCGACCCGATCGATTCGGTCACGTCGGTGTGGCCGGCCGCGAACTGGCTCGAACGGGAAGTGTTCGACATGTTCGGCATCCGGTTCAGCGGTCATCCCGACCTGCGCCGCATCCTCATGCCGGACGAGTGGCAAGGGCACCCGCAACGAAAGGACTATCCGCTCGAAGGACCGGGTGAACTGCTGCTCGAGAACCCGCTCGACTGGTTGAAGCTGCGACAGGCACGCGACGAGGCCGACATTGAGTAGCCCGACGCCCCAGTACGGGCCGATGTTCGACACCGACGAACTGGTGATCAACATGGGGCCGCAGCACCCGAGCACCCACGGTGTGCTGCGAGTGGTGCTGCGTCTCGATGGCGAGAAGGTGGTCGATGCCGACGTGGTGATCGGCTATCTGCACCGCGGCGTCGAGAAACTCAGCGAGAGCCGGAGCTGGACGCAGATCGTCCTGCTGACCGATCGCCTCGACTACGTGTCGGCGGCAACAAGCAACGTCGGTTACTGCGAGACGGTCGAGAAGCTGATGGCGATCGAGGTGCCGCGCCGCGCGAAGTACCTGCGCGTCATCCTGAGCGAACTGCAGCGCATCGCCAGCCACCTGCTATGGCTCGGCACGCACGCCATGGATACGGGGGCGATGACCGTGTTCCTCTACGCGTTCCGCGAGCGCGAGCTGATCCTCGACCTGTTCGAGGAGTACTGCGGCGCGCGGCTCACCTACAACTCGATGCGCATCGGCGGTTTGCCGCAGGATCTGCCGCCGTCGTGGGACCGCAAGGTGCTCGAGTTCTGCCGGATCATGGAAGGCAAGCTCGAGGAATACGAGACGCTGCTGACCGGCAACCGGATCTGGCTCGCGCGCACCAAGGGGGTCGGGGTGATCGACGGCGCCGAGGCGCTGGCGCTGGGCCTGAGCGGTCCGCCGCTGCGCGGCTCCGGCGTCCGGCGCGACGTCCGCAAGGACGAACCGTACGCCGCCTACGACGAGATGGAGTTCGACGTGCCGCTCGGCGTCGCCGGCGACACCTTCGACCGCTACGTCGTGCGCATGCAGGAATTCCGGCAGTCGATCCGCATCATCCGCCAGGCGATGCAGGGGATTCCGGAAGGGCCGATCCTGGGCAAGGTGCCGCGGCTGATCAAGCCGCCCGCCGGCGAGGTCTATCACGCCATCGAGTCGCCCAAGGGCGAACTCGGTTTCTTTATCGTGAGTGACGGCAAGTCCACCAGTCCATACCGCTTCCGGGTGCGGCCGCCGTCGTTCTGCAACCTGCAGGCGCTGCCGCGCCTGGTGAAGGGGCACCTGATCGCCGACGTGGTGGCGCTGATCGGCTCGCTCGATGTGGTCCTCGGCGAGGTGGACCGCTGATGGTGGAGTTGGTGCTCATCCCGCTGCTGAAGATCATCGTGGTGTTGAATGCCACGCTGCTCGGCGTCACCTACATGGTGCTGCTCGAGCGGAAAGTCATCGCGTGGGCGCAGTCGCGCCTCGGCCCGATGCGCGTCGGACCGTACGGCGTGCTGCAGCCGGTTGCCGACGCGATGAAGCTGATGCTGAAGGAAGACATCACGCCGGCCCGCGCCGACAAGTGGGTCTTCACGCTGGCGCCCATTCTGTCGATGGTGCCCGCACTGGTCGTCTACGCGGTCATCCCGTTCGGCGACGAGGTGCACCTGTTCGGCCGCCGGATCTCGCTGTACATCACCGATATCAACGTCGGCCTGCTCTACGTGGTGTCGGTGACATCGGTAGGGGTGTACGGCATCATCCTCGCGGGCTACTCGTCGAACAGCAAGTGGCCGCTGCTGGCCAGCCTGCGGGCATCGGCGCAGCTGATCAGCTACGAAATCGCCATCACGTTGACGCTCGTGAGCGTGGTCCTCATGTCCGGCACCCTCAGCATGGTCGGCATTGTGACGTCGCAGGCGTCGCAGGGGGTCTGGTATGCGTTCATCCAGCCGATGGCGTTCGTCATCTTCTTCATCGGCGGCCTCGCCGAGACGAATCGCGCGCCGTTCGACCTGCCGGAGGCGGAGCAGGAGCTGACCGGCGGATTCCACACCGAGTACAGCGGCATGCGCTTCGCGCTGTTCTTCCTCGCTGAATACGCCAACATGATCGTGGTGTCGTCGGTGGCGACGACGCTGTTCCTGGGTGGATGGCTGCGGCCGTTCCCGAACGTCGAGTTCCTGTCGTTCCTGGGCATCGTGCCCGGGTGGTGCTGGTTCCTCCTCAAGTCGTTTATCTTCCTCTACCTCTTCATCTGGGTACGGGCGACGCTGCCGCGCTACCGCTACGACCAGTTGATGCGCCTCGGGTGGAAGGTGCTCATCCCGCTGGCCATCGCGAACCTCATCCTGACGGCAATCGTGAAGGTGGCATTGGCGTGATGGCGGAAGCAATCGCGTTCTACGTGCTCGCGGCGTGCATCCTCGGTTTCGCCGTCCTCGTGGTCACGGCGAAGAACCCGGTGCACAGCGTCGTGTTCCTGGTGCTCGACTTCCTGTGCGTCGCGGCGCTCTACGTTACGCTCGGCGCGGAGTTCGTTGCCGCCATCCAGGTGCTCGTCTACGCCGGCGGCATCGTCGTGCTCTATCTCTTCGTGGTGATGCTGGTGAACGTCAAGCGGCCGCCGGAGGCGTTCCGGGCGGGCGGTCGCCACGCGACGCTCGGCCTGGCGCTGGCGGGCGCGGTCCTCGTGGAAGCGGCGGCGATTGCCGTCTGGTCGCGGCTGTCGCCCGCGGCGCCGGCGTCGGCCGCGCAGACCTTGCCGGTCAGCGGCAACACCGAGCAGGTCGGCTGGCTGCTCTATACCAGCTACCTGGTGCCGTTCGAGGTGGCGTCGATGCTGCTGCTGGTGGCGATGGTCGGCGCCATCGTGCTCGCGCGAAAGGAGTCGTGACCAGGTGATTACGCCGACACACTACCTGCTGCTCTCGATGGCGCTCTTCACCATCGGCCTGGCCGGCGTGATGACGCGGCGGAACATCATCATCGTGTTCATGTCGATTGAGCTGATGCTCAACGCCGTGAACATCAACCTCGTGGCCTACTCGGCGCAGGTGCAGAACCTGGTCGGGCAGGTATTCGCGATCTTCGTGATTGCGGTGGCGGCGGCCGAGGCTGCCGTGGGATTGGGGATTCTCCTCGCGTTCTACCGGAACAAGGAAACGGTGAACATCGACGAGATGAATCTCATGAAGTGGTGATGCAGTACATCTGGGCGATTCCACTGCTGCCGGGACTCGGCGCCCTCGTCAACGGGCTCGTGGGGGTCCGTGTGTTCTCGCGGCGCACGGCCGGCCTCGTGGCGTGCACCGCGATGGGTGCAGCGCTCGCCCTGTCGCTCGTCGCGTTCTGGCAACTGCTCGGGCTGCCGGCCGAGATGCGCAGTTACGACGTGGTCGTGGCGCAGTGGATTCCGTCGATCGCGTCGGCGACGAGTGACGGTGCGCGCGCCGCGCTGCAGGTGCCGTGGGGCTTCAGGCTCGATCCGCTGTCGGCGATGATGCTGCTGGTGGTGACGGGCATCGGCACCCTGATCCACGTCTACTCGACCGCGTACATGCACGACGAGCCGCGCGGCGGCGTGGCGCGGTTCTTCTGCTACCTCAACCTGTTCTGCTTCTTCATGCTGCTGCTGGTGCTGGGCAGCAACGTGCTGGTGATGTTTGTCGGATGGGAAGGTGTCGGTCTCTGCTCGTACCTGCTGATCGGCTACTGGTACGAGAAACCAAGCGCGGGCGACGCCGGGAAGAAGGCCTTCATCACGAACCGCATCGGTGACTGGGGATTCATCCTCGGCATCTTCCTGCTGTTCTGGACATTCGGCACGCTCGACTTCGTCAGCATCCAGCGCGCGGCATCCGCCATGCCGATCGAGACCGGGCACTTCGGGGTGCTGTCGGTCATTGCGCTGCTGCTGTTCGTCGGGGCCACCGGCAAGAGCGCCCAGATTCCGTTGTTCGTGTGGCTGCCCGATGCGATGGAGGGGCCGACTCCCGTGTCCGCCCTCATCCATGCCGCGACGATGGTGACGGCCGGCGTCTACATGCTCGGCCGGAACGCCGTGCTGTTCTCCCACGCGCCGATGGTGCTGCAGATCGTGGCGGTGGTCGGCGTGCTCACGGCTTTCCTGGCCGCGACGATCGGGCTGGTGCAGAACGACATCAAGCGTGTGCTGGCGTACTCCACGGTCTCGCAGCTTGGCTACATGTTCACGGCTGTCGGTGTGGGCGCATTCTCGGCTGGGGCGTTCCATCTGATGACGCATGCCTTCTTCAAGGCGCTGCTGTTCCTCGGCAGCGGCTCGGTCATCCATGCGATGGCGGGGGAGCAGGACATGCGGCGCATGGGCGCCCTGAAGCGGCACCTGCCGGTCACATTTGCCACGATGACCATCGGCGCGCTGGCCATCGCCGGCATTCCGCCGCTGGCCGGCTTCTTCAGCAAGGACGAGATCCTCTTCCGCGCATTCGAAGCCAACAAGTTCATCTGGGTGCTCGCGGTCCTCACCGCGTTCATGACCGCGTTCTACATGTTCCGGTTGGTGGCGCTGACCTTCCTCGGGGCGTATCGCGGGCCGGCCTGGCAGGGTGACGCGCATGGCGACCGAGCGGTTGCTGGCGTCGACGCGCACGGGCACGGCGCCTGGCACGGGCCTCACGAGTCGCCGCGGGCGATGACGCTGCCGCTGCAGTTGCTCGCGGCAGGCGCGGTGCTGGCCGGCTTCGTCGGCATTCCGGCGGCGCTCGGAGGCGGCAACGCCATCGAGCACTTCCTCGCGCCGAGCTTCGCGGTGGCCGGTGTGCACGAGACCGCTGGGCCGACCGGGTCGCCCGGCGTGGAGCTGGGCCTGATGTTGTTCTCGGTGCTCGTGGCCGCGGCGGGCATCGGCCTGGCCTGGAAGCTCTACGTCGCCGACCCGGAGATGAGCGAGCGGCTGGCGACGCGCTTTGCGAGCGCGCACCGCCTACTGTCGCGCAAGTACTACGTCGACGAGTTCTACAACGCGACGTTCATCTCAGGCACGATGGCAAGCGGGCGTGCGCTGTGGACCTTCGATCGGCGCGTCGTCGACGGCTTCGTGAACGGCGCGAGCTGGGTGACGATGTTCGGCTCGTGGCTGTCCGGGCTGACCGACCGGGCGGTGGTCGACGGCCTGGTCAACGGCATCGGGAACCGCCTGCAGCAGGCGAGCTACACCATTCGGCGCCTGCAGACCGGTCTGGTGCAGAACTACGCGATGCTCATGCTCTTCGGCGTGTTCGCGTTCGTAAGCCTCTATCTCTTCGTGCGATGACTATGAGCCACTATCTTTCGCTGCTGCTGTTCCTGCCGCTCGCCGGGGCACTGCTGGTCCTGTGCGTGCCGGCGCGGAACGTGAACGCCGTCAAGTGGCTCGCCAACGGTGTGTCGCTCGCGGGCTTCCTGCTCGCGACGCCGCTGTGGTTCTGGTACAACCCGAAGAGTCCCGACTTCCAGTTCATCGAGCGCGCCCGCTGGATCCCGTCCATCGGCGCCGAGTACTTCCTGGGCGTGGACGGCATCAGCACACTGCTGATCCTGCTGACGACGCTGATGGGGTTCATCGCCATCCTGTCGTCGTGGTCGGCGATCACCGAGCGGGTGAAGGAGTATTACTTCACGCTGCTCGTGCTGCAGACCGGGATGCTGGGCGCCTTCATGTCGCTCGACTTCCTGCTCTTCTTCCTGTTCTGGGAAGTGATGCTGGTGCCGATGTACTTCCTCATCGGCATCTGGGGCAGTTCCAACCGGCTCTACTCCGCGATCAAGTTCTTCCTCTACACGCTGGCCGGCAGCGTGGTGATGCTGCTCGGCATTCTGGCGCTGTACTTCCACAACCACAGCGTCACGGGCATCTACACGTTCGACATCGTGCAGTTGCAGCGGCTGTCGATTCCGTTCGACCTGCAGTGGTGGATCTTTCTGGCGTTCTTCTTCGGGTTCGCCATCAAGGTGCCGATGTTCCCGTTCCATACCTGGCTGCCAGACGCGCATACGGATGCGCCGACGGCCGGCTCGGTCATCCTTGCCGCGGTGCTGCTGAAGATGGGCACGTACGGCTTCCTGCGCTTCAGCCTGCCGATCCTGCCGGAGGCGACGCGCCACTTCGTCCCCGTCATCGCCGCCCTCTGCATCGTCGGCATCATCTACGGCGCGCTGGTGGCGCTGGCGCAGAAGGACTGGAAGCGGCTGGTCGCCTACTCGTCGGTGTCGCACATGGCGATGGTGATGCTCGGCATGTTCGCGCTGAACCCGGCGGGGATTGCCGGCAGCGTCATCCAGCAGATCAACCACGGCATTTCGACCGGCGCGCTGTTCCTGCTGGTCGGCGTGGTCTACGAGCGGCGTCACACGCGTGAGATTGCCGAATACGGCGGCCTGTCGCGCGTGATGCCTGGGTTCGCCGCGGTGTTCCTGGTGATGACGATGTCGTCGATCGGGTTGCCGACGCTGAACGGCTTCATCGGCGAGTTCCTCATTCTGCAGGGTGTGTTCACGCAGAGCTGGGTGTGGGCCGGCGTGGCCGCCAGCGGCATCGTGCTCGGCGCCGCCTACATGCTCTCGCTCTACCAGCGGACGATGTTCGGTGCGGTGGCCAACGAGAAGAACCAGTCGCTGCCCGACCTGATCGTGCGCGAGTGGGCGACGTTCGTGCCGCTCATCGGGCTGGCCGTGTGGATCGGGCTCTATCCGGCGCCCTTCCTCGATCGCATCAACCTCTCGGTGCTGAAAGTGGCGGCGCGCGTCAACCCGGCCTATGCGGCCGACTTCGCGGCAGCGTGCGACACCACCGTCACGCCGGAACTGCGGGCGGCGTCGGCTGGCAACCAGTTTCTGGCGGCGGCGCCGTGCGGGCCCGATGGTCAGCCGCTGACGACCGGTAGCCCGGTGATCTCGACGACGGCGGGAGCGCCGCGGTGATGCCGCCCGGCCTGCCGGCCAGCGATCTCGCGCACCTGCTCCCCGAGATCGTGCTCACGATCGGGGCGCTGGCGATGCTCGTCACCGACGTGCTGGCGCCGGCGCGCCGCGCGCTGCTGACCGGCGTGGCGCTGGCGGTGCTGGTGGCCACGCTGGGCGCGGTCGTCCGCGACCTGCATGCCGAGGCGTCGATTGCCGGCGGCTTGCTCGCCGTCGATGGCTTCGCCACCTTCTTCAAGGTCATCTTCCTGGTGGTGGCGCTGCTGACGGTGCTGATGTCGCACCGCTACCTGGCGGTGGAACGGGTCAGTGCTGGCGAGTATCACTTCCTGATTCTGTGCGCGACGCTCGGGATGATGGTGATGGCGGCGGCGACCGACCTCATCAGCGCCTTCATCGGCCTCGAGACGATGGCCGTGTCGTTCTACATCCTGACCGGCTACATCAAGCCGAATCCCCGCTCGAACGAGGCGGCGGTGAAGTACTTCCTGCTGGGGGCGTTCTCGCTCGCCATCCTGCTGTACGGCATGTCGCTCCTCTACGGCGTGTCGGGGACGACGCATCTGCTGGCGATGGCGCCGGTGTTCGCCGGGCAGGCGCACGACCCACGCCTGCTGCTGGCCGTGGTGCTGATCGTGGCCGGTCTCGGGTTCAAGATTGCGGCGGCACCGTTCCACATGTGGGCGCCCGACGTGTACGAGGGGGCGCCGACGCCGATCACGGCGTTCCTGTCCGTCGGCTCGAAGGCGGCGTCGTTCGCCATGCTGTTGCGGATCTTCGGGCAGGGGTTGCCGGCGCTGGTGACCGACTGGGCGTTGCTGTTCGAGGTGCTGGCCATCGTGACGATGACCGTCGGCAACGTGGCCGCGATGACGCAGTCGAACATCAAGCGGATGCTGGCGTACTCGTCGATCGCGCATGCCGGTTACGTGCTGATCGGCGTGGTGGCGGGGACGACCCGTGGCGTCTCGGCGGCGCTGTTCTACGTGGCGGCGTATGCGCTGATGCAGCTCGGTGCGTTTGCCGTGCTGATCCTGCTGCGGCGGGCGGACGCCATCGGCGACGAGCTGAAGGACCTGTCCGGTCTGTCGGGCCGGCAGCCGCTGGCCGCATTCGCGATGCTGCTGTTCCTGCTGTCGCTCGGCGGCACGCCGCCGACTGCCGGCTTCATGGGCAAGTTCCGGCTCTTCGCGGCGGCCATCGACTCCGGGCACGTGGCGCTGGCGGTGATCGGCGTGCTGAACAGCGTGCTGTCGCTCTACTACTACCTGCGCATCGTGATGTTCATGTATCAGCGCGGGGAGGTCGTGGGGCCTGAGCCGCGCTTCACGCCGCTGCTGGCCTCAGTGGTGGCTGTGGCGGCAGTAGGGACGCTGCTGCTCGGCGTCTACCCGACGGTGCTGATCGATGCGGCCGACGCCTCGGCGCGGGCGCTCGGCGCTGGGGCCACCGTTGCGGGGCCGCGCTAGGGTGTTTCAGGCGGTTTCACAGGGGAAATTGCCGGTTTTCGACTTGGTGAACTTTTTCACAAGATACGGTATACTCCTCTGTCTGCGTACGAAATAATGGCGTGTTTGTAACGGTGCCTGACGACAAACGCACTACGCCGCTCGAGCAATCGCTGGACGCGTTCCAGGAGAGTGTTCGGAAGTCGGGACCGGCCGCCATGGGCAGCTATTCGCTCATCGGCGCGATCCTGCTGCTCGGTGGCATCGGCTACGCCGTGGACCAGTGGCGGGGGACCTCGCCGTGGTGTCTGCTTGGCGGGCTGGTGCTCGGGTTGATTGTCGGGTTCTACGAGTTGGCCAAGGCCGTGTTCAAGCGATGAAAGAAGTCGCCTGGATGGCCGGGGCCAGCGTGGCCGCGTGGCTGCTTGCGTCGGTTGCCGTCGGGAGAGACACCAGCATCGAGTTGTTCTTCGGGATGCTGGGACCCCTGCTGGTCGCCTGTGCGACGTGGGTCATGGCGGAGCGGACCTTCACACGGGATCCGCAGGCGCTGACGGGCCTCATGGTGGCGGCCTTCGCGTTCAAGTTGGTGTTCTTCGGCGGGTACGTGGCCGTGATGCTTCGTGTCATCGGGCTTCGTCTCGTGCCGTTCGCGGTCAGCTTTAGCAGCTATTTCATCGCGCTGCACCTCGTGGAGGCGCTGTTCCTCAGGCGACTCTTCGCTGGTGGTACGCGCGCATAACGCATGATGTTGGGTCAAGAGCACGCGCAGGAACTGGGCGAACACGCGGCCGGAGTGGCGGAGAAGTTCAACGCCGGCGAGACGATCATCCATCACGTTTCGAACAGTCCGATCAGCGAGCCGCTGATTCACCTGCCGAAGCTTGCGGGAATCGATTTTTCCGTCACCAAGCACGTACTGATGCTGTGGCTGGTGGCGGCCTTCGTGCTCGTGGTGGTCATCACCACGGTGCGCCGCTACCTGAAGCAGGACAAGCCGATTCCGACCGGCTTCATGAACCCGCTCGAGGCGCTCGTCGAGTTCATTCGCGACTCGATCGCGCTGCCGAACGTCGGCAAGAAGTGGGTCAACACCTGGACGCCGCTTCTGCTCACGCTCTTCGTCTTCATCTTCTGCGCGAACGCCGTCGGCCTGGTACCGATCTTCGACGTGCTCGGCCTCGTCGACCACTTCGTGCTCCACACCGGCGACCACTCGTTCATCAAGCAACTGCTCCACGGCGGCACCACCGCGACGGCAAACTACAACGTCACGGCGGCGCTCGCGATGATCACCTTCAGCGCGATCATCATCGCCGGATCCCGCGCGCACGGCGTCGTGAAGCACTGGATTAACCTGGTTCCACACGGGCTCGCCTGGCCGATCTACATCCTGCTCATCCCGATCGAACTGATGGGCATGCTGGTGCGGCCGTTTGCGCTCACGATGCGACTCGCGGCAAACATGACCGGCGGACATATCGCGATTTTGGCGATTCTGTCGTTCGTGTTCCTGTTTGCCGAGATGTTCGGCCACGCCGTCGGCGTGGGGGTGGGCGTCGCCGCCTCGGTGCCGCTCGCGACGGCGATCTCGGCGCTCGAGATCATCGTCGTGCTCGTGCAGGCGTACGTGTTCACCCTGCTGTCGGCCGTGTTCATCGGCATGGCCATTCACGTTCATCACTAAGACGCTTCAACTACAGGAGAGAGACGTAATGGAAGGATTGTCAACTCTGCACTACTTCGGGGCCGCGATCGGTCTCGGCATGATCGTGATCGGCGCCGGCCTCGGCATCGGCCGCTTCGCCGCTGCTGCCGCTGAGGGCATTGCCCGCCAGCCCAGCGCCGCCGACAAGATCACCGGCGCGATCAACCTGCCGCTCTTTCTGCTCGAAGGCGTTGCCATTCTGGCGGAAGTGTTCGTGCTGCTCATTGTGCTGATGAAGTAAGACGTCGACGCAGGCGGAGCCGCGTCGCTCGCGGCTCGCTGCGACGTTCGATCACGACCCGCAAAAGGACCCACGCAATGGATAACCCATTGGTCCAGCCCGATCCGGGGCTATTTATCTGGACCATCGTCACGTTTCTGGTCCTCCTGACGCTGCTTGCCAAGTTCGCGTGGAAGCCGCTGCTCGAGGCGCTGGAGACCCGTCAGCAGGGTATTCGTCAGGCCCTCGACGACGCCCAGGCCGCCAAGCAGGAACTCCAGCGTCTGGAGCAGGAAGCGGCCCAGATGATGCGCAAGGCCCGTGCTGAAGCGGAAGTGCTCATCACGCAGAGCCGCGCCGACGCCGATCGGTTGCGCGAAGAGATTCGGCAGAAGGCGAAGGCCGATGCTGAAGGCATTATGCGGAACGCCGAGCGGCAGATTCAGCTGGAAACGGGCCGTGCCCTGCAGCAGATTCGCTCGGAGGCCGTGGACCTGTCGGTGATGATCGCGTCGAAGATCATCCAGCGCAACATCACGAAGGAAGACAACGAGCGCCTCATTGCCGATGCGCTCAAGCAGGTCGAGGGCACGCGAGCCAACTGACCGGCCCTGGCGGCTGTCACCAGTCGCCAGGCGCACGTCCCGAGTCGCACGTCAACGGCCGCCCCACACGCTGGGCGCGGCCGTTTTTCTTGTCGGGCGACTGACGACCTGCGACTCACTTCACGCCAAGTCCGACAACCCTCGCCCCAGGCCGGCGAACGCCCACCCGGACATCACCCGTCCGTGCGCCGTCCGGCGCCAGATACTGCACCATCATCTCAATCGCCAACCGGTCCGCGAGCCGGTCGAGCGCCGCCTCGTAGGATGCCGCCGAATAGATCGCGGTGAACTGGCCGCGGGTCTGAGCGGCCACCACCCGTAGCAGGTCGGTCGCGCTCTCGTCCGTCGGTGCATCGGCTGCGGTCTGGGCCTCGACGACGTGGACGGCCGCACCGCTGTTGATGATCGCTGGCAGCAGTTCGCCCCTGACCAATACCGAGGCATCCACGCCTGCCGACGCAATCACGACCACCGCGGAGAACGGTGCGCCAGTCTGCTGGAGCAGGCCCGCCGCTCGAGCGATCGTGTCCAGTGGAGCCATCGCTCCAGCCCCGGCTGCCGCCAGTCCTGACAACGCCTCCAGCGCAACCGGCCGCTCATCGTCGAGCGTCGCCAGCGGGGGGCCACCGTCGGTGAGGCGCAGCAGCGCGACCGGCCGCTCGCCGACGCGTTGAATGAAGCGGCGCGCCGCCGCCCGCACGGCAACTGCGTTGGCGAGGGTCGCGGGCCGATCGTCGATGACCACGGCCAGCGGGTAGTCGGCAACGTGCACGTCGAGCACGTCGCGAGGCTCGGCGCCTTCGGTCACCACGAAGTCGTCGAGCCCCACGTCCACGACCGGCAACCCGCGGTCGTCGACGACGGCGGCCAGCACCGTCCGGCCGTTCCCGAGGCGCGACTGCGCCGGAGTTGGCCCTGCACAGAGTAGCGCCAGCGCTATCAAGCCACAGACGAGGGGCGGTCTGGCACGCACGACCGCGATTAGACCACAGCCGCGCGGCCACCGTTCGGCCCGATTGCTCTGCAAATCGAGAGGTCGAGCCTTGCTGAACCCGCTGACACAGACAAACGGCCACGATTCGTTCAACTTTATGGATCAGCACTGTGGAAAGCCAGAAAGCAGTGACGAACAGAGGTCTTTACAGGACAGAGCCTCTACAATCGACTCCATACACAAACGCAAACCCAACCGTATTGGAGGGGTCGTGCGGCCGAAGGTGCAACGCTCGCGTTTCCGAATGGTTCTCGCGACGCGGTATTTTCGTTATCAAGGAGGAGAAGTCATGCGGCTTCGAAGTCTTGTCGTAGTTCTGTTAGGCCTGCTGCTCGCAGGCACCCACTCGGCGTGGGCGCAGGTCAGCACCACCGGTACGATCACCGTAGTCGTGGAAGATCCGCAGGGGGGCCGTCTCCCCGGCGTCGCGGTCAGCGCGTCGGCGCCTGACGCCGTGACGCAGCGAACCGCCGTGTCGGACGCCGAAGGCGTCGCCACTCTCGAAGCACTTGCCCCGTCCTCCCGCTACACCGTGAAGGCCCAGCTGTCAGGGTTCCGCGATCTCGACCGCACCGACATCCTGGTCAGCAGCGGCCAGACCACAACGCTGCGCGTGGAACTGTCGCTGTCGACGGTGACCGAGAACGTCACGGTGCAAGGCAAGACGACGCCGCTCGTCGACGTGACGCGCGCCACCTCCGGCACGGACATCACCCTGCAGCTGACCGAATCGCTGCCGACGGGCCGTTCGTACCAGAGCTACCTGCAGCTGGTTCCCGGCGTCATGCCGGACACCGCGGCCTCAGGCGGCAACCCGGCATCGCGCTCAGGCGTGAACTGGAAGGACGCGTCGACGACGTCGGATAACGTCGGCAGTTCCGCGGACAACCAGTACTACTTCGAAGGCATCAACGTGACCGACCCGGTCACCGGCACCTTCGGCGCCAACCTGAATACCGAAATCATTCAGGAGCAGAAGGTCATCACCGGCGGTATCCCGGCTGAATACGTCGGCTCGGCGGGTCTCATCTCGACCGTGGTCACCAAGTCTGGGTCGAACCAGTTCTCGGGTTCGTACAACTACTTTTTCAGGAACGACGGCTTCGTCGCCAAGAACATCCACACCGCCGGCGCCCCGTCCAAGTTCAACACCAAGGACACCGCGGGCACGTTTGGCGGTCCGATCGTCAAGAATTCGCTGTGGGCGTTCGGCAGCTACCGCTACCTGAACACCGGCCGCGACGTCATCGCGTCCGACACGTTGCTGTTCCTCCGCAAGTCGGAGACGACCGAGAAGCAGGGCTTCGCGAAGGCAACCTGGGCCCCGACGCAGGGGACGATGCTCAGCTACATGTTCCTCAATGATCCGTTCAAGCGTTCGGCCGACACGGACCCGTCGATTGTGAACAGCCGCACCCGTCGTCGTGAGCAGGGTGGCAACAACCACTCCGTGCTGTTCAATGAGATCTTCCGCGGCACGCTGCTCGACGCGGCGTTCAACATGCACGACGCCCAGATCTCCGACTACGCGGCCAACGAAACGTCGCGCAACACGGTGGCCTTCCAGACGACCGACGCGCGCACGTTGATTGACGAACAGCTCGGTGGATTCGGCCAGAACGCGCCGGAAACCCGTCCCACGAAGCAGTTTCGCATCGGCGCGCAGCACACCTTCTCCGGCCACACGGTGAAGGGCGGCTACGAATGGGTCAAGCACGAAGATCGTCGCAGCACCGTCTTCACCGGCCCCGACAAGGCGCAGTACACCTCGATCTCGAGCCGCTACCTCGGCGCGGGCGTCAACGCTGGCAACATCTCGAGCGGCCCTTGGTCGGCCCGTCAGTTCCGCACCTCGACGCTCTCGGACTTCCAGGGGTTCATCACGGCGATCAACGCCTCGTCGCGCCGCGCCACGTACTACCAGGCGTACGACACCGACGCCGATGGCACCATTACGGCGGCTGAACTGAACAGCGCGATGCTGTTCAATAGCACCGCCGGCAACCCCGGTGGCCAGCTCAACTACTACCGCAGCCAGATGACGGCGGAAGGCCCGCGCAACACCGCCACCAAGGGTTCGTCCATCTACCTCCAGGACGAATTCAAGTTGAACCGCCTCACGTTCAACCTCGGCGTCCGCGGTGAGTCGCTCGGCTTCTACGCCACGACGGGTGCTGAAGTCCACAAGTTCGACTGGGTGTTCGGACCCCGCGCCAGCGCGGTGTATGACATCAAGGGCGACGGTTCGCAGAAGGCGTCGTTCTACTGGGGCCGCTACTACACCCCGCTCCGCGTCGACATGGCAAACTTCACCGGCACGGCCACCGGCGCGGTCACCGAAGAGCAGGTCTACGCACTTGGTCAGTGGGTAACCTACCGCACCCGCGGTGGCGCCACGACGATTGACGGCTTCTTTGCGCCGTCCACCAAGACGCCGTACACCGACGAACTGCAGTTGCAGTACGAAGCCGACCTCGGCAACAACACCAGCGTGTCGGCCTCCTACTACCACCGCCAGACCCGCGACATCTTCGAAGACTTCGACCCGGCGCTCTACACCGAGCCGAAGGCCTACGGAGACATCAACGCGGCCAACTCGCTGTTCCTCGGCTGGCCGTACTTCGGCTGGACCGCCGCGAACCACCCGGCCGCCAACTTCTTCCTCGGCACGCTGCCGGACAGCAAGCGCAACTACAACGGCCTCGAACTGGTGGCCCGTCGTCGCTTCAGCAACGGCTGGCAGGCGCTCGCCTCCTACAACTACCTGGATGCCACTGGCAACGCGATCTCCGTCGGCAACGCGGACTTCGCGGGTGACGTGCTCTGGCTCGACCCCCGCGCCCCCAACATGGACGGCACGGTTCCCGGCACCATCCACCACCTGTTCAAGGCTGGCGGTTCCTACGCGACGAAGTGGGGCCTCCAGTTCGGTGGCAGCTACCTCTGGAACTCCGGCACTATCGTGAACAAGACCCAGTCACTCTCGAGCCGTCGTCTGCCGGTTCAGGTGGCGACGCCGTACCTGTTCGGTGGCGTCACGGAAGCCTGGGTGGCTCCCGATGCCCTCGGCGCGGTTCAGAACCCGAGCTTCGGCAAGGTGGACCTCCGCGTGCAGTACAACCGTCGCCTCATTGGCCGCGCCGAAGGCGAAGTGTTCATCGACCTCTTCAACGTGACCAACAGCCAGACCGCCATCCGTCTCCAGGATCTGGCCGCCGGATCGGGCACGACGAAGTACCTCGACGAGTTCGTGTGGCAGTCGCCGCGCAATGCATTCGTCGGGTTCCGCGTACGCTTCTAAGTAAGCGACTCGAGTTCGGCCGTACGTAGAAAAGGGGGACGCCTGAAGGCGTCCCCCTTTTTTGTGCCCGCACTCGCGTCCGCAGGACCAACGACGTCGCGCAGGCGTTGGCGTTGCCAGAGGAGCGGCATGTCGAGAAGTTGCGTGCCCTGACTGATGCCAGCGCACGACACAACATCGGGAGCGTGCGCGTCCCACGCTCATTCGCGATGGCAGGAATTGCGGTAGCATCCCGGCCTCAGGGCGAGTCTGGGTTGACGCGGCAGGCACGGTGTGGCGGACGGAGGTGAAGCTGGACTCGGAGGAGGCATCAGCAGCCACTCCAGCTACGACGGCTTCCGCCTCTACGAGACGTCCTGGCGTACCGTCACACCCTGACGCGGCGGGCGTCGCCGCGAGGCTTCGCTCTCGCGCGATTCACAGGGGTGTAGCTGCCGACCTTCAGTTCGCCCGTGAGGGCGTCAGTGCTGGGCGAGTGCGGCGGCGTCCTGGCTGCGGCCGCTGGCCCGATAGAGCGCTTGCAGTGCAGCACGCGCCCGCACGTTGGCGGGGAAGGCGGACAGCTCGGCGCTGAGGAGTTGCTCGGCGTCCGGCGTGCGCTCGACCCGCACGAGCGCCTCGGCGGCATAGACCCGCAGGTCAGTGAGCGGCGGCCGCCCGGTGCGGACTGCCGTCGCGAGCGCGCGCTCGAACGCCTCGACGGCTTCCGCGTAGCGGCCCTGGTCGAGCGCGAGCCGACCTTCGACGAACGCCTTGACCGGGCGATTCGGGTCCGCGGTTTCCGACGCCGCAGCCTCGGCCTGCGCCAGTTCGGCATCCTTGCGGCTCAGCGCGACCCGAGCGAGCAGTTCGTGCGCTTCGGCCTTCTGGACAGCGTCGGCCGTGTCGATGTCCAGCACCGCGCTCGCCTCGCTGTGCGCCTCGTCCAGCTTGCGCACACGCAGGTAGGATGCCGCGGCGCCGAGATGGCTGGCGGTGTTGCCAGGTTCCAGCGCCAGGGCGTGTCCGTAGGCGTCAAGGGCCACGTCGTGACGCTCCTGACGCGCGGCGGTGCTGGCGAGATGCATCCAGAGGTCGGACATGCCAGGCTGCTCGGTCGTCAGGGTACGGTACGCGTCGATGGCGTCGCGCCAGCGGTCGCTGCGCGCCACCTGCACGGCGGCTCGGTAGCGTTCGACGAAGGTCACCTGGGTCTCGGCGTCGGGCTGCTCGGCGTCGGGAACCGGTGCCGAGCCTGGCACGCCGACATAGCCGAGCGCCTCGTACCGCTCCCGGTCCGTCGGGGTGACCGGCGCGGCCGCGAGCGATGCCTCGCGGCCGACCAGCTCGGCGAGCGTTGCCTTCATCGTGCTGACAAGGCCGGCCTGCGCAGCGGCCAGATTGGTGCGTGCGGCTGGCGCAGCCTCGAGGTCGAACAACTGCGCGCTGGCGCCACGCGTCACCAACTGGAAACGCCCGTCGATCAGCGACCGCTCGGCGTCCCAGCCGAACCTGTAACGCGCGTAGAGCGATTCGCTGTAGATGGGCGACGCGGGGATTGACCCGGTGCCGAACAGCGGGATGAGCGACCGGCCGCGCAGTCCGCCGGCTCCCGGCGCTTTCGCCAGCGCGAGGATCGTCGGCACGAGGTCGATCTGCTGCACCGGCACGCGCACCCTGCGCTTCCCGCCGTCGCCGCCGGGCTGCTTGATGATGAGCGGGACGTGGAGCGCAGCGTCGGACGTGAGCAGGCCATGCGTCTGTTCGCCGCCGTCGCCCAGTCCTTCGCCGTGGTCCGAGACGAGGAGAATGGTGGCGCGGTCGTACAGCTGGTGGGCTTTCAGGTAGCGCACGAGGCGACCCACCACTTCGTCCGCGTAGGCCACTTCGGCGTCGTACGGGGAGAGGCCGGTGAACCGTTCCGGGGCCGTGTAGGGCGCGTGCGGTTCGGCGATGTGGAGGAACAGGAAGGCGCGCGATGTGCCGATGGAGTCGAGCCAGTTCTCGGCGACCTTCTCGGACTCGGCCCCGTCGCGCATCAGCCAGGCATCGGGTGCGGCGGCGTCGGGGGCCGGCAGTTCCGCATCGAAGAACGAGAAGCCCTCGGCGAGGCCGGTCTCCTTGCGCAGCAGGAACGACGAGACGATGCCGCCCGTGGCGTAGCCGCGGTCCCGAAGCAGTCCGGCGACCGTGCGTGCCGACGAGGGCAGGGTGAAGCCGGCGCCATCGCGCACGCCGGTCTCGAACGGCAGGCGTCCGGTCAGCAGAGCCGCGTGCGCGGGAAGCGTCTGGGGTACGTGCGCGTAGGCGCGCTCGAAGAGGATGCCGTCAGCAGCGAGGGCGTCGATGGCGGGCGTCCGTCCCTGCGTGTAGCCGTAGGCGGGAAGACGGTCGGCGCGCAGCGAATCGATCGAGATCAGCACGATCGGCCCGTTGACCGGTGCCGACGCCTTCGCGAAGCGCCAGCCACCGAATGCCGCCAGGCAGCCGGAGAGGGTGACGATGACGAGAATGACGGTGTGCGGGGTTGAGCGCGCCACCTACTTCTTCAACGACGCGAGCGCGGTTTTCGCCACAGCCGCATCGGGCGACGTCGGATCGACCTCGACGGCCCGAGCCAGCAAGCGGGCCGCACCCGCGTTGTCGCCCTTCTTCATAGCTGCCTCGCCGAGCTTGACGAGCGGTTTCGCCCAGAACGGATCGGTGGCGGAGGCCTTCTCGAACCAGAGGTCGGCCGCCGCCGCGTCGTTCGCGGCCAGCTTCACTTCGCCGAGGGCGTAGAAGACTTCGCGCGGCGCAGCCGGCTCAGCGGCCGCCTTCAGCAGCGTCTCTTCCGCCGTGCGCGCATCGCCGCGCTCCAGCGCCGTCATCGCCATCTCGATGCGCGCGTGGTTGTTGCCCGGTTCCGCGCGCAGGATGTCGTTGTAGGCGGCGAGGGCGGCGTCGTAGTCCTTCTTGTTGCGGAAGGCCGCGCCGATCTGCAGGTTGACGGCGGTGAGCACGGGAGCCCGGTTCAGGACGGCGCGGTAGGCGGCGATCGCCTCGTCCCACTTCTTCTGCGAGTAGAGGGCATCGGCCGCAGCCAGTTCCTCCTGTAGTTCCTTGCCCATGATGCCGCCGAGGGCACCGAAGAACGCGACGCCGCTGTGCTTCAGCTCGAAGGTGACCGGCACGTTCTGGCCGCCAGAGCGCACATTCAGCAGGCCGCCTTCCGGCGCGTAGCCAGGCGCCTGGGCAATGAAGCGCCATTCGCCACTGCGCAAGCCGATCATGTTGAAGCGGCCCTTGTCGTCGGTCGTGGCCGTGAAGCTCTGGCCGACGGCCGGCATCTCCGCGGTGACGGTGGCGCCCTTGAGCGGTTGTCCACCCTCGCCACGGACGACGCCGCCGACGCGTCCGTTCTGGGCCTGCACGGGGGCACTCAGCGCGAGGACCGCGGCGATCCCACCAATCAGCTGTGCGACGACACGACGTTCGAACATCAGCAGCGCTCCTTCGACGCGGAAAAACGCGCCAAGTATACCGCTAGAGCAGCCAGGTCGGCCGGTACAGCAGGACGTAGACGAGCACGCCGGTGACTGAGACGTACATCCAGATCGGGAAGGTCCAGCGCGCCAGCCTGCGGTGCGTGGCGAACTGCCCCTTCAGCCCGCGCCGCAGGGTAACCAGGACCATCGGCAACACCACGATCGCCAGCGTGACGTGCGTCACCAGGATGGTGAAGTAGAGCGGGCGGACGAACCCGGTGCGGGTGAACGGCACCGACCCGACCTGCGCGTGGTAGATGAGGTAGAAGGTCAGGAACAGCGAGGACGACGCGAACGCCGCCAGCATCCAGAAACGGTGGCTCTCGCGGTGGCCGGTCTTGATCCGGATGTAGCCGATGAGCAGCAGCAGCCCCGACAGCGCGTTCAGCGTGGCGTTGACGGCAGGGAGATCGTGAACGGACATGGCATCCTAGTGATCGAGGACCATGACGGCCCAGATCAGTGGCAGGTAGATGATCGACGCAAAGAACAGTTCGCGTGCCGCCTTGTCCGTGCGCGACCGCGCGAAGCGCGCCGAGAGAACAAGCAGGGCAATGCCGAGCACCAGGGCGAGCCAGAAGTAGGCCCAGCCGGCGATGCCGACAACCGACGGTCCGATACTGACCGGCAGGAGCGCCGCCGCATAGAGCAGCGCCTGCTGCCCGGTGCGCAGCCCATCCGGCTCGACGACCGGCAGCATCGGGAAACCCGCGGCGCGGTAGTCGTCGCGGTACATCCAGGCGATGGCCATGAAGTGCGGAATCTGCCAGAGGAAGACGATGGCGAACAGCGTCCAGCCACCGATGGCAATGTCGCCGCGCGCTGCCGACCAGCCGATGACGGCAGGCAGGGCGCCTGGGACCGCGCCGACGAGCGTCGAGAGGCTCGACGTCCGCTTCATCGGCGTGTAGACGAAGAGGTAGAGCGCGATCGTCGCCAGGGCCAGGGTCGCCGCCACCCAGTTGGTGGACCACGCGAGCGTGGCGAGCCCCGCCATCGACATGACGACGCCGTAGATCGTTGCTTCCGGTGCGGCCATCCGCTGATCGGGCAGCGGCCGCATGCGGGTCCGGCGCATTTTGGCGTCGGTGTCGCGTTCGTACACCTGGTTCAGCACCGCCGAGCCGCCGGCCACGAGCGCCGTACCGGCCACCGCCTTCGCCATTTCGGCCAGATTGAGCGGACCGGTCACGCCGAGGTAGTAACCCGCGGCGCTGGTGAGCACCACCAGCAGATTCAGCCGTGGCTTGGTCAGGCTGATGTAGTCGCTGAGCGTGGTCGAGCGGCGCGCATCAGGAATCCCCTGCGCGAGTTCCACCGGCGCGTTCTTCATGCGCACGTCTCCGCCGTCGAACAGGGGGCGACCCGGCTGTACAGCACGGTCAGTTGGCCGAGGCGGCCGGAACCGTGAAGGCGAAGGTGATGTCCTTCGATTCCTTCGCCCCAACCGTGACGCTCTGCGTCAGAGTGCCCAGTTTCTCGTGCCAGGCTTCGATCGTGTAGGTGCCGGGCGGCAGGCCCTTCAGCGAGAAGGCGCCGCTGGTGTCCGATACGGCGTAGAACGGATTGGTCATCACGCCGACGTAGGCGTTCATCCAGCCGTGGACGTCGCACTTGAACGGCACCATCACCTCACCCGCGGTGAAGGTGTGCGTCGTCTTCATGTTCTGGATCGGCTGGCCGTTGTTGAACTCGCGGTTGTTCTTCGCGACGGCGTGGATGTTGTGCAGCGTCGGGTCGCTGTTGATGATATCCAGCGGTTGCCCGACCTGGATGCCGAACACATGCGGGTGATAGCGGCAGTCCTTCTGGTCGATTCGTACCGGTGTGGTCGGCGTTTCGAACACGAGGTTGCCGAGGCCATCCTTCACGTAGACGAAGACGTTGGCGAGCGACTTGCCATCGGCGCCGACGACGTAGGTTTCCATCATCTGCGGGCCATCAGCCTGCCGCGCGCAGACCGGATCGGCGTTCATCTTGATGGCGACGTTGGCGGGGACGGTACCGCTGACCGTCACGGTGCCTTTCACGTCAGCGGCCGTCGCCGGATCGACCGGGCTGGTGCTGGTGGCCGCTGCGGGCGCCGCTGCCGCTTCCTTCTCCGCTGCGGGCGTGTTCTGGCTGCCGCCGCACGCGCTCACCGAGGCGGCAAGGGCCACACCCAGTCCGAACATCCACACGCTCCGTAGACGCATCACCATCTCCTGTTCCTGCGATTTTAACCTGAAGTCAGCGGGTGGCTGCGGCAACCGGAGCGGGCGCGCCCGCCTCCTGAAGCTTGCGCTCGACGCGGTCCTGAATCCAGTGCGCGTCCCACCACTCCACCGGGTTCACCGGGTGGCCGCCGACGAGCATCGTGAAGTGCAGGTGATCGCCGCCAGCCAGGCCGGTCATGCCGCTCCGGCCAAGCACCTGCCCCTTGGCCACGCTGTCACCCACCTTCACATCGATGGAGGACAGGTGACCGTAGAGCGAGGCAATGCCCATCCCGTGGTCGATGATGACGCAGTTGCCGTAGATGCCCAGCCAGTCCGCGTTGACGATCGTGCCGCTATTGGCGGCGACGACCGGCACGTTGGCGGTGACCGCGAGGTCGAAGCCGAGGTGCGTCTGCTGGTCAACGTCCTTGCCGTTATAGACGTAGGTGCGGGCGTCCGCGAACGCTGCCTCGACCTGCGAGTTGCCGAGCTGGGCAAATGGCCCCTTCCACAACAACGCGGCCGGCGACTTCAGCGACAGTGCGGCAATCTGTTCGGCGTTCATCCGGCGCAGGTCGCCATTGACGATCAGGAAGTCGCCCAGGAGGTCGTTGGGATTGTCGATTGAGCGCCGTACCTTGGCCTGCGGCGAGTGCGCCAGGATCTCCGGCACGACCCGACTGAGGAATCGATCGTCGATGGGAATCCGGCTCTTCCGGAACGGCTTCTCGAACACATCGTCGACGAACGACGCCGTGACCTCGTTGCCCGCCGCGTCGCGGGCGAACGCCACCACGCGGCTGTCGATCGGCTGGTCATGGAGCAGGGCGAAGAATGCGACCTTCAGCGACGGGTCGTCGCCAGGGATGCCGGCGCCGCTCGCCGGGTAGCCCTGGTATTCGACCGTTCCCACCCGCACGCCTGACCGCACGTCCGGCGGTGTGACCCGGTAAATGACGAACTCGGAGCCGCCGTGATTCAGGTAGTGCTTCGACGACAGCACGGCGACGCGCGGCGGTTCCAGCGTGATCGTGAAGGTCTTCGACACCGTCGTGTGGACGTCCCGGATGCGCAGGAACGAGGTGCGCGAGGCCGTGATGGTGACCGAGGCGGTACCCTGCTGCAGTTCGGGCAGGACGGCCTTGCCAATCGGCACCGCTATCTGGAGATGATCGGCATCCGCGCGCGTGACCACCGCCGAACCGGGGTTCTTCAGGGTGAACAGCGGGAACGTCTTGCCGTTCTGCTCGAGCGTGGCGTCGATCCCGGAGAAGATGGTGCGCCCGACGCCCGCCGTGAACTGCAGGGTGCCCTGCTGTCCGACAGGCCCGGCCGGTTGCTCGATGGTGATGGTGGGGGGAGTGGTCTGCCCGGCCGACCAGTAGAAGAAGCCAGCCAGAGAGAGCAGAAGAATAATCAGGAACCCAAGCCAACGAAACATGGACTCCATGATACGCAGTTTGCTACTATTGGAAATTCCTAAACGGTAGGAGCCGGTATCGTCTAGGGGTCAGGACACGTGGTTCTCAGCCACGGGACCGGGGTTCAAATCCCCGTACCGGTACCATTCACTTATAGATCTCCACTCGATGACAGCCCCGCGCCAACGCGCGGGGCTTTTTCGTTTCCAGCCGCTCTAGCAGCATCCCGCTGTCGTGTGGCTCGGCCTGACGCTGCAGGATACGCTCGGCAACTTCTTCATCGTGCCGAACAGTGTCCTGTCGAAGGACACCATCATCAACTACTCGGAGCCGACGCTCGAGACGCGGCTCGAACTCGAGGTGGGCGTCAGCTACGACGCCGCACCGAACCGCGTGACGTCGACGCGTCCTCGACGCGATCAAGGACGACCCGCTCATCTCGCGCGTCGTGCCTCCCGAGATACTGCTGGTGGATTTCGGGGAGTCGTCGATGTTCGTGCTGTTGTCGGGTGAGGCCGCGGTCTCCATCAAGCCGGGCGACCGCGAAGTGGCGCGCATTCCGTCAGGCGGGTTCTTCGGCGAGATGTCGCTGCTGACCGGGGCGCCGCGCAACGCGACGGTCCGCACCGCCGTCGACTCCGAGGTGCTCGAGGTCGCGGCGGATGAATTCAAGCAGTTCATCCTCGCCAATCCCGCGTCACTCGATGTCATGGGGACTGCGGTGGCGATGCGGCAGGCGGAGCTGGATCAGGCCCGTGCTCAGGGCCCGGCCCAGTCGGTGGCCGACGAGTCGCGGGGCCTGGTCGACCCTATCCGCCGCTTCTTCGGCGTCGCCCTCAACTGAGCAGGGCGCTTCGGCAGCTACACTCTCAGAAGTCCTAGAGCCGTTTCGGTTTCGGCGTAGGACGTAGTGTCCGGCTTCAGCCGGACTTTCTGGGGTCCGCCTCACTAAAGGTGGACACTACACCGGTCTCGAAACCGCTCCTAGCGTCGGTAGCCGCGATAGCCCGCCGCGTAGCCGCGCTGGAACGCCGCCCGGTATGCACGCGCGTAGTCGTCGCGCGAGCCCCACTGCCGGTCGTAGCCGTGGTCGCCTTCCCGATAGCGCTTCTCGCGAATGGGATCGAAGCGGTCGCCGCTGCGCGCCGCGCGTTCGCCTTCCTGCCGCCCGTCGCGATAGCCGTTGTCGGCGGCCGGCGACAGCACGCGGCCCCGTGCATCCCCGTCGTATGGCGGCTGACGACGGTAGTCGGGCGGCGGTGTGGTGCGACGCGGGTCGCCACCGTTGCCCCGAGCAACGCGCCGATATCCATCGTCGTAGCCCGACTCGAAGCCGTCGCGATAGGCGCGCAGGTCGCCGCGGTCGTCGCCCCGGCGGTTGTCGCGGTACTCGTCGTGCCGGCGCACGTCATAGGCGCGCCCTCGCCGCGCATCGTCAGCGCCCGCCTCGCGGCCGTCGCGCAGGCCGCGGTTGTAATAGGCACGATCGTCGCGATCGGATACCGGACCCCGCTGCGGATACAACATGCCGGTGGCGCACGCCGGTGTGGCGACGAGAACGGTGGCGGCGAGCAACAACGAGAGATGGCGCGTGGGCATGCACATGAGCTCCTCCAGACTTCCTGGGGAGGATCCATCAAGGGACATGCCACGCCGCTCACCGAGGAATTCCCGAAGAATCTGGCCGGCTCGTGCCGGCGGGCGTCCCCGTGAGCGGACGCTCAGCGGTCCGGCGTCCCCTGTTTGAGCAACTCGCGCGCGCGGGCGGCGCTGGCGCCGTCGGAGTCGCTGTCGCCGAGCTGCGACGCGGTACGCAGATGCTCGCGTGCCGACGCCATATCCGACTCGGCGAGTGCCAGCCGGCCGAGTTCCAGGTGTGCCCGTCCCTGCACCCACTTCCGGCCGCCGTGCGCGATCGACTGCGTCAGATCGGCCCGCGCCTCGTCCGCCCGGCCGAGAGCCGCGCGTGCCTCGCCGCGGCGGTAGTACCACAGCGTGTCTTCGCCTGACATGCGCGGCCGCGTGTCGCTGGTCAGTATCGTCAGCCCCTCGTTCAGTATCCGCTCTGCCTCCGCCGGCCGCTTCGCGCGGAGCAGGGTCGATCCGGCCTCGAGCCAGAAGAGCCGGTTGCGCGGATACTGCTGCCGCAGGATTCGCAACTGCGCGAGGGCGTCGTCGTAGCGGCCGTCGCGGTTGTAGAGCAGCAGCAGCGCCAGGCGCGCGTCACCCTGGTTGTCGCCAGGGTAGGCTGCGGCGCGCTCGACGAGCGCGATACCGCGATCGCGTCCGCCGCCGAACCCGGCCACGTAGGCGGCCCATCGCAGCGGCATGTTCAGCGCCGACACCAGGTAGCGATACGTACCGACGATGAGCCCGGCGTCGCCGCGTGACGGGTCGAGCTCGAGCACACGCTCGTGTTCGCTGTACGCCTCGCGCGCCGCGCGAAACGCCGACACCACACCGCCATCGATGGTGGCGATGTACGACGCGCGCAGGCCGACGGCCGCCCCGAGCTGGTAGTGGGCGTGCGACTCCCGTGGCGCTGCCGCCACGCGCTGGCGGGCCAGACCAATCGCACGGTTGATCGCGCGCTGGAACTCGTCGGCGACGGCTTGCGGCGGCGGCGGCAGCGACACGTCTCTGGTCGTCACACGCCCGAGGTAGCTGTCCACGGTCATCGTGCCGCGCAGCATCGCCAGTTGCACGATCAGCGCACCGGCCAGCCCGCGCCACGCCGCGGCGTCCTGCGGATCGGTGCGTGTCGCCTCGCGCCAGGTGGCCAGCGCCCTCGCTTCGTCGAGGTTGTAGAGTTCGTCGGCGGCCCTGGCCCGCAGGACATCTGACGCCGGATTGGCCCGCGCATCGCGCCCCAGCAGGGCGGCCAGGGCAACAGCCAGCGTTGCCACGCATCGGGAAAACCGTCGCATCGGGCGATTCTACGCTCCACGGGCTGGCTTGCACCCCTCGCGCCTTGTGCCTACAATCGGGCCGTTCATGCCCTCCGGCCGTCAGCCCTTCTTCAGAACCTACGTCTTCTCGCTCGATCACAAGGTGATCGGCATCCAGTACGCCATCACCGGGCTGCTGTTCCTGCTGTTCGGCTTCTCGCTGATGATGATCATGCGGTACCAGCTCGCGTACCCCATGACCCCCGTGCCGTTCATCGGCGGCATGCTCAGCCAGGCGAATGCGTCGGGCGGCATCCTGCTGCCGGAGTTCTACAACCAGCTCGGCGCGATGCACGGCACCGTGATGGTCTTCCTCGGCGTCGTGCCGCTGGCCATCGGCGGCTTCGGTAACTACCTCATCCCGCTCCAGATTGGCGCCGCCGACATGGCCTTCCCCAAGCTCAACCTGATGAGCTACTGGGTATATGCCGTCGGCGGCCTGATCATGATCGCCACCTTCTTCGTGCCGGGCGGCGCTGCGCAGTCGGGGTGGACGTCGTATCCGCCGCTGTCGGTCATCGCCTCGGGCGGCCAGACCTGGTGGCTGGTCGGGATGGTGTTCCTCATCACCTCGTCCACGCTCGGCTCGATCAACTTCATCGTCACGATCGTCCAGCTCCGTGCGCCGGGCCTGACGTGGATGCGGTTGCCGTTCTTCGTCTGGGCGCAGTTCGCGGCCGCGTTCCTCCTGCTGCTGGCGTTCCCGCCGCTCGAAGCCGCCGGCGTGCTGCAGTTGATGGACCGCGTGGCTGGCACGAGCTTCTTCCTGCCGAGCGGACTGGTGGTGGCCGGTCAGGCGGTCACGTCGATGAGCGGCACCGCGGAAGGCACGCTGGCGTCGGGCGGCGGCAACCCGCTCCTGTGGCAGCACCTCTTCTGGTTCCTCGCGCACCCCGAGGTCTACGTCCTGATCCTGCCCGCCATGGGGATCGTCGGCGAGATCATCGCGAATAACACGCGGCGGCCGCTGTGGGGCTACCGCGGCATGGTCTATTCGGTGGGCTTCCTCGCCTTCATGTCGATGGTGGTCTGGGCGCACCACATGTACATCACCGGCATGGGTACCACGCTCGCGGCGTTCTTCCAGACGACGACGATGATCATCTCGGTGCCGTCGATCGTGATTCTCACGTCGCTGCTGATGACGCTGTGGGGCGCGTCAATCCGCTTCACCACGCCGATGCTGTTCGCGCTGGCCTTCCTGCCGATGTTCGGGATCGGTGGCCTCACGGGGCTGCCGCTCGGGCTGGCGCCGTCGGACATCCACCTGCACGACACCTACTACGTCATCGGCCACTTCCACTACGTGGTGGCGCCAGGGACGATCTTCGCGTTGTTCGCGGGCATCTACTACTGGTTCCCGAAGGCGACCGGCCGGCGGATGAACGACCTGCTCGGCCGCATCCACTTCTGGGGTTCGCTGGTGTGCATGAACGTCATCTTCATGCCGATGTTCATCCAGGGGCTTGGCGGCATGAACCGGCGCCTCTATGACGGCGGCATGCAGTTCCAGCACAACGCCGACCTGCTGAAGTGGAACGTTGTGATCGGCATCGCCGCCTGGACCATGGGGCTCTTCCAGGTGCCGTTCATCATCAACTTCTTCACCAGCATCCGCTGGGGCGCGCCGGCGTCGGCAAATCCGTGGGACGCCACGACGCTCGAGTGGGCGACGACGTCCCCGCCGCCGCATCACAACTTCGACACGCCGCCCTCCGTGTACCGGGCCGCCTACGAGTACAGCGTGCCGGGTGCGGAGCGCGACTTCTCGCCGCAGTTCGAGCCGGAGCGGGGCTGATGCAGATCCCCTACACCACCGAGGCACGCCCGGACACGGGCCTGTACAACGCGAAGCTGGGCATCTGGCTGTTCCTGGCGTCAGAGGTGATGCTGTTTGCCGGCCTGTTCTCGAGCTACATCCTGCTGCGCACCGGCGCCGTGGAGTGGCCGCACCATGTGCTGCCGGTGGGCATGGCCACGGCCAACACCGCACTCCTCATCACGTCGTCGATGACCATGGTGATGGCGTGGGAGGCGTTGAAGACGAACAACTGGTCGCGTCACCGCGCGTGCCTCGGACTGACAGTGGCGCTCGGCGTCATTTTCCTGCTCATCAAGTTCGTGGAGTACCAGGAGCACATCGCGGCGGGCGAACTGCCGTCTCGCAACACCTTCTTCGCGCTGTACTACACCCTCACCGCCGTGCACGCGCTGCATATCGTCGGCGGGTTGGTGGTGATGCTCTACCTGCTCGGGCCCGGCGCGAAACTCTGGGCTGAACAACCGGTGCAGTTCACGAACCGCGTCGAGTCGACCGGTCTCTACTGGCACTTCGTCGACTTCGTCTGGATTCTCCTGTTCCCGCTGCTGTACCTGCTGTGAGGACGCATGCGCACCTCCGCTGACACCGCACCGGATACCCGCCGCCACGTCGCGACGTTCGCGTCACAGCTGGTGTTGATGCTGGCCACCGTCGGCGTCTCGCGCCTCGACCTCGGCCTCCGCCTGGGTGCCACGGTCGTGATGCTGCTGGCGGCGGTCAATGCGACGGTCGTGGCCGTCGCGCTCATGGGCGTCCGCCGGGACGGTCCGCTGGTTCGCCTGCTGGTGGTGCTCACCCTGGTCGTCATCATCGGCCTGCTCGTCTGGCCGGCGTGGGACATCGCCACCCGCGTCAGGGTGTTCTGAGATGTCGCTGAAGAACGTGCACATCATCTTCATCGCCGCAGCCACGCTGCTGGCGCTGTTCTGCGCCGTGCAGGCGTGGGGCAACTACCGCGAGCAGGGGTCGATGCTGTCCGTACTGGCGGCCACCGGGTCGCTGGCCGTGGCGGTTGTCCTGCTGCGCTACGAAGCGCTGTTCCTGAAGCGCTGCCGGGCGGAGGGGATCCGATGACGCGCCGCATTGCGCTGCTGTCGGCAGCGGCGCTCCTGCTGCCGAGGCTCGCCAGTGCCTGCCCGGTGTGCTTCGGCGCCAGCGATGGTCCCATGCTCGAGGGGAGCAACATGGGCATTCTTGCCCTGCTCGTTGTGACGCTCGCGATGCTGGCGGCGTTCGCGGCGTTCTTCTACACGCTGGTCCGTCGCGAAGCCCGCAGTGTCGCTGCGGCGCCGATGGCGGCGCTCCGGCCGCTGCAGGATGGGAGCGGTCGATGACGTTTCCAGGGCTTCCCGTGCAGGCGTCCGCGCATGCGCCGGACATCGACTTCGTCCTCGGCCTCGAACACTGGAGCATGCTCGCGCTGTTCGTGTTCTTCTTCGGCTACTTCTGCTACGTGCTGTTCCGGTTCAGGCGTGGCGCGAACCCGACCGCCAGCTACGCCGGCATGAAGAGCCGCTGGTCGCTCTGGGTGGTTGCCGCCATGGCCGTGGCCGAACTGCTGCTGCTCGTGGTGTTCGAGTTGCCGGCGTGGAGCGAGCGGATCAATGCGCTGCCGTCACCGGACGAGGCGACGGTGGTGCGGGTCGTGGCGGAGCAGTTCGCCTGGAACATTCACTACCCCGGTCCCGACCGCACCTTTGGACGCACCGAGATCGGGCTCATCTCGTCGGGTAATCCGCTCGGCCTGGATCGCACCGACCCCGCAGCGAAGGACGACATCACCGCCATCAACCAGCTCACTGTGCCGGTGAATCGCCCGGTGCTGGTGCGCCTGACCAGCAAGGACGTGATCCACAGTTTCACGCTCTACGAGATGCGCGTGAAGCAGGACGCCATCCCTGGGACCGACTCGCCCGTCTGGTTCATCCCGACGGTGACCACCGACGAGATGCGCGCGAAGACCGGAAAGCCCGACTTCGAGTTCGAGATCGCCTGTTCGCAGTTGTGCGGCCTCGGCCACTACCGCATGCGCGGCTTCCTGAACGTGAAGACCGAGGCGGAGTACCAGGCGTACCTGGCTGAGGAGGCCAGGGCCCTCACGCCCTGAGCTAGAGGGCTGTGACCGCCTCGAGCACGTCCTCGGCGTGTCCGTCCGGCTTCACCTTGTCCCACCGCTTCGCGACCGTCCCGTCGGGGCCAATCAGGTAGGTGGTCCGTGCCACGCCCATGTACTTTTTTCCGTACATGGAGCGCTCCTGCCACGCGCCGTACTTCTCGGCGACGTCGTGGTCGGCGTCGGCCAGCAGCGGGAAGTTCAGGTCGAACTTCGCGGCGAACTTCGCCTTGCTCTTCTCGTCGAGGATGCTGACGCCGAAGATCGCGGCCTTGCCAGGCTTGAACTTCGGCAGGGTGTCGCGGAAGGCGCAGGCCTCGACGGTGCAGCCTGGCGTGTCGTCCTTTGGGTAGAAGAAGAGGACGACCGGGCGCCCTTCGTAGTCGCTTAGCTTGTGGGTCTGGCCGTCCTGGTCCTTCAGCGAGAACGCGGGCGCCTTCTTTCCGGCTTCAATCAACGGCATTGGTCGCTCCTTGCGGCTTCCTTGAGTATCGACGTGACAGGCGTTCAAGTACGCTTCCATTCTAATGGTGACCATACGCACGCTTGATGCACACGTCTGTGGCGCGTCGCTCCGTCTCATCGTCGAGGGTTGCCCCGCGCTTCGCGGCCGGACGATGGGGGAGAAGCGGACGTCGGCGGGGAAGCTGGCTGACGCGATGCGCCGGACCGTCCTGCTGGAACCGCGCGGGCATGCCGATCTGCTCGGCGCGGTGCTGACCGAGCCGACGCAGCCGGGTCCGACGCTGGCGTCCTGTTCATGGATGCGGAGGGCTTCGTCGCGATGAGTGGACACGGCGTGATGGCGGTGGCGACGCTCGCACTCGCGCGGACGCTCATCGTGCCACGCGACCCATCGCGTCTCGTGCTCGACACGCCCGCCGGCACGGTGCGGGTGAGCGCAGTCAGGCGCGAGGACGGAGGCGTGGGCGAGGTGACGGTCACCAACGTGCCGTCATTCGTGCTGCAGCCTGGCGTCGATGTTCCGCTGCCGGGGCGCCGTCTTCGGGCGGACGTGGCGTTTGGCGGCGAGTTCTACGCGATTGTCGACGCCGAGTCGGCCGGCGTCACGGTGGAGGCGACGCGCACCGGCGACCTGCGGCGCATGGGCATCGCCATCGCCGCCGCCGTTGATGCGGCGCTGGCGGTGGCGCATCCCGCCGCGCCTGAACTGCACGTGCTTGGCGGCACCGTCTTCACCGCGCCGCCGCAGGAGGATGGCGCCGATCTGCGCTGTGCGACCGTTCGGGTCAGCGGCGCCGTCGACCGGTCAGCCGGCGGCACCGGCACGTCCGCGATCATGGCCGTGCTCGCGGCGATGGGCTTGTTGTCCGAGGGCGGTGGCTTCGAAGTCGAGGGGCTGGCCGGTCAGCGCCTGCGCGGCCGCCTTCGCAGCCATACACGGGTCGGTGCCGTCGATGCGATCGTGCCGGAGATTTCCGGCACGGCCTACATCACGGGCGAGCACCTGTTCCTGGTGGATGGGGCCGACCCGCTCGCGGGCGGCGTCCGAATCAGCTGACGAGGAAGTCGTTGCTGAGGCGGGTGAGCAGGTCGGGCAGCGACTCACCGTTCAACGCGAACAACTGGCGGTCGGCATCCCATGTCAGCTTGAAGCTGCGCGACATCGCCGACACCCAGATCTGTCGCACCGGCGCCTGCGGCGAGACCACGAACTTCGACTCGCGCGGTTCCTCGAACACGACGTGCAGCACGCCGTTCTGGAATTCCACTTCGAACTCATTATCGTCAGCCAGCGGCAGCAGTGCCTTACGCGCGCCTTCGAGCGCTTCGTCGCTCTTTACGCGAAATTCCTGATCGGTCAGCGTGCTCATTTTGTAGTGTCCGTGAACCTTTCCGGCTGAGGCCTCGTCTGAAATTAGTGAAAGGAGGCACCAGATGTACGAATGGTCGTTCTCGTCGTCCGCTGAGCTCGTGATCGGCGCCGCGCTTGCGCTCGTCGTCGTCGCTCTCGTCTTCGTCTAACCTACTTGCCTGACGGCGCCGCCGCAGATGCGACATAGCTGCGGCGTGCGCGTGCCGTCATTCCCACCTGCTTCATCTTCACCGTCAGTTTGTGCACCTTGCCGTCCAGTTGCTGGGCTTCGAACCCGAGCACGTACTGGCTGTGCAGTTCCTGCGCAACACGGGTGAAGGTGGGGCCCAAATCACTGGTCTGTTTCAGTTCGAAGTAGCCGCCGCCGGTTTCATCCGCGAGACGGCGCAGCGCTGAGTCGGGCTTGCTCCGTACCGTGCGCTGCCCGTCGAAGTACTCGCTCTGTAAGCCGATGGCGTAGATCATCACTTCTTCGGCGCGAGCCCTGTCCATGACGGTGCCTCGCCCGACGCGGCTCGAGGTGTCGTCGCCGTCGGTAAACACGAGGACGACCTTGCGGCCATCCACGCCCTGCAGTTGGTTCAGCCCCTCCGCGATCCCGTCGAACAACCGCGTGCCGTTGCCGAAGTCGAGGTCGCGCACTTCCGTGACCAGTTGGTCGCGGTCGTTCGAGAACTGGGCCGACAGCTCGATCTTGTCGTTGAAGGCGCCGACGGCCGCTTTGTCTTCGGGCAGCAAGCGCACGATGAACTGCTCAGCGGCGGCCTTCAGTAACTGGATGGAGCCGGTCATGCTGCCGCTGGTATCGAGCATCACGACGACCGTGATCGGCTGGTTCTCGCTCTGGAAGACCGTCAGCTTCTGGGGCTTGTCGTTGTCCAG
>Ga0114974_10000183_pt1 | contig 55497 bp, 53 predicted proteins | sample S_130206_EF_Meta_FD_87318 | JGI IMG/M metagenome (GOLD analysis project Ga0114974, IMG submission 87318) | Freshwater microbial communities from Lake Simoncouche, Canada to study carbon cycling - S_130206_EF_MetaG | ecosystem: Environmental > Aquatic > Freshwater > Lake | place: Lake...
AATTTTTGCACCAATCCTTGAATGGTTACTCAATTTTAATCTGCGCTTGTTTTGCAACAATATTCCATTTTTTTAGTTCTTTTGTAATATGCTGTGCAAAAAAATCTGAGGTGCCACCTGTAACATCAATATCCAATGCTAAAAATTTTTCATGTATGCTTTGATCCATTAGTGCTTTATTAAAGTCCTCATTTATTTTTTGGGTGATTGACGATGCTGTTTTACTCGGTGCCCATAAGCCATACCAGCCATTATATTCATAGTCTGGCAATCCGGACTCTGCCATTGTTGGCAATTTAGGTAGAGCTCTAGCGCGAGTCATACTTGTAACTGCTAAGGCCCTAACTCGATTGCTACGCACGTAGGGGAGCAGAGCCGGAAGATTTGCAATCAATGTTTGCAACTCACCGCTAATCAGAGCAACTGTATTCTGTCCTGTTCCCTTATAAGGGATATGCATTAATTTAATTTTAGCTTGTGACTGAAACATCTCGCTCACCAGGTGGCCCACTGTTCCATTGCCACCAGAACCAATGTGAAGGCTATTAGGTTTTGATTTTGCAAGTGCAATTAATTGCGTAACTGATCTAACTGGTAGTGATGGGTGTACAGCCAGCAAGCTGTTGGTACTGGCGAGCATTAGTATTGGTGAAAAATCTAGTACAGGGTCATAATTTAATTTTGAATAAATGGCAGGGATAAATGCGAAATTTACCGTTGTTAATAATAGTGTATACCCATCTGGATTAGATTTCGCGACGGCATTGATCCCTGTTCTAGTAGCCCCACCACTAACATTTTCAATGATCACTGGCTGATGCCAAATTTCACTCACTTTTTGTGCGCTTAATCGCGCGATTAAATCAGTGCCTCCACTGGGTGCGCTTGGAATGATTATTCTGACTGTTTTTGATGGGTATTCTTTGGGAGTTTGTTGTGCCCATGCGAAATTGAATGAGCAACAACAAGCGCTCCATACGAGGATAAATAATTTTTTATAATCGCTCAAAACAGAGCAGACCAAATAACAGTTGTCATTTTGATAACACCATTAAAAATAACATTACTAATGTATGATTTTAAGTCACTGTTTTGGTGAACCGTACAGTGACTGCGCGCGCTGCAAAATCTGTGACAACATTTATTAGTGCAGGTTTACCATTTTTGATGGCAATTTTGGCTCGCTCTAAAGCTGGACGGATATCCTCAGGTTTTTCAACTAGTTCACCATGGCAACCCAGAGATTCAGCAAATAAATCAAAGCGGGTATAGCCGAGATCGCGACCGGGTTTCTCGCGTAATGGATCGGCTGTCCAGCCACCATTTAAGCTAATCACTACAATAATCGGTAGATTATGGCGAGCAGCAGTATCCAATTCCATAGCATTTAAACCAAATGAACCATCGCCATGTAGTACTAGTACTTGTTGATCGGGTCTTGCAGCTTTTGCACCTACTCCAAATGGCATTCCAACACCCATAATTCCAAATGTTCCAGAGTTGAGCCGATGGCGTGGATGAAATGAAGGTATCGATTGTCGGCCATAGTTTAGGATTTCTTGACCATCAACGACGAGAATTGCATCGCGATCAAGAAAGTCGCGAATCTCTTTGCACAAACGCAGAGGGTGAACAGGTATTTGCTGATTGGATAATGCCTGTTCTGATTCAGCTTTTTTAGACCGATCAATTGTGCTCAGGCGATCGCGCCATTCTATAAATTGATTCGATTGAATACGCGTTTGCGCTGCGGCTAGCAGTTGTTGCAATACTAATTTTGCATCACCAACTATTCCTAAATTTACGCGGGTATTTGAACTGATTTCGGCAGGATCAATATCTATTCGAATAACCTTTGCGGTGTTGGAAACGCGTGGTGGAGAGATTTGACCGAAGACATAATTGAGTCGGGTACCAACAATAATCAACAGGTCTGCTTCTTTTAGTGCTGTAGATCTAGCGTTTAAAAAGGCATGGGGGTGATCTTCTGGTAATACACCTCGTCCTTGGGGTGTGGTGTAAATGGGCATGCCCATGGTAGTTACCCATTGATGCAGCTCTGGTGCAGCATCTGACCACAACACACCGCTACCAGAAAGAACAACAGGTTTTTTTGCGACGGCTAGTAACTGAATGGCTTCCTCAATGAGCCTAGGATCGGCTTGTGGCCGATGTTTAATCAGAGTTTTAGAGAGGTCGGGCCACCGGACGAGATCCTCTTCAATTTTATTATTGATGACATCGGAGGGTAAGTCTAAATATACAGGACCAGGCTTGCCGGAGATTGCTTGGCGGAAAGCGAGATCAATCATTTCAGGAATACGGTGCGTGTCGTAAATCCGATTAGCCCATTTGGTGACAGGCTTCATTAACGCTACTTGATCGATTTCTTGAAACGCCCCAGTGAGATATTCATTGATAGGGCTTGAGCCACCAAAGGCGACGATCGGACTGCAGTCGATGAGAGCGTTAGCAAGACCCGTGGTCAGATTTACAGTTCCTGGCCCTGATGCTGCCATGCATAGTCCAGGGATATTCGTAACCCTTGCATAGGCGTGCGCACTCATCGCAGCAGCTTGTTCATGACGGACATCAATACCACGGATACCTTTAGCCATAGTATTTGTGAGGGTGTCATTAATAGGCCCACCCATAATAAAAAAGAAATCTTTAATACCAATACGTTTTAAAGATTCAGCGACTAGTTCATTGCCAGTTATCATTGCCATATGTGTATTTTCTAATTTTGAGAAATCATTGAATGCGGTTATATGGAGATCATTATTGGGGCCAGATCATTCTAAATTATGGGTTATTATGATTAGATCTAGGCTAAAAAGTTCATATTGTTCAATTCCATAGTTGTTCGTCTAGATGCCTATTTTCTTTTTATACCCACTATACCCAGGTATCTACAAGATGATCATAACTCAATGCTCTTTCTGCTGTCGATGCTTTGGTGGCGTTGTTTTGATCGCTGTCGTGTGGATGTCTTTGATACATGGTTTGCCCTCTGAATTTTAGGCATAATCAGGTATTCAAAGTAGCGCTGTCCACAATTTGGCCAATGAGTGTTATAGAGTCAATAGATGTGAGTCAATAGATGGTGAATCGTATAGATGTGGATTGCTCCTATCGCAACCATGTTAAAAAAAGGGGAAGGGCTATGAAATCTAATGATTGTCTTCGAATGTTACTGGGTTTAGGATCTGCACTGTTAATGAATTCGAGTTTAGTTCATGCGCAATCTGAATATCCCAACAAACCAATTCGAATTGTGATTGGCACGCCAGTTGGTGGTGGAAGTGAATTGATGGCGCGTTATATAGGACAACATTTAACCCCATTATGGGGTCAACCAATTGTGGTGGATGCAAGACCGGGAGCAAGCGGTAATATTGCAGCCGATTTCGTGCTGAAATCACCACCAGATGGTTATACGCTGTATGTCTGTTATGGAACACATACAGTTAATCCGAGCCTATTTGCTAAACCACCCTTTGATCCTGTTAAAGATTTCACACCGATTACCTTGATCGCGAAACAATATAATGCATTAGTGGTTCATCCTTCAGTACCTGTTAGAACAATTAAAGAGTTTGTGGCACTAGCTCGAAATCAACCACGTAAAATGAATTACGGTAGTGCAGGTAATGGCAGCGCTGGTCATTTAGGAATTGAATTATTAAAGCAAACTGCCAAAATTGACCTTGTACACTTACCATACAAGGGTGCTGCTCCTGCTAGAACTGATTTGCTAGGTGGTCATATCGAAACCATGTTTGATGTTTTAAGAGCGCAAATCCCATATAAAGATGCTGGACGCATCCGCATGCTGGCTGTTGCAGCTGAGCAACGCCAAGTGATTGCTCCAGATATCCAGACGCTTAATGAGAACGGTTATAAGGGTATGGAAGTGGTGACTTGGCATGCATTATTAGGGCCAGTCGGTTTATCGACAGCCATAGTTAATCGATTACAATCAGAAATTAGACGTGGATTAACAGTTGCTGCATTTAAAGAAAAAGTGGCACAAGATGGCGTTGATATTATTGCGAGTAGTGCTTCTGAGTTAGAGGTATTTCTCAGAGCTGATGTTGAGAAATGGCGTAAGGTTATAAAAACGGCCAATATTCGTATTGATTAAATAGGGTTTGGTGACGCCTAAAAAAGTTTGGTGTGTAGTTGGTATTATTTTTCAATGTTGAAAGTAGATTATGGATATTTGGCAGGAGCTATTCCAGGTAGACCAAGTGGATTATTGGCAAGCGACCCAAGATGCGATCCATGCGTTAGGGATTACTGATGGGCTACCAGTGGTGCCGCCAACAGCAGAGCGGGTTAATGCTATGTTGGCTATGCATGGATATAACCCCAACACAATGTTAGCTGAACTACCACCATTATTTTCGTCGGTAACATGGCAGGATGTTGCTATAAATGCAGTCATGGCGGGTTGTAGGCCTGAGTATTTACCTATAGTTGGTGCCGCTATTGAGGGAATTGCCGCCCCTGAATTTAATTTAGTAGGTATATCAACGACTACAGGATCGGCGGCGCCGATGATTATTGTTAACGGCCCGATCGTTGGTGCTGTAGGATTGAACGCTGGTAGTAATGTATTAGGTCCAGGATTTCGGGCTAACGCCACCATTGGTCGCGCTATGAGTTTAGTGTTACGCAATGTTGGTGGTGCAATTCCAGGAGAGCTAGATATGGCAACACTGGGTCAGTCTGCGAAATTTAGTTGCTGTATTGCTGAAAATGCAATTGATAGTCCTTGGTCATCTTTGCATATTGATCGTGGATTTGATCCGCAAGCCAGCGTGGTCACAGTTGTTGGTATATCTGGTTCAATTGAGATTGTCGATTCTATAAGTCAGAATGCAGCAGATATTGCACAAACCTATGCCCAATCTATGTTGATCGCAGGTGGTGCAGGCAACTCTGGTTTATTAGGTGGCGGAGAGCCCTTAATTATTATGCCACCTGAGATAGCCAATGCATTTGTAAGAGGAGGATGTGATAAGCGTGCAACTAAGCAGGCTATTTATGAGCGTGCGACCTTGTCGAAGTCCATGCTATCAACTGCAGTGCGTGAGCATCGAGCGCAGGTGAATGCGAGTACAGGCAGTGCTGTTGACGATTTGTTGCGTATAGCGCTATCACCGGATGACGTCATGATTGTGGTCGCCGGCGGGGTAGGTATTAAAGCAGCTTATCTGCCGACTTGGAGCGGTGGCACTAAGGCAGTGAGTCGCTTAGTGAAGCTTAGAAAATAATCTACCATTTAATATGTGAAATGAAACTTGGGGGTAATATGCCAGTAAATTCAGTCAATAGTGTAGAAAGTATTTCGATTGCGAAGTTGGGTGAGCATATCGGCGCTGATGTACTTGGCGTTGATTTATCAATGCCAATATCAGCGCTTGCATTTCAAAAAATTCACGCTGCTTGGATGGATCATTTGATACTGCGATTCAGAGGTCAACAGTTGACCAAAGAAGAATTGTTAGCCTTTAGTGCGCGTTTTGGTGAGTTGGATCAAGCGCCAGTGAATACCCGTGGTAAAGAGTGGTTAGAGGGTTATCCTCAGGTTGCAGTGATGTCTAATATCAAAGTCAATGGCGAGGTTATTGGAAGTTTAGGTTACGGTGAGGCGGTCTGGCATACTGATATGTCCTATAACGACACTCCACCGTCAGCAGCGTTGCTCTATGCTATAGAAGTTACAAAAGAGGGTGGTTTAACGGGATTTTTAAATATGTATGAGGCCTATGAGTCACTGCCTGCAGATTTAAAAGCAATTGTTGAACATTCAGAAATTAAGCATGATTCCAGTCGTAATAGTGCAGGGCATTTGCGTAAAGGTTTTGCTGAAGTGAGTGATCCACGTGATGCCCCTGGTGCCATACATCCGGCAGTTAGGCGCCATCCAGTGACTGGTCGACGTGCATTATTCCTTGGGCGGCGCCCATTTAGTTATGTAGTGGGTTTACCGCTTCAAGAGAGTGAAGATTTATTAGATCGATTGTGGGCGCATACTACGCAAACTGGCGATGCTTGGTTTCAAACGTGGTCTGTGGGTGATTTGATGATTTGGGACAATCGCTGCGTGATGCATAAGCGTACAGCATTTGATGATGCTGAGCGTCGATTGCTACATCGCACTCAAGTAAAAGGCACAAAACCCATAAAATAAGGGAATTTTTTTGGAATATTAAAAAGTGCTATGTTTTTATTATAGGGGTTTTATTTTTTCATTCTCTGAATATATTTATTAATGGCAATTGCAATGACAGGGCATGATATTGAGAGTGACGCAAACAGCGTGTTCGAGTGCGTGAGCAATGGTGGCGTTGCGGTTATACATCTCGATGTAGGTTATGCGGTATTGGCGAGAACGGCTGATGCAGTGAGACGTATTTATGCCGCTAAGGGTAGAAGCTTTGATAAACCTACCGGTATTGTGGGTAGCGGCCAGTTCCAAGATGAAGTGCATATATTGTCTGATCAAGCAAAATTAATGATAGATAGTCTTACCAATAAGCATAATTTACCTGTAGCCGTGATAGCGCCTTATCGCAAAACGCATTCGTTGCTACAACGAATGGACCCGTTTGTATTGGCTAATGCTGTTAAAAGTGAAACACTAAATATTTTGTTAAATGCTGGTACTCTGAGGGCGGCTATCGCTGATTTAACAGTGCAAAGCGGTGAACTTTTTGTGGGCTCGTCTGCAAACACCTCCTTAAAAGGTAGTCGATATCGCGTATGTGATATTGAGCCTGAAATTATTAATATTGCCGATGTAGTCATTGATTATGGGCCATCGCAATATGCTAACGATCTCGGGGTCTCAAGCACAATGATTAACTTTTCAAACTTTAAGGTACAGCGTGCTGGTGTATGTTATGCGGAAATTAGTGCAGTGCTGATGAATGAATTTGGAGTGGAATTGCAATTAGTATAGTTTTTTATATAAAAACTAAATTCAAACCATATTTTTAGATATGAAACTCAAAGTTTTTAACATGAGCAACTCTTAAATGATTAGGAAACATTATGCGTATAAAGATTTGGTTGTTTAGTATATTTTCAGCTTGTTTGTTTGCTCCGACTTTATTGATTGTAATCTCGAGCTGTTATGCCGCCGATTTGCCATTAGTGGTTGTATTGTCCACGGGTGGAACTATTGCTGGTCGAGGGGGGTCATCGACGAGTTTGACCGAATACAAGTCTGGTTCTATTTTAGGATCGGAGCTGATAGATGCAGTGCCCGAAATTAAAGGCTATGCGCAAGTCAGGGTTGAGCAAATTGCAAACATTGGCAGTACTAATATGAATCCTGCGATTTGGCTTAAATTAGCGAACCGTATTAATGAGATTTTTAAGCAAGATCCCAAAGTCTCTGGTGTGGTGGTCACGCATGGCACCAATACATTAGAAGAAACAGCTTATTTTTTACACTTAACTGTTAAATCAGATAAACCAGTTGTTTTGGTTGGTGCGCAGAGGCCAGCAACTGCAATTAGTGCAGATGGACCATTAAATTTATTGAATGCTATACGTGTTGCTGGTGCTCCCGTATCTAGAGGTAAGGGGGCGATGGTTGTGATGAATGAAGAAATAAACGGCGCTCGAGATGTAACAAAATCAAATACATATCGTGTAGAAGCATTTCGATCTGGCGAGTTAGGATTCTTGGGTTATGTTGATTCAGATGAGGTTGCTTTCTACAAAGCCTCAACAAAGCGACATACCATTAACTCTGAATTTGATGTTTCTGGATTGACAGCACTCCCATCTGTAGAAATATTGTATGCATATTCTGAGCCGAGTCTAGCGCTAATTAAAGCCTTAGGGGTATCGGGTGCAAAAGGCATTGTAATTGCAGGAACTGGGGCGGGCGGTCTTTCTGATGCTGAGCGTGAGGCACTAAAAGCGCTTGGTCCGATTGGATCTCGCGCCATTGTTGTTCGATCTAATCGAACTGGTAATGGACGTGTAATTTCCCGCAAGGAATTTGATGCAGAAGGGATGGTTCCTGCTGATACTCTAAATCCGCAAAAATCTAGAATCCTATTAATGCTGGGGCTGACACGCACCAGTGATATTTCTGAAATCAAACGTATGTTTCGAGAATATTAAATTGCCATAACCATTGAAATCGTTTTGTGAAAGTTATTATTATGTATTTGAAATTATTTTTTATTTTAGTATTCAATTGTTGCTTTGCTGTTTATGCCCAAGACTATCCAGTGAGACCTGTCCGCACTTTGGTCGGATTCGCCGCAGGAGGGCCAGCTGATTTGGTGGTGCGGCCTATAACTCAGAAGCTACAGGAATTATTGGGCCAACCCTTTGTGGTCGACTATCGACCTGGTGCAAATATGTCTATAGCCAGTGATTTGGTTTCTAAAGCATCACCTGACGGCTATACATTGTTGGCGACAACATCAGCATTTACGATTAACCCAGTGGCATTTTCACGCCTACCCTATGACACCATACGTGATTTTTCGCCAATTAGTTTGACCGCAAATAGCGACATTACTTTTGTGGTGAACCCTGTGGTGCCAGTCAAAACAATTAAAGAGTTTGTGGCAATGGTTAGAGCGCGAAAAAATACGCTCAATTACGGATCATCTGGCACTGGAGGGTCTCTGCATTTGGCTGGTGAGATGCTGAAACTTGTCGAGCATATTGATATGTTGCACGTGCCCTATAAAGGGGCTGTCCTCGCTATGAATGATGTGATTGGTGGACATGTTGATGCAATGTTTATTTCTGTACCTCCAACCATTCCGATGGTAAAGGCTGGGAAGTTGCGTGCGCTTGCTACCGCTAGCCTTAAGCGAGCTCGTGGTCTGCCTAATGTCCCAACATTTATTGAGATAGGATACCCGGATTTTACCGTGGATTCTGCATATGGTCTGGCCGCACCAGCACATACACCGAAAGACATTGTGAATAAGTTGAGTCAGGCTGTGGTTAAGGCGTCGCAGAGTGCAGATTTAATTGAACGTTATGCTAACCTCGGATTAGAACCGATATCCAGCACTCCCGAGCAATACGCAGACTACGTACGTCGTAATATTGAAAAGTGGCGTAAAGTTGTGGCTGCCGCTAAGATTCAGCCACAATAAAATATTTTTAAGAGTGTAGAATTAAAGAGTGAGGATAATGGCATTCGTAGTCGATAGTTAGTTGCCATTGTTAAGCGCTTTATAAGCCTATTCAAAAGGTAATAGAAAGCGTTTGGGTGAGTGAAAACCTATCGAGAATATGCAAGCATTAAAACGTTTTCAAATTTATTTGCTGTGACTTATTATTGATTCTCTTTGTTGCCTGAGTTTTTTTTATTCTTATCTGTCTAAGAATATTCTTGCCGAAATGACTAACTAATTCTTTAGAGCTATAAAATTCGTGATATCAAATAAATGATATTAAATGCCTTTGTAGAATCATAATAATAATTATATATAATTTATAAATTATAAATAATTATTATTATAAATTTTTAAGTTTATTTGAAAAAGTCATTGAATTCATTGATAAAAAAATATGTCATAAAGCCATCAAAATCCTATTGACTCAATAAATCAATTGTTTAGCATGATCTCATGCAGCTTCGTATAAATGAGATTGATTAGATTTTATTATATTAAAAATCTCAAAATATCATTACTTACTAGCTTTGGTCTAATTCATTTAGTCCTTAATGTGGGAGGTGGTTTGATGAGTATGGTATCGGTATGGTGGATAGTCACTGGATTATTAATGATCATCGAAATGAGATTAGGGACTTGGTATGCCTTGATTTTAGCCTTAGGAACGACTTGCTCTGCATTGGTTGCTCAAAATAACCACTCTGTTATATTTCAACTATTGATTGCAATAGTCACTATTTCCCTCGCTTATATTGCATTTTATTTGGATCGTCAGCGTCGCTTAATTTATTTTAATCAATACAAAAGACAACTTGCTCAAAGGCCACATCAGCACATTAGCCCAAAGTACTTAGAAGATTTGGATGCAGGTCAGACGGTTAGTGTATTTCATTGGGATCAGCAGGGGCGAACAAAGGTAAAATTCCGAGGTAGAGAGTGGTTAGCCGAAACGGCTATGCCTGGTTGTTCAGGCATAGGTCGCTATCAAATTATTGCTGTCCGAGAAGGTGCTTTAATATTGGCACCTTATCGAGGTGTAGATCATTTTTCGTATGGTAGATAATTTGGATTCATGATAAAAAAGATATGTGATTGTTTTCGGTAAACTCATTTAGTCAATAGATATTGTCAATGACAAATTTTCGATTTTTCAATTTTTTTGATTCAATTATGTTATCTAATACTTTTATTAAAACATAATGATTGCTAAAGATGACTTTATGTTAAGGGTTGCAAAAGTTACATTTGGATGGATCCGCTAATTGATCTTGGATTATTGACTCCTCGTGACCATAATTACATTTAGTGCATTGCCATAGTTTTGCTATTGGTAAATTGGTATTTCTATTACACACGGAGCACGGTAATCCCTTCTTTGTTTGATGAATCCAATATCCGGGAGTATTACAATCAGGGCATATAGAGTTCATTTTTCTAGACAAATCATCTGTTGCTATTGAGATATTTCTCATTCTAGAAGGATTGGTGTTTGCCCTAAGATCGTTCTCAATAAATACAAGGCCATTTACTGATTTTTCTAGTGTTAAATTAAAAGCTTTCTTTAAACCAGCTACAGTTGAAATCCCTTTTAAGAAAAAACGATGGTTAACATTATCTGGATACAATACTAAATGGTGACTTGGGAATTGTAGTGCTGGTAGAGATTTTTCTAATTCTTTCCAGCAGGAAACAACTATACTTTCTGATTGAGACTCGCCTCCATAATAACCTGTAATTTCAATTTTTCTAATGTCGTCTATTAAAATAACTACTTCATAATTCCAAGGTATAAGCCCTGTATAAGGGTCGTTTGCAAAAGATCCTTCGTTAGCAAGACCAATTGAAAGGCCGGTTAGTTCCATACCAATTCGGGCCTTTTTTCTTGCGGCATCTAATTGGCTGCCATATCTAGGGGTCTCGCGGGTAAAAGTCCCTAACATGTCTGTATCAAAATGATTGACGTGTTTGATATGGCAATCATTTATTTTTTTCAAGATTGGGGCAATAACTTTTTCTTTGCCGTGTTGCGTGAGTAAGCTCGCTGTTGATCCAGCATAGGGCTTTAAATTTTCATGCATGATTTAATTAAAAAATTTTGCAATCCAAATATAAAATGGAATGCCAAAAATAATATTTAAAGGGAAGGTGATGCCCAGAGACATGCCCATGTAAAGTGCTGGGTTTACTTCTGGCATGGCATTTCTTAATACTGAAGGGACGGCTATATAAGATGCACTGGCAGCTAAGATCATCAGCAGTATTGTTTCTCCTAGAGAAATTTTTAACAACAGACATAGTGACAGAGCAATAAAGCTATGGATTACTGGAGCAATTGCTGCATAAGCGATAGTTATTGAGGGTTTATCCTTGATTTCTTTAATGCTTCTGGCGGCAAGTAGCCCCATATCTAATAAGAAAAATGCGAGCAATCCTTTAAATAGATCAATAGAAAATGGTGCCATGGCTGCACTGCCTGACTCGCCCGTAACAAGGCCAATGATTAAGGCACCCAACAAAAGTAATTGTCCGCCATCGGTGAAAGATTCATGGAGTATAGTTTTTAATGATGTAGTGCTACCTTTAAAATTAATATTTTGCTGCCTAACTTTGTTGGCTAGGATAATAGCAATGATAATTGCAGGGGATTCCATTAATGCCATTGCAGCAGCCATATGCCCACCGAAACTGATGTCTAATTGATCCAATATTTGGGTTGCAGTAATAAAAGTGACTGCACTTATTGAACCATATGTGGCTGCAATGGCAGCCGCATCAATTTTTTCTAATCTTTGCTTTAATATAATATATCCCAAGATTGGGATTATGATTGCTAGTGAGACTGCAAGGCCTAAGCTAACGGCGATCTCTGCGTTTAGCCCGCTCTTATTTAAAGCAAAACCGCCTTTAAGACCAATTGCCATCAATAGGTATAAAGATAAAAATCGAGATATTGGCTGTGGAATCTCTAGGTTTGATTTCATCAAGCCTGCAAAAATTCCAAAAATAAAAAATAAAATTGAGGGATCGAGTAGCGTTCTCATAGGGGCTAATTATAATTAATATTATTTATTTAAATACGATTGAATAAAAATTCAAATTATATTGGTGCGCTAATTAAAACCTTGGTTTTTTAATAAGGCATATTTTTTACAGCCACTATTTGATTTGTAATCGCAAGCTCTTCCATAAAAATAAATTGCTTTGGGTTTGTTTTGATTAACAAATTCTCCTTCGTTGTGTATGCGTCCTAGGTTGCTGCAACTCTTGGCATTTCCGCCATTGCATGCTTTTTCGTATAAAGAGATCGCCTTAGCCTTATCTGTAAATACACCTTCGCCGTTATAATACATTGAGCCTAAGTTCGCACATCCACTAGAACGTCCTCCATCGCAGGCTTTTTTGTATAAGTCTACTGCTTTAATTTTATCTTGACGAACACCTTCGCCAATATCATACATAATGCCCAAATTGTTGCATCCATTTAGATTTCCGTTGTCACATACTTTGGAATACAACTCAACGGCTTTAAATTTATCTTTTCGGATACCATTTCCTTTGTCATAAAGAATGCCTAAGTTTAAGCATCCATTATCATGCCCAGCTTCACATGATTTAGAATATAGCTGCATTGCTTTAAGTTTATTTGATCGAACACCATCGCCTTTTTGATACATTGTACCTAGGTTGTTGCAGCCAGTAGCATCTCCACCGTTACATGCTTTTGTATAGAGATGAATTGCTTTTTGTTTGTTTTGTCGGAACCCCTTTCCATGCTCATGCATAACGCCAAGTGTAATGCAAGCATCAAACTTATTCATTTTGCACTCTTTTTCAAGTTCGACAGATTTTTGAGCAAATGAGTACGAAAAAAATAAGGTGAGGGCAATAAATGTAAAAATTTTAAATTTATTCATTTGGAGTCCTTCACTATTTAAAAATATACACATAGTTATTAAGTATGCGTATCGAAATCTATTAGCTTTTCATTTCGCTGAGTAGGCTTTTTTTTAATACGGTGAATAATTTTAAAAATAGCATAGAGAGATATTGATACAAAAAATCCCAATACAATGATTTCTTCTTTTGTTAATTCGTCAGGAAAAAATGCCACTTTTTCATATGTAGTAATAAAAATATTAGTTGTTGGGTTTTGAGCTCTATAGCTTGCGTATGCACCATTGTCCATTTGTAGATCCTTTGTTAATTTAATCAAAGCCACCAAAGACTACTAATTTTTTTAATATTAAAAAAAATTTTTTAATCGATTATTTTTATATTATGAATGATAATATCTTTTTTTCTGCTGTTATTTTATGGCAGTATTCAATAATAAATGGTGTAAAAAACATAGATATGATCATTGCCGCTATGACGAGATCATACCAACCGATCGGTATCAAATTGTGCTGGATACTTAGAGCTAGTAATACAAACCCAAATTCACCGGCCTGAGCTAAATATAAACTCGTACGCAAAGAGGTTCTTGTGTTTTCCCCTAAGAGTTTAGTAAGTGCGAGTATAAGTGATGCTTTAAATGAAACTGGAATTATTATTAACAACAGTACCCATATCCAATTTAAATATACTGTTTCCCAGTTTAATTTAGCTCCAATCGTAATAAAAAATAGACCAAGTAATAAATCGTGGAATGGTTTGATATGATTTTCAACTCTTTTCTTGTATGTTGTTTCGGCTATTAGTATGCCTGTCAGGAACGCTCCGGTAGCTAAAGATAAGCCTAAGTGTTCAGAGATCCATGCTAGTCCCAATGTTAATAGTAAAATATTGAGCATAAATAATTCTTCACTATTGCGACCATGAACAATGTGTAACCATTTACGCATCAAACCCTTGCCACCCCAAAGTACAACAGTAACTAATAAAATAGATTTTATATGAGCTATAGCTATTATTTCGCCAGTATTAGATTGATTTATGTTTCCAAGTGCTGGTATTAGTACAAGCAATGGTAGTACAGCAATATCTTGAAATAATAATATTCCAATAATTCTTCTACCATGAATGCTCTCTAACTCAGCTCTATCCGTAATTAATTTGATTACAATTGCTGAACTGGACATGGATAAAGCAGCGCCCAAAGCAAATGATCCTTGCCAACTGAGTTCCCAATTTAAATTTATGTAAGTCGAACTTGCTGACAAGATGTAATAAACGATGACAGTACTTAAAATGGTTAAACACACTTGCGCAGTTCCAAATCCAAATATGGACTTCTTCATGCTAAGTAGTTGCTTTAGGTTAAATTCAAGTCCTATAACAAACATCAAAAAAACTACACCAAACTCAGCAAGATAAGCAATATTTTTCTCTTCATGCGAAAGTGTTGGAATTTTTGGACCTAATATCATCCCGGCAATTAAATACCCCAACATTGCTGGCCAGTGAAGAAATCGACATAACACAACACTGAGCACTGCTGCTAATAAGTATAGTATTGTGATTTCTAAACTGGTCATTAATATATTTTCGTTATTCGTTAGCTAGTATTAGCATTGCTAAAATAGTTGCCAGACTTGCTGGCAGTCCATATTTTTTAACAATAGATGGTTGTTTTCCAGAAATAATTTGAACTGGTATGGAAGATGTTTCTAACAAAGATGTTGTTATTGAGCGACTAAGTATACGTATCCAAATAGGCATTGGCGTGCTGCCGATAATGATTTGACTGACTTTGAGGTGGCGAGCCAGACGATTAATTGTTGTTACAATTTCACCTAGTTTTATATGTTTTGTGTAAGCTATACCTTTCTGGTCTAATAGATCGCATATAAAACATAGTGCTACTTTGGCTTGATTTTCATGCCACCGACGGCGTTCTCCATTAGATAAAAATTTTCCAATGTGATTCGATAATGGTTGTCGTACGTGTACTAAATGGATTTCAGTGGGCCTGCCTAATTCTGCAATTGTAATTGCATATTGAACAGCATTTATAGAGTTCTCTGAACTGTCGACTGGAATCAAAATCTTTTCCATTTGAAATATCTCCCGTTTCTGTTTAGTAGGAATACCCTTAAGAGTTTCTCTTAAATTTTTATATCCAATGCCCTTATTTTCTGAATTTTCTGGCAAATTATCTATTTGTGCTAACTCCTGAGTTGATCTTCTTTTGGAGAGTTCATTCAAGCAATAGCTTATCCCTAGAGTTCCAGCAATGACAAAAATGAAAATAGATTGCTTTAGTAATGGATAATTAGTTAAGAATTCTTGTATTAATGGCTCTGATGTAATCATTTTTGCTGCCGTACCTGCTAGCACTGCTGCGCCTAGATAGATTACATATGGGTAGCGATCAACTACTTTTAATATGAGTTGGCTGCCTAAAACCACAATTGGTATGCTGATCAGTAGACCGATTGTTACTAGTAAAAAGCTACCGTGTGAGGCGCCTGCAACAGCTAATACATTATCCAGTCCCATGACAAGGTCAGCAACGACAATTGTTTTCATAGCCGCCCAGAAGTTGCTAGAGCTACTGACTTCGTGGTTATTGTCAGATTGGTTGACAAGAAGCTTATATGCAATCCAGATTAACATTAATCCGCCAGCGAGCATTAGCCCCGGCACTTTAAGTAACCATACTACGCAAAAAGTCATTAAGCATCGTACGATTACTGCGCCTGCTGTACCCCAGATTATTGCTGAACGCCTGATCTCTTTTGGTAGATTGCGAGTGGCAAGAGCTATGACGATAGCATTATCACCCGCCAATACAAGATCAATAATAATAATGGTTGTTAGCGCAGTTAAAAATTCCATTGATAATATATCCATTTACTCACCCTTTTTAAGTAGACGGGATAAATCATGCAATTGTTTTTTTACTTTGTGAAATAAATTATTGCAATGTTATGTATTGCTTTTTGTAATACATAAAAAAATTTACGCATTTAATTATTATTATTTGTAATTAATTCTTGCATTAATTTGAAATATTTGCTCTAATTTTTTATGTTTTTTTATTTTTAAAATTAATTCTCCAAAGGGGAGTAGCTTTAAGTAGCTATTTGAGTGCTTAATTGATTAGTTAATTAATAATTAATAATTAATAATTAATGATTACAAATAGCTATGACTGTAACATCGTCAATACAGGGTTCCCCCTCGGTGTTATAGGCATTGCAGTCTCCAGATGCTTTGCAAGCGAGACCTTTGATTAAGTAGTTAAGTTGTTTACATGCTACTACTTGAAAAAAGTTATTCAGTGTTTAATTTAAACGCTGGATTGTCGTTTGTATTGTTTTTACTATCATTAACAGGAGATGAATGATGCCTCAAAGTCATATTCGCCGATATTTCAGGCATGGTACTATGCCGCAATTAAGCGTATTGGAAGCTGTTCTACGTCACAAAAATTTTTCTAGAGCAGCTGAAGAACAGTTTTTAGCACAACCAACTGTTTCTATTCAGCTTAAAAAACTGAGTGAAATGATTGGATTGCCTTTGGTCGAGCAAATTGGTCGTCAGGTGTATCCAACAGAAGCTGGTAAATACACGCTCGAAGCCACCCAAAAAATTTTTAAGATTCTGTCAGAACTGGAGGGGCAGTTATCTCAGATAAGGACTCTTGGTTCCGGGGGGATCCGTTTGGCTGTGGGGAATGCTGCAAAATATTTTGCTCCAAGGTTACTTGCTGACTTTGCGACATCTTACCCAGATATAGATCTTTCATTGCAAATACATAACAGAACTACATTAATCAATCGTTTAAATGCGAATGAGGATGATTTATACATTTTTGCTAATCCTCCAGAGAGTGCAGATTATGTGAGGTTAGCATTGTTTCCTAATAAAATTGCTGTGTTCTGCCGGTATGATCATCCTTTAGTGGGCCAAAAAAATATTCATTTTAAAACAATTGCGGATGAGCCGTTTCTCGTTAGGGAGGTTGGCTCAGGCACTCGCATGATGATGAATGATTTATTTCAAGCGCATCAAACTTTCCCTAAAGTGCGCATGCAATTATCAACAAATGAAGCCATTAAACAGGCTATCATTTCAGGGCTTGGTATTTCATTAATGTCTAAATATACCTTAGGGCTTGATACTGACGAGCCGAAACTTGCAACATTAGATATTATAGATTTGCCAAAGGCTGGTTATTGGTATTTGGTTTATCCTTCAGGAAAGCATCTATCACCAATAGCATTAGCTTTTATTGATTTGATTAGAAATCAGGCGAAGCAATTGGTTGCTGATCATTTGTTAGATTAAATTTATTAGATTAAATTTATTAGATTAATTTTGAACAAATGTAAATTTACTCTAAAAGACATACCTTATTCTTAGACCAATAGATTTTTTTGCTAAATTTTCAAAACAATACATTTTATGACGAATTAACATGATTAGTTCTGCAGGAGAACTCAGGCGTACTTCAGATTCCAGAGACAGTTGTTGGGTAATTTCCTCTTGGGAAATTACCCGTAGTATTCTATTAAGATTGCGTTCTTTTAAAACGCTATTTTGTAAATGCACCGTACACTAAATTTTGAACTTGTTCACGATAATATTTTCTAAGCTCTCCTGGGGCTGCAGTGCCAAAAGTGACAACCAGCTGTTCTTTGGGATCCGCAAAAAATCCGGTGCCATTCGCACCATTCCAACTAAACTCACCAGGGCTACCAGGAACAGAAGATAGTCCTGGCTCTATTCGTACAGCCATGCCTAGCCCAAAGCCATAACCATCGCGATGTGGTTCTATTACCGCTACTCGATTTTTAATGTCGTGTCCTAGGTGATTACTGGTCATTAACCTGACAAAAGCGGGGCTGAGTATCTGTTGCCCGTCAAGAGCGCCTCCATTTAACAACATCTGGCCAAACCGGATGTAGTCACCCATAGTGCCGAATGCACATCCACCGCCGCAGTCGTAGGATGATGGATTAGCTATACGTTCTATACTTTGTGATTTTCCAGTGATTGGATCGAGCGGAAAAGGCCTAGCTGTTCGTGCCAGTTGTTCTTTATTGGGTTGAAATGTGGTGTCTTTCATCTTTAGTGGTTTCCATATGGTGTCAGACAAATGGGCGCCAAGTGACTTATTGGTAATCTGTTCAACGACTGCACCTAGAACGTCAAATGAAAGGCCATATTCAAAAACAGTCCCGGGCTGGTGAACCAGTAGCTGCTTGTTTAATGAATTGACCATGTCGTTGGTGTTTCCGACTTTAGATAGTGCGGTACTACTAGGCCATTGTGCAGCAATACGACTGCCGCTGTCTGAACGGCCTCCTGAGGGGATTCCTGAAGTGTGACGAAATAAATCATGTATGAATATTGCTTGTTTTTGAGCTTCAGTGCTGATTTTTCCATCAGCAGATACAATACCCACCTGCATATTGCCAAAACCGGGGAAGTAATTGCTTAATTTACTTTGCAGCGGTAATTGTCCGCGTTCAGATAGTGTCAGCGCGCCTACAGCGACCATTGGCTTGGTCATAGAAGCGAGTTGAAAAACAGTATCAGTAGTGGCGGTTGTGCCGTTTGCCTTATCAGCAAAGCCAAAAGCCTTGAAATACACGAGCTTACCTTGCCGAGCTATAGCGACTACAGCACCAGGTACACGATTGCGTTCTATTTCGTCGAGAAAAAAGGATTCAATTCGATTTAAACGCTCGCTGGAAAAACCAACACTTTCAGGAGATCCGATGGGCAGTGGTTGAGCTTGCACACTTAAGGCAGATACCATTAGGGTAAATGCAAATAAACTAGATTTAATTGACATAAGAGCCTCTGATTTTAGATTGGTCATTGTGTTAATCATTATGATTCTTCAATCCATCATACGTTAAAAGAGCTACTCACGTTGAGGCCTGCTGCCAATGGGAATTTAATGCAGCGCACCATTTCTGCTGCGGTATGTAGCTTGGCTTTATCAAACAAGTATTCAATTGATAACTATATGATCTCATGATGTTGAGAGGATAATTGACTATTTTCGGTGTAAGATTGAAGCAATCGCTTAAAGTGAGCGAATCTAGTGAGATAGGTCTTTTATTTGTTTTCAGATATATGCATTATTTATTAATATTTATTAATATTTAGCAATATTTTTTAATTCTATTTTTATAGAGGGTAGTGATATGGCTTTCCTGAATCAATTTTTACGTCAGTTTATTTTTCTATTTGTCGTTTGTGCAATTTGTCATGTAGCTAATGCACAGACACAATCTAAAAGAAACCTGACCGCGGCACCTATTTCAATCATGTGGGTTGGTAATAGTTTCTTTTACTACAATAACAGCATGCATAATATTTACGGTAATTTCGTGCGTTCAGCTGATCCACAAGCGCGACCCCGGGGGACTTCGGTAACAATCAGCGGATCTGGTTTGGAATGGCATGATATGGAATCCTATTTCCGTCCCAATGGCATTGGTCGCTATTCGTTTGTTGGTGATAATGAAATTATCTTCAATAAACCAGGACGTCAGTTTGATGGCGTGATTATGATGGACTGCAGTCAGTGTCCAATTCATCCCGAACTGAAAGGTACTTTTCACGAATTTGCTAAAAAACAAAGCGATATTGTTCGTAAAAATGGGGCGACTCCAATTCTATTTATGTCGTGGGCTTATAAAGATAAACCTGAAATGGCTGTACCATTAGCTGAAGCCTACACAACCGCTGGTAATAATAACGATATGTTAGTGATTCCAGCTGGTCTAGCATTCGCTAGAGCGATTAAGCTACGGCCAGACCTAGAGCTCTATCAATTGGATAAACGCCACCCAAGTCTAGCTGGGTCGTATTTAGCTGCCGCTACCGTTTATGCAACACTTTATGGGAAATCGCCTGTAGGCGTTAAATTTACGGGCGGATTAGATCCTGATACTGCAACATTTCTACAGGGTGTAGCCTTGGACACAACCAAGGAATATTTTGCAAGATAATTTTTTATTTAAATAATCATCATGTGAGGAATTTAACTGGAGGCTTGAGTATTAAGTTTTAATTATTAATTATTAATTATTAAATATTAAATATTAAGCATTGACTGATGGCTTATATAGTATTTTCCCACCTTTATTGAATGACGTTGGATTGCGAATGTTTCAATTAACTCGATTCGTTGTTGTGTTTTTTTTATGTTTTTTAATTGGATTGCAGTGTTTCCATACTGCGAGAGCAGCCTACCCAGACCGACCGATACGTCTGATTGTGCCTTATCCCCCAGGTGGCCCTACTGATTTAATTGCACGTTATCTCAATGAAGGTTTGGCTAAGCAATTGGGTCAATCGGTTGTGGTTGATAATCGCGGTGGTGCTGCCTCTGTAATTGGTGCTGAGATTGCAGCCCGAGCGCCTCATGATGGTTATACGTTATTGGTGGCTACTGTAACTACATTAGCGGTTAACCCTGTGTTGCTGTCAAAGTTGTCTTACGATCCTGAGCGAGATTTCCTACCGATTTCGATGCTGGCTGTACAGCCTTATGTGTTAACCACGCATCCGCAGGTACCGGCTAATACCGTGACCCAGTTAATCAGTTATGCAAAAGCTAATCCAGGTCGAATGAGCTTTGCGTCTGCAGGCACGGGTGCTGGTGCACATCTCGCGGGGGAATTGTTTAAGTCTATGGCGAATATCGATGTAGTACATATACCGTATAAGGGTACAGGGCCTGCAATTATTGACTTGCTCAGTGGTCAAGTGGCTTATATGTTTGGGGGTATTTCCATTGTTCAACCACATGCGTTAAGCGGTAAGTTACGAATGTTGGCGGTTTCATCAGCACGTCGATCTTTCTCGCTGCCTGATTTGCCAACTGTCGCAGAAGGTGGAGTGATTGGTTTTGGCACTAACTCCTGGAATGCCTTGGTCGCCCCTCGAGGGACTTCCTCTGACATTATTCGGCTACTTAATACTGCGGTAAATAATGTATTCACTCAAGCGCATCTTAAGGAGCACTTAAAGCGTCAAGGGATTGATGCGGATCCTGGCACGCCGCAACAATTGGCAGCTCATATTCAATCTGAATTATTGAGATTTAAGTTGCTGATTAAAAAGATAAATTTTAAAGTAGACCAGATCTAGTTTAGACTGCGCGCTTGAAATTATTCCATATCATGCCATCTTCAGTGTGGCGTGCCTCATCAGCGGCCGACCCAGTAGATGCTGCTGGTTTCCTTTAATGACATTGAGACCATGAACATGCAATTCCACATACAACACTTATCTACGCTGGCTAAATACTCGGGTATTAGTTTTATTGCCGGCGCTGTCAATCATGGTTTTTTTAGTGAAACGCGTTCATTTTTTACAGCTACGCTAGGCGTAGTCTTTTACATTATTGGATGCATGCTAGAGCGCCGTTATAGCCCAGGCCCTGCGCAGAGTTGGCGTGAATTATTAGGAGTTGGTATTCTCGCATCGATTGGCTTTGGATTCTTTACTGGCGGTCTTCAGCATTTCCCAGACTCTCCAGAGCGCAGCGTTTGGGTGGTGCCCTTAGGTTTTGGATTGAGTGTGTTAGCGCTATGGTGGTCAACCGAGCAACCAGAGGAATCAACACGGTATATGTGGTGGTATTCCGGTATTGCAAGCATTACTGTTATAGCCGGTGCCGTGTCAGGATGGATGTGGTTACGGGGTGATCTGCATAACGATCATCAGCATGATCACTCACATAATGTGAGTCCTATGCTGCAACAGACTTTTGCACTCCCTAATGCACCTAGCACCCCAATTGTTGCTAATGGGGTGATACGCGAAGTGCGAATTCAGATGGATGATCAAATGCGGTTCATACCGCAACGTTGGCAAGCTAAGGTTGGTGAAAGGTTGCGCCTGATTGTGGTTAACAATGGACGCGTACGTCACGAACTAGTATTAGGTCAAGCCGAAGAGTTAGCTAAGCATGCTCGTGAAATGCAAGCCGGCCAAGCGCATCACCATGATAATGCTGTCAGTGTAGAACCAGGTCAGCGCGGCGAACTGTTATGGACATTTAACCGACCAGGCGCCTGGGAAATGGCTTGCTTTGAGCCCGGTCATTATGCGGCAGGAATGAAGGGTGCTATTGAGGTATTGCCTTAAGGCGCTAAGCCATACCATTTTCGAATTTGTTTAATGCCATCCTCCAAACTTAAGCTACTCATTAAGGATCGGCTCTGCAGTATTACTAATGCATTGGGGTTTGCATCATTAGAGGTTGCAGCACGCAATCGTTCGATGAATGCCCGATTCAGTTCATCAATATCGGTGAGTAACTGCTTTAACTCATTAATACTAGGCTTTTCATCACGAAAAAAACATCCAGTCAGGTGTGTGCTGATGAGTCTAAATATCGCCTCTTGTGATGAGGCAAACGGAACGTGAGTCTCCGCCATTGGATGAAGCTTAGAGAAAATAGGGCAGGCGCTAGAGCCTAGAATTAATCCCATTAATGCGCTTAGAGCTTGTTGCATATCGGTATTTTTATGCACTATGCGTTCTGGTGTAATGACGCTCACTTGAACGCGGGTATAAGACGTTAATTCTGAGAATCGTTCAACGATAGGCACGATATCGGCTGCTGCTGGACATACATCATCAGGGGTGCCACTCAGCGGGCAATGCGGACATTTTTCAAAATCTAGTGCAGCCCAAGTGGGTAGCTTTTGAGACCTTGGTTTTTTGGGATTGCGATCGACTTGCACTGCAAACCTAAACTCTTTTCCATCATCTAGCTTCAGATGATATGTGATGTTTCGAGGGTTGTTTTCCATGGCATCCTTAGTATTGTTCCTGAGGGGCTCAAGTCATCATCACCCGACACTACAATGATTTAAATTGATATTGCAGTCGGTTTATTTGACCTTGATTGAAACTATTATATAGGTTCAATCAAGGTTCAATATATTTTAATTAATATTTAATGGTATTTCAGAGCTTTGTAGTTGTTTGAAAATTGTAATCATTGATATATTTGTAAAAGATTTTCAAAATGATTGGAATGACTAGAAAAATTAAAGTGCCAATTGTAAATAAAATAACTATTAAAATCAAGTATTTAAATTGATTTTTTTGTGCTGGGCAGGTCAATCATCACAAGGCGCGGGCTAGGTAGACCGGCATTGCTAGCGGTCGCTGTAGTTTCAAATTGAACATCAGTAGCTGAAGCTACATCATCCCGTAAGGTCTTCCAAACGGATGAGCATGGCGATTGGTTGGTCAGTAGAAGACGGGCGTGCTAGTCAGCGAGGGGGCTTCATCCAAAAACGTAATCTTTGCGCCAAATATAGTGCCGTATGCGTTTACTCGTAAATAATTTGCGATCGTAGATCGCGTTTGACAACTAAATCAATGACTTTACGTTCCCCCCAATCGGAGGGGGCGCAAATCGCTTTTTGATAGTCACGAATCAAGGTTCGAGAGACGGTAACAGTATTGCCTATTTGAGCATAGGTGGCTTGATATTGAAATGCGTCGCCATTAAATGCCACGTTCTGTGGGATGTGTGTGAGTTTGACGTTGTGGGGAAATTGGATGGTGTAATGATTTTGATAAGTAGCTGCAAGACATTTCCAAGCTTGAGTCCTATTAACGAGAAGATTATTTTCGGCAAAAGCTACCATTTCAGCGCTGGCTAAACCAATTGGAATACGCCATCCGCCTGGCCCTGGAAAATTGGTGTTAGGTTGTAGTGTGTATTTCGATTTAAATTCAAATCCAGGAGAAACTTTATACGGATCATCAAAGGTATATTCCCCTGAGCCAATATCACCTTGATCGCTAAGAATAGTCCTCACATTACGCGCCACTGAGTAATTGCGTGAGGACGCTGCCCAATCACGCATATTCCATTCGGCACGACCCCAATACGCATCTGTAGCTTCGCCACTGACCTCACCATTGGGATCAACAACGAGTACAACACTACTCTTGATGAGGCTATCAGAGGCTTTCGGGGTGGGTGTGGTGCCAAGCTTTGCCAGTTTAGTCCAGATTACTGGCTTACCTAATAACTCAGAGGGGAGTAGTCCAGGTCTGTTGACCCTTGATGTGCTATCAATATAGATGTCTTCGCTAGGTATATAAGTAATGACATGATTGAACGGGGCCACTGTGCCAACAGATCGTATTTGATAAGAATTACCCAAATTAATTAAGGCGGGGGTGTTATCAATACCTACTGCATTGAGCAGTGTTGACATAATGGTGGAGTGATCTTTGCAATCCCCATAGCGAACCGCCAGAATTTGAGCGGCAGAATGCGGGATTAAACCGCCACGCTCAACCACATCTGAGACATACCGAATATTCAAGCTGACCCAAGTAAAGAGCGCATTGATTTTGTCGTGGCGATTGGTAAGGCCCAATGTAATTTTTTTTGCGAGGTTTTGAATTTCGGGTGTGATCGTCATTCTAGGTGTGGCGTGATGTTGGTAGATGCGACCTAATTCCATCGGGTCTTTAATCGTACTGACAAAATAGCCTGCGGCAAAATCTTCGTAATCAACAGTGCCTGGTTCAAGCTCAAGGTTTTTCAGTTGTTGATAGCTATACTCATAGCGAACTTTGCCTTTGGGTGCTTTAACTGAACCACCAACTAATTGAGGCGTGTCTAGGTATAACTTGATCTTGTTGCTGTGGGTGATAGAAATTTTGGCATCTTTGATTATCGAGCTGGGATGAAAATTATAGTCATGAAAATCATGGCCAGGCAACGGTGACTTCAAGTTGGTTTTGCGATACTTGATATACACTGCACTACCAATGTTGACTTCTGGGTAGATCACTACTTTAACTTTTGAGTCGCTAAATTCAGCATTATGTGCACTGACCGCATGATCTTGTATTTTGATTGAGTTTAACGCGACCGGAATCTTTTTACCTTTAGGGGTGAGCGTATAAGCGGACAAGATATCCAGCTTTTGCATCGATTTAGAAAAAGAAATCCGGAGGTTGCTGTGTTCGTCTATCGCGCTCTCACGATCAATACGTACTAAAGACTCTATGGTCTCGCTAGATAACGATTTAGAATTGATATCTATGACCACACGAAGTAGCAGGCTAGTAGTACTGGGTAAGTGGGCCTCTTCTGGAGTACCTTCTTGGGCCTGAGCAGTAAAAGACAACATCATTATCAATGCTAAAAATATTAAATTGAAAAGTTGCTGTAGAAAATTATATTGCATGTAATAAGGCCTTAATTTTTGCTAATCCAGATAATGAATATGCTAAATAAAAAATAAAATAAAATAAAATAAAAAATAAAATAATTATGAAAATTTATTTTCCTATGAATTAATTTATGATAGTCTAATATTGTATTAATTGTATTAATTGTATTAATCTTTTTATTAAATATATTTAAAAAGGCTTCCAGATGAAGGTATCAAAAATTCTTGCTGACACTCATTCAGTTGAGTGCTGTGGTGCGGTTTTATCTAATAGTATATCTCGCCGTCAATTCATGAAATTTGCAGGCGGTGCTGTATTGTTTAGCTCCATTGGTCTGTTGACATCAGGTGTTCATGCGGCATCCGGTAATTACGAAGCTATGGTCTTGTCTTGTATTGACCCTCGCTTTCAAGATTTGGTTAAACAACAGCAGGCAGCTGATGGGCTAACCGGAAAATACAGTGCCTTCACTATTGCTGGCGCCTCCATTGCTGTTGTGGCCCCAGCATTTCAAGAATGGCAAAAAACGTTTTGGGATAATCTAGGCGCTTCAATTCAGCTGCATAACATCAAAAAAGTTATTGTAGTTAATCATCGAGATTGTGGTGCAGCAAAAATCGCCTATGGCGAGGCGAAGGTTGCCAACCCAGAAATTGAAACACAAACGCATAAAGAAGCTCTATTAGAGTTTCGGCGTCAGCTTAAAGAGCGGTTTCCAGCAATGGATTCAAAATTAGGTTTGATTTCATTAGATGGAAAATTAGAAACTTTCTCCTAATTCAATAAACAGTTAATAGTTCTCGCTTAAATGTATTAAAAAACCTTCCAGAAGAGTTAAAGTTCTGGAAGGTTTTTTGCATTTTGAACGTTTCTAAATGCGTAAAAGTATATAGAGTATTTAAATTTTTACTAAAACCTTCTGCGGGAATTCAGGGGTACACTGCTGTAGAGTTTGAGCTCTTAAACGACCCCGTAAAAGGGACTCAGGTGAAGAGTTGAAATGAGCTCCCTGGTGATTAAAGATAAAAGCTAGGTATTTTCTGGATATGAGTGTCTGGTGTGAGCGTCAGGTGCGAAACACAGAAGGATAGTAGGTTGGGAGCTTTACTTTTCGCCTCCATGCAATGCCGGATGGGCCATAATTGTTAAATAAATATTGCTTTGTGAGCGCACATTCGATTGAATTTTTTAATTTGAACCTTACTTGACCCTTTAAATTAAGCGTATTATCCTTATATTTTTTGATTTTAAGGGGGTAGTGTTAGATTATGTATAGCAATGAAGATATTGATGCGGCAGTGAAGGCTGGAGTTCTTTCGCACGAATCTGCTAGAGCTTTTCGTTCATTTGCTGAAAGTCAGCGCGTTGGTTCTCATGTGGATGAAGAGCATTTGCGTTTAGTGAGTGGGTTTAACGATATTTTTATTGTAATCGCCGGTTTGTTACTGTTAGTAGCGACCTACCAGATTACTAAGGAGCTCGTCGCAACTTGGGCCAGTGGGGTTATTCCAGCTGTATTTGCGTGGTTTTTAGCTGAATATTTTGTACGAAAACAGCGGATGTCATTGCCAGGTATTGTATTTTTATGTGCGTTTGTCGCGGGATTGTTCTTTACTGGTAGCTTTGTAGTGACCGCCCTTGATGAAACACTTAAATCTAAAGGTTTAGTTGTTAACGGATTAGAGAGCACCTTTGGTACAGGATCGCGTTCAAGTTTAATGATCATGTTGAGCGCGCTTTTGGCCGCTGTTGGTACAGGCTTGCATTGGATGCGTTTTAAAGTGCCGTTAGCACCAGCGATGGGTCTTGGTGCTTTATTAATACTGATTATATTTAGCATTAACTATTTCATACCTGTCGCAGATCAATACTTTACCTATTATGTCTTGGTTGGTGGTGTCATCGCATTTGCGCTGGCTATGTATTGGGATCGTCAAGATCCAAGCCGAATGTCTAGGCAGTCTGATACTGCATTTTGGTTGCATTTATTGGCTGCGCCAGCACTTGTCCATCCTATATTTTCGATGGTACATGTTTTTGATGGTGAAGTGACTACCTTGAAAGTGTATGCAGTAATTACTTTATATATCGTGATGGGTATTGTGTCACTGGCCATTGATCGTCGCGCACTGATGGTGTCTTCTTTAATTTATGTGATTTATACTTTTTCTACAGTATTTAAGAATTTATCCACGATTAGTTTGGGATTTTCTTATGCTTCATTGTTTATCGGCTTTGGATTATTGTTGCTATCAGTGTTTTGGCATCCGTGTAGGCGCTTTATATTTCGAGCGATACCAAAATCGATTCAAAGCTATTTAGCGCCTTTGTGATTCACTGCAAAACCAGATCAGCGACTAGGGTGGTTTTTTTTAAATCGTCGCCCGATGTTGTTCTGCCTGGATATGGATTGCGATTTTTTGTTCTTTAGAAAGTCTGTTCAGGTTTTTGAGTTGCATCAGCATTCGCGGGTTTTTTGCTAAGGTATCTGCATGCTTGCTCAGGTAATCCCAATACAAGGTGGTGAATGGGCAGGCATTTTCTCCTGTAGATTGTGCAGGATCGAAGCGGCATGTTTTGCAATGGTTGCTCATGCGATCGATGTATTTGCCGCTCGCAATATAAGGCTTACTTGCCATGAGACCGCCATCAGCAAATTGACTCATGCCAATGGTGTTTGGCAATTCAACCCACTCCACAGCATCAACATATACCCCTAAATACCATTCGTGTACTTGCTTTGGGTTGACTCCAAGTAATAAGGTATAGAGCCCGGTGACCATAAGTCTTTGGATGTGGTGTGCATAGCCATGTTTGAGCGTTTGGGTGATTGCATCACGTAAGCATGCCATATTGGTGTCCCCCGTCCAGAAAAAATCGGGCAATTGGCCGTTTGCGTTGAATGCATTACTGTGTTGATAATCGGGCATATTCATCCAGTAAATGCCACGCACGTATTCACGCCAGCCCAGCAACTGACGGATAAACCCCTCAACCGCCTCTAGTGGGGCATGGCCTTGTGTATAGGCTGTCTCTGCTGCTGATACCACTTCTTTGGGGTTCAAGAGTTTAAGATTTAAAGCACTCGATAGGTGTGAGTGGTATAGCCAAACCTCACCCTCCCAGAGTGCATCTTGATAGAGTCCAAAACTGGGTAGACGTTGTTCGATAAAAGATTGTAACGCTTGTAGTGCCTGATTGCGGGTCACAGGCCATGCAAAGGTATCGTTTGATCCGGGGTGGTCAGCGAATTGTTGATTGACGATCCGCATCACTTGTTGCGTGATGGCATCAGGCGCAAATTGAGTAGGTTGTGGTAACTGGCCAGGACCGTGCTTGCCAAAACTACTGCGATTTTCAATATCGAAGTTCCATTTGCCACCTATCGGTTTAACGCCATCCATTAAGATGCCAGTTTTTTGACGCATTTCGCGATAGAAAAATTCAAGCCGAAGTTGTTTGCGATTAGATGCATGCTGCATAAATTCACGTACTGTTGTAAAAAAATGTGTGTCATCTCGAATATCAATTGCGAGCTGATGATCGCGCGCAACAGTGCGTAAGCTTTGTAATACACGCCAGTCGCCAGGTGCGGCCATGATTAACTGCTGGGGGCTATGTTGCTGAATTGTTTTAGTGAGTTCACCTGCTAAGGTACCAGAGTTGTCTGCTGCATCTAGCTCGCTATAGAGCACAGGCCAATCTTGTTCGCGTAAGTGTGCAGCAAAGTGTCGCATGGCACTTAAAAACAATGTGGTTCTTTGCTTGGACGAAGTGATGTGCGTGGATTCCTCGGCAACCTCTGCCATCCAAATCGCATCAAGGCTAGGATCAAAATCATTCAGCGCGGCTGATGATGCATCGAGTTGATCACCTAAAATGATTACTAAGTTTCTGATAGTCGATTTTTTAGATTTATTAGAATTGATAGAATTGATAGTATTGTTAGTATTATTAGATTTACTAGATTTTTTAGTTGTTTTCAATTTGCTCAATTTGTTCAATTTAATCTGGTCTTTGGAGGCGGTCATCTGTGGATTTGCCTTTATGTTTTCTACAAGCATCAGAGCAATATAGCACTTCGGTCCAATTTTTGGCCCATGCTTTACGCCAAGTCATCACACGTCCGCACGCCACGCAGAGCTTACTCGGTAGATTTTTTTTATTGCCTTTAAACATTGCATTAGGCTAATGCAGCTTCAATATCAGCGGCAATGCGCTCGGGTTTATCGATTGGGGCGTAGCGCTTGATCACCTGACCTTGGCGGTCAACTAAAAATTTAGTGAAATTCCACTTAATACCTGTGCTCCCCAAAACGCCGGGGGCTTGTAATTTAAGCCACTGGTACAGCGGATGTGCATTTGCGCCATTAACCTCGATCTTTTCCATGAGGGTAAAAGTTATGTGGTAGTGATTGACGCAAAATGCGCCAATCTCTGCATTGGTGCCTGGATCTTGTGCGCCAAATTGGTTGCAAGGAAACCCGATCACTGTTAAACCTTTGGTGTGGTAACTACGATGCAATGTTTCTAAGCCAGTCAGTTGTGGTGTGAAACCGCAGGCGCTCGCAGTGTTGACGATCAATAATACACGGCCAGCGTAATTTGCAAACGAGATGTTGGTGCCGTCTATCGATTGTGCATTAAATTGATGTATGGACATGATTTATGGTCATTAAGAGGCTTAATGATTGTTCATTTGTTTAATGACTAATTTTAAAAGCCCATCTGAGGCTTCTTCAATCAGATTTAATACCTGTTCAAATCCTTGGTCGCCACCATAGTAGGGATCTGGAATAACGCTGGCATGACTGACTGTTAAAAACTCGGCAAAGCCTTTGATTTTGTGCTGTAGGTGCTCCGGGCAACGCTCTTCGAGTAAGGCGCGGTTGTCCCAGTCCATAGTCAAGAGCAAATCAAAATCCTCGAAATCATGGTCAGTCACAGCCCGTGCGCGTAAATTGGTGAGGTTATAGCCGCGGCGCATGGCATGAGCAAGGCTACGTCCATCGGGGGGCGAATTAGGGTGGTAATTGTGGGTGCCGGCGGAGTCAATCACCACCTCATCTGTTAGATGATGATCCACGAGCTTTTGTCTGAATACGCCCTCAGCGGTAGGGCTGCGGCAGATATTACCCATACAGACAAATAAAATCTTTAGTTTTGGCTTGTTCATTAGCGTGATTTGGCGAATTATGATCAGTCAAATGGCGTTCATTTGGAGCCAATGAACGACTCCAGTTTGCTTATTCAAGCCTAAATATTTCAAAATAGCGAATAGTTTAGTTAAATTATATTGGAGTAAGAATTTATTTTGCGTATTGAAATTATATCGCTTTAGTTTACCGTGTGATACATTTTGAGCATTAAGCCTATGTAGATTGACTCCATAGATTGAGTTAGCCCAAACGTATCATTCATTTGCCGTGTTGTTAGATTATTCACCACAAATACTTGGATTCACTCGAAAATGCCAGATTCTAAACGATGTACAACAGTCTTCTACGATGGCTCTTGTCCGCTGTGTACTATTGAGATTAATCAATACCGAAGCATTGCGCCCCAGTACAATATTGCCTGGGTTGACGTCACCACTCCAGACTTTGTTCCGCCTGTAGGCCATACTCAGCAGGTGCTCATGCAACGGTTTCACGTTCAAGCGCCTAACGGAGATTTGATATCTGGCGCCGCCGCTTTTGTCTATATTTGGGCGTTATTGCCCGTATGGAAGTATCTTGCTCTAATGGCACGAATGCCGGGTATGCTTGGGTTAATGGAGTTTGCTTATGTGAGTTTTTTAAAATTCAGGCCTCTCATGCAACGGTTGATGTTGAAGAAGTAAATCTAGAAGTTTTTTTGAATTTATTTATTTTTGCCTATATGAAAGGAAGTTAGTATGAGTAATGCGATTGATAAAGCGATTAACCAACGAAGAACATTTTTTAAAAAAGCTGCTGCAACTTGCATTAGTTTAGGGGTGATTGTAAAAGCCAATGCACAGTCAATGGTTGCTGAATCAGACCCTCAAGCCAGTGCATTAGGCTACAAGGCTGATGCAACTAAAGTAGATAAAGCCAAACAACCTAAATATGCCGCAGGTCAGGTTTGCGGTAACTGTGCTTTGTATCAAGGTGCAGCAGGCTCAGCAGCCGGTGGTTGCCCCATATTTGCTGGTAAGCAAGTAGCGGGTAAAGGTTGGTGTTCGGCCTGGGCTAAAAAGGGTTAAGCGATTTAGCATAACTGACCGATGATATAGAAGCCCCGCATCATGCGGGGTTTTCTTTGTGCGCTTAGTGCGCACTTTGTACGCGCTTTGAACGTTGTGCAACCAACTTAATTTTAGCGTAGGTATCCTAATGCACCATAAAGCCAATAACCACCAGCTATTAAATAGCCCATACATCGCCGCGGTCATTGGCGCTACCGGAGCAATAGGGGCGGCCTTTGTGGATCAATTGCGTTTAGATCCGCATTGCACCCATGTTGAAATGATCTCTAGGGCGCATTGCAGTGGCTTTGATCTGTTAGACCCAGCATCTATTCAAGCGCAGGCGCAGGTATCTAGTGCTAGAGGTCCATTTTCAATCATCATTGATGCTACCGGCGTGTTAACCATCCAAAATCAAGGCCCTGAAAAATCGTTGGCCAGCGTGAATGCTGAACAATTACTACACAGCTTGCAACTCAATACTATTGGCCCAGCCATGGTGTTGCGCTGCTTCGCACCGTTGTTAGCGCGAGGGCCTGCAATCTATGCCAAGCTCTCAGCGCGAGTCGGTAGTATTGCCGATAACAAAAAAGGCGGGTGGTATGGATATAGGGCCTCTAAAGCGGCGTTCAACATGGTGTTACACACAGCGGCCATAGAGTTACAGCGCAAAAACCCAGAATTGCGTGTTGTAGCACTTCAACCGGGCACAGTCAGATCGAATTTATCTCTACCATTTGCGCATGGAGTAAGCCATTTACTAGAGCCCGCGGAGTCAGTGTCAGGCATGCTCGCTGCTTTGAGAATGTTGCCCGCTAGAGCAGGGGCACATTTTATTGATTATAAGGGTGAGGACATTCCTTGGTAGGTGATGGTGTATGTTTATATTGGGTTCGTGGCAGGTGTTAATCTGCACGTAATATCACTCCCACGCCTGCGCGTTGCCTCTGATCATTATTGTGCCTATTCAAGTCAGACCTTTAGAGGCTTGGTCTTCGATTCGATTTGTAGTAATCAATCGCGCGTAGCATCAACGTATATAACAAGCCAGTTAAAAATCCAAAAAATCAAAAACCGGCCAAGTTATCCATTCCAAAGGGATAAATAACAAAGGGATAAATAACAAAGGCTCCCGTCATTACTGCAACGGTCCGGCCGATCATGTACCGAAACCGTAATTGGCTGAAGTATTTGTCAATTAAAAGCAAGAATGGTGTTCTAAAAATCAGACAAAAAGTCATACCGAATAGCACCCCTATAAATACCAATTCAGACTCATGATATGGAGCCCTGCCTATAGGCATAGCCAATAAAATAATATTAGCTAAGGTAGATGGTAAAATCGAGCATATTGCTAGTAATGAAGATTTTAATACTCAGGACATCTTTTCTTCTTTAAGGTTGACTGCCGGTTTGATGTGAATTTTGTGTCAGATGGTTAACATTCTTTATTAGCAGTGCCGCTACTAGTAAGCCAATCTTGGTGCAACTCCCAATATCACAATGGCTATTTCTATAGCCATGCCACGGCAATTGGCAAACCATTTGATTAGAGTGGATGCTAGAGATAAATATTCAATGCATAAGCTGAAGCTGCCCATTTTTATGGAATGTATTTTATTAACGATAGCACCATTTTAAAGATTAATTCATTTCACAGATTGCTTGTTTGCATATCGGATTCAGGCATTGGAAAACTCTAATTCCCATGAGAATTTTTATCACAATCGGTACTAAAAAATTAATTTATATTTTGAGTTAAATTAATTCCAAGTTTTTGGTCAATTTAATATTATATTTATGATATTAAATAAATTTTAACTTTATTAGTAACACTATTTTGATGGATGTAAATTATTTTTAGAAAATTTTGAATCAAATAATATTCAATTCAATTGACCGGAAAATATTTATTAATATGTAATCAATATATGATTCTCAAAAATATAGAAATAACGAATTTCAGAAGTATAGATAATTTAAAAATAGATTTTTCAAAGCACTACACTGCGATAAGTGGGCAGAATAACTCAGGTAAATCAAATGTTCTTAGGCCAATAAAAATATTGTTTGGACCAAAGAGTCGATATAGATTTTATGATGAAGATGAAATCTTATTTTCAAGAGACTTGCCTTCGTGGATAAAATCTGATCATGAACCCTTAAAAATTAATTTCAAATTTATTTTGAAATTATTTAGAGATTATGATTCTAGTATTTTCAAATTAGCAGAGGATTATTTTAAGCTAGATAATAATGTGTCAGATGTCGAATTAACTCTTTCTATTAATTACCAGAAAGATAAGGATTTACCTGAATACCAAGTATGCGCTAATGTATCACAACAGCCATTAGATTCTTACAAGTCAAAAAAAATATTTGAGTCAATAAAAACTTCTGGTGCTTTCTTATTTTATAACTCTACAGAGCCTGTAAATCCATTTGAGGAAAGCAGTCATTTAGCAGGCCTAGTGGGTAAGCTATCTAAGCCAGAACATAAGCGAGTTCAAAATGATAGGGATAGACTCTCAAAAACGGTATCAAGTTTAGCAAAAAAACATCAAACAGATGTTACTGAGTTATTGGGAAGGCTTAAAGAAAAATATACCATTGGATTTTCCGCTACAAAACTGAGCTTAGATTATCTGCCTATCAATGTATCTTTAGCCGTTAAAGATGTAAACGTGGCTCTTGATGATTGGGGTAGCGGCACTAAAAATCGCACAAATATTTTACTTGCTTTGTTTAAAGCAAAGAAATTGCAGGACTCTGCAGATGAGGATACTAAGATTGCACCAGTAATTATTATTGAAGAGCCCGAAAGTTTTTTACATGCGTCAGCGCAGGCTGAGTTTGGTCGAGTTATCCAGGATCTAAGTCAAGATTTTAATGTGCAGGTAATTGTTGCCACGCATAGCCCATATTTTCTTAGTCATAAGGAACCGCAGAGTAATGTTCTTCTAAGAAGAATTACTAACAAGGGTAAATTGCGAGAAACAGAGAATGTATTACTTGATTCTGAAAACTGGATGCAACCTTTTGCATCTGTTTTAGGTTATTCTGATGCTGAGTTTAAGCCTTGGAAAAATTTAATTTTTTCTGAAAGTCGTAAATTCTTACTTGTTGAAGGTGAAATCGATAAGTGCTATTTTGAAATGCTTCGAGATGACGCGCATGGTGAGCATAAGCTAAACTTCGATGGTGAAATATACTCATACGGTGGCTATACAGAACTTAATGTTGCTATGCTGCGTTTTGTCAAACAATTTAAAGGCAGTGTTTTTGTTACATTTGATCTTGACGTTGAAGATTCGGTAATTAAAAATCTAAAAAATGCGAATATGGTGAAATCGGATGATTACTTTCCAATTGGCATTAATGAAAGTGGCAAGAAAGATATAGAAGGACTCTTGCCGGAGACCGTTACTAATCATGTACGTTCTCAATATCATAAACAGGTGAATGTGGCAATCAGTGGTAAAAATGATGAAAGAAAATCAGCTAAGCAAAAATTAAAAAAACTATACCTCGAACAGTTCAAAAGTGAAGCTAAGCCTGGGGAGGAATATTACTCAGAATTTTATAAAATAACTAAAATAATTAATAAGGCAATGACTAAATCTTTGTAGTCACTGGTTATATTCAAAATATTTAAAACCCCCAAGCCACAAATCGAGTTTTCTTCTGCCCTTGCGCCATTTCAATCGTTTGTAGGCGCTTCACGCGCACGCGTTTGAGCAGGCTTTGGATTTCTGATAGATGTGCGCCGCGCGAGACGATGGTGGTAAACCACGTGCATTGATGGGCGTAGTTGCGGCTCTCTTTGATCATACGTTCGATAAAGGCCACTTCTCCGCCAGGGCAGTAGAGCTCGTGGGCTTGTCCGCCAAAGTTGAGCGCTACCGTGTGTGGTGCTGGGTGGCGTTGTTGACGTTCGGGGTCTGCGTGTTGGCGCAGGCTCTCCCATTTACGTTGATTGTTTTCTTCGACCTCTTCTTGGCTTTGGTGAAACGGTGGGTTGCATAGCGTAAGGTCATAGTGTTCATTGGCTTGTATCACGCCTTTAAAGATCTGCATCGGGTCTGCTTGCAGGCGGAGGGTGATGGCACCAGTCAGTTCACTGTTGTTGTCAATGATGTGTTGGGCATTGCGGAGGGCCTCGGGGTCGATGTCGCTGCCGACAAATTCCCAGCCATATTCGCGGTGTCCAATAATGGGGTAGATTGCATTTGCACCGACACCAATGTCCAAAACGCGAATCGTCTTTGGTGCAGTGACAGTGGCATGTTCTGTGCCTGCTGAGATATCTGCTTTTGCAGCCGTATCTGTAGCTATAGCTGTATTTTCAAGCGTATCTGTGGGTGTCGGTGTTGCTATGTTTGTGATTGTGCGTCTTGGATTGTGGCTCACTAACAGATCTGCTAGATAGTGTATGTAGTCGGCACGCCCAGGTATCGGCGGGCAGAGGTATTGTGCGGGAATATCCCAATTGCTAATGCCGTAGAAGTGTTTGAGTAGTGCTTGGTTGAGTGCTTTGACTGAGTTTGCATTGGCAAAATCAATGGAGGTTTCTTGGTAGGGGTTCAGTAATACATAGGGTTGGAGCTGTGGGCTGGTGAGGGTGAGTTGTGTAAAGTCGTAGCGACCACGGTGTTTGTTGCGCGGGTGCAAATTGGTTTTTTCAGTGGCAGGTGTTTTGCGCTCGGTAGCCTGTGCAGATTTGGGTTTGGTTTTAGCATTTTTGGTTTTTTTAGGTTTACGGTGCAGGCGGTCAGTGGTGGTGCGCGCGCGTGGCGGTGTTTGATTCAAAGCGGTGTCCTTGGGGGTGGGGGAAACTCAAGAGTTTCAGTTTGGGTGTGGCTAAGAGTAGATGTGACTACATATGACTAAGGGTAGGTGCGACTGAGAATAATGACGACTGAGGGTGTTTATGGCAAAGGATGCTTCTAGAAAAGGGTGAGTCTGGCTAATTATATGTCTGGCTAAGTTTATATCTGACTAAGGGCATTGGTATGCTATGCGTAAGGGACGGTGTGCATCATAAGCCAAAAATAGTAGACACTTGGTTATTTATACTCGTTATGTGGATATGTGCTTGTTTAAATGGTTTTATGAACTATTGCATGAACAATTGCATGAACTATTGCATTTATGATGGTGCGTGTACAATTGTCAATATTGCCTGTTAATGTATCAGTTTTTGTATTTATTATCTGTTTTTAATGTGATTTTTCTCATTTAAATGAATATTTTGGGGAGATGTTTTGTGGGTATTCGATTCTTGACCGTGGCTTTGCTGTTACTGGGTTTGGGTGTACATGCGCAAAACATTGAGCGCTTTGAGGTTACGGTGAATACCAGTAATACGGCTATTGCAGGCGTTGAGATTAAAGGTTTGATATTGGTGTCTTCTAACGGATCGAATGCTAGAAGTTGTGGTATTCGTGTAGATTTTGGTGATGGTTCGCCAGCTCAATTGATGGAGGTGCCCATCAATCAACAAGCTGAGTTTAAATTTAAATATTCAAAAGCTGGGATATTTCCAATTATCGTCAAGGGTGAAGGTATCTCTAGGTTCTTGGCTGGATTAGCACCTTGCCAGGGGCAGATGTTTCAGGTAGCCAGTATTGTAGATCCTGCACAGCTTGAGGATGGTTCATTAGATGTGGTGATTATGGCGCGCACTAGACCTGGTAGGCGGTCCGCTAACCTGCGCTTTGCAAGTAATTTAGATGGAACCGCTAAATTAATGGATGTGAAATCACCTTTGTGTTTGAGCACTGCATTATTAAAGGCTAATGTGTTGGGGCGCGATGACACTACGGTGATGCGTGAAATATTTGATAACAGGCAATTTGGTATTTTGTCTGGTAGCGACTTGTATCGACAAGCAGGTGTGCTTGATGTGCAAAAAGTATTGGCTAATTTTTATGATAAATCACTAAAAATGTGGGGGCATAGCGGTAATGAACAATGTAATTCAGCCTATGCTTCACGCGATTTTAGTGGATTACGATTAATGTTTAATATGTCTGAAGTGATTGCGGTGCCAAAATGGTTGTTGCCTAGTCTGCAAAGGGTGCCATCGCTGTCTGAGATTCAGAATTATTCACCTTGGATGACGCTAACGGTGCAGCAAGCCAAGCAAATGGTATTGGATAGTCAGCAAAAGAGCATGCAGAATTCGCAATTGGTGTCGCAAGTGGTTAACGAATTTACTGTATTGGCGCAATCTAATAGCAAAGATAAAGTGGGTTCCTTGGTGATCAGTGATGATCGCATCCGCAGTCGTAATAAGAATCAAGCGCTTAACGTGTGTACGTTGACCTATAAAGACCAAGATGGCTCTGCGGTTCAGGGTTATCTAGGGCAAAATCTCAGTATGTTATTGCCTGATATGAAGGAGCGTTACACACAGGCTGGTTGGTCGATTGCTAAGAGTTTTAACAAGGTATTTGATCACATCAATGATGCGTTTATTGACATTTCTCGGCAGCCGGATGTGTGCCATATTTTTGTAGACTATCCGCATAATTTAGCCGCATTAGATGTGGGTTTTAAGCATACCAATACACTGACCACTAGCCTGGGGATGCTCATTGATTCTACGACTGCTCGCGATTTATTCTCTACCCAACGAGGTTTTTCGGATTACGCGACTTATCAGTTTGCGCGTAGCATTTCTGCAAGTGCAAACGATCTCAAAAAATTAAATGCTGCTGGTATCACCAATAAGATGGAGTTTGAGGCGCTGCTCGCTGAAATTAAGCACTCGCAGTATGCCAATACGCAAGAGTTAAGTATAGTGTTTAGTTACTTATCTGACCGAGACAATGGCAAGGTTAAAAAAATATCGGCAGTGGCTGAACGCGATTTGCGTGTGGCCGAAGAAAAACTGCGCAGAGATAAAGAAGATCTTGAGCGTCAACGTCGCAAAGATGCGTTTGCCCGAGAGTTTCCGTACGAGGCGGTGATCAGTTGCGAGTTTCAAGGTTCGCATACGAATTTGGTCAGTTGTTTTGCAGGTGATGTCGGCACTGAGCTAGAGATCCGTAATGGTAGTAACTACGGCATGTATAAGGCATTTGATCTGTATCGGTTAGGGCGCGAGCAACCGCGTGAGGGTTTGGTGTTACCGCTGAGTGCGAATTTTGAGATGAAGGCACAAAACTCAAATGACACCTTAACCTTGACTATCAAAATACGAGAGACGGCGACGGGTAGAATAATCTATACCAAATCGGCGGCCAAGTATGGGGTGATCAGGGTAAATCGATAATTAATCAAGATGCAAGTTTAGAGGATTCAGGGTAGAGGAATCAGGATTGAGGATTGAGGATTCAGGGTAGAGGATAATACAAAGTACAAAGCCTGGTGACCCAGGCTTTGTATGTGTTTACAGGCATTTGTAGTCGAAGTGCAATTCGATTCTTGGTGATGTTTCTTGACGATGCGGATTGCTCAACAATCCATCAATTAATCTGCTTTAATATTTGCCGCCTTTGCGAGTTTTGCAAAGTCTTCGACATGTTTGCGGATAAAGGTTTGGTATTCATCTAGGCTGTTACTGGCCACCATGGGGATGCCACGTTCTGCGAAGCGGTTACGTAGTTCTGGTGTGGCCACGGCTTTAACGACTTCTGCGCGCACTTTATCCAGTATGTCGCGCGGGGTGCCAGTGGGCGCCATCATGCCATTGAAGGTGCTGTCTTGAAATCCTGGCAGACCGGCCTCGTCAATGGTAGGCATGTCTGGGAATAAGCTGGAGCGGGTTTTTGTGGTTACCGCAATGCCGCGTAGGCGACCGGCTTTAATGTAGCCCACCGAAGTGCTTACTTGGTCAAACATCACCATGATTTGTCCGCCTACAAGATTGGTTACCGCAGGGGCATTGCCTTTGTAGGGGATATGCATCATTTTGATTTTTGCTTGTTGGCTAAACATCTCGGCGGCTACGTGGCCGGTGCCGCCATTGCCTGCGGTGCCGTAGGTCAGTTCACCCGGGCGGCGTTTGGCAAGCCCAATAAACTCTTTGATTGTTTTTACCGGTAACGCTGGGTTAACCACCAACACCATGGGGATGTCGCAAGTTTGGGAGATGCCGACAAAGTCTTTAATAGGGTCGTAACCTGCGTCGGCCACAATGGCGGGCACGCGGGTAAAGGTGTTAGAGATCGCAAGCAGGGTATAACCATCTGCAGGCGCGCTTTTTACAAAGCGAGTGCCAATAATGGCGCTGTTACCTGGGCGGTTTTCAACAATGACTTGTTGACCGAGTTGCTTACTGAGTTGTTCGGCAACTGCGCGCGCCACAATATCTTGGTTACCGCCTGCGGCTAGTGGGTTGATCACCCGAACGATTCGGTTAGGGTATTGTTGGGCCTGCGCGTTCTGCATTAGGAGAGTGGTTAGTAGTATTACCAGTAGTGCGTAGGCAATGGTACTGATAAGCGCTTTCATTGGTGTTTGAAAGGCTTTAAAAGCTTTGATTATTTTCAAGCCTTTGAGTATTTTGAAATCCTTGGGGACTTTGAGAAATTTTAGTGTTGCGATGGTTGATATTATTGTGATTTTTGTAATGGTGGTGATGCTTGAGCTATGTAGTGGACATGCTGTTGTGAGGCAGGGCTGGTGGGTGTGCATATGACCTCCGCGGTAGTGGATAGGGTATTGGTTGTTATTAGTCATTTATATGAAAAAATTTTTAAGGGAAAATTTTAAAGGATTGCCTTTAAGTTAAACAGTGACCGTGACAATCCGTCTCTCGTTAATAGCGGTTAATACGGCATTAGTGACTGCAACGGTGTAGAGGCTGTCTTCACCATCGGGGAGTAGGCTTCGCTCGCCGCGCACATCGCCTTCGAAGGCTTTGATTTGAAGCTCGTAGGCGGAGCTGGCTAAGAAGCGTTCTTCATGACTGCCTTTGGCATCGCGTACGGTGATGACGTGTTCTTTGGCGTAGCGCAATGCTGAGGTGACTAGTGTGGCTTTGTCGCCTTCGATAATGAGGTTGTTCTCTGCGCCGGTGACTTCGCGGGTGGCTTTGGCGAGTGCGTGACAGTCACCTTCCAAGCGACCGAGCACTGTCATGGTGTCGTCGGGTTGTTGACTGCGTCGATCGGGGTGGGTGAAGGCGGCGACTTCAACAAAGCGTTGGCCGCTAATAAATTGAATCAGGTCAAGCAGATGTACGCCAACATCATACATGACGCCACTTTGACTAAAGTCTTGGCGCCATGAGGTGCGTGCGCCCAGTGCTGAGGAGCGCTCGAGCGAGATTTCTGCCAAGCGGCCTAGGCGTCCCGATTGTACAATTTCACGAGCACGGTTCAGTGCCGCATCCATACGGATTTGGTGGGCAATGCGCAATACGATTTTGGCTTGATTGCAGGCGGCGACCATCTCGTGCGCATGGGCGGTGGTCATGGCGAACGGTTTTTCACACAGAATATGTTTACCCGCTTGCGCAGCCGCCAGCACCGTGGCGTGGTGCATGGCGTTCGGTAGTGCAATATAAACGGCATCGACTTCAGGGTTGTTGAGTAAGCTCGCAAGGTCGGCGTGGGCGTGTGGGATGTTGAAGCGTTTTGCATAGGCGGCGGTTTTTTCGGGGCTGCTGCCTAAACAGGCGACCATGGTGGAGCCTGAGCTGTTTTGCATGGCGGGGCCAATGAAGTCGTTGGCAACCCAACCGAGGCCAATTAAGCCCCAGCGAAGTGGTGATGTTGTGGTGTTTGTCATGACGTATGAAGTGGCCCTGTTTGTTTGGATAGAATTCAACAGTTCTAAATTGTTGCGTTGCGCTTATAGATCCCTAAACAGTATAACACCCTGATCCTTGCGCTGGATTTGAGCTTGATCACAGATCTTCACAAGTCTACATCTTGTCGCTTATGGAGCTGGCTCTCAGGCGTGCGACCTACTGCGCTAGACATATTTGTAATGATCCTTCAATTGAATAAGACTTAAAAAATTAACATAAGCGATCTTTGGTTAATCAATTCGCCTAGTTACTAAACAGCCAACTTGTGTTTATATGACATAGATCAATTAGATTATTGAGTTGAGGTATAACATGAGTTAGCTCAAATGTTGATTACAAATGCTAATTGCATTGTTCCTTGAGTTTCATCGCTGCCGACCAAAAAGTCATTGTTTTATAGCCATCATCAAACATTACAAGGATTTAATAATGAAATCACTAAAAACTTTTTCTCCAACAATAATGCTTCTAGCGCTGTTATCTGCAGCATCAGGTCTCTGGAGCGGTGTCATTAAGGCGCAAGACCAAGTGCAAGCACAAGTGCAAATTTACGGTTCACAATTAATGACCGCAGTAGAGCGTTCGGAATATCAATCAAAAATGCGTTCTATGAAAACCGATAAAGAAAGAGACTCATTTCGGTTAGATCATCATGAAAAGATGAAGGTTCGAGCGACTGAAAAAGGTGTCACATTGCCCAATGAACCTGTAGGAGACGGTATTGGGCAAAAAGGTAACGCGGGGGGCGGATCTAGGTCAGGAGTTGGTGCAGGTCAGGGCTCGCCAAACAACAACCCTGCTGGCGGTGGCAAAGGCCCTGGTCGATGACTTGAAGTCAGAACGCAAAATTTTAATGTGCTTACCGGGGCAAATGGGAAGCTATTTGGGTCCGGTACAAAGCTTACTAGAATACCTAAAGCACCTAGAGCACTAAGCTAGATCGTCCCAATGTATTTAATAGTTAATCGATTTCTATACCTTTGACTTGTTCGAAAACAATTGGTGGTATGGCTTAAGAGGGTAAGTGTAGTTAAAGATTATATTTTTACTAGATTTTGTCTATTCTTATAGCCCCTATCTTTTCTAATAACTGTTGTGTTTCGGTTTAGAGCGATACAAATAATATTAATAATATTGTTAATAATATTGTTAATTTAAATATATTTAAAATGGTAAGTAAAAATAATTTATAAATTAATTTGTTTTGCGTCGCAACCTAAGATTCCATATGTGGATGCAAAAATAGAATTACAGTGTCTCAAAAAATAGGAAATTAATATGAACACTAATATTGGCAGTCTTGATCGACAAATTCGCATTTTAAGCGGAATCATACTGCTCGCTCTTCCACTCATGAATATGGTTGGGCCATGGGGTTGGATTGGAGTTCCCCTAATAGTAACTGGGGTTTATAAATTTTGTCCGCTTTATTCTTTTATTGGCGTTAACTCTTGCAGTATCGAAGGTGTGGTAAAAAATGCCGATGGATGGAGTCCTTATATTGCAGGTGCTTTGGTTGGAGTTTTGGCGATAGCCTCTGTTTACCTAACTACTGTTTATATGGGTAAATCTACCTACATTGGCGCATCTACTACGTTTGTTCGTGCAGCAGGGTTTGCCGTTCAAGGAGTGGATCCAGTGCATGTTGCAGAAAATGCTTATTACTTAAAAGAAAGAGTGAAGCTGGATTGGCAGTTCCTGCTAGTCATTGGTATCTTTTTTGGCGCATTACTGTCATCCACTACAGATAAGAGTTTTAAATTGGAAAGTGTTCCTGACATATGGCGAGACCAATTTGGTCCTTCGATTGTATATCGAGCACTATCTTCTTTCATTGGTGGCATCATCGCCATGATGGGTGCCAGATTAGCAGATGGTTGTCCTAGTGGACACGGTTTAAGCGGAATGATGCAATTATCTGTGAGTTCGTTTGTAGCTTTAGCCTTGTTTTTTGGGTTTGGTGCAATCGTTGCTAACTTGATGTATAGAAAGATTTGATCATGTCTACAGAACAATTATTAGGGATATGTACAGGCATCATCTTTGGTTTTTTATTGCAGAAAGCTCGGGTATTGCGGTATGAAAAGCAGATCGGTGCCTTATTATTTAAAGACATGACTATCTTTAAGTTCATGCTCTCAGCGATCATTGTTGGCATGTTTGGGATCATGGCTTTAGTCGATCTAAACCTCATCACTCTCATCCACAAATCTATGAACATGGGAGGCGTGATTTTAGGTGGCGCACTGTTTGGTATTGGATGGGCTGTGATGGGTTTTTGCCCAGGAACTTCAATAGGTGCTATAGGTGAAGGTCGCTGGCACGCCATCTTTGGTGTGTTGGGCATGGTCGTTGGCGCTGGCCTTTACGCGGAGATGTATCCTTTTTATAAAGTAACAGTCTTGTCTTGGGGCGACTTTGGAAAAATTGGCCTACCTGAAGCGCTTGCTGTAAACCATTGGGTTATTGCGTCAGTATTAGCTGTTTTATTTATTTGGTTATTTCGGATGTTTGAAAGAAAAGGCCTTTGAGTGATTTTTTAGTGATCAATTAGCTAAGGCAATTTTGCGGCGGTACAATATCAATGCATGCCGATCGTTTGCACCACGATGAAGTATGCCTAGTCTTATACAGTTTATTGATATACATGGGCTGTAGCGGTTGCGAATGCATTGATTCAGTCGCTCGATGATTAGCTGGTTAATTAGGAGGTGATTTGAATAGCGCATGAATTTTTCGGAAGTTTATACAATGCCTTCAAGTACTTGTACTTCGACTAGTGTGCCGGGTGTGACGTTGCCTTGGTCGGTAGGTAGGATCATGAAGCAGTTGGCTTCAGTCATCGAGCGTAAGATACCTGATCCTTGTTCGCCAGTGACCGCAACTGTGAGTTGACCTTGGGCATCGCGACTGAGAATGCCGCGCTGAAATTCGGTGCGGCCTGGTGCTTTTTTGAGGTTTGAGGTGCAAGGCACATGAAAAGTTGGTGCAGGCTTGATAGGGTCTACACCAGCCAGTTGGAGCAAGGCTTCACGCACAAACTGGTAGAAGGTCACCATCACTGCAACTGGGTTGCCTGGTAAGCCAAAGAAATGTGCGTCTTGAATCTTGCCGTAGGCGAGTGGGCGGCCTGGCTTCATGGCGATTTTCCAGAACACGACTTCGCCCAAGTTGTTGAGAAGGTGTTTGACAAAATCAGCCTCACCCACAGAGACGCCACCGCTGGTAATTACCACATCGGCTACAGCGGCCGCTTCGCGAAACGCGGCTTCGATCAGTTTGGGGTCGTCGCGCACCACACCCATGTCAATGAGTTCAAACCCTAGGCGTTGTAGCATGCCGTACAGAGTGTAGCGATTGCTGTCGTAGATTTGACCAGCAGCCAGCGGGCTACCAATAGAGATCAGTTCGTCTCCTGTAGAAAAGAAGGCAACGCGTAGTCGGCGATAGACTGCAACTTCGGCTAGCCCTAAGGAGGCTATTAAACCAATTTCAGCGGGACGCAGCGTAAACCCTCGGCGCAGTGCAACTTGGCCGTGAGCTAAGTCTTCACCGGCGCGGCGTACATGTTGGCCCAAGCGGTGACCGGTGCCGATACGAATTGCGGTGTTTTCGACAACTGCGTGTTCTTGCATGATGATGGTATCTGCCCCGTTGGGGATGACTGCTCCGGTCATGATACGTACGGTTTGGCCAGCGGTCATGGTGCCGTTAAAGGGCACGCCTGCGAATGCAGTGCCGATGAGTTGCAGGCTGGTTTCGAGTTCCTCATTGAGGTCGGCATGGCGTATTGCGTAGCCATCCATCGCCGAGTTGTCGTGAGCGGGCACATTCAGTGGTGAGATGATGTCGTGCGCAAGCACGCGGCCAAGGGCTGCGCGCACGTGCACGTGTTCGACTGTGGTGATGGGGTGTAGAAATTGTTTGATGATGGCGCGCGCCTTGGGCACGGGCATGGAGTTCGGGTCGTAGTCATCTGCGCAGGAGAGTAGGCTCGGTGGCGCGGCAGTGGTCATGTGCGGGTTCCTTTCATGCGAGTATCTTCAGTGCAGCAGTATAGAAAGAGTAAGTGTGGTTTCAAAAGGGTGGTTTTAAATAGATGGCTTAAAAATTATTATTGTTGTTGCTGTTGCTGTTGCTGCTGTTACAGCTGTTACTGTTACATTCTTTGGTCTGAATTCTATCAGGGCTTGCTTGTATCTATAGATTAAATCTATAGCTTAATGATGGCCTTCAATTGAACTGATCTGGAGCTTAACCGGAGCTTAGCGCTAGCTGAATTGTGGGCTTAACTCGCGCCCGCTCTGCCAACTCAGTGTGTGAGTCACGCGGTAGCCGGGAAAGGCGTTGATACTGTGTTTAAAGCTTGTGTGGTGAAATGTTTTGAGCAGGCTTTGAACATGGGCTAGGCGAAGGGTTGCAGCACGGGCGGCGAGATAGAAGTGCTCGTGGTAGAGGGGGATGAATGTGAGCTCTTGGGCGAGTGCTAGGGCTTGATTGCCCCAACCCGCGTCGGCTTGGCCTTGGCGGATAGCAGTGGCTACGGCTAGTTGACTGGGGCGCTCGTCGTGGTAGCCGCTAATGGCACTGCCTTTGAGTTTGTGTTGAGCAAGGAAAAAATCCAAACTCAAGCGACTGGCGGCGGTACGGGGGCGATTCACAAATCGAATTTCGGGACGGATGAGATCGTCTAACTGTCTGATATGGTGAGGATTTGTTGCTGCTACCATGAGTCCGATGCTACGCGCAAAGAGTTGCGCTACGCGCATGCCTGGCAGTTGTAGCCAGGTGCGTAGTTGGCGAATGACAGTGCTTGCCGCGGGGTGTGCGGGTAAGTGGAAGGTGGCAAGATCGCAGCGTTTACCACGTAGTGCGGCTAGCGCGTCTAGGCTTGCATGACAGTCGAGTGTGAGTTGTTCAGGACTGAAGTGTTTGTTGCAAAATTGGGCCAGTGCTAGATCGGCGCTGGCATAGAGACTGACGTTTGGTTGTGCTTGGTGTGCATCGGGATCTACCAGGGCTTCGCGCAGGCGATTTTCAGCTTCGTGGATGGGGGCAGCTAAGGGGCCGGCAGCATCGACCAATCCGGCGAGTAGTCGCTCAGCCATGGGGGAGAGTTGCATGCCCAATCCTTGGCGGGGAATGACTAAGGGTTCACCTAATGTTTGTGCGGCTTCGTCGAGTAGACCCCAGGCGTGGCGATAAGACAGGCCAGCGACCGCGATCGCCGCTTGGAGCTTGCCCAGGCGGGCAATGGATTCGAGTAGGATGACCAGTCGGGGCGTGAAGGTTAAGCCGTTGATTGTCCATCGCACTTCGCCAGTAATTTTCATTTAAAATCAGTAATTTGTTGAATGTGGATGCAGTTGACTCTTGTTGGCATGATAGCGCATTTTGAGCGGTCTTCGACACTTTGACGTGATGGGTGCTGTGGTTTTTTGTAGGTCAGGCGATGCGCGTCTGTGCGGGTTAAATGTTTGGTGGCTGGATGCGTTATGCTCAGGCCTTTGTGTGACTGCACTCTAGGTTTGATTCGGCCAGTGAAAGTGGGTTGAACAAGAGGGTTAAAAAAGAGGTTTAATGAAGCGGTTTGTTAAAGCCGGCTATTAAGCAATAAAGGGTTGTTAAATAACAAAGGGTTGCTCTTCACAGTAGGTCTGGATATTTGAGAGGGTTTAAGGTGGCGTTTAAGCTGGATTTTAAGGCGGTGTTAATGATGGGGTCGGTAGGTGCTTTGCTGCGGATTGCGCAATGCTGAGGCAGTCGCGGTTGCAACGCACTTTGGCTCATCCGTGGTCGGGTCTGGGCTTGGCGCTAGCTGTGGTGTTATTAGCCGTATTGGCAATTGCTTGGGGGCCGTATCCGATGTCGGCGCTCGAAGTCTGGCAAGTGTTGGCAACGGGGATGTTGGGCTTGCCGCAATCGGCTGATCCGCTGCAAGTGGCGGTGGTCTTTGAATTGCGCGGGCCACGTGTGCTCGCTGCGGTGTTTGTGGGCGCAGCGTTGGCCAGCGCAGGTGCGGCGTATCAGTCGGTATTTCGAAATCCGTTGGTATCACCCGATATTCTGGGGGTGGCGGCAGGCGCAGCTTTGGGGGCGATGCTGGCCTTGTTGTTTGGGTGGACAGGGACTGGGATTCAGGTAATGGCTTTTATGGGTGGGGTGAGTGCGGTGGTTTTGGTGTATGCGGTGGCGGCACGTGTGCGTAGTGCCGATCCGGTATTGGTTTTGGTGTTGGTAGGAGTGGTGTTGGCCTCGTTGTTTGGTGCGGCCGTGGCTTTGGTGAAGACGATTGCCGATCCGCAACAGCAGTTGCCGGCGATGACCTTTTGGTTGTTAGGTAGTCTGACAGGGGTGGAGGCCTCACAGTTGTGGTGGTTAGGTCCGGCAGTGATTGCGTGCACTGCGATTTTGTGGGTCTTGCGCTGGAAGATGAATGTGTTGTTGTTGGCTGATAGCGAGGCGCAGAGTTTGGGGGTATCTACGCACCAGTTGCGTTTGGGCGTGATTGCTTGCGCGACGATGATGACTGCAGCGGCGGTCGCTACTGCGGGTATTGTGGGTTGGGTCGGTTTGGTGGTGCCGCATATGGCACGTGTGATGGTGGGTGCCAGTCTGCCGCGATTATTACCGCTGGCGTTGGCATTGGGTGCGGCATTTCTGTTGATCGTCGATTTGTTAGCCCGGAGTTTGACGGCGGTAGAGATTCCATTGGGCGTGCTGACTGCGGTCATCGGGACACCACTATTTTTGTGGCAGTTACTCAGTCAACGCCGGGGGGCGGTGTGATGCCTTACCAGACTGATGCAGTGAGTGCGCATGATTGGCCGCTACTGGTGCATGATTTAGCTTATGGGTATCCGGGTCGGCGTATCGGGCATGATGTCTGCTTGAGTGTGGCCACTGGTGAGGTGGTTGCGGTGTTGGGGCCTAATGGTTGTGGTAAGTCGACTTTGTTTCAGACGATTTTGGGGTTGTTGCCTGTGTATGCGGGTGAGGTTCGGGTGGGGGGGCATGTATTAGGACAGGTCTCGAGGGCAGAGTTGGCGCGAGTGATTAGTTATGTGCCGCAGGCACAGCCCTTAGCCTTTAGTCTTGCGGTGCGCGAGGTGGTGTTGATGGGGCGTACGCAGCGTTGGGGTTGGGGGGCGCCCCAAGCGGCTGATTTGTTGGCGGTGGATGACGCTTTAGCGAGCTTGGGCATTAGCGCTTTAGCGGATACGGTGTTTAGCGAACTCTCAGGCGGTGAGCGGCAACTGGTATTGATCGCTCGGGCATTGGCGCAAGCCGCTCCTGTGGTGGTGTTGGATGAGCCGACCGCGAGTTTGGATTTTGGTCATCAGTTGCGGGTGTTGTCACGGATTCGCCAATTAGCTAAAGGCGGCGCGAGTGTGTTGTGGGCTACCCACGATCCTGACCATGCCTTAGCGTATGCCGATCGAGTATTGCTGTTGAAGGATGGCGGTGTGATGGCGTACGGTGCGCCGGCTACGGTGCTGACCGCAGATCGTTTGAGTGCGCTGTATGGTGTTGCAGTGAGTGTGGCGCAGGCGACGGTGATTGACGTTAACGGTAGTTCTCAGCGTGCGGTGTGCGTGCCGACCGCAGTTGATACTACACGGTCAGTAGATCTGACACCTTAAACACGTTTTGCAATTGGTCATTAGTGAGTTTTAATACTGAAAGTAATCAATTAATTATTTGATATAATTAATTGATTATAATAAATAAATTTATAAAAAATTCAGTTCTAAGGAATGGTTGACGATGAAAGTATTTGGCTTTGCAGGATATTCAGGTAGTGGTAAAACCACCTTGATTGAGCAGCTGATTCCGTTGTTTACGGCGCGTCGGTTGCGGGTGTCTTTGATTAAACATGCGCATCATCGCTTTGATATCGATCATCCCGGTAAGGATTCGTATCGCCATCGAGTGGCGGGTTGCACTGAAGTATTGGTCAGTTCGTCTCAGCGTTGGGCCTTGATGCACGAGCTCAGAGGTTCACCTGAGCTCAGGTTAAGTGAGCAAATCGAGTTACTATCACCCTGCGAGTTGGTGTTGGTAGAGGGATTTAAGCATGAGTTATTGCCTAAAATAGAGGTGCATCGCGCAGAGACTGGTGAGCCCTTATTATTTCCGCTAGACCCGAATGTAGTGGCTATTGCTAGTGATCAACATCACGACACCAAATTACCGCAGTTTGATTTGAATGCCCCGCCCGCAATTGCGGCCTTTATTTTGAATTATCTGGGTTTGAGTAACGCCGAGTCGCAGCAGATGGAGCCTTGAGTATGGAATTGAGGATTTTATATTTTGCCCGCTTGCGCGAGGCCTTAGCTGTGCGCGAGGAGCAGGTGGAGGTAGCAGCTTCGGTGAGCACTATTGCGGATTTACGCGCTTGGTTGAGCGCCCGCGGTGGCGTGTGGGCTCATGAGTTCGCCCCCGAACGCCAGTTGCGGGTCGCGATGCAACAGCAGGTAGTAGATGCAGATACGTGCTTAGTCGCAGGCGCTGAGTTGGCGTTTTTCCCGCCAGTCACTGGTGGTTGATTAGTGGTTAATTTAATAAATTCTTTTATTTTTCATATATTTAAGATTGTCGATGAAGGTAATGTGTTGCGATGATTGTAGTTAAAGTACAAACCGATGATTTTGATCTGAGCGCCGAGATTGCGCAGCTGCGCCACAGTAATGGTGCAGTCGGTGCGGTTGTCAGCTTTGTTGGGGTGGTGCGAGATTTGAACGATGGCGCTGCGGTGAGCGCGATGAGCTTGGAGCATTATCCGGGTATGACTGAGCAGTCGATTACCACGATTGTCGAACAAGCGCAGGCGCGGTGGTCGATTTTTGATGCTTTGGTGATTCATCGGGTGGGCGATTTGCTGCCGTTAGATCAAATTGTATTGGTAGCGGTAACGAGCGCACATCGCGGTGAGGCCTTTCAGGCGTGTGAGTTCATTATGGATTACCTAAAGACGCAGGCGCCGTTCTGGAAGAAAGAGCAAACGCCGACCGGCGCGCGATGGGTTGACGCACGCGTCACAGATGATTCGGCAGCGAGTCGTTGGACTCAGGCGTGCGTTGAAAACAATAGCACTATTGATGATTAGGATTATCATTTATCTATCTAATTTTTAATGACTATTTTTTATTATTGTTTAATTATTTTTATTGGATAAGAAAGAGTTTAGGGTTGATTATGGCGAGTCTAAGTGCTGGTTTGCTGGTCGTTTTTGGGCGTTATGCAGTGTTGAGGATACTAATAATAAGACTGGTAATGCCACTGGCAATGGCATTGCTAATGGCGATGGGGGTATCTGCTGTGAGTAGCGCGGCTGAAGTTTATCCGCAGCGTCCTTTGCGCTTGATTGCGGCTTCTTCTCCCGGTAGTGGCGTGGATATTGTGGCGCGTATTGTCGGACCGCAGTTGGCTGCCGCCTTGGGTCAGCAGGTAGTGATTGATAACCGCGCTGGTGCGGGTGGCAATATTGGGGCGGCTATCGCGGCGCGTGCACCTGCCGATGGCTATACGTTGTTTATTGCCACGCCGGCTCATGCCATTAGTTCAAGTGTGCCGGGCAATGCGACTTACGATCTAATCCGCGACTTTGCACCGATTACTCAATTAACCTCGGGCCATTACCTCTTTGTGGTGCATCCGCGGGTAGCCGCTCATAGCGTGCAGGAGTTCATTGCTTTGGCACGTGCACGTCCGGGTCACTATAGCTTTGCATCTGCCGGTACCGGTAATGCGACCCATCTCGCCGCAGAGTTATTTAGTATTTTGGCGCAGACCAAGGTTTTGCATGTGCCATACAAGGGCGGTGGACCCGCGCGCACCGAGTTACTGGGTGGGCAAGTTGATTTCATGTTTCACAATATTACAGCGGTGTTGGGGGATGTTAAGGTGGGGCGGCTGCGTGGCTTGGCGGTCACTGGACCGCGCCGTGCTTTGGCGGCGCCTGAAATCCCAACAGTGGCTGAGTCTGGACTACCGGGTTATGCCATAACCTCGTGGTTTGGTGCGATGGCACCGCGCAGTACTAGTCCGGCTATCCTGTCGCGGTTGCACGCCGAGTTTGGACGTTTATTGCAAAAACCTGAGATTGTCGAGCGTTTGAGTGGTTTAGGGGCAGAACCTGCCTACGGCACGCCGCAACAATTCAGCACACATTTGCAGCGCGAGCATGAGCTGTGGGGGCGCTTAATTCGCCAGTCAGGGATTAAGCTGGAGTAAGAATAAAAGTAATAAAAGTTATAAAAGTTATAAAAGTAATAAGAAGAACAATTGGGCAACACGAGTTGATGCAACATCTAGCATGATATTTTAATTTCAAATACTTGATTTTATTCGTTTATTTTTAATTTCCGTCGTCGTGGATAACTAGGGGCAAGATCATGAGTGAAGGCGTGATTGAGATTCAAAACCAACCCAAGGCCGGACCTGTCATTCGGCTACACGCCGATGACAATGTATTGATTGCACGCGCAGACATTGGGATTGGTGCGCCGCTGATCGATGGTCTGAAGTCGCGTAGTCAAGTACCCGCAGGTCATAAAATTGCCGCCCGTGCTATTCGCCAAGGCGAGCCTATTCTCAAGTATGCGGTGACCATTGGTTTTGCCACGACTGATATTGCGGCGGGCACTTATGTGCATTCGCATAATTTAGAGTTCCGTGAGTTTGACCGTGATTACGCTTATGCCCGTGATTATCGTCCGGAGGCCATGGTGCCGGAGGCGGATCGTGCTAGTTTTATGGGGATTGTGCGTCCCAATGGTCAGGTGGCAACCCGTAATTACCTCGGTGTATTGGCTACAGTGAATTGTTCAGCCACGGTAGCGCACAAAATTGCAGAGTATTTTACGCCTGAGCGACTCGCTGAATATCCGAATATTGACGGAGTATGTGCGTTTGCTCATGGCACGGGTTGCGGTATGGAGATGACTGGTGAGCCCATGGATTTACTGCGACGAACCATGGCAGGCTATGCCCGTCATGCCAATTTGGCCGGTGCTTTAATTATTGGTTTGGGATGTGAACGCAATCAAATCAAAGGCTTGATGAAGGATGAGCATTTGCAGGTGAGCTCGCGATTGAAAACCTTTGTGATGCAAGAGTCGGGCGGCACACGCCAGACGATCGCAGCAGGCATAGCAGCACTTAAGGAAATGTTACCTGAGGCTAATCGGGTGGTGCGGCAGCGGGTCTCGGTCAGTCACTTGATGATTGGCCTGCAATGTGGTGGCTCGGATGGTTTTTCTTCAATTACTGCCAATCCGGCGTTGGGCGCTGCCATGGATTTATTAGCCCGCCATGGTGGCACGCATATTTTGTCAGAAACTCCAGAAATTTATGGTGTTGAGCACACGCTGACGCGGCGCGCGAAGTCACAGGCTGTGGGTGAGCAACTCATTAAGCGCATTCGCTGGTGGAAAGATGTCTACACCGTAGGGCGCGATACCCAAATCAATGGTGTGGTGAGCCCTGGTAATCAGCATGGCGGTTTAGCGAATATATTTGAAAAATCTCTGGGTTCGGCTATGAAGGGTGGCACTGGCCCCTTAAATGCCGTCTATCGCTATGCCGAGCCGGTGACCGAGCGCGGTTTTGTGTTTATGGATACACCGGGATTTGACCCGACTTCCGCGACGGGACAAATTGCGGGTGGCGCGAACATGATTATGTTTACCACCGGGCGCGGTTCGATGTTTGGTGCAAAGCCAGTGCCTTCGATTAAGTTAGCCACCAATACACCGATGTTTACACGCCTAGAAGAGGATATGGATATCAACTGTGGCGAGATTCTTGATGGCCAGGCAAGTTTGAGTGAGGTTGCCGAGAAGATTTTCGATCTGATGTTACGCACAGCCTCGGGCGAGAGAACCAAGAGCGAGTTGTTGGGCTTGGGTGATCATGAGTATGTGCCGTGGAATATTGGCGTTACTGGATAATTATTGACTGGTTAATTAAATACACAGAGTAATTAAGTAAACATTACTTAGATACTAACAATGTAGGCAAAAAGTAAGCAAAAAATAAAAAAATAAAAAAACAAACACACATTTAGCGTAAAGGCCTAACAATGAACATGAGTGCATGGATTGCTGTCGGTAGTGGAGCTGCGCTAGGTGCATGGGTGCGTTGGCTCTTGGGTATGATGCTCAATCATTATGTGCCCTTAATGCCGCTTGGTACGCTAGCAGCAAATCTAATAGGTGGGTTTTTAGTAGGCGTGGCTTTTGAGTTATTGAGTTATCAGGCCAGCTTACCAACCGAGTATCGGTTGTTTGTGATCACCGGCTTTTTGGGTGGTTTGACAACGTTTTCTAGTTTTTCGCTTGAAGCAGTCACCCTCTTACATGGTGGGCGATATGCTTGGGCTTTGGGCCTCATTAGTGTGCATTTATTAGGTTCCTTAGCGACGACGATTTTAGGTTTTTATGTAGTCAGGCAGTTTGCAGTGGCATAAACATAAATATAAACATATTCATAAGCCTAAGCCTTGGTTAGATGCAGGGTCTGAGGCTTAGGGTGGTTGATTAAGGCTTAGCGCGTAGATTGGAAATCTAAGCTTAAAAAGCGCATCACTTAGAATGTAACGATAGGAAATATATAGGATACACAATGATGACGACCGCTCAGGTATCGCAAACCAGTAATCAGCCAGTGAATCAACCACAAGATATCCAGATTATCCCGACCGGTGCAGCCTTAGGTGCTGAGATTAGGGGTTTAGATTTGTCACAGCCAGTCCCCGAAGCAAGCAAAGTGTTGCTACGGCAAGCATGGGCTGATCACTTGGTGTTGTTATGGCGTGGTCAACAGTTACCTGATTTATCTTTTTTAGAAGCAGCTGGTATTTTTGGAAAAACCAAAGAACCTGCAGCGCGTAAATACCAAGTCGAAGGTGGCTACAAGGTGGGTGGTAAGGTTGTGCCGCTACACCCGCATGTGTCCTTGATTAGTAATTTGGACGAAGAAGGTCATCCCGTGATGAATAATGGCGACCTCGGTAGCTATGAAGTGGTATGGCATAGTGATAATTCCTACGTAGAGCAGCCACCGGCAGGCAGCATGTTGTATGCACGCATTATCCCCACCAGAGGTGGCGAGACATTTTTTAGTAATCAATATCAAGCTTATGATGAGTTGTCTGGAGATTTAAAGCAGGCGATAGCCGGTCGACATCAAGTGCATGATGCAAGCCGTAATAGTGCGGGTATTCTGCGTCCCACCGTAAAGTTACCGACAACACCAGAGGAAGTCTTGGGACCGCAGCACCCATTGGTTCGGGTGCATCCAGTGACCGGGAAAAAAGCTTTGTATCTAGGGCGGCGCCGTGATTGGCCATCAAATTATATTGTGGGGTTGTCGAATTCCGATAGCGAGCAGCTACTTGATGCACTCTGGGCCCACGCAACACAACCTAAGTATGCATGGGGTCATCGCGATTGGCGTGTGGGTGACTTGGTGTTGTGGGATAACCGCTGTGCGATGCATTATCGATCCGAGGTTGATTCCACACAAGTGCGGCTACTGTATCGTACGGTGATTACCGGTGAGGCCGTAATAGCGGGGTAGAGTTGAGGACTTTCATATAAAAAGATTAACCTAGCCCATTAAAAATTAAGGTAGTGGACTATTGAATCAAAGTCCGGTTTGTTTATGAGCTCAGCTCACGTGGCTGACTCTATACAGATATCTTTGGAGAACTAATCCAGAGAAATATCGCTTAATTTCCATTCTGATGCATATTAAAGATTGATCGTAATTACTGTATTAGATTTCATTTTATGCTGCTATGAAGCTTTTGCGGATGTTATGCATGCAAGTATGAACTGAGATGTTGTCGATATTGATTCATTTTTAAAAATTTTTATTAAAATTTGATATATCAATATAAATATAAATATAAATATAAATATCACCATTAACATTAATTAAAATTTTTATTACTTAAAATAATATATTTAAAAATAAAAAAAGATCATTTTATTTTAAATAAAATGATCGCATTAAAAAAACGCTCATTAATAGTGTATCTAATGCCAAATTTATATCCATATCTAAATTTATGGATGTATATAAAATTAATTGACATCAGTTCTTTTAATAAATTAAATTAACAATATTGATGTGAATAAATTATTTTACAATAAATATTTATCAGGATTTATAAAAAATAAAGTTGTCGAGGATGTCATTCGCATAGCGTTTAC
>Ga0114974_10000185_pt1 | contig 55442 bp, 76 predicted proteins | sample S_130206_EF_Meta_FD_87318 | JGI IMG/M metagenome (GOLD analysis project Ga0114974, IMG submission 87318) | Freshwater microbial communities from Lake Simoncouche, Canada to study carbon cycling - S_130206_EF_MetaG | ecosystem: Environmental > Aquatic > Freshwater > Lake | place: Lake...
GCCAGTCTATGCAGGTAATGCTGAAAGAAATACTGCTGCTGGTACTCCAACCAACGGCATGTTCTGCTACAACACAACGACAGGCAATGTAGAAGTCTATGTTGGCGGAGCATGGAAGAGCGTCAACACATCTGCGATAGTTTAATGTAATTTTTGAACGGCTTTAAATTTCTTGAAGCCGTTCAAACAAACTTAGTCTTTATGTTAAGCTAAGTTTATTGTAATTGGTTTTTATATACAAAAGGAGATTATTATGGGAGCTACAACAACAGAAGGAACAGGACAAGGTTCCGCTTCAAACATCAAGCCATTGGTTTTCAATGGTTCTGTGAAAACAGTAAACATCGAGCCAAATGCTGTGACTGCAGCGAAGCTTGACAACAACGCATTATCAAAAGCACCATTCGTGCTTGATGTTGCGACAATAACTCTTGATTCTAGCAAGGCTGGAATTCCTTTGGTTTTCACTAGGGCAGCAGGTGTTGTCGTTACTCTTCCGGCAGCTACTGGAACTGGTGATATTTATAAGTTTTATGTTAACACCACTGTAACCAGCAACAGCTACAAGATTCAAGTAGCTAATGCAACGGACATTATTTCTGGCTTGGCTCTTGCCGATGACGGAGAGGGCGATCCAGCAAATGGTTGGCCGACTACTTCAACCACTGATACCATTACAATGAATGGATCTACTCAAGGTGGCATCAAAGGCGACAGTCTTGAGATAGTAGATATCGCTTCTGGTCAGTTCTGCGTAAGGGCATTCCTTACGAATAGCGGTACTGAAGCGAGTCCTTTCAGTGCGGCAGTTTCCTAAGTTCAATTAGGTCTGCGTTTTGGTTTTTTCCAAGATGTATATCATTTTATTTTATAATTTAAAAAAGACAATGCGTTTCAAATGCATTGTCTTTTTTTTTGTTCATATGTTCTACATACCATAGAGGTGAAAAATGGGTGCTTCAAGCGTTACTGGAATAGGTTGTGGATCGGTTGGGAAATCATCGCTTACTGCGACTTCTTCTAATTTAAATAATTCTTGTGTTCCTTTATCTATAAGTAATTTGATGGGTCCAAGAATTATAGCTGCTGGTGTCATGAATTTAAAAGAAGAGAATGCAGAAGTTGTATTTACGGCTCCATCAGGATCTGTAGATGAATATACTGTATTTTTGCAAGATAACAATAAAGTGGCAATTGTTAGTTCAAATTTAAAGACAGATGCCCATAATAGCAACTGGAATTTTTATATTACGGGCAAGCCAAAAACAACAATTTCTTGGATGGTTATAAAATTAGGTATCTTTTAATTATCATCCTTGTCCTGTTTGTTGAATTTCAAGTATCTATCGGACCATTCAATTGCCATGTGCAGTCCTCTGGCTAATAATCCAACAAGATGTGTTGGATTTCCATTTCCTTCAATTGCAATATTGTCTTTAATGTTCTCTTCCATCCAAACCATGGCAAAAGTCAAATTTTTGCGATTTTTTAGCTCTTTGGCTATTTGTTTGATTGTGACTAAAGATAAATCTGGAACTCCGTATTCGTCATAGGCTACAACTTTATTTTTTTCAACAAACATTTTAATTCGAGATGAAAACAACTTTAGTAATCGATCTACATCTTGATGAAAAACAAGTTGATATGCAGGTTTATCTTCATTAATTGGATGAGTTAAATTCATCATTTTGCAGATTTTATCATCTGCTATTTCTTCGACCAAAGCCGTTAAAAGTGCGATAGAATGATCTGATTCACAAGAAAAGAAGACCCAAGTTGTAGGTTCCATTTCTTTCTGGAAGATATCGATACCTTCTAAGGAATTCAAATTATCTATAAAAGATTTGTATTCATAATCCATTAGTCCTCCATGATTTTAGAGTCATTTAACGATTTGATCAATTTGATCAAATGCTTGCACATTCCGGGTGATTCATTCACATTTGCAATTCTTTCGTTGCTTTTTGACTCATACTTACTTCTTTTTCTTCCATAAAGACTTTTATCAATTGAGTTGTAGTAATTGAATCTCCAATAAAAATCAGGGCAACTACATCTTAAGACAACCTCATTAACATCTGACTTTATAGTTTCAAGAATATATTTCTTTTCATCACTTGCAATCAACTTAATGGAATTTTTAGATTCCTTAGTTAGATATTTTATTCCTTTAAACAAAGCAACTGTTGTATATTCCTTTTGATTATCAATATTTTTTGCTAGACCTTTTACGAAGAGTGTCTTCATTCCAAGATAAGGCAAAAAATTCATCTCAATAATTTTTATCATATCGATGGAATTTTGTCTTTTCGTAGTTTTAGGAAACGCATCCACAGTACTATTATAAAGATCGATAACAGTGGACTCATTAAGTCTAACAAACTCATTGAACTTCATAATATATTTAAGCCGATAGGATTTTTAAAATGAATAAAAAAGACCAACAAATGGAAACAAATAATCCAATTCCAGAAGGAAAGAGCAAATTTGAAGTAAGAATGTATATGGCTGAAAAGGGAAATCTTAAGCAAGGTATTTTTATTGATGGTCAATTACTAGATTGGTCTGTAGATGTACATGACCTTTTGGAAGCTAAAAAAATGGGTACACAATATATAAAAGATTTAGAAATTGATGTTATTAGACATTTTCTTCAATCTATTTCGGATTTTATTGGAAGAAAAGTTTCTGTTGAAGAAATGAATCAAGCTAAAAAAAATGGATACATTTAAGTGGGAAGACAATACTTTAATTGTTTCGTGTTCAAGGGGGTGAATTTCACTATTTGCGAAACATCTGATTGTCTTTCCGCTTAATGCTTATTTTTGTGTAATTACCTAAGGACTTGGCGGAACCATAGTTTTGATAATTTTAGATAAATCTCGAATGTTATTTAAAACTTTTGGATTTTTCATAACCATCTGAAACTCTTTAGTTTTCATAATTTTTTCTTGAATGTCTTTAGGTAATTTTCTGATTGATCCAACCACACTAATGTTCCCTTTGGTGGTTTTTTCTGGATAATTTTTCAGAAATTCTTCTGCTGTTGGTTCAGCTGCTGGATCTGCTGGTGGCGTTTCTCCCGCTTCTGCTGGTGGTGCTTCTCCTGCTGGTTTAGCTGCTACTTCTGCTGGTGCTTTAGATGTAGCCACATTTCTTAAATTTGCACTTAAATCTGCAATTTGTTTTGAAAGTTCTTTATAATTTGCAGCATCAAGTTTGCCAGAAAAATCAGTTAGATGTTTTATGGCATCTTCAATTGACTTTATATCATATTGATCGTATTTTTCATCTCTACTGCCTTTATAGCCCTTTGTGAAAGCATCCCAAACACTTCCTTCTCCACCACCCATAAAGCGATCAAAACCTCCAGCCAAACCACCTTTTAATCCAGCCCATGCTCCGCCAAGCCAATTTGCCTCATCTAGAACATATTCGTTGGTAATCCATTCTGCGAATAATTTAGAATCAAAGCCTCTTTCTTCTATAAGAAAACAAAGACTTTTAATCCTAGTTTCCATTAATTTTATTTCTATGGGATTAATTTTTCCATGACGATAAGATTCATAATTAAACTGGTCTGGACTTGATGCTCTATCGGTGGCAGCACCAGCAGCACGAGCTTTAGAAGCAGCGTCAACAGTTGGTGGTCCGCCAGCCATTGGCTTCATTGGCTTTGCACCAGCTTGTGGTGGTATTGGTGGTGGTTGAGTGGCGACTGGAGTATTTTTTAAGGTTTTTAATATGCCGTACAATGAATCTTGAATATCTTTTTGAGCAAGTCGAGAATTTTGCCTATTACTTTTTTTTATAAGGTCATTTATTTTCTCTACTGCTTGATTGCTTGCTACAACCAAAGGGTCTTGATTAGATCCAGATCCTGCCATCATTTTATTGCCAGCATTTTGCATAAAATTGCCAACAGCACCTTGAACTTTATTTGCAGCACCTTGCATAAAATTGCCAACATTTTGAAAAAATCCTTGTTCATTAACTTTAAGTTCGGTAACGATCCATTTTTCGGCTTTATCTGCTATATGATCAGTTTCTGAATGGATATCCAGCCATTCAACAAATGCTTCTGGACTAATACCTCTGATGATCATTTCTCGAAAACATTCTAATGCCAATTTTTCAGTTTTTTTAAATTCCAAAGATTCTTTAAAGCTAATCATTTTCTTGTGCCTTTCACTTCAAAATCCCTCATCCATATCTGATAAATAAGTGTTTGAGGTTGTTTTTTATTTTCCTTATATATGAATGACAAAGCCCCTTCTGATTCATCATCCCAAGTTTTTATCCAATAAATTGGAGAAAAATAAGATTGGTTGTTTAAAAACAACGAATCAGATCCACGAATTGAACTTGTAACTCCAATAACCTTATATCCATCTTTATAAAATAAAGGTCCGCCAGAATCTCCGAATATTGTATAACAATTTGATCTTAAAAATCCTTTAAGGTTTTCTGGCTTTTTTGTATCAACGGATGTTATTGCACCAAAATCAATTCGTATATCATCTCCAAGACCATATCCTATTTTAAACACATCTGTTCCAAAATATGGTTTAGAATTAAATTCCATATCTGCACAAGGCATTTTTTTATCTGATTTGAATATCAAAATTGCCAAATCCATTTTTTTGTTGATGTTGTAGATTAGTGCTTGATATGTATCAAATTTCGTAATATTTGACCAATTATCATAAACTCCGCAATGAACATCGATAGCTGATATTACATTCTCGACATTATGTGCAGCGGTAACTACAACATTTAGGTATTTTTTATCAATAAGTTCAGATTGAATTAATTCTGATTTTACGATAAATCCACTGGCTACTGCTTGTGATGGTTTTTTCTTACAATCATCGCAATCGCAATTACTTTTATTATAACTTATCTTTATTGTAGGATATAAACTTTTCTCATGTAGTTTTTTATCTGGTTCTACACTAAATAACCATAAGGGAAATATCAAAAATATTAGATGTTTCATTTTAAATCCTTGGAGGTATTATGGATAGAAGCTTCCTGTATGGTATAGTAGTTCTACTTTCTTTGACAGATACTGTTATCTATATACAGAAAACAAACCCTAATCTTATAGAAAAATTTATGCCATCTTCTCAAGATGGTAGTTGGCAGTCAAAAGATCCGGGTTGGAATGTAAAGCCTGATATTGATAAAAAAGAAGAAAAAAAAGATGGTGCGAATGAAAAAAAGAATTCAGCACCACAAAGCGAAGATGAGCCTAAAGCGGACACAAAAAAAAGATATCACTTTAGATTCTTTAGGTGAGGAAGTAATTCAAATTGCTAATAGCAAAAAGCCTCTCAGTTTGAGAGGCTTTTTTTGTTTTCTTTCTCTATTAAACTGGAGGACAAAAATATGAATGAAGTTAAAGGTTGTTATTTTTTCATTGAGGGAGAAAATGAGGACGATAAAATAATTCGTTGTATGTGCATTGAATGTCACGACACGAATTTCAAAAAGGTTGGCTGGTTTTATAACGCCAAGCATGGATATGGTCCGTTTGACTATATCTGTGTCAAATGCAAAAAAGAAATTTACAAACATACAGGAAATACCGATGAAAAAAATAAAGCCGATAGTAAAAAAAATGAAACAGATAGTGAAAAAAAGTGATGATCAAAATATAACGGAATGGATTATTGGCGAATTTCCACAATCATATCAAAACATGATTTATATTGATATAATGTGTAGAGATTTGAATATTATGCTGACGAAAGAAAGATCAAAACTAGAAATATTGAATGATACTCACGAAGGAATTATTCAAGTTTATAGGGCAATTAGAGACGAAAATAAAGATTTTTCTAAGAAAATTTCAAATGTAAAATGTACAGAATCTACATTTCAAAAATACCTAGAAAATCAAAATTTAAAATTCGATGATTATTTAGACAAAGCCGTAAATGAATTTGTTTTGCGTAAATTAAGCAAAAGCGAAAACAAAGAAGTTTTTTCAAATAAAAAGGTTGAATGGAAAAAAGTTTTGCAAGAAGTTAATGAGCTTCATAAAAGATTGCAAGAAACCTTCATCATGAATAAAGAAGCAATAGAAGTTATACAAAAATTTAATCATAGTGATAGCGTTCTTTATTATGCTTTGCCTACTGGTCATAAGGATCAATTTTACACTAAATTAGCCAACACATTTAAAAACTTTAGTGGACATGCAATCATTTCTTGCTCAGATCATAAAATTTTTAAATTATTTTTTCCAGATTGGAAATTAAAAAGAAAAATGTTTCAGAAACTAAATAAGAAAAGAATTCAATACATTTGGAAAAACTATTGAGGTCAAATGAGAAAATGCCAAATACATGAATGTAAGAATATAGCAAAAAAGTGCGTAAAAAAAGGTACTATTCGAAATGGTATGGCAAGCAGCAAAGATTTTTGGCATTGTGACGAACATGATTGTCACAATGTTGAAAAAGAATTTAAAGATAAAAATATATCAATACAAATGAAAAACCCATTTTGTGATGTTAAATCGGCTATTAAAATCAGACCAAAGACGAATAAATAGAATATGAGTCTTATTTCTTTTAGAGAATGGCTAGATAAAGAACAAATTGATTTGCCTCTTTTGGGTCAACCAAATAGCAATGCCGATGAAGTATTTGGTTTAACTGGTGTTAAAAGTAAATATGCCATGACGAACACGAAAAGTGGTCAAACTGATTTTGATCCAGATGAGAAGTTTTTTTGTGGTAAGAAAAAAAATAGAGGAAGGAAAAAAACTTGATTTTAGTTTCTTTTTGTTCACTGTTAGAAAATATGAGAAGAGAGCCATTAGGTTTGAACAACAAATCTATTGCTGTTATAGAAAAAGGCATGGAACTAGATGAAAAATTTTGGGATAATTTTCTTCAAATTTTAAACAATACAGATGGATTGGCTCAACTGTTAGATATATCAAGTTCCAAAATCTCAACATGGCATGAAAAAATTAAAGATGCCATAAAAGAAAGAGATGAACTTAACAAGAATAAACCAGTCGGAAAAAACAATAAACTTATATAGGGGTGTATCATGTCCTTGAAAAAATTTACTGAGTGGTGCGAATTTAAAGAAATGGATGCAAATCAAATGACTATGGGTGGAGCGACACCAATGGCATCTGCACAAGCTCCTGCTCAACCTGCTGGCAATCAACCTTTGGGAAATGCATCATCCACTCAATCTAATTCTTCTGAACAAGAATTGTCCAAATTAGCTTCAAATGTTGAAAGTAAATATCAAAACTTTATTGGTGTTTTGCCTAAAAGCATGCCAAAAGCAATGTGGGTAAACTTATTGCATAATTTCGCATCGGTTGCCAAAGCTCAAGGCAAACTAAATGATGATGAACTTAAGAAAATTGTTCTAGGACAACACTCTGTGACTCAAAAAATGACTAAGAATCATTCTGAACCACAAGTTGGAGGTGTTGCAGCTAATCAACCACAAGTTGGAAATCAACCACAAGTTGGAAATCAACCACAAATGGGTCAATAATTTTTAAATGATTTATAAAAAATATAAAAATGCAACAAAGGATGTAGTCAAAAAAAAAGGAATTATAAAAATAAATTACATGGAGGTAAAAACTCCATCATGGTTCAATTCATCTGAATTAAAAGATATAGATATTTCCATCATAGTTCCATGCTATAAAAGCAAAGATTATATAATTGAACATATAAAATCTTGGGATTTAACAAATGATAATTTAAAAGTAGAAATCATTTATGTTGATGATCATTGCCCTCAACACACGCATCTACAATGTGTCAAATCTTGGGAAGAAAGAAAAACAGAATTAAAAAATCCTGTTGGCAAATGTTTCCTAATATTGGGAAAAAATTCTGGCTTTTCAAATGCTTGCAATACTGGTGCTAAAGAAGCTAGAGGTAAATATTTACTATTTTTAAATGCAGACACCATATTGACCAAAAATTGGCTACAGCCGATTTATAATTCTTTCAAAATTGATGAAAAAATAGGCATTGTTGGCAACATGCAATTATCAAAAAATAACTTTATTGACTCTTGTGCTTCTGAATGGCGTTGGAAAGAGCATATGTTTTTTCACATTGGAAAAAACATATATCAACAACAAACAATTGAGCCATTTGAATTGTCTTCTGCTCCCGAAGAAGTAATAAAGAGCAAAGAAGTAAAAATGATAAATGGTTCTTGTTTGATGATATCAAAAGAATTATTTGATAAAGTCTGTGGATTTGATAATGCATATAAAATCGGATATTGGGAAGATTCTGACTTATGCATGAAGGTTGTCATGGAGGGTTATAAGATTTGGTTTTGTGGAGAATCAAAAATTTATCATTTTGGAGGTCATAGCGGGCAAAGTAACCACAAATACTCTTCAGAAAATAAAACTTTGTTTTATAATAAATGGATAAAAACAAAATTGTTGAATTGTCACCTTCAAGATTCTAATAAATTGAATGTTAATTCAAACAATTCGGTTGTATACACATCGATAACAAATAAATATGATTCTCTTAAAAACCACAAACAAAAAGATATTCCATATGTTGCGTTTCTTGATGAATATATAAATAGTCAATATTGGGATATAAGATCGGCATGCAAAGAATTTTCTGATCCGAATAGAAATGCAAAAATACACAAAGTTCTTTCGCATATTTATTTTCCAGATAAAGAATTCAGTTTATGGGTTGATGGAAGCATAAAAATTAAGTTTACTTGGAGCATGAAATCTTTATTTGAAACATATTTAAGTGATTGTGACATGGTTGTTTTCAAGCACGGAGAAAGAGATTGCATTTATGAAGAAGCAAAAATTTGTTGCGAAAGAAATTTAGATGATATAAATACAATCACAAAACAAATGGAAAGATATAAACGATGCAAGATAAATAAAAACAAAGGTCTTTCTGAGTGTTCGGTGATTTTAAGAAAACATAATGAAAAAGTAAAATTATTCAATGAGATTTGGTGGGAAGAAATCTGTCAAGGATCGAAGAGAGATCAACTTAGTTTTGATTACTCGGTTAAAAAAAGTGGCGTTAATTTAAAATACTTTCCGGGAAATCTTCCCAATAACAATTACTTTTTCAACAGAGAAATTCATGGCACACATACCGAAGATTCAAATTGCTGCGAAATAAAAGAAGTAATTACAGAAAGTATTTTTAATAGGTGTTTAAAACTATTAAAAGGATAATAAATGTTTTTAAAAAAAACAAATGTATCAATAATAATTCCAACCCACAACAGATATGATGTTGTCATAGAATCAATAGCAGAAATAAAAAAACAAAAATATAAAAATTATGAGATAATTATTTGTGATGATAGCGATAAAGAATACTACATTAAAAATTTTTCACACTATGAAAAAAAATTAAATTCATATAAAGTAAAGCACATATATGGTGCGAGATATGATATAAATGGAAAAAAAGATTATGGATTAGCAAGAAGTAGAAATCTTGGAATTATTGAATCTATGGGAAAATTTTTAATTTTTATAGATGATAGGTTTACATTCGCAGATGAATTTGTAATTGAAAAATTCGTCAAAGAGTTATCGAAAGACAAAGAAAAAGTTTGGATATTTGGAAACAAGGGTTGTTATAACATCATTGATGAAAATGGAAATTTAAAACAAATAGAACAACCAAAGACAACATTTGTTGAAAACTTTTCAGCAATTAGAAGAGAACACATTATAAATGCTGGTATGTTTTGCGAAAGAATAGACCAATATGGAGGCATGACAGAAGAAATAACACTTAGACTTAGCAAGCAAGGATTTAGATTTTTCTTTCATTCTGACATACAAGCAAAACAAATTTGTAAGAGTTCTGGTTGGGATAGAAAGCCAGAACAAATCACGGCAATGTCAAAAGTTATATATAAAATGCATAAATATAAAGCAACATAACAATATATATTTTATTATGAATAACAATAACGCTACATTTTTCGGATTCTCCTCTTTCATGCGATTAGATGAAATTGACTGGGAAAATACATTTAGTGATGTTGGCAAGGTATGTCCAGACGCAAAAGAAGTTGTAAAATACTTAAATGATGTCAAAGGAAATGCAAATGCTGCCTATGGAGAAAGAAAAAAGTTCCCTATAAAATCACCATTTATACATTCAAAATCTAGTTTTTTTCAAAAAGGCGAATCAGAAGTAGATGTTGATGAATTTATTCAAAGAATAACAAAGAAGCCAAACAACATCATTAATACAAATGAAAAGATTTTAAAAAGTGGTGGTCCTCAGGAATTTGTTTATAAAACAGGCATTCCAGCATTCAGAGGCATAGTTTACGATTTAGAAAATAAAAAGTTTTTTTTCGTAAATACTTGCCCCGGAGCAGGAGATTGTGTGGTTAATTGTTACGCCAGAAAAGGTAATTATATTAGATATCCAAATTCATATGATAGCATGACACGAAGAATCAATTATTTGTTGAATTCTCCAGATAAATATGAAGAACAACTATATCAAGAATTAAAAGCAAAGTGCGAAGAACACGAAGCTAAACAAGGTTATAAGCCAACAGTAGTTATTCGATGGAATGACTCTGGTGATTTCTTTGGTGTTAAGTATGAAAATATTGCCACTGATGTTAAAAACAAGTTAACTAAAGAAGGCTATAAGATAAAAGCATATGCTTATACTAAAGTTGCTGAGACTGCGAAAAAAGGCAAAGTTGGTCTTGTGACTTTTTCACAAGGAGCAAAAAGTTCAGAAACAGAAAAAGCAAAAAATATTAAGAGAAATTCTTATATCATACCAAAATCAATTTTTTCTAATTTAAATTTGATGAAAATAGAAGATGAAGATAAACTTAAATTAAATGTAATTTCTTATATGAAAAGTAAATTAAAAATAGATATTCCTTTTATGAATTTACTTAGTTATGATGAATTAAAGCAAATACCAGAAAAAGGAAATCCTAGATGGTATGTTATAGTCACATCTGAAGACGGAGATGATGCAGCATTTCGTAAAGATGTAAAAGGCGTTTTACTTTTAGAACATTAGAGATTATGTAAAAACATTTCAATATAATCTGACAAATCAAATTTTGGTTTCCAATTTAATTCTTTTTCTGAGAAAGAAGTATCTGCTAATGTTTCGTAAGCCTCTCCAATTCTTGATGGAATATATTCAATCTTTGAAGGTTTGAACATATGTGCCACTTCATTTATTGAATAATTTTTACCTCTTCCTAAATTAAAAATTTCTCCATTCCAATTTTTTTCATGCATTTTTAAAAGTCCCGAACAAATATCTCCGACATAAGTAAAATCTCTTCTTTGTTCGCCATTTCCAGTTATTGTTAAGGGTTTATTTTTTATAATTTGACTTTCAAATATGCCAATAACATTTGCGAATTCACCATTTAAAATCTGCCTATTTCCATACACATTAAAGAATCTTGCAATTACGATTGAAAGACCATAAACACGATTGTACATAATGCAATTTTGTTCTGCGATATATTTGGAGTGGGAATAAGGATTTGCATATATGTCATGCTCAACAGATGAAGATCCAGCAAAAATAACTTTACTTTTTCTGAATCTTGCATACTCCAACATATTGACAGTTCCAAGACAATTTACAAATAAAACTTCACTTGGATGTTTAAAACTTGGTGCAATTCTTGGCAAGGCAGCTAAATGATAAATAACTTGAGGATCATAATTCTTCAAAGCGTTATTTGACTCCCAATTATCTTTAACATTAAAATTTACAAAAGAAGCTCTATAATTTATATTTTTTTTAATTCCAGTTGTCAAATTATCAACTACCAAAACATCATTATCTTGTTCGATTAAATAATCTATAAGATTACTTCCAATGAATCCTGCTCCTCCAGTAACTAAAATTTTCACAGTTAGACCTCGTTTTTAAATTGCCATTTAGACAACTATATAAATGATATGAAGGAGAAATATTATGATTAAAAAACAACTCACAACAGATGAAGTACAAGAAGTAATTGAAGTAATAAAAAATTATATCATTGATTTAAAAAATCGTTGGGATTTAGAAAGACCACCACATGCTAGTAAATTCGGCATATGTCGTGAATATCTGACAAAAGGAACATTGTTTATTTTAAAAGTAACAGATGAGATGATCCAATTTGTTGAAGGCATTATACCAAATGGAAAAGATAAAAAAGAAACTGTATTGTTAGTTGCTGGAACTTTGTTTGATTACATCATTATATCTTCTTTGCCAATATGGTTGAAGCCTATGTCTGGATTGATTAGGAAGATTGCAATTGAAGTATTATTTAGCGAAATGATTGAATTTATAGTGGAGAAATATAGCACTGGTTATTGGAAAGTAGAAAATGAAGAAAAAAAATCATAAATGCAAATTACTTCCATTTGAAAGAATGGAAGTAATTTCTGTTCAAGAAGCGAAACAAAGATGTAATTGGGGAGTTACAGCTTTCAACTTGCCAAAAATGTGGAAATCATCACAAGGTGAAGGCGTTAAAGTTGCCGTAATTGATACTGGTTGTGATTTGCAGCATCCAGATCTTATAGAGAATTTGCTTCCCGGCAAGAACATGATAAATGAAAAAAAAGATCCCATAGATGGAAACGGTCATGGAACCCATGTTGCTGGAATAATTTGTGCATCTAATAACGAATTTGGTGTTGTTGGTGTGGCTCCAAAATGCAAAGTAATTCCAATCAAAGTATTAGATGACAACGGCAATGGCGATCTCATCACTGTTGCCAATGGAATTAAATGGGCTATAGAACAAAATGTCGATTTTATAACTTTAAGCTTAGGTAGTCCAAGTCCTGTACAGCAGGTAAGAAAGGCAATTCAAGCAGCCGAGGAAAAAGGCATAGTTACCTTTTGTGCTGCTGGAAACGCTGGAAAAACGCATGAGATTTTCTATCCAGCAAATTATCCAGAAACAATTGGAATCGGCTCAATAGATCAAAATTTAGAACGATCTAAATTTAGTTGTACTGGTCAAGATTTAGACTTTTTAGCTCCGGGAAATAAAATATTAAGCACAGTTCCAGAATCTTGGTATGCCATTTTATCTGGCACTAGTATGAGCAATCCTTTTGCTGTTGGAATTGCCTCATTGTTATTATCTTGGAATAGAAGTAATGGAAATAAAATAAAATTAAATTGTTCTGAGGATTATAGAACGATTTTTAAAAAGCATACTTTTTCTGTAAAAGATAAAAATTTTGCGAAGAATAAGTTTTTTGAAGGGTTTGGAATTATTGATCCAAAGGATCTAGAGTCTTGGCTTTCCGAATAATTGCATCTTTGCATTTTTTGGCAAGTTCATAGTTTTCAACTACAATTGCAGACATCATAATTTTTTCAATTTTTTCAATTGTAATGTTATCAAAACATAATGGTCTTTTTCCACAATGAGTCAATGATTGTTGAAATTTTTTCAACATTTTATCGACAAATACTTTGAACTGGACATAACAATTGCTACATCCCATTCTTCCATTGTTTTGTAAATCCATCAATAATAGACCACAATTTGAACAAGATATAAAAACAAGGTCTTTAATGTCCATGAATCCACTGCAATTTTGACATATATAGCAATCTTTTATATTATCAGCATCATTGATGTGATAATGAATATTTTTTATATTAGGGCAAGGATTGTTTGATATTGGGCAATTATCCATTATTTCGAGTCCTTAATTTTTTTCATATAACTAGATATCTCTTCATTTGTAAGTTCGTTTTTATATTTTTTAAAAAACACATCATTATATTTTTCTAATTCTGCGACAAAATTTTTCCTTGAAATTTCTAGTTTATCTAAATATACCAAAACTTCTTTTTTTGTGGCAGGTCTAGATTCTGAAGATGTAATCAATTTGTGATTTGGATTATCGAATCTTTTAATTTCTTCTTGCCAATATTCTTCTATTTTTATAATTGAGCTTAATGTTCTATTTCCAACGACAAACATAAACATATCTTTTTGGTATTCACTTAATTCATTCCATAATAATTCTTTTTCCGAATATTTGTTCTTTAAAATAATTTCTGTCCATGTTTTATTTTCAAAAACTCCTTTTGCCATTTTTGCTACATGATCAATTTTATCTTCATATTCAGCCACTGTTGGAGAATATTGCTTGTGTGTTTGAGAAAATGCAAATCCCACTATAAACAAAAAAAATATAAGCAATAATCTCAAATTATCTCTCCTTTAATCTTTAGAGAAAATCCGTCATTTTCCATTGGGTTTACACCAGCAACAACACTTCTTTTTACCCAAACTGAAAAATATTCAGTTGGCTTAAGATTTCCTATAAGCAAAGGAGATGATGACGATGTTTCGACAAAAGTAATATTATTTGGAGCATTAATTTCTGATGCTATTTCAGTGGCTGTTTTTAATTTTGGTCCGCCATCAAAAACTTTTTGTAAGGTGAATGTTGCATTTACATCTACGAATGATTGCGACAAACTAACAACTTCTAATGATTCAAAATATCTCTTTGAACTTGTTCCAATAAAATTAACAGAAAAATAAGCAGTAGTTCCAAGATAATACCCACTTATTGCAACTTGTTCTAATCCAGAAATAGATCTAATTGAGTTTTGAAAATTACTAGCCCAAATACTAATGTTTAAATCGTGTACGAATGAAAATTGAATATTTGCATCTGTAAAGAAATCATAAAACTGTAATGTTATAGTTCCAGATGATACACTGCCAGCATTTGCAATATAGATGTCTTGCCTATCATTATTTACTTCAATTCCAATTGTAATTGATGCACCACCAGAAACTTGACTATCCACATAAATTCCAGCATTGAGCAATGTATCTGTACTGTTAATATTATTGAAATACACACATCGATAGTCTGTATATCCAGCAGTATTCTGTGCTGCAGAAACATTATCAAATATTCTATTAGATGATAAAACATAATTGGAGATTGCCCCTCCAATGCTAGAGTCAGGATTGTTATTTGATCCGCCACCAGAATAAAACAATTTTATATCATCATTTTGCAGAGTCATGTTCCCTCAAAGGATTTTTCAATATGTACCTTACATTCCTTGCTGAATATCCTGTAAAATTTGCGATTTCTTTAATTCCCCATCCCAAACCATGTAAGTGCTGAACCTTTTCTTTGTGTAAATTCTTTCTATTGGGATTTATTTGACTTACATGAAGTATCCGATAAACCTCTCTTTCTGACAAACCAAACATATTTCCAATTTTAGATACAGAAAGATCGGGTCTGCCCAAGTAAATATTTATTACTTGGCTTTCGTTTTGATTGTTTTCAAAAAATTCAATAAAGCCTTGCATAAATTATATATTGAATAACCTTTTGGAAAAAACTTATAATTAATCATTGGAGTCATTGTGTTTAAAAGATCTATTAGTATTAAGTGGTATGATGACGATAAAAGGAACAATAATATTTTACAAATATATAAAAAGGGTCTTGAATTTTCCTTTGTATCTGAAAATAATGAGCAATGTCATCCTTTTGTGTTTTGTAAGGATTTCTTGCAAATAGTTATATTTGCAAATATTTACAATAGGATTGTAAGCATATTCAATTTTAATTATAATCCAAGAAAAAATCCTATTTGCTTAAAAGAAATTCGTATTTTGTTAAAAAACAAATCAGATAAGGAATTTATAGATAAAATCAACAATTCAATTGATTTTATCAACCAATTTGAAAGAAAATTACGAATAAAAAAAACTAAGTTTAAAATATGCGAAGATAATACCGTACTTTTAATTGCAAGCAAAAGATGGCTTAAATCTCCGCCTCTTATATCGATGTATATGTTGCTAATTCGCATAGGAATGGTTCACAAAATAAACAAAAAAACTGATTTTACAATAAATGGGATTTTAGAAAGCAAAATAAAACCGTATCAATTAAAAGATTGCTCATTATTGAAAAATTCTATGTATGGAATAAAAAAAATAATGAGTATTGGTGATCGCAAATGTTTTTGTCAAGATATCCGTAAAAATTATCCAGATATAAATCTTATTACAATTCATAGAGATGGAATACTATCTTATAGTACAGACCTATTTCAATCAGATAATCAGAATTTGCAAACAATTACTCGATGGCAATCACTATAGGAGGCAATTATGTTTTCATTTGGCTCTGATCCAGAAGTATTTATTTCCAGCAATGGTAAAATAATAAATGCCATTAATGTACTTCCAAACAAAGAAAACAAAATTAGCCGAGGTTACACATCCATCTATTATGATAATGTTTTGGCAGAAATGCAAATTACTCCTGCATATTCAGCATCTGAAGCTATTCATAATATCCGCACGGCATTTCAAATGTTGCAAGAAAATATAAAAGATCATGAAATAAAAATCGAATCTGCTCATTGGCTTGATAATCAAGATCTTCTTGATAAAGAATCTAGAATCGTTGGGTGTAATTCTGAATTTTGTGCATATACACTTGAACAAATTCAGCCACCAGAAGATGTGATTAAAAGCACTGGATTTCGTACTGCTGGTGGTCATATTCATTTGGGAAACAGCGATCTATTCCAAGATAGCAAAGGAATATTAAACACAGTTCGAATGTTAGATTTATTTGTAGCAATACCATCAGTGTTGCTTGATCAAGATATAACGCAAAAATATAGAAGAAAAATCTATGGTCACGCTGGCAGTCATAGAATTCCAGATCATGGTTTAGAATATCGTTGTCTTGGTAATTTTTGGTTAAAAAGCCCAAGACTTGTAGAGTTAATTTATGATTTGACTGCTTATACAATTAATTTTGTGGAAAAAGAGAAGAATAAACTTTTTTGGATTACAGATGAAGAGTTTGACGAAAATGTTGATCAGACAACTTTTTGTTTTGGTTACGATGCCAACCTACTTCAAACTTGCATAAACACATGCGATAGAAGAAAAGCTGAAAAGTTTATGCATATTGTAAACTGTCATCTACCAAAAGACTTGGCTTATAAAATAGAAGATTTCTCTGAAACTAACTTTGATTTTTATCATGAATGGGGAATAGATTGTTTGGATTCATAAAAAAAAACTCAAACAAAAAGATAGAAAAAAATATATTTCTTTTGGTTGGAAGAAACCAAGAGCCAGAAGCCCTATTATCTTTGTATGAAAATAATTCCGACATAATGAAGAATTGTAAAATTACTGTTATAACACCAGAAGTTGAATGGTATCCAAAACCTTCTGGAATTACAAATCAAAACAAATCAATCAAAGGCTTAGTGAAAACATCATTAAGTTTGCGTCATGTTATAAATGATATAATGAATCTTGAAAAAATAGATCCAGAGAAGACAATCATTGGCGGTTATTCTGCTGGTGCTGTTGTAGCCTTTCAAATTTGGATGACAAGCAAAATCAAAACATGCATAAGCCATAGCGGATGCATATTAAATGTTGATAATATTATTTTAAATGAAACTCAAAAAAAATGTCTATTGATTCATAATCGTGATGACGAAATTTTTACTTGGGAAGAAAGATACTTGCCCACAAGAAATTCACTAGTAGCGTTAAATTACGATGTTACAGCCATTGAAGGAACATATGGTGGTCATAGCATTTCGGACAAACACATAAGATATGTAAGTAATTATCTTGATTTGTTTTGATTTCTTATATTCCTGCAGTTTAAATTTATATTTATTTCTCTGCACTTTCTACAAGACCAAACTTTATCCATAGATAAAAATGCTTGGACTTCAAGCTTTAATCTTTTTTTATGAATAATGAAATAATTTTTACAATTATGACAAAGACTTTTTTTGAAATTTTCTCGTAAGGTTTTTACCTTTGGTTTTTTTCTTGTTTTGACTTCACTTTTTCTTTGATTTTTTCTATTCTCCCAATAAAACTTTAACAATTCCTCTGGCATTGGTGGTATTGGAAATGTGCTTTCTTTCAAAAATCTGTAGCGACTACCATTCACATGTATAGAAGGAGGAAATACTGATTGAACATTATTGCCCCTAAATTCAATGCCACGAAATTTTGTTGCAGTTAATGTCACATCTGGATTTAAAAATATGTGATGAATAGATCTGCTGCTTTCAAAACAAGGATGTTTGTAATTTCCTATTAAAGAATAAAGTAATTCATTTGATTCTTCTGTATCTGCTTCTACATCAATAATATCGCCAAGTAAAATTCCAATATTAAGATTATCATGCTCCTGCAATAACATTTTCCATTTGTTTTGATCGTATTTAGAATTCCACTTAGATAATAGTGGCTTTTTAGATGCTGGATGAAGTAATATTGGTTTAAGCCCAATGCTTAAGTATTTTTCAAAATATGTTTTTATTTCATTGGACATAATTGACAAAAAACCTCAAAATGATCCTATCTTAATGACAAAGGAGATTTGAACATGGCAAGAATATTAGTTACTGGTGCTTCTGGATTCATTGGTTCCGCATTAGCAAATAAACTTCATGATCTTGGTCATGAGATCATTGTATCTGGAAGTAGAAGTGAAAGGAAGTGCAAGCATGATTACTTTTTACCTCCGAACTGTGCAGGACTAAGTAAATTAAAAACTTTAGACTATTGCTTTCATCAGGCTGCACACAATGACACCACCGACACTGATGAAAAATACATGTATTCTATAAATTGTGATTTCTCTTTGGAAGTTTTCAATGAAGTTGCAAATATGGGTTGCAAAAAAATTATTTATGCAAGTAGTGCATCTGTATATGGTTTGTTGCCTCCTCCACATCGAGAAGATGGCGAAACATGTCCTGCCAATATTTATTCGCAATCAAAAAATACACTAGAAAATATCGCAAATAAATTTTCAGAAGATAAAAAAATACCAGTCATTGGTTTGAGATATTTTAATGTTTATGGTATTGAAGAACAGCATAAACAAAAACGAGCAAGCATGATTTATAAATTATGCAAACAAGCAATACAAAATGGAAAAGTCAGTGTATTTAAATCTGGCGAGCAAACAAGAGATTGGATTGCCGTTGAGGATATTGTTGATTTAAATATTTCCTGTTTAGAATATAATAAATCTAATATTTTCAATGCTGGTACAGGTGTTGGAACTTCTATAAATGATATCATATCCACTATTAAAGAAAATTTAGGGAAACCACTTGAAGTAGAATATTTAGATAATCCATTCACTTTATTCTTTCAAAATCACACTAAAGCTCATATCGAAAAGTCTCAAGAACTATTGAATTACAAGCCAAAAGTTGATATCAAAACTGGTATAAAAAATTTGCTTGAGAAAATGAAAAAAGCCTCAAGTCTTTAGACATGAGGCTTTGATTTTATATTGAAAAAATGTTAGCTAATGCCATCAAAGAATTTTTGAGTTGGATTTGCACCAAAAACTCCTTCCATCCAAGAAGATTCATTTTTGATCTTTTTCATTTTCTTTTTTGCAATTGCAATTGCAAGTTTTTCTGGCAAGCCTTTTTTGACAAGTTTACTTGTTATAGAAGCTTCTGAATCTTCGCTTGAATCTTCGCTTGATTCAACATCTTTTTTTGGAACAATTTTCTTTGATTTCTTTTTGTGTGTAGATTTCTTAGATTCATTATAAGAAGATTCTTTCATACACTTCATGCACTTCATATGCTTCATATTTTTTTTATGCTTTTTAGATTCTTCAAATTCATCCTCGTCACTTTCATCGTGATCTTCATCACCCTCATCATGATCTTCATCACCTTCATCATGATCTTCATCACCTTCATCATGATCTTCGTGATCTTCATCACCTTCATCATGATCTTCGTGATCTTCATCACCTTCATCATGATCTTCATGATCTTCGTGATCTTCATCTTCATAATCCATGTCTTCTTTTTTCATCTTTTTGGAATATTTTCCACAATATTTACACTTGCTCATCTTTGGATCATCTTTTTCGGATGCTGCTGGGACCGTTTCTCCATCACCACTTTCATCTTCGATAACTTCTTTTTTTGCTTTAGCTTCACTATGAACTGGATCAAATAGACTAGAAGGACTAACTAATCCCAAATTTTGGTGATTCGAAAGACCTAAAGTTTGATTAAAAAAACTTTCGTTTAAAGATTTCCAATTTTTATAAGACAACATATTATTCTCCAATTCTTTACATAACTAGGATGATGAAAAAATTCTACTTAGCATTGTTATTTATCTTATTTTTTTTGTTTTTTTACAACAAAAGACAAACAGATGTCGTTTTTTTAAAAAAAAATGGCAATTCGCAAAATAAAACAGAATATAAATCTATAAAATCATTAGCTTCATATAATCTATCCATACATCTAATACAAAGATTTCCAATAACTTTGAATGGCAATCTTTTCTATGATGATAAAAAGTTTAGATTGTCTGCATCAAGTTTTTTTGGAAAAGAACTTGATATTGGCATAAATGATAATTTTTTATGGTATTGGTCAAAAAGATCTAAACCAAAAGCGATTTATTATTCTAATATAAATAACTTGAATAAGACTGGATTGAAATCGGCATTAAATCCAGAATGGATAATTATAAGCCTTAATATTAACAACCATATTAAAAATTCAAAAGAAATTATAAAACTTCCACAAGGAAATTTATATCTTAAAGATCACAACAATGCTTTAGAGAATGGCATGACTGTCGGAACTTTAATTGACAACGATATCGTTAAAGGTAACTATTTATTTTCCAATAATGGTAAAATGATCGCCAGCAGTGAGATCATCGAAAATCAGACCATTGCTGGCGTTTTAATTCCAAAGAAATTGCATATCATTTGGTACGATGAAAACATCATTATGGATTGGTACATATCTGATGTTCGATTAAATCAACATATCCATAATAATGTTTGGTTAATGCCAAACATCTATCCAAAAATAGACATTGGAAAATAATTTACTTTCCAAACGCTTTTCGTATGGCATCTCTTCTTACTTGTTGTATTTTTCTTTTTTCATTATATGCTCCAGAAGCACTGCGAGGTGCAGGTGGAGTTTGTGAAGTCGTTTGTGCAATTGTCTGCATATTTTTAGGTGGCATGACAATATTTTTTGTTGCATTTGCAACAGGCTTCAGTGCAGCCTGTTGTCTTGGACCCGAACTAGATCTATTTGTTCCAAAGCTATTTTTTTTGCATCCGCAAGCCATAAATCACCTCTATAGATATTTAGTTTTTTTCATTTTATCGTGCAGATCCTGCAATTTTCGCTCTTTGCTAACTGTTGGTCGTTTATTCTTGCAGCCACATCCCTTTTTAACTTCTTGTTTTGCTACTTTCGTATCTTCTTGCAAAGGTTGTTGTGGAATTGCTTCCTGCAATTTATTTTGATCTGTGTTCTCTTTTAACATAATATATTTATGAGGAATAAAAAATGTTTAACGAAGAACAAATAAAAAATATTAAAGAAAAAGCAGAAACATTGCTTATTGATAGGTTTTCTTGTGGAAAAGATAGAGATGCAGAGCTTCTTGCTACTCAAATCTTAAAAATAGATCCAAATAATGCAAAAATAATTCAACTTCTTGGATTGTTGAAACACAAACAACAAGATTATAACGCAGCTTTAGATTACTTTAAAAAATCAACATTAATTGAGCCAAATAATTTTGAAAATTACAATAATATTGGATTATGCCTCTCTGGTCTTGGCAAATACAACGAGGCAATTGAAGTTCTAGAAAAAGCAAAAACCCTAAGACCAGATTTAGATTACATTTATTCCAATCTTGGCTTGCAATATAGAAGCAATAAAGAAATCGACAAAGCAATTGCATGTTTTGAAGATGCTTTGAAAATAAAAGAATCAGCAGAATCGTGGAGTATGCTTGGTGGTTGTTATGGAGAAATTAGAGATTTGTCCAAAGCAGAAATTTGCTTTATTGCTGCGATAAAGTTAAACGAAGATTCTGCTGCAGCACATGTAGATTTAGCATCAATATATCAATTTAGAGGTCAATGGAAAGAAGCTTGGTCTGAATATGAGTGGAGGTTCAAACTTTACGAACAATCTAAATTTTGGGATTTTGTATTTGATCCAGATAAAAGGCTTAAATGTGGGCAAAACATAAATAATAAAAGAATACTCATCCATTCCGAACAAGGAACTGGCGATATGATTCATTTCTTTCGTTATGTTAAATTCATGAAACAAAAGGGTGCTTATGTAATATTGCATTGTTGGGAAAGTTTAAAGCCATTATTCGAATCAGAGGTTGATGAAATTTATACAAAAGAACCAGCAGAAATTCCGGGATATAAGTATAGAGATGCTGATTTCGACATGCCAATTCATGATTATCACTGTTCTATTATAAGTCTACCATACATTCTTGATATGAATTTTATTCCCAATGATCCATATTTAAAATCAACCAAAAAGTTCAATACAAAAGATTATAAAGATAATTTCAAAATTGGAATTGTTTGGGCTGGAAATCCCCAACATCCAAATGACAAATACAGATCTTGTAAATTAAAAGATTTTAAGAAAATTCACGATATTCCTCATGTCAAATTATTTAACTTACAAAAAGATATGCGTCCTAGAATGTATCGTTTTGAAGATGAGCCTGTAGATTTAACAGATGGTGCAGATAGTTTTAAGATTGTAGATGCATCTGAATTTCAAAAAGATTATGATTATACGGCTTCAATTATTGAAGCAATGGACTTGATAATTACTGTCGATACTTCAATATTGCATTTGGCTGGATCTTTGGGAAAGCCAACATTTGCATTGATTTCTTGGAATGGTGATTGGAGATGGAAATTAGATGGTACAAAAACTGAGTGGTATCCATCAGTAAAGTTATTTAGGCAGAAAAATCTCAATGATTGGGATTATGTTTTTGAAGAAATTTACGAAGAAATCATGAGGTCACATGAAAACAGTCTACAGAATTAGTGATAATGGATATGTGAAGCCAAAGCTTCCCGGAGCAACTAAATTGCTTTGTCTTGAAAACTTTTTAGAAACATTTGGTAAAATTGATTATTTAATAGCTGACAATTGCTCTAACGAAACAATTGAAAAAATTTCTACTTTGGCAGAACAATTTCATGTAACCAAACTTGGTAACGCACCTTCATTTATTTATTCTGTAAATATTCTTGCCAAAGAGAGTATAGAGAATGATGAATTGATTTATTTTGTTGAAGATGATTATATCCATCATCCAAACAGTAAAAGTACTTTAGAAGACGCACTTGGTTTGGCAGATTATTTAACTCTTTTTGATCATCCCGACAAATATTCTAGAATGTATAATTATGGAGAAACAAGCAAGGTACAACGAGTTAAAAATCAACACTGGAAAACCTCTGTAAGTACAACTATGACATTTGCTTGTAAGTATAAAACCATTAAAGATGATTGTAGGGTTTTTAAAAAATCCTGTGTTGATTTTCATCCAAATGATCACGAAATTTTTGAGCGTTTGCAAAAAACATACAAAAGAAAGTTAATGGTTTCTATACCGGGACTTTCATTTCATACAGATGTTACCACATATATTATGAATGTTGATTCTCTTTCTAAAAGCATGGATAGTTGGGCAGTTGATTACATAATAGAAAAAATGAAGGTTCTTATCTTTAAGACAAATGATGGTGACTTGGTAGAAGAACTTGAAGGATTGATAAGAAAAAAAAATCGTGATTACTCAGTATCGAATAATTTGGCATATTTAGAAAATTTATCTACGATATATGAAAAAAGAAAATTAAAATAAAAAATTATTAGAGAATAATTTTAGCTTATCCAATGATTGCTTTTGATTTATCAAAGGCAATATAAAGATTGGATTTTTTATAGTGTTTATATTTTCAATAGCAGATTCAATTGCTTGTTTTATGGAACAATACATAAAATGAGAATCTATTTTCAAATAAGATGGATTGAAGCAGACCAATATCTCAATTATTGTTTTTTCTAATTCTCTAAACAATATTTGATTATCTTCATTGCCAATAAGATCAATGTTCAAAAACCAACTAAATGACTCATCGTCATAATCCAAAGCCAAATGTTTAAGTCCTGATTTTTTATGAATTTCTATATAATCTTCTATTTGGCTTAGAAACAATGGGTTTTCTAAGTTTTTTGATTTATAAATTTCATAAAGATAAGCGATAATTGATTTGAATGAAAAGATGACAATCTTTTTTGATTTCATATCTTTACGAAAACAAAAGCTGCAAAAAAATTCATCATCAACAATACTTTTGGGAATTTTTTGTACCATATCATGATTTATTAGCACTTGTTTTGAACAAAATGTGCAAGTTTTATAGAATTCATCAGATAATTCATCTTTCATTTTTTGTTCGACTGGAAAAATTTCAATTTTATACTCATACATAATAAAACCCCTTCTTCTTAGCTTGCTAAGTTTTGAAGATAAATGGTTTATGATCAGATGTCAACGATTATAGACCAAGATGGCTGATATATTTTAGAAATTTTTGAGATCAGAACCCTAAATAGAGCATATGATCTTAGACTGGCTAATGTCAGTTAAAATGAAATTTAAAGAGGTTAACTATGAAGTCTTTTATTGAATTTTGTCAGGAAACGAAAAAAGAATTGCCCGTTTACGATTTGTCAGAAAAGACAGCTAGGGCTGGAATTATGAGTTGGGCTTATCCTGATGGATATGTTAGAAGTCATTATCCCGCTGCTTACTTTATGCCAAAGGCAGCTGATGCTGTTCAGAAAATGGGTAAAAATGCCAATGATGAAAATAAGGTTGATCATGGACAGTTCAAGTATAAAAATCATGACAATCTTGACTAAGATACATCTGATCAACAAAAAAACCTCTCTTGCATTTGCTTGAGAGGTTTTTTTGTTTTTAGTTTTTTGCATTTTTCAGTCTATGCTTATGATCTTCTTGTGTTGTTGTGTAATTTTTCTTGGGAATTAAATCTAGATGATTTTCCCAATAGCCCCACATTTCTTCATTTTGAGGGCATTGAAAAATCATACCTCTTTTAAAATACTTTTCAATAATTTCTTCAACCCTTTGTTTTGATAGATTTGCTTCTTTAGATAATTGTGCAACACTTCTCCATTTCCACTTCGAATGCCTAGATATAGCAATGAAAAAACCTTGTTCTTCATCACCTTCTTTTGTTCCTTGTGGATAAACCTGTGTCCAATTTTTAATTTTATGAGCCATAATTAAACCTTTTAAGTAAAAACAAATACAAAATATTATAGTTGATTTCTTTTTATAAAAAACAATTTTCTTAAAGATACTAGATTAATTGACACCAACCAAAAGGAAAAGTCATGCCAAAACCAAGAAGACTCACAAGAGAAGAAAAAATTCAAAAAAGAGAAAATAGTTTTAAAGGTACTGGACTCTATATTTATGAGAACAATACTGATGGCTATTTAACTTTACCAAAACCAGCAAGTGATGGTCGAAAAGTAATTCCGCCTCGTGGCAAATTCAATGGTGATAGTTATTTTATGCAGCTTGTAAAACCTCCATCAAACTTATTGCGTTTTATGGAAGAAATAAAAGAGGAGAAAAAAATGACAGAACAGAAACTTATTCTTGATCAACCTGATACCGTAACTGCAAAGGGAACTATCGAACATGTTGTCGATAACAATGTTCCTTCGCAACGAATCAATGATTCTGTAGATAATGCTAAAAAACCAGATGTTCTTTTGAACGAAAGTCCAATTGATGGTCTAGAAATCATTAAGGCTTAATTGCAAAACATTTGTTTGAAATTGTCTAAAAATCAAATATATTTTAGACAATTTCGAACAATATGGCGTTTAATGAACAAGTGTATACATAAATTTCTCTAAAAAATTACATTTTAAATAACATTATCTTATCGATATTTGTAAATAACTTCATATAAGATTTTTCTTTAGTGAGGTTATATGGCAGAAAATATACGCTGGATAGCCCAAAAGAATCTTTACTCTTGTGGTCCTATTGCCATTTTAAACACATTAAAATGGATTGGATTTCCCATAAGCTATAAGCAAAATTATAAATTTTGGAAGAAAAAATGTCGTTGCACAGAAGGTGGAACACATCAACATTACTTTCAAATATGCCTAAACAATATTAAAAACGCAACAATTATTTCAAAAAATCTTCCAACTATAGAATCCATCGAACACGCTTTGGCATCTGAACAAATTATAATTATGAAGTCTTCTTATGTTCTTGATAAAAGAAAAATAGAAGGGCATTTCTTTATAATATCAAATATGACAGATGAACAGTTTTTCTGCGTAAATGTAGAAGGCAAGCATATGTGGTATAATAAAAAATTATTTGCTCAGTATTATTTGCAATACCACAGAGCTTATTGTGACTTTTGTGGAACTTCAAATTTTTGTGGAGTTTCGCCATATGCTTGGTTTGTAAAAAAACAATATGTTTAAGGGAACGATGATAATTTCAAAATTAAATGAAGAATCAATAGATCAGAATTTTATTGATACCATTTCAACCTTTCGCCCCTGCATGATTTCGGTGTCTGAGGCAAAAGAAATATATCGCTCACTTCCAATCAATATTGAAATATATATTGCTAAAGATTCAAACAAAACAATAGCTTCTGGAACACTCCTAATAGAACAGAAATTTATTCATAATGGCGGAAAAGTTGCTCACATAGAAGATATTATTGTTCATCCAAACTATCGTGGTCGTGGAATTGGAAAATTACTTATAGAACACCTGCTGTTTGAAGCCGATAAAAAAAATTGCTACAAAACTATCTTAGATTGCGATGAAAGTGTAAGTGGATTTTACGAAAAATTTAGCTTTAAAAAATCTTCTTTACAAATGCGTAAAGATTCATAAGGAATAAAATATGAAGGGCGTTATTTTAGCTGGTGGTCTTGGAACCCGTCTCATGCCTCTTACTAAAGTTACAAACAAATGCTTATTGCCAGTTTACAATAAGCCAATGATTTATTATCCAATAGAAACATTTGTAAACAGTGGCATTACAGACATTCTTATTGTTTGTGGTGGTAATGCTGCTGGTGAATTTCTTAGAATCCTTGGCAATGGCGAGGCATTTGGTTTAAAACATCTGCATTACACATATCAAGCAGAACCAAAAGGCATTGCCGATGCTCTTGGTTTGGCAGAAGAATGGGCAAATAACGAACCTATTGCAGTAATTTTGGCTGATAACATTTTTGAAAATGATGTTAAAAATTCAGTTCTAAATTTTGAAGAAAATCCAAGTGGTGCAAAAATATTTCTTACTCAGGTAAATAATCCAGAACATTATGGTGTTGTGAAAATAAATTCAAAAGGCGAAGTTCAAAACATTGAAGAAAAGCCAAAAAATCCAAAGTCGAATTGGATTGCTACTGGTCTTTACATGTACGATTCTTCAGTTTGGAAAATAATCAAAGGATTATCGCCATCTGCAAGAAACGAACTTGAAATTACAGATATAAATAAAATGTATTTAAAATTGAAAATGCTAAAAGCAATTGAGGTTGATGGTTGGTGGATGGATGCTGGAGAAAATATCGATGGCTATATGGAAGCATGTATAAAAGCTCAAGAAATTACTCAAAAACAAAAACCCAAGTGCCACAAATAGAACAGATTTCACAATTTGTATAATTACTACAACAACTACAAATCATTTTGGACCTCTTTTTAAATTAACTGGCTTTAATTTCTCTTGATGTCTGTCTGGCTGATCTTTTAGATGATGCATCATATTTTTAACTTCTTTTGCAATCTCTGATGCATTATCAGCACATTTTTTAGTTGATTGTACAGATATTGTTTTTCTTTCTTTGTTATAAAATCCTTTAGAAATAAGAAAACATTTTTCCCTATCACTCCAGCTTATAACGCCAGTCCATTCTCCATCATCCCAATTTCTTGAACTTACAAGTAATCGCAATGGTTTCTCTTCAAATACATGCTTTGTGTGCAATCCCATCTTTTTAAGACCAGCACTGACATAGCCAAGAACTAATTTTGCAAATGCTTCCATTACATCTTCTTTGTTTGTTCTATAGTCAACATTAATGCTATAGCGAGATGTTTGAGATGATTCGACAAATATTTTTTTAGTTAATTCTTTAGCAGCAATTGAAAAAACTTCACTTTGAACTTTTTCAAGTTGTGAATGTAATTCTTCGTGATGTTTAACAAGCCATGTTTTGTAATCTACCATTTTAACCCCAACTTGGACCAAGGATATCGCCAAACTTATTGAGTAACTTTTCTTCCCATTCTTTCTTCTCTTGCAATCCTTCTTGTAAAATAGCCTGACCATCTAATTGAACACCGCCATTTGGACCGGGAGGATTTGAAATTTTACTTCGGATTCTACCAAGAATAATTTTTGTAAATGCCAATGCGCCTTCCTGCATTACTTGTGTAACTTGAGCAAAGTCAGGCTTCTTTTGTAAGTAGCGAACAATTACAGGATAAACTCTATATGGAGTTGGATAAATCTTAACATTTTGATATCCGCCCAACCATTCCCAACCACCTTGTTGTCCAGAAGCTCGGTTATACATATCTTCATATTGCTTGTAAAGTACCCACTCATTCATTTTTCCCCATACTGGAGTTTGTGGGTTTACACCACCAGCAATACTACCATACGCACCAGCACCCATATATTCCAATGGTATAACGCCACCTAAATCGGCAGCAGAAAAAGCATATTGTGCTGTTTCTTTATAGGAAACGCTTCTAATATATCCAATTTCATAAGGCATTTCATAGACTGATTGTCCGGGAACTGTCATGAATGTATAGTACTGAAAATATTCCATTGGTGCATATTCTTCGAATACTTGTAGTGCGAAGTCAATTGCATTGCTGATTTGCTGATCATCTAATTCCAATGAAATTACTGGCGCACCAAGCATCGTAAGAACATATTCTCTGATTTGTTCTCTAACTTTTAATCTATTTCTTCTTGGTGATATTTTCTTAAGGGGGTCGGTTGGACCAATATCGCTGCAGCCACCACACTCTGATAAACAGTTGTATTGGTCTGATGTCGGTCTTGGAATATACAATTTATTAGTGTCCATATTACTATATAGATAAAATAATTAGAATCTAAAAGCAGGTAAATGAAATGAAATTTTCAAATTTTATAAAACAAAAAATTTTTAACGAAATGGCAATTATGGGAGATGTTATTCGTCAACCAATTCGCCTAGATAAAGACGATATCGAATTTTTACATCAATTTCCTCCAGAACTTTGGGTTCAAGCAATTAGAAAAAGATATCATGATGATCTTGCAGAAGCTTTAGACGCAAGAAGTAAAGCAAGATTAAGTGACAAAAATAAGATTAAAGAATTGGCAATTAAATCTATTAGATCTAGAAATTTCAAACAACTCAATGATGATTATCCACAATATTTTGATAAAAAAACTGTTGATGAATTGCGCAAAGAATATAACAAAATAGAAAAAAAACATTATCAAGATCAAGGTTCAGAAGAATATGAAAAAGCATTAGAAAATGCTGGAGATGCAATTGCTTATTATGCTATAGAAAAAATTCATCCTCATGCAGAATTAAATAATACTCCTAAAGTATATGATTTTAAAAATGGACAAAAAAAAGTTACAATTACGGCAAAACCATTCATTAATCGGCTTATTCATAAATTAGAAAAAACAAAAGGCGAGAAACACGATAAAGGAGTTGGTCTACATCCAGATGAACATAGTCACGGACAATATGGTTATGATTTACAAAAGGCTTTTTCTGGACATGGTTTACTTCCCGGTGCAACTGAAGGCATGCAATTGATAACTAAAGATATGGCAGAAGAAGCGATTAAAGAATTAATGAAAGACAACTATCAGCATTATTATGGAAAGCTTCCAGATGTTGGCGAAGAGATAGAATTGCCAGATGGAAGCACTAAAGTTATAGATAAAGAATCTCATGTTCCACAATTAGGATCAAAAGCACATCGAGAAGACGATACAATTGAAGGTGAAGACAAAAAAATAAAACTTCCAACATTTAAACAAGAAATTATTGTGAATGGTGAACCTAAAGAAATTGACATGCCATTTATTAGGTCGGCAAAATATACCAAACATGTTGGTGAAAACCAAGGAAATATTGGAAAAAGAAAAGATAGAATTGAAATTGATCCAGATAATTATATGGATGTAGCTTCTGAATCCGGTGTAAGTAGCGGCGGATCTTTTACATCTAATAAAAATAGAGCAGCAGAAAGAAAAAAAGCATTTGGAGTTGCTGGATATAAGGAAGAAAAAGAAAAAGTTATTGGAGTGATGGAAAAGTATGGTCCAGAAAATAAAGATTATCCAAATCTTTATAAAGATATTGTTACTGGTATTATGCAAGCGATCACACAAAAAAAATCATATACAATGATTAGAGATCATGAAGCTTCCATTGCAAAAAATAACATTAAAGAACTTCATGATATGATTTTAAATAAACTTGAAAATAATATAAGTAACAAAAAATATCATGGTAAAAATTATAAAGCAAATCAAGCAAGAAAAGATTTTGCGAAAAATGCAACCATTTCAATTCTTGGAAATAATATATGGGATGGAGAAACAAGAAGATTGCGAACTTCTGAAAAGAATGCTCCAGAAACAATTCCAACATCTTTAAGAACACCAAAACAAGAAGAATTAATTTCAAATCTTCATAAAATGGCAGATGAATTATCTGTAACAGGAAGAAAAATAATTGCTGGTGAGTTGGCATTTCCTTACACATACCTCAAAAAAATTGTTAAAAATATTGAGGATGAAAGTTCCGAAGCAGAAAAAGCAGATAGAATCATAGGACAATCGGCAGACATGGCTCCAGAGCTATTAGAAAAAATATTTGGAGAAAATCATCGCAGAAAAGCACTTTTGATTTCTGCTATGAAAGAAGTTTTAGAAAAGCTTATTTTTACAAATTCTGCCGGTACATTAAGTACTCCTAAGTCCGAAGAAGAAGCCAACAAAGTTATTGCAAATCAAATACTTCCTAAAAAAACAATTTCTGCTATGGTTGCTTCTTTCGCTCATTTGACAATGGTGCAAAATGCAATGCGAGAAGAGCCAGTTGCTATTATTCCAACTACAAATTTTGAAACTAAACAAAAATATTCTAAATTGCCAAAAGACATAAGTGATCCTCGTGAAAGAGCCGAAACAAAAGTTCCTTGGTCAACATTGCGATCTAAAGAAGATTGGTTGGCACTTGTATTTAGGCATGATTTTATGGATAAAGCCGAAATGGGAACTCTATTATCTATAGAGAAATGGATTAATGATCAATACACAGCTGGTAAGATTCCTAATCAATATTATGCTCCAGCAATGGAAGAAATAAAGCATTATAAAAATAATAAGAAATAAACAGCTACAAAAAATTTGGAGAAAATATGTCGAATGGAAATTGGTTTAATTTCATGTCTAACCCGATGGCTCATTACATCAAAAAATCAATGTTTGAACTATTAAAAGAGAGATATGGAAAACACGAACAAATAATTGATAGAATTGGAAATTCTCTTACCACCGAAAAAGATATGAAGGATTTTATCTCCATGATGATTGACACCTACGAAGTTGGGTTCGTCAGAGCTATTGATGAACAAAGAGATAAATTAGAAAAGCTTGGTTTAGGAGTAAGAATTACAGGAAAAGAAAATTAAACATTTTCAAAATGTGGTTGATAAGAAGATGGATAGCAAGAATATAAATAGCCTCCAGTCTTATTTTCTCTATCAACTATCTTCCACCATCTTTTATGATTTGTTTTAGGAAATATAACACTTTCTTTATCCATTTCTGTTGTTGTCCAGAAATTCAAAAATAAATCATGTTCTTCTGTAATAACCGCCTCAAAAGAAAATGGATTTCCGTAAGTAACTGTTACAAATTCTTCATCATATAAATTATCAATCTTTTTTTGAAGTATTGATGGCAAACAATAAATAAATGATTTTTTCAAACCATCATCTTCTTTTTCTTTTATTTTTTCTTTTTCTTTTATTACAACAGGTTTTCTTTCGATTATTGGCTCTTCTTTTGGAGGTTGAGTCATATTCAATTCATCTATAAATTTGTCTTTTATAGAAAAATCAGTGTTTAAAGGCTCTATTTTTATAGTGTCTTCTTGAACAACTGGATTCCATTTCATGTTGTGAATTGTATACTTAGTCCAAACATTTTGCTCTTTTAAAAGCAAATTAGGACCACGAAGCCTATAGACAGAACCATCTTTATTTTTAAGTACCATACTATTCTATTTAAGGAAAATTAGAAAAAAATTTATCATTATCTTCTAAATAAGACACAGTCAAAGGAGAATTAACATGAGTTTACTTGTACCTGATGTTGGCGAAATTTTAATGTTGCAGTATCTTGTAAATATGATTTCTACAGATGGAACTGCTGCTCCAGCTAATGGCGAAAGACTTTTACGATTATTTACGAACAATCTTACACCAGTAGAAGGAACTACTCTTTCAACCGTTACAGAAGCAGTTGGTTCTACTGGATATGCACCAGTAACATTGGTTGGATCAAGCTGGACGACCACTCAATCTGTTGGCGTTACCACTGCAGTTTATAGCGAACAAACATTCACATTTACAACTGCGGTAACTGTTTATGGTTACTATGTAACGACCATCTATGGATCTCCAGCCTTATTATGGCTCGAAAGATTCTCTGGTGCGCCTTTCATTTTGCCAAGTGGTGGCGGTCAAATTGCAATTAGTCCAAGAATAAGTTTAGACTAATAAATATAAAAATTATGTAGAGACTAATTGAAAAATTAGTCTCTTTTTTTATTTATTGTACATAAATAAGCCTGAGAGGTAAATATATGATTAATATTTTATTTGGAAAATGGTTCTTAGAGAACGACACATTCACAATTTCTTTATTCAATAATTCAATTAACGAAGCAAAAAAATTGGGAGGCGAAGGGTTTTTAGATGAATTATCCTTAGAGTATTATGAAAAAGAAATTAAATATAGAATCAAACAATTCGCAGATAGGTTGAAAGATAAAGAAAAAATAAAACAAATTGTTCATTCTAGCATATTAGAAGACTTAGCTAAACAAAAAAAAATTACAATTAATGTACTTATAGACGATATACATAAGGCTGCAAATAAATATAACAAAGATGAAGATGAAATAAAATATACTTCTTTTCTGCAAAATTTGCACATTCATAAAATGCATCCAAGTGGATCAGATGCTTTAGCGACTTCTCTTTTTCAAAAAATAAAATCTAAAACCAAACCAAATTACATTTATCGTAGTCTTAAGACAGTGGATAAAATTATTGATAATGATAAATCAGAACTTAAAAATCCTCCAGAAAATCCAAAAATTGGAGATAGGCACCTAGCCCAAGGTTACACATGGAAATTCATGAGTGACAGAACATGGATAAAAATTAGAAAAGACACAGACGAGTATGAAGGAACAGAATTGTTAAATATGTTTAATAGAAGCAAATTAGATCGTCCTATGTTGAAAGCAATTTTGCATTATTATGATAATAATAATACCGATGGCGATGGAAAATATTATTTTAATGAAAAAGATGTCATAAAAGACTTTGAAGGTTCATGTAAATATATTGGAAGAAATCAATTGAAAAAAGATATTGGAAAAAATGCAATGGTGAAAGCCGATCCATACAAAGGAGATAAAACCAAAATATTTGAAAGAGCAAAAATTAAATTCCCTAATCCAGAAATAGATAGTATCTATAAAGATGAAGAAACTAACACTACTTGGAATTGGATTTATTCAAATAAAACAAAAGGCATGGGATGGAAAGAAATTCTAAAACAAAAACCAATTTCACATATTAGCTTACACGGTGAAGACGGAGATGACCTTGAAGTAGAAGGAAAAGAAAAAGAAGAAAATCCATTAGATCCAGAGAGTGAATATAGTTCTAAAGAATATGATGCTGAAATTAAAAATCGTAATGATTACAAAGTCACAAAACCATTTGGCATTGAAAATCCTCAAAAAAAACCAACAATAGATCAAAAAAAACCAATAACAGATATTGTTTCTGGTCTAGAATCATTTAAAAGCTATTTAGAAACCACCACAACATTGGCGAATGATATACCAAAATCTAAAACCAGATATGGTTATATTAAAAAAGATAATACCGAAAAAGATAATTTTTCTGTGTACGAATTTTACCGTAAAATTTTTATTGAACTTACTGATGATTTTATCTCACAAATCAAAGGTGGAAAAAATTCATCTGATGTACAAAAGACTTTTCCAAAGTGGTTTGCAAATAAAGAAATTTTATTGCCTAGCAATGCTAAAAAAATAGCACTCTGGTCGAGATTTACAAAAGAAAAATATAACTATGAGCTTGAATCATATGCATATAAAAATAATTTTAAAATAAAAGATAAATAAAAATGGCATTAAAAAATACAGATGGAACTTGTTATAAGCCTTTGGGAAGTGTGCAACAGTACAATCCCGATGCACCAGAACATGATCTTTTCAATCAATGGGATCAAGAATCTATCAAGCGTGGTGGATCTCCTTTGTATTACTATGAAGTTTTTATTCAACAACAAACTATAGATCCACTTTATTTGGAAGATCGTGGTAAAATATTTTCAAACAACCCAATTCAATTGTGGTGTAGTTACGAACCAATACCATCTCAAAATGCATTAAGTCAATTTGGTATAGATTCACCAGACGAAATGGTATTTGAAGTAAATTACAAGGCTGTTCTTCAATCTATAGGACATCCTCCAAAGATTGGATCAAGAATTTTTAGTCCTCACTTAAGAGAAAATTGGGTAATTATCCAACGAAACTTAGGTGAGTTCAAATTGTGGGGAGCATTAAGAATGGAACTCATTTGTCAGAGATTCCAAGAATCTGTTACGACTGGCGAAGGCGAAGTTACACAGAAACAACCAGACCTTAAAATTAAAATTGTATAGGAGATTTCATGGGTGTATTTTTTGAATTCTTAGAAAAAATTCGTATTGAAAAAATGTTATTAGAACAAGATGCGCCACAAGGTGGCAATCCTCAAGATCAAGGAAATATGACAGCACCAGACGCTCCTCCAGAACAACAAGATTCAAGTTCTGGTCAAGGCGAAGATAGTGGTCTATCTCCAACTGCTCATGACGATAATTTTTCAAAATTAATTGATATTATGAAACAAGCTTTGCCAGATTTGAAACCAGAAAATAGAAAAATTATTGATGCATTTTTAAAAACAAATAATTTATCTGGCGGAGATGAACCTAAAAAAGATTCCCAAGACCAAGGTCAGGGTCAGGGGCAAGACCAAGGTCAGGGGCAAGGGCAAGGACAAGGACAAGCACCGCCAACAGGAATGGGCGATCAATCAGGAATGCCAGCACAACCTAATCAGATGGCTGCTCCACAAATGTAGTGAAGTTTTGTTTTTCATATAGATTAGGCTTATGTACATTTGTTATAAGCGACAAAGGTATTTTTGGCTGTATCAGTCTTTCGCTTTGAAAGATCAAGGGTTTATAACTCTTGGTCTTTTTTTTCAGTTTGAATGGTGGGATTTTCATTTTTTCCTTTTACTAATTTTCTAGCTATACGACCCCTTGGTTTTGCTTTTATTTCTTCTAAATATTTTTGAACATGAGGACATCCATGTTTCGCAGCAACAGATGCAAGTTTTTTATATTTATCGTCAAACTGATGACCGCCTTCAGATGTCCATGTTAAGCCAGCAATGCTTCTTGCGTTATCTGCAATTATTCCGTCTTGCGATCCTCTTTTAAAAATTTCTTGCTCTGTCATAGGCTCTACTTCATAAGAGACTTTTTTTGGCAAAATTAAAATTTGTGCATATGGCTCGTCTTTTCTAAATATATATTTTTGTCCTTCGACTGGATTTTTAAAAACAACAAAAAATATTTTTGACCACCAACTAGTTTGCAAATGCCCCGGAACTACACATGGAACAGTATTTGTTGTGTCGGTATAAAATCTTGGATGAGACTCCATTCTTAGTACATATCCATCTGGAACTTGTATGTCTAAGCATGATGTCATTCCAAAATGACCATCAGCAAAACAAGCAAATGGAGGGAGATTAACTCCTTGTGATTTTGTGATTTCATTTTCTGCTGCAAAATCACCTTCAAAATGCATCTTGCCGTCACGCATTGTGGCGTGAAATTCAGTTTTAAATGGGAATGTTAATTCCATTCCATAAGTTGATCCATCGATAAATGGCTGGCAATGCCATGGTTGTGCTTTACTTCCATTTCTGTGTGTGTGATCACAGCCACTCCAGCCGGGAATTTGAAGTTTTATAGATTTTGGCGGTTTTCCCAAGTGCCATGTTCGACACTTAACTCTAATAGTTTCAGACATTTTTGGTGTCACACTCCATAACTAGGTATAAAGGAAAAAAATGAACGATATTAATCATCCATCAAAAGGTCTTAATGAATGCAATGATAAAAGCCCTTTGAATTATAATGAAAATCTTGATTCATTTCCATCAAATTGCAAACCCGGAGAAAATAATTCCAATTTTCGCCAAGTCAATGACGAATCATTGAATTGGCTTAAAGATACGACAAATAAAAAAGTTGGTTTAGGTGCTGCTGCAAATTGTGATCCTATGCAGACTGGATATATTTTAAATGATCCCAATAAAACTAGTCGTGACACCATTTATCGTTACTCGAAGGCGAAGCGTGGTTGCGATGATGCAATGAGAGATCTTTTTACAGATATTATTGTTATTGATGAAAATGCAAAAGCTCATCCCATTCCCATTATTTGGGGTACACAAGAAAAAGCAGTTGCAGCAATTCTTTTGGACAATGTAAGAAAAGATGAAACATTGGTTGTTGATAGAATTAAATTGCCAATGTTAGCAATTCATGATTCAGACATTCAGTTCAATACAAGTAGATATACATATCACAAGGCTTTAGATTATAGAAGATATCTAAGAGAAGATAATAAGCCGGGATTTACAATTGATGAAAAATATAGTAGAGACACAGTACTTGGATTTGCTCGTGGAATACCAGTAGATATTACATATACTCTTTATGCTTGGACATTATATGTCGAAGATATGAATCAAATTTTAGAACAAATTTTGTTAAAATTTAGTCAGACAGCATATATAAGCGTAACTGGCGTTCCGTATGAGATAATAGTAAAACTTGATTCAATTGCTAATAATTTGGATTATGAACCCGGAGATCAAGCAATCAGAGTTATAAAGTATCAGTTTAATATGACAACTGAAACATATATACCTCAACCGATCACCAGACAAAAAGCCGTACTAAAAACAAAAATTGATTTTGTTGATGGCTTAGAAGAAAACGAAATTCAGCAGGTTATGGCGAGATTGGAAGAAAGTGTAAAGGAACTTAAATGTTAGAAATTAAGAACAAGCATAGATTTCCAGTTCAATTAATCATAAGGTCAAGGAAGGCTCCTCGTGCTTTCACAACTTTGAATATTCCGGGAATAGGTTGTGGAAAAAATATTTTTTATTTAGAAGATGAACGAGCAACTGAATATATAGACAGAGCAGTAACTGACGGATTTATCTCTGTCAAGCATGTACCGAACAATATTTTGTTAAAAAAGGGAGAATAGACTATGGCGATACTTAGAGGTTTTCCACCATCAAACACAATCAGTCCAAGTGTTCGCATTGCCGAAAAGGACTTGAGTTTTGTCGCACCAGAGCAATCTTTGCACAGGGCGGCTTTAATTGGATTTGCAAGCAAAGGTCCAATTAATATTCCTACTATCATTGCAAGCCAAAGACAGCTTCGTAGAACCTTTGGTAATCCTCATCCAGAAAATGGAGATCCATATCTCATCTACGCTGCAGAAAGTTATTTGCTTATTGCAAATGAATTGTATGTTGTTCGTGTTGCAGATACCGATCCAGTTAGCGATGAGTCTGCGACTATGGCAGAAGTAGAAGTTCCTTCTGCTGGTACAATTATTGAAGTTGTTACTGATGTCGATGCACCATATTGCTCTAGCGATATCCCATTGTTTTTCCGCTGGAGGCTTAATGGCGTTCTAAGTGAAAAGACTTTGATTGTTGATCCTGAAAACACAGGATATGATACAGATGAACTTGTAAACTTATTGAATGGTCAACTTGATTTTCAAAATGATGGAATTCAATTCTTCAAGGGACCATCACCCGATGATAGACTTGGCGTAAGAACTCTTTGGGCTTATGGTCCTTCTGCAGAACTTGAATTTGTTGCTGTAAAAGACTCCATTTGTGGTTCCGAAGGCTCTACTGGTTTTGGATCAGACATGGAAGTTGCTGTAATATTAGGCACTGCAACTCATTACCCTGATGTTACTTACACAACAGCAGGATTTTATAATTTTGATGATTTGACTGGTATTACTCTTAATATCGTTGTTGATGGAACAGACAGTGTTCTTATTGATAATGTAGTTCAAGTTATTGATCTTTCTACTTTTGACGGCATGGGCGATGTAGGCATTGATGACATCGTTGACGAAATCAATAGTCAAGTAGAATCCGGAAGTCTTCCCGGTGGCTGGATAGCTTCTGTATCTGGATCATCTTTGAAGTTTGAAACACTTCATAGTGGTCGTGATGCTAGATTGCGTATTAAACCAGATAGCACTGGAGAACTTATATTCGGATTGCCGACATCAACTGCAATCGGTAGAAGTGATCCAACCGTTGTTGGCGATATGTCAGATTGGACATATGGCAGAATAGCTGGTGCCTCTAATACTACTGGCGATATTTCTTTCATGGTTACTGCAGATTCAGTTGGTATTGAAGGAAACTTCACTCAAGTTGTTGTCAAAAACAACACTCGTGATAGTAATTGGATTCTAGAAGTTTACAACAATGGAAATCAAGTAGAATCTTGGGGTCAACTCACAAAAGATTCCGCAAGCACATTCTATATTGGAAGCTACTTATCTTTAGTATCTGATTATGTTCGTGCGACAGATAATACAGATGTTCTTGCCGGACCTGCAGATGGTACATATACATTGTCTGGTGGTTCTGATGGTATTCCTTCAGATCCAGACATGCAAGATTCTTTATTGATCGGTAGTTCGGTTGGATACAGTGGTATTTATGCTGTATCTGAATCTGAACAATATGACATCGATTTAATTGCAGTTCCCGGACATAGTAGCACAACTGTAGTAACAGAATTGCTTTACATGTGTCAAAATTTCCGTATGGATTGCATGGCAATTATTGATGCTCCATTCGGCTTGACTGTAAATGAAATCATTGCATGGCAAAATGGAACTCATCCTTTAAACACCACTAGATTCGATAGTGACTTTGGTGCGCTTTACTGGCCATGGGTTCGTATTCGTGACAACTTCAACAGAGTAGACATTTGGGCGCCACCTAGCGGATCTATCATGGCAGTTTATGCACAGAGTGATCGCTTGGCTCGTCCTTGGTTTGCTCCCGCAGGTATCACCCGTGGTGTTGTTCCCGGTATTAATGATGTTTATTCTCGCCCTTCACAAGAAGAAAGAGACTTGATGTATGGCTATAGGAACTGCATTAATCCTATCGTACAGTTTGTAGATACTGAAGGTTTCGTGGTTTGGGGTCAGAAAACTATGCAGAGAAGACCTACTGCTCTTGATCGTGTAAATGTAAGACGCTTAATGTTTTATATTGAAAAACAAATCAAGATGAAATCACGAATTCTATTGTTTGAACCACATGATGCACAATTTAGAGCAGAGTTCGTAAGAATTGCAACTTTAGTTCTTCAAGAAGTTCAGACTGACCGAGGTATTACAGCCTTTAAAATTAAGGCTGATGCCGAACTCAATACTTCCGATGTGATCGATAGGAATGAGTTTAGAGCAAGAATTGGTGTACAGCCAACAAGAGCAGTTGAATTCATGTTCCTTGAGTTCAGTATTCATCGAACCGGCAGTGACTTTACCGAAAGCACAGATGCATTCTAATTTTTGAAAGGGGAATTAAAAAATGGCACAGTTAATGCACTTAAATGAGTTGGCTACAAACACCAACTTGGTATTCAAAAGAAAATATAGATGGACATTCGAAGTTAAATGGAACGGCAAAAAGATCGGCAAAAACTTTGTAAAGTTAGCTAGTCGTCCTAATTTAACAGTCGAAGAAACTGAAATCAACTACTTGCATGGAAAAATGTATATTCCGGGCAAAGCAAGTTGGGAAACCATCACTGTAACCTATTATGATGTTGCTCGCTCAGTAGGCAATGGCATGACAGATCTTTATAGCTGGTTGGCTTCGATCTATAATTTTCAAGATCAAGGCGAAAAAATGATGCAGCAAACTACCATCCAAGGCGATGGAAATAATGGTGGTTGGGCTGGCACAGGTAATTTAACTATGTATGATGGTTGCGGAACAGAACTCGAACGATGGGAACTTCGAGGCGTTTGGCCATCAGCCGTAAACTTTGGTGATCTTGACTATAGTTCTTCTGAAGAAGCGACTATCGAGTTGACCCTTAGATATTACCAAGCTATATATAACAATCTTTGCGGATCAAACCCCAAACCAGAATGCTTGGGTTGTTAATAGTAATAATCTTTTCAAAAATCGTAAAGCTCCGAATCTTATAAAGATACGGGGCTTTATTTTCATAAGGGACAATAATGGCACAAAGAATGAGTTTTGATTTTGGATTAGAAAAAACAACCGCTTGTTTTAAACGAAAGTATAGATGGCTTTTAAAGATTGATGGTGTTTCGGCAGAAGGAATTGATGCTTTGCCTCCAACGAAATCTGGTCGTCCAAGTTTAACATTTAAAAGTATGGAAGCACAACATTTTCATGAAACCATTTATTTTCCCGGCAAACCAGATTGGAAACCTATAAATTTAACTTTATTTGATTTGAAAAAAAATAAACATCCAGTAATAGAATGGATCAATAAATATTATGAAGTAAATTCTTCTGGTGTTACACTTAAAACTGCGACCAATGGATTTAAAAAACAAGGTAAGTTAGAACTATATGATGGCTGTGGCGAAATAATAGAAAAGTGGATATTTGAAAACATGTATCCAGAAACAATAGAATTCGGTGAATTAGATCACAGCGATTCAAATATCATTTATGTAGATCTTAGCTTAAGATACGATAGAGCGTATTATGAGCCAGTTTAATCTTCTTCTGGATCTGTTGGACTACTAAAATAAAGATCATTCTTTAAAATTTCTCTACACTCTTCTAGTGCCTGTTCAAGTTCTTTTGGTTTCCATCCCAAAACTCGACATGCACCACTCTTGTTGAGTCTTCCCTTTTTAGTGTACACATCTTTTTCATTTTCAAGAAGTGCATCTATAAGTGGTGCATATCCCTTTTCCATTAATTTTTGTATAAGTTCTTGTTTTTCTAATTGCTCAATAAGATTGCTCATATGTTACCTAAATTAAGTGGCGTACAATATCCACTATTAAAATTATAAGTATGCTGGAAATATTTTTCAAGCAATCAAATGAAAGTTACCTATCATTTGATTGATAATTTTTATATGTTCCTTTAATCTGTCTCTGGCTCTGTTCCATGCTCACGCTTAAGTGATCTTGATATTTTTTTTTAAGTTCATTGTAATTTCTTGCTGTTCTATATAATTGTCTGAAGTGATTGATAATACAAGTTGTCATATAGTTGAATGCTTTGCCCTTACTTGGATCAAATCGATCAACTTTTTCAAAGCATATAAGAACACCTTCTTGAACTGCATCGTCTGGATCAATAAGGTTAAATTTTCTATATCTAACAATATTTTCCGACAATAAATAAAAAGCAGTAGTTAATTTATCTTTTAATTTGTTATATTCTGCAAAATAAAATTTGAATTCTCTTTCATAAGAATCCCAAGATTCTGGTCTTACAAAGTTATCTCTTTTAGATGTTCTTTCTTCTGTAGCTTTTATTTCTTCGATAAGTGTTTCGAATTTTACTTTATTTCTTTTTATCTTTATAAATTCAGAAATAATGACTTCAAAATTTTTGTTATTTAAATATTCATTAGCCATTAAGTTCCTTAGATTTTAAATAAATTTTCATGTTATTTTCTTTCTTCCATTCTTCAATTCGTTCGAGAGCTTCTTTTTTGGCATCTTCATACCATTTGTCGCATATCTTATAGTAGGAACGACTATACAATTTTCCTGATGTAAAACTTCTAAAGTGATCAATATTATCATCTAATGTCCTTTTGAAATTTTCTTCTTTGCCAATCAAATGTGGTTCAATTTTGTGTGATCTTAAAATATAATTACCTAACAACTCCGTATCTGGCCAACAAGGTCGTCTTGGATCTGGTATTGGATCTTTGATATTAAATATGTTGCAAAGTCTGCGTAAACTCCATCCAAAGCCAATTATATCCATCGTTGGAATGTGATACATTGTAGCCGTATGAGAAACCATTCCCTTCCAATCTTCATGCGCTCTGGGCGATATTTCATATCCAACAACTGGCGATTTTGTTTTGCACAAATCAATCATTTCATTTAAAAATGTTTTTTTTCTTAAAAAAACATCAGAATGAGTGGCAAATAGATATTCCGTTCGGCAGCATGAGAATGCTAAATCCATAGCAATAGCTGGAAAGTCGCTTGGATGAAGAACGCCATTAAATTTCAAACTATGAACTTCAACATCATCATTCCTTAATCCACATATCTTTTTGTATTCTTCTTCATTGCTGCCAGTATCTACAATTACAATAAATGGCTTCAATGATTGTTCTTTCAACAGTTGAATACATATGTTAAGTTGTTCAAATGTATCCATGACTGGAATAACGGCTGTAACTTTGTAATGCCAAGGTTTTTTTTCAATACTTCCTTCCCATGGCTTTTTTAGTGTAAGAACATTACGAGTAGGAGCAAATTTGTTGAAAATATCTGATATAATGTTAGGAATCATTGAAAACCCTCATTCGCCAAAGTATTACAAAGAATTATGTCTGTATTATAATCATATTGGAAGGCACAACGAAGCCGAAGCCATTATACATTTAATTGAAACAAAATTTAATGAAAAATTTCACATTCGTAATAACATGCAGAAATAATGAATCTACACTTGCCGAGTGTATTGATTCATGTAAGAAATTAGATTCTGAAATACTTATTGCTGATATAAACAGTTCGGACAAATCTTCGGATATCATCGAAAAGATTGGATGCAATACTATATTCTTTGGATTTCACAACGATTATGCAAAAATAAAAAACAAAATTATAAATGAATGCAAAACAGAATGGATGATGTTTTTAAATGCTAATGAAATTATATTAAAAGGTTTAGATAAAATACAAGAATATATTGAAGGTAAAGATTGCAGAAGAATAAGTGTCATCCAAGAACAAGTTATTACAAAACCAATTCGTTTGATAAATAAATCAAATAATTGTATTTTTTCAAATCCAGTATTCGAACATATATCTCATTCTTCTATACATAGCGATATATTCGTGAAATCTCAAACAATTGATCGTTATGAAGAGAATATGGAGATCATAAAAAATTGGATGAAAGAAAAGCCACTGGTAGCACAAACTCACTATTACTTGAGTTGTATTTATCTTGGGAAAAATAAATGGGATGATTTCATTAGAACTGCCAATTATTATTTGTTTTTAGAAAAAAACAAACCTATGTCATATTTTATGACAAAATATTATCTTGCAATGATTTATGCCTATGTTGAGAAGAACTACAAATTAGCATCGCAACAATTGTTTGAACTCATTATAGAAAAACCTCTGATGGCTGAATACTGGTGTTTGCTAGGAGACATCTATTATTCCTTAGATAAGTTTGAAAAAGCATTTCATTTTTATGAAAATGCAATGCTTTTAGGATCACGAAGACTTAAGAGTGATGAATTTCCATTTCATATTGAAAAATATAAAAAGCATCCAGAAGAAATGATGTTAAATTGCAAAAATGTTATAAATTCATCTAAGTTATATAAGTCTAATAAATAACATCTAAATCATTTACAATAACAGTAACTTGGTCTTCATATCTTGATATTGCAATTTGTTTTCTTCCAACTCCGAGTTTTCTCAAATGACCTTCAAGGTCATCTACAGAACAATTTATGACTGAAAATTTATTCTGTGCGAGTTTCTTTACTTCTTCTTGAATATTGCTAATTTCACGATTTGGAAAATACTGTTTTATTTGATCGGAACAATCAGATAAAATTTTTCGATACAATGGCATGTTGCATGCACATCCGGGATTCTTTAAAAATTTATGCACCTCTTCCATCATGTCTGGTGGTAAAGTATCTCTAAATCTTGAATCCTTAAGTGCTTGCTTAATATCCAGCAGGGTTATCGTCTTGTTTTGGCTCATTATACCTCATTATAAATGTAATGCGACCACATTTAGGACATTTGATCTTTGACTTACCTTTTTTTTGCTTAGGTGTCTCTATTTTTTTCGTAAAAGGATTCAATATTGGTATATTAGATTGTATATCAACACTTTTTTGAAGAGAAAGATCTTTTACATCTTCGTCTCCAAATATTTTTTTATAGTGACATGCCTGACAATATATTTGATATTTATATATTTTCATTTTTTTGTTCTGGCAAATTAATTATGGTTGCTGATTCAATATAATTCAAAATCATTGCAGCAAAATTTGAAAGAAATCCACCAGCACAACCACAGGCGAATGTTGTCAAGATGCTAAGAGTGATATTGTTTATAAAATATCCATAAACAATATATCCCATAAAAAATCCAGCCCATGTTCCAGAACACATGTAGCATTCAACAATTTCGCCAAGTTTTGGCAAATTGATCTTTTTTGTAAATGATTTCACAAAATCTCTAAATGATTCGAGAATTGATCCATCCACAATAATATGAGCCATTCCAATAGATCCAAAAGCAAACAAAAGAAAATTTTCCATTATCATCTCCAAGTGGTTATAAAAACTGTATTTCCACGCCTTGTTAAACAAAAATCATTAAAGTTATCAAACTTACATATTTTTTCTTCCAATTCGTCAATGTTGAATAAAAAGCTTTCAATCAACTTGTCATTCATCTTATCAATAAAAATAGGTTCTCCAAAAAAAGATGCCAATTTCTCAACAGACTCTTCTGTAATGTTATTTAAGAAATCTAATATAGCCCTTTTTCCTAAATCTCTCAATCCCGGAACTCTTATGGATAGCAACCAATTACTATAACATTGACTTAATTCTGGTATGTGTTGCCATACTTTTGAATTATAAAAAATTATTTCTTCGATATTTTGAAAATTTATTTCCATACACACTATTTTAAAGTCAAAGGTGAATTTTAGCAACAACATAGGAGTCAATAATGGCAGAGAATAATTTGAACAAAGAAGGAAGCCCAATCAACATTCAAGGGAATGTACCTCAAGAATTTTTGCAAGTTTTGAAAAATCAAGGAAATCAAGGAAATCAAGATGCTCCACAATCTACCTTGCAAAAACCAAATCAATCTTTTGCAAATTTGCGAGATAGAGATAATGGTAATACAAATGCTCCTAGTGTAACCAAAGCTCCATCATCATATCCGCAAAACAACCAAAGTGGAAGACTTAAAGAAATTCTTGAATCCCTCAAGGGGTCACTTGCTCAATATGAAGAATTGCAATTGCCATCAAAAGGAAGATTCTATGATGGTACAAATGGACCTGCTGATGGTATTATTCATATTCGACCAATGACTGGCGAAGAAGAGCAAATTTTAGCGACTCCTAGATTTGTCCGCAAAGGACAAGCAATCAACATGATCTTTCAAAAATGCATTAAAGAAGATTTTAAAGCAGAAAATTTACTCACTGTAGATCGAACCTATCTATTACTTTATCTTCGTGGTATCTCTTATTCTCATAGCTACGATGTCGAAGTAAAGTGTTCGGAATGTTCTTCTAAGTTTAGTACAAATGTTGATTTAAGTGCTTTGTTTGTAAATCAATGTCCTTATGATTTCGGACCAGTTCTTGAAGATGTTTTGCCAAATTCAAAATATCGATTTAAGTATCGTCTTTCAACTGGTCGTGACGAACAAGAAATCAATGAATATCGTGAACGCAGAATGAAGATGTTTGGCGATAATGCTACTGATGATACATTGACCTATAGAACTGCCCAACTATTAGAAGAAATTGATGGGATCAATGATAAGATGGAACTTCAAATTTTATTGAAGAATCTTCCAATCAATGATGTTTCTTATATTCGTGGTATCATCAACGAGCCTCCGTTTGGTGTAGATACAAATGTAGAAATCAATTGTCCAAGTTGCTCTTCTGAGTTTTCTATCGATTTGCCTCTTGAAGCAAATTTTTTCTTCCCCCGGAGGAAGAAGGAAAAGAACACCCAAGCATAACGCTTGGAAAAAACCTCCTAGAAGAAATATTTTTCTTTTCATATCATCTGCACCAAGACATGCAGAAGACATTGTCCATGCCAATCAATATCAGGCAATGGATGGTGCAGAGATTTATAGAACAAAAAGAAAAAGAAAATCAAGCAATGGAAGCAGAGCGAAGAAAATCTAGTAGTAAAAGAAGGTAAATATGCCACTAAAAGAAAGATTGCAAAATCCAACTTGTAACGACACGATTAGGTTGCGTCTTTTTTCCTACAACAGCAACAATCGAGCTAATTTACAAGACATTCAAAAAGTGGACATTTACACACTTGATCCTAACGAAATATCACAAGCTAATCCTGATGGTCGAAGGTTAGTTGCAACCATAGATGGTGCCGATGTGATTTCTGAATCTGCTGGATCTTATTATGTCGATATATCTGCAGATTCTCCACTTTACACAATTGGAGATTATGTTGATGTGTGGGCAGTAAGCTTTGAAAGCGACCATTGTTCTTTGGCGGAAATTCAAAATAGATTTAGAATTTATCCTAACTTGTGGTTCACAAGTCCTGTTCCGCCTGTTTATGATTTTTCATTTGGATTTAGACCCAACAGAATTGTAAAAGGGTCTAAAAGATATTTGGTGATCCAAATTTCACCAAATGTTCCACGAGGAGCCGATTTACTACCATATTACGAAAATCTCGCCATAGTCTCAGATTTGCGTATTTCAATCGAAAAAAACTGCGGGGATTGTGTCCCACAGGAAAAAGATCTCCGATTGGTAGTGGATCGGCAACTTGTGGATTATCGTGAAAAAATGTATGGGTATTACTTTATTGATACATCAGATTACGATTCTGGAATATACAATGTGTGGTTTGAATTGCAATATGCAGAAAACACATTCATTTCTGAAAAAAATCAAATCCAAATTTTCGAATGATTGTATTTAAAAACTAAACAATTCGTGATATCATGCCTTTTTCAATTTTGGAGAAGGCTTTATGAACTTAGATTACAAGTTAGATAATTGGATAAGATACAATCAAAATGTTTTGATGATTGGCAAGCATGGTGTTGGGAAAACCGCACTAATAAAAAAAGCATTTGAAAGAAATGGTTTAAAGTGGAGGTATTTTAGTGCAGCCACCATGGACCCTTGGACTGATTTTGTTGGTATTCCAAAAGAAGCAACAAAAGTTATAGGCGATCAATCTGTAAGTTACATAAAGATGATTCGTCCTTTGGACTTTGTTCTTGGTGAAGTAGAAGCAATTTTCATGGATGAATTCAACAGATCTCCAAAGAAAGTTAGAAATGCAGTTCTCGAATTGATTCAATTCAAAAGCATAAATGGAGAAAAATTTCCAAATTTAAGGATGGTTTGGGCTGCGATAAATCCAGAAGATGATCCAGAGTCTTATGATGTTGAAAAACTTGATATGGCTCAAATGGATCGTTTTGAAGTTCATAGAAAAATTGATTACAAGCCAGATGTTGAGTTCTTTAGAGTTAAGTTTGGAAAGACCATTGCGGACAGTGCAATTGCTTGGTGGTCAGAATTAGATGAATCCACCAAAAATCTAGTATCTCCTAGAAGATTAGAATACGCTTTAAACTCATTTTCTAGACAAGGAGATCTAAGAGATCATTTGCCACAAGAAAGTGGTGTTTCGAAGCTTTTACAGGCTTTGAAAGACGGTCCTACAAGTGATAAATTAGCGAGATTTATGTCAGAAGAAGATTCTGGTGCTGCTAAAATTTGGCTAAAAAACGAGAACAATTTTTCTTCAGCATCAAAATATATCATAGAAAGCAAAACTCTTTGCGATTGGTTTTTACCATTAGTTCCTAAAGAGAAAATCATATCATTAATGACTTCTAATGAAAAATTAGCAAAGCATGTTATGTCTAATGTAAATTCTGAAAAAACATATATGGAAATTTGTAAAGAAATATTGAATGCAAAAACTGACTATAAGATGTCAAATAAAATTAAACGATTTATGACTCAGAATCCCGACATGGCAAAATTTTTATCTGAAGACTAATATGCATAAGATAAATCCCGATGAATGGTTGGAAATATCCAACAAATTAGAACAGCATCATGCAATCTTTTATAAATTGTGGGCTGTTGGCAAGCCAATTTTTAAAGATGAGATTGAAACGGCAGCTATTGAATTTGATCGTAATGGAAATTATATACAATTTTCTTTCAATCCTATCTTCTGGTCTAACCTTTCATTAGATTCAAAGCTATTCGTAATATGTCATGAAATGTTACATGTAATACTAAATCATGGAAAAAGATCAAAAAATCTCACCATACAAAAAAAAGTAACAGCAAACATATGTCTTGATATTGTCGTAAATCATAGCTTGATAAATAATTTTGGATTTGAAAAAAATAATATAGAAGCAGGAATTCGCAATGCTATAAATTTAAATTCAGAAAATAATGAAAAAAACATTTTGTGTTGGGTTGATAATATATTTCCAGATGAGAAATATCCAGAAGATGAATGTTTTGAATTTTATTTCAATAAATATAATGAAAAATATGGCGATGGTCATTCAAATCAAGCAAGCAATCCAAATCAAGGTTGTCTAGATGATCATTCGCAATTGTCTGAAGAAGATTACGACAAATTTGTTGGAAAAATAATATCAAGTCTAAGTAAAGACGAAATAGAAGCTATAGCTAATTTTGCCAAAAAAAATCAAGACATAAGTCCTGCTGGATCTGGTATTGGTTGGTGGCACTCTTTAGGTGCTTTATCGAAACAAATAAAAAAGAAATGGGAAACCATTATAAGATCTTGGGAAATTAAACAATCAAAAGATTGTTATGGTTCTGCAGAGCAATGGCTTAGAAAATCTAGAAGATATGTAAACATTGATGATAATTTATTTTTACCATGCGAAATAGAAACATATCAAAGAATTACAGAAGAAGACAAAATTAATGTTTTTTTCTTTATGGACACATCTGGAAGTTGTTTTGGATTAAAGGATAGGTTTTTTAAGTGTGCCTCTAGTTTAGACTCGCAAAAATTCAAAGTACGACTTTTTTGTTTTGATACAAAAGTTCAAGAAACATCATTGAAATCAAATAAAATATATGGTGGCGGAGGAACTTCATTCAGTGTAATTAAAAACTACATTAAAAAAGAAATAGAAAATAATATGTCCAAGCATCCTTATGTGTTTGTTTTAACAGATGGATTTGGAGATACTATAAAAGTAGATAAACCAGAAAAATGGCATTGGTTTTTAACTGCCGATGGAACAAAGCTGTGGATAGATAAAAATTGTAATATTTATAATTTGAAAGATTATGAATGATTTTTTTTATTTGAAAAATATTCACAAGTATGTCTTCTGCTTGGAACAAGTGGTAAAAATTCTTTTTGATCAGCCTTTTTGTTGAATGCATTGCTACATCTCAAGCCAAGACCAAGACCAATACCCCAAAATAAATGCTTGCAATTGAAGCAAACTTCTTCTTCTGGTTTTGGATCTTCTTTGTTCATACTTCTATTTTAAAAAACTTATCTAATCGTGTTATTACAAAAACCTCATGAATGTTTTCGCTCATATTTTTAAGAATCAAAATTATTTCTTTCTCTTTTAATTTCTTATTCATTGTGATCATTTTGCCAAGTGCTGCACTTGATAAATAATCAACACCAGTGAAATCTAAGATTACCTTGCTCTTTTCTGGCGTTGCTTCTACTACCTCTAATAATTCTGATCCTAATTCTGATATTGAAGCTTCATCAAACATTCTTCCATTTGTAAATTTTACCAAAGTAAAAGTTTCTTCCGTGAAAACAGATAAAAATTTCATTATCCTCCAAGATTTATAAAGAATTCATTTTCAATCTTCAAAAGATCATTAAGCAAAATTCCAGTCCACTCTCTATATTTAAGCATGTACTTGAATTCTCTTCCTTTTAATTCTTCCGTCTTCAAAAAAACAAGCCAAGATTTTCTTGTTCTTTTCCAACAAAGCATAGGTTTTCTTTCACATCTAACAGAATCCGCAACAACCTGATCCAAGAAATGATCTAATTCTGTTGATCCATGTTCAAAAATTCCATTCAAATCAATGCCGTCATAACCACCCTTTGATTCTAAGCAAAATATAAAATTAGCAGGAACAATTAGATCGCCAGAAAAAACATCTCTAGCATGTTTAGGAAGATGACTGACTTGACCCCATCTATTTCCAGATCCAACCGATCTGGAAAAATCTTGACAATTAAATCTGGTGTTTAATATTTTAGTTAGTTCTCTTTCGACTCTTCCACCTTTTTGTTTGCCATTTACTTTTTTTTTCTTTTTTTCTTTATTTTTCAATATGTCATCAACAACAAAATCCTCATCATCATAATTATTTTCCATGTAACCTCTAGTCGAAAATATTTTCTATATCTAAAAATGATTTTTTCTGTTCATCTAACAAAGATAAAATTTGTTCCACATCACTAACAGAAATAGAATTGTTCCTAAGTAATACTTGGGAATTTGCATAAATGTTTCTGCATGTCTCTTGTATCTTCTCGATTTTTTTTTCCATTTCATCAAGGAGCTTATCGGCATCGTCATCAGTTGCAGGAACATAAACATAATCTTCCCCTGTAGATAATGGAGTTATTATATTTACTTCTATGTCATCTTTTGCAAGAGATAATGCATTTCCGCTATAAGACCATTCTTTACATTCAGATGAAGTTACATAATATTTGTTAGGATATGTAATATTTTGTTTTTCAGAATCTAATGAAAAATGCCAAATCTCATGATCTATAACTTCAATTATTTTTGAATTGATTATTGATTTATCACCCAAAGCATTGGCTGCACTCTTCCAAATTAAAGGGTCTGAAAAGAAAAATATTTGACCAAGATTATTTCTCGCATCAGCAATCCATAATGGTCTATGTTCATTTCTAAATAACCATAAATTTCTACCATTATTATTTTTCCACTCTCCAATAGCAACTGCCATATGACCTTGAGTTACATAAGAAAATATGTCTTTAATTCCAGCCATTCTTTCTCGTTCTGGTAAGATTCCGACATATTCATTTAAGAAATTTTCAGAATATTGGTGTTTAGCTTGTTCGAATATTCTCAAAAGAATTTCAGAATCACATTGAGAATGAACATTATATTTCTTTTTCAAAGAATCATATTCATCAATTCTGCCGTTGTGAATTAATGCTATATTGCTTTTTTCGCTTAAAAATGGATGATTATTTTTATTTACCAGCGGATTTCCAGATCCACGACTAGCTCCACGGGCATGAACTAAAGCTAAATTCACTTCGACATTTTTGTTAGATTTCCAAATATCAGAATTTATAAATTCGCTAGATCTTCCCGGTTGTTTATGAGTATAAACACTTCCATCATCTCCACTTTCTGCCAACCAATATCCAGAAGCGTCTATGCCACGAGAATCTAGCCTTTCGAATAATTCAGATAAAAGTTCAAATGATAATGTGTTGTTTTTAGATTTCCCTATAAAACCAGCTATTCCGCACATGGAATTCTCCTATATGTTTTTCAAATCCCCTGTGCTTCCTCCCAATGTAGGAACTTCTTGCTGTGGTGGTCCGCCGGGGCTTGTTGGTTGAATGACACTTTGATCAGATGGAGGAACAACCGCTTTTGCGGATTTTTTAATTTTATCGGAAGTTCCCTTATCATCTTTTGTTTTTTGTATATCTGCTGATGCAATATCATTGATTGGTGAACCCAATTTATTGACAATATTTTTTATTGCCATATTTGATTTTGATAACGCATCTTCGAGCGAAATGTCATTTGTTCCATCTATAGACTTCAATAGCATCACACCAATATTTGAAAGCTTCTCTAAATGTTCTTTGTGTTCTTTAACATCCATGCTTCTTATAATTTTGCGAATTTGACCAACAATATTTTGAGTTGCAACAATGGTGGCTTTGCCCTTTTTTTGAGCTATATCACCTAGATTTTGCAAAGCATTGTAAATATCGCCAATCCTATTTGCTAAATCTCTTGTATCTTCATTTATAAGGAACTGTTTAAAATTCATACTTTATTTATGGTTTCAGCTTCAAGTTTTTTGTTTTTAAGTGAAAAAGCAATCAATCCTACGAACAAAGGTGCTGCAGCTGTTAATTTGCTTTTAAATTCTGGATGGGCTTGCGTTCCTACAAAATAAGGATGAATATCCCTATTTAATTCCATAATTTCCACAAGATTAGTTTGAGGGTTTCTGCCACTTACAATAAAACCTTTAGTTTCAAGCTGAGAAACATATTCTTCACTAACTTCGTAGCGATGTCTGTGTCTTTCTTGAATGGTTTTTTGACCATATAAGTCATAAACAATTGAATCTTTTTTCAATTCGCAATCATATGATCCAAGCCTCATGCTTGCAGCTTTTTTGACAATAGACTCTTGTCCTTGAACAAACTTAACAACAGGATGTTTTGTTTCTTTGTCAAATTCCATACTATTTGCATCATCTAATTTGCAAACATTTCTGGCGTATTCGATGACCGCACACTGCAATCCTAAGCATATTCCTAAAAATGGAATTTTCTTTTCACGAACATATTGAATGGCTTTTATTTTACCCTCAATACCACGATTGTCAAAACCGCCGGGAATAATAATGCCATCCAACTCATCGAAAATTTTATGCAACCCTCTATTATCTTTATATTTTTCTAATTCTTCACTTTTATACCACTTGATTAGAACTTTAGCATCATTAACAATTCCAGCATGTAGTAACGCTTCTTTTAAAGAAATGTATGCTTCATCACAATTATCATACTTTCCAAAAATTCCAATAGTCACAGGCTGAAGATTGTTGTTGGTGTATTTTTCAACCACATCTCGATACTTGTGTATTCTGCAAGAACTTCTATTTAAATGTAACAAATCAACAAACAAATCATCTACATGACGATCATAAAACGAAAGAGGAACTTGATAAATTGATTCAAAGTCAGGAGCATCAAAAACACATTCTCTGGTTACATTAGAAAGCTGAGAAACTTTTTTCATGATCTTTTCTGGCACGGAGCTTTCTGTTCTGCAAAAAAGAACATCTGGCTGAAGTCCGTGTCTTTGCAATTCTTTTACAGCATTTTGCAAAGGCTTAGTCTTGAACTCCTTGATTGTTTTAACCCAAAGAATTGGAGCAACCATAACAATCAAAACATTAGCACGATGAATTTGTTTGAATAATCGAATAGATTCAAAAAACGCAAAGCTTTCCGAATCTCCAACTGTGCCACCAACTTCTGCAATAACAATATCGTGACTTTTACCCAAATCGACTAATCTTTTTTCAATTTTATCAGTTAGATGAGGGTTAACTTGAATAGTTTCGCCAAGATATTTGCCATGCTCTTGTTCTTCAATTAATTCTTTTTGAAGAATGCCATGTGTGCAAATATTGTTTTTACTAACTGTTATTCCAGCAATTCTTTCGTAATGTCCAAGATCTAAATCTGTTTCAGTTCCGTCATCACAAAGAAAACATTCACCATGTTCTCCGGGTCCAAGAATTCCAGCGTTGATATTGTAATATGGGTCAAATTTAACTAGCGTAATATTATGACCACGAAGTCTTAGTAGAAGACCTATACTAGCAGCTGCGACACCTTTGCCTGTTCCAGAGATAACGCCACCAACTACAAAAATGTATTTAGCCATTCTAAAGCCTCATTAATTCTATTATTTTCTATTAGAGTAAGCTTAAAAAAAATGTCAAATTAAATGATAAGTTACATCAGAACAAGCAAAATTTTCCATAAGCTTGGTGTTATCTATAATCAATTTTTTCGTAAGCTCTAACCGAATCGATCATTTCCTCTAAGTTCAAATCCTTTATTTTTTTGAATTCGGAGCAATGTTCTTTTATGTTGAAGTTTTTGCCATCGAAATCAATCCACTTGTATTTATCGCAATAATAAATAGCAGCTTCAAGTCTCATGGCAGAAAACCATGACTCATATCTTGTTTTTGAGAGTTTCTTTTTTAATTCTTTGATTTTCCATTTATCAAATTTTTTTTGTTCATCTTGTACTTTTTTACGCACAACAATTACCTCATTCAATAAGAAACGCCTTTAGAAAATACTACAAGCTCCGCCAGCACAAGCAACATTTTCCATAAGCTTAGTGTTATCTTCTTCTTCGTACATGGCAGTATAATCTACATCTTTATAAACTCTACTCAAATCTTCCCATAACTTATTGTTATTTATGTCTTTTAAAAGATAAGTAAGTTCTTTGACATTATTCTGTAAGTGTCTTTCGGCAAATTGTTTTGCTCTTCTAACCCAATCTTTTTGTAAGTTGCAATGAACCCATTCTGATTGTAATTTTTGCATTATTTCATCATTTAATTTTTCTGGAACCTTTGGCTCTTGAACTTCGAAAACACCTAAGGCAGCATCACAAGCTCTCCACAAATTGTTGTGAAATGCATGAAGTCCATCAACAATTAATCCAGAAGCATAGATGCAGCTTTTTCCGTATTTACCGACTATTTCGTCAACTGTAAGAACTTTAGTGAATGGTGCTTGTGGATAATCCAAATCTCCAGTAGAACCAAGCAAAGATATACCAGCGAAACTTTCACGATTTTCATAAATAAATTCTTCTACATCTTCCCATTCACTTTCCTTGACATTAATTGTATTACTTACATTATGAGACATCCAAGGATGCACACATTTATCTAATCTTTTACCAGCTTCGACCCAATTTTCTTGAACCAATTTAACGGTTTCTAGAAGTTGAACAGCAGAAATATTGTCTTTTGTTATTACATGTTCTGGCATTTCAATTAAAAAACTAATTACTTCATCAGTACCATTTGCATTCCATACTGAATTTTCA
>Ga0114974_10000186_pt1 | contig 55277 bp, 75 predicted proteins | sample S_130206_EF_Meta_FD_87318 | JGI IMG/M metagenome (GOLD analysis project Ga0114974, IMG submission 87318) | Freshwater microbial communities from Lake Simoncouche, Canada to study carbon cycling - S_130206_EF_MetaG | ecosystem: Environmental > Aquatic > Freshwater > Lake | place: Lake...
ATCATCTGGTTGATGTGTGAGATCAATCAGTCGACGGTTTCGTTCGTAATCTTCTAGTACTCGATGTTCGACTCCATTGTGGTCAGACCATCTCTGTAACATAAGATTGTTCCACGCATATCCGCGGCCTTTACGGTCTTCGAACGCTTCAGTAAGACCCACTTTTTTGCTTGTGCCTTTAGTACGCACACCTGGATACGCTGAGAAGACATTATCACTGGTATCACCACGCATACATTTTTCAAAGAGGAGCCATTCTGGATCTGGGACAGCTTTTGGTTCTTGCGTTTTCTTGTCAATGACTCTTTTGCCTTTTGCATCAAATATACCTTCGTGCGTGATAGTTGTTTCCATAACACCATTGTACTGTTTCACATTAGGTGCAATAAGCTGTACGAAATCTGTATCTGTGCTAATGATCACGTGATTATCGTTTGGATGGCTCTGTATCCAACCTGCAATAAGATCATCTGCTTCTAGTCGAGGATTTTGCATTACTGTACAATTAGTTTTTTCTGTAATGAAATCTTTAAATGTATCAAATGCTTCCCAGAAGATTTTTTCTTCGTCTGCTTCTTTTTCAGTATGCGCTGCTCGAGCAGCAGCACGTTGCGCCTTATAAGGAGCATAGAAATCTTTGCGCCAGCTACGACCTTCTAAACAGAAGATGACGTGACTGCCACCAAAGTCTTGCCAGGCTTTCTTTACACTGTTAAGTGTGATATGAAAGGCCATACCTAACTTGATATCAGCGTCACCGTTGATAACGTGACGAGCACGAAAGAATGTGTTTGCTGTATCAACTAAAATATAGGTCATTGATTATTCTTTTTCACAGAGTTAATATCGATTACACCAGTGTTAACGGCTCCACCAAAGTCGCCATCAACTACCACGTTTGCACAAAGTTCACGGAACCAACGATCAACAATCTCTTCATCTGGATCACCGTCGAAACCATATCCTTCTTGCTTTAATTTTAACACGAAATGCTCGTTCCAGTCAAGCTCAAAGAAACCGTTACGTATATTATCTTGATTGATATGTGTATGCAACACACCAACCCACGGCTCTTTCTTATGAGTGGCTCGATCTTTCTCTGTCATTTTAGCCGAATCTTCTGCTGCCTTTGCTCTTTCTGCAGCTTCGATAGATTGTTTTGCTGCTTCTGCAGCCTCTGAAGCAATAGCTACAGATCGTTCTGCTTCTGCTCGTATCTTATCAATACCAAACAGTTTTTCTACAAATTTACGCATTAGGTTCCCCACTCATTTTTAAATAACGGCACTTGCAAACGGTCACTATAACGTAAGCCGTGTTTCATTGCCAACAATGCCACGTTCTTATTGTTTAGTGCGTAAACACTTTCTACACCACCCACTGGCATTAGATAAACGTGTCCTTTAAATCCTGCTTTGCGATAAGCGGCAACAGCACATTCTACATCTGCAAAGTCTTGTTCTGTAGCAATTACAAATTTTAGATATGCTGTACCACGTTTTTCATACTCGCACACTACTTCCGGACAAATAGCTTCTTCCCACTTCTCACCACTACAAGGAAGTTTAGCACTTACTGAAAATGTAACTTCTCTATCCCAATGTTCAGCAGTCCACTCGCCTAGGTAATGTTTAAATTCTTCTGTTAACTTTTGAGTACCGTTTGTTTCAAATGTAATTTCTTTTAGCCCAGCCATCTTAGGATGATTCAACAAGTCTGGATAAGCACGTTGCCAACCCAACAACGGTTCGCCACCAGTAATAACAAGATGTTCATCTAGCCATTCATTGTATGGAAGTATTTCCATAATGCGATCTGCAATAGCATCGCTTGTAAGCATTGGACTTAGGTCTTTAAATCGAGGATCCCAACTAGCATAACTGTCACAGCCAGTTGATACTAATGGCAGTTCATTGTAATCTTTAAATTCTGCAACACGTTCTGCAATAGCTTCGACTTCGTCACTTAGTTCGCCACGTGGCATACCAAACCCTGCACATTTAAAGTTACAACCAAAGGTGCGTAAGAAAACAGAAGGCACGCCCATATAGCGTCCTTCACCTTGTATGCTGTAAAACAGCTCTGCGATTTTAATTTTGCTCATAGTATATTATACACTCTTTTCAACAGGTGTGTCAACCTTTTCCAAACGCCAACTGCCATCTTTTTGGTCAATCCATTTTAAAGTATCGCCTTCTTTCCATCCTGCTTGTTCTAACAATTCGGGAGGAAAGGTAAGGATCGCATCACCGGTATCGGGATCTTCTTCAACATTTAAAGTCCAGCTGTTCATATTGTGCCTTTCATACTGTTAGCTGTTTCTCCGTCTCTTTGTAGTCGACGACATTCTTCTACAACACTTCTCGGAAAATCTGGAGATATTTCTGACATCCTGCAATCATATACTACTACCCTAGGGCCGCTGAAATCAGTGTACAACATAATTATAATAACAATTACAATTAGAATAGCAGTGATAATTTTATCTGTCATAGTTTATCACTCAAAAGTATTTTACACATCAGTGCATCGTGTTCATTGAAAAATTTAAACTTCATTTGATCGGTTTCGGGATGACTGGTGTATCTTTCACCAGGTAAGCCAAAATGTTCTAATACCATAGCACAGGTTTCGTTCCACCAGAACCCCTTTTGATTATCCCAATGGATTACTATCTCAGTCAATCTCGCCACCTTCTGATTCGGGAGATCTCACACTAGTACAACTGTCATTCCACATAGCCTGAGCACGTTTCTTGTAATCTTCTAATTCCCATTCGGCAAGTTTCTCTCGGAATTCGCCTTCTTCAAGACCGTGCCATCCGATACAATACCCTGTAGGACTACGACCACATCCACATTTACCAAATTCTTTTGAATCTTCTTTTACTCTTATTTGCATAGTTATTCCTCGTTTTTAAAACAGTGTGGAACCCACCCTGCAAACGCCACTATCCAAGCAATGCTTTCGGGCTCTTGCCAATGTAGGATAGCTAACGCAAACGCAGATCCCGTGATAAAAATTGCACAAACTTTTTTAATTAATTTCATTTTTTATAATTACCTTTTCCGGGAATAGTATTACGAACACCCCCTACAGGATCTTCCACATCTCCCTTACGTCTTGGAATTAAATGTACGTGCGGATAAGCAACAGTCTGTCCCGCAGCTTCGCCCCAATTCATTCCGATATTAAATCCATCCCAATGCCCATCTTCCACCATCTTCTTACCGTGCATCAATGCATCAGCAAAACAATCTTCGATTACTCCATTGGCCGCATATTTAGGCACGAACAACAAATGTCCTTCAGTAACAGGATACTTATCTTTAAAAACAACAACGTGAAAATCATCGTTTACAATATCGTCCCAGGGTGCAACACCTGCTTCTTTTGCATCATCTAATGAATAGTATAAATTCATATTAACCCCTTGAGCTTGTTTGGGTTTTAGTTACAGAAGGACCTTCGCTGATAAAATCCATTCCAGCCATCCTACCTTCGTATTGGCGACCATTCCAATTCATCATAAGTTTAACTGACTTGTTCATTACTACAGTTAAGTTACGACCTTCGTTAAATGCCATAACTTCTGCATCAACTGTCTTATTGCTTGCAGTCTGTGTTACTTTACAGCTATTTCCATATCTTGAAATTGTACTCATTTCATCCACCAGTCTTCAAAAGGAAAATCAATCCACGCATCATTTTCTGCTTTGTTAATTTCTTCGCCTACATAATCAACTTTGATTTCTGCTTTACTTGCTAGATTATCAAACAGCACAGCGAAGCGAACATTGTGATTCCAGATCTCATCTTGCCAACGCTCATCATCTGGAAAGCAACTGCTTTGCCAGTCTTTCAAAATCCAGTTAATTGTTGTACCCTGATCGTTGATATCATCTACGATAAGGATATTCTTTTTGCCACTACCCGATGCCATTGTATCGTATACGTAATGTCCGAACGCATCTTCTGCCATCCAACAGTTAGTTTCAAGGAAGTTTTCATCTCGCAAACTGACCTTTAGTGTTTCGCAGGGTACTTCTAGATAGTGACTGATCATAACAGAAGCGAGAAGACCACCACGTGTAAGTCCTACAACGTAGTCGGGTCTCCAACCACTGACAGTGATGTCACGGCAAATTTTACTTACTAGACCTTGGTGTTCAGCCCAGGTTACTGTGCGCTTTTTCATATGCGGCAGTTTTCCTCATTGTCATATATTGTTCGTTTTGAATCCATTTGTTGTTGACTAGGAAACCCCAATCACGTTTATGAGGACCGGGCATAAACAATGTCCAGGCAGTTACACCTTCTTTAAGCTCTACACGATGATAGCTATCAGGAGTACAAATGCGGAAATGGCCAGGACCTCGCCAATGCTTCGTCTCTCCAACCATTTTGCCATTTTCGAAATTAGGAGTATGTTCATAGTACCCACCTTTAAGGATTAGTGTAGCATACGGCCACGGATGATCGTGAACATCGTCCGGATCTGATTTGAGAAACTTATGAATGAAAGCATTGAACGGAAACCATTTTCTATCTTTAAGAAATATATAATATCGTTCCAAGTAAGGTTCACTTGATTCACGATCAAGGATAATACGCTTACGTCCTAGTTTGTCCAAAAGTTTAAGCAACATTAAAAATCTCTTGTTCTAAATATCTTTTTAATTCTTTATCAGTGGGCTCAACTGTATAGTTGTGCTTGAAAAAGATTTCATATGAATCGGAACCATATTTTCCAATGCCATATAACATTGTAGCATCATTTCCGTCCCAAGTCAAGTAATCTCTACTCATTTTCATAAGACGATCATAACGCACATTACACATACCCAAAGGTTTCAAAATGCTTTTTACAAAATCAGGTTCTGCATTTAACAACGTTTCTGGTCTAGGAAACCAGTAAAGAAATTCTGGTAGTGTTGTCTTAACAGGTTTACGACCAGTTTGGTTAAGCATAATAACACCGACCATATGTTCCCAAGCATTATTGATCTGTTGTTGAACCATTAGGTCGTCACGTAGAGGGTTAATCATTCTACACCTTCACCAAACCAGTCATCTACTTGACGCTCTGCTTCTTCTTGTGTCATTGCGTGTACAAAGATACGAGCAGGTTCACCAACAGTGTGTTGTATATCATACTTTACAACACCTGCAGGGATTAGTGCCCAATCTCTCTCCACAACAAACTCTTGTAGATTTTTTGCACGGAAAATTAATTGATCAGATAGATCTTTTGCAGTCTGCATTATAGTCTCCTTAACGTGGGGCAAACTCTTGTTGCATTTTAATGTTATCAAAGAATTCTTTCTTTGTACTTGTATCGTCTTTGAAAGCACCTTTAAGAACAGTTGTCTGTGTTAAAGATGAATGCGCCATAATGCCGCGATTCTCACAGCAACCGTGTACTGCTTGAATGTAAACACCTAGATCTTTTGCACCTGTTGCACGTTCGATTTCCCTAGCAATGTCATTACAAAGTTCCTCCTGGAGAGTACCTCTACGGGCACACCACTGAGCGATCCTCGTATACTTGCTAAGTCCGATGAGTTTCTGAGCCGCAATAAGACCAATATAAGCAACGCCAACAACGGGTTGGTGATGATGACTACACATACTGCGAAGCTCACTACGGACAACCAACATACCTTCGTAGCGGTCCTCCGAATCATTTGGAAATGCTGTTGCGTCTGGTGCTGATTCATATCGTCCTGCCATTATTTCATTAAAGTACATTTTAGCCAGTCGACGGGCTGTACCTTTGCTGTTTGGATCATTCTCACGATCAATAAGCAATGTATCCAATACTCGTTCAAACGCTTCTGTTGCTTCGTCAATAAGTATTTCTTTATCTGCTTCACTAACGTAATCGCTGATATTATCGCCAGCCCAGAAACGTTTACGATCACGTTTCATTTTAAAACGAATAGCATCGCCTAGATAGCCTTCTTCGTAACCTTTGTCGCTCATATCATCTGCGCCTTTAAGTACGCTTTGAAGATCTTCTGATGTAAATGTTGTCAATTAAAATTCTCCGAGTTAATGTCGTGGATGACATATATTATTATTGTAACTTCTTTAGTAACGGATTACAACTAAAAAAGTTTTCTTTTAAATCATATACCTGTTTATTTAGGCTTGGCAAGAACTTTTCGTAATTTTCCATATACTGTATGATTTTCATACAGACGTCTTGTCGATGTATTTTGTATGATGTAAATGATTCAGTCCATTTACTTGGATACTTAAATGTATCGTGAGCCATTTCACTGTAGCTCAATCTATCTGGTACCATAGGAATAGCATCAACGATAGCACCTTCATACCAACTGATACCTAGAGTTTCTTGTAGGTTAGCACTAAAGACTAACTTAGCTTCACCTAACATATTATGATATTCGTTCTTTGAAAGCTGTTGATCCTGACATACTACAAATTCATACTGCGGTAGATGTTCTTTTAAATCTTGAAAGATTTCGACCTGTTTCTCGGGAGCGATACGATGTGGGAATAATATAAGATCACGTTTTGGCATATTTTTGTACATTACCAAAGTGTCGTGCATATATTCCATCGGCCAACCTGTTAGCACAATTTTACCTTCGTCGATAAACTCTTTAACAGTATCTTCCATTGTATCTTCTAAAAGATTCTTGCAGAACAAGTCAATATGAAACTGTGTGGCAAAGTAGTTGTGGTCAATAGCGGCAAAGAATGATTTCTCTGCGTGTCGAACCCACGGAGCATCACCAATAAGCCGGCCTAAGAAGTCCTGAGGATCATAACTACCGGCGTGCCACAATGCGTGGATAGTTACAGGGATCTGTAACAGTTCACTCATATACTTTAAGTTTATGATACCAGGATGCCAAGCATCAGTAAAGATAAAGTGATCGCCGGGATGAACGGCTCCGTTACAAAATAACCTGCCCATTTGCTCAACTTGAGCAGACTTGTATATATTGGTGCCACCAAAATTAAGAAAAGCACCAGGAGTAGTGGCTGAAGGAATATCCGTAGGCCCAGATAGAACTTGAACATTGTGTCCTGCCTTTTTAAGTAAAGCAGGTACGTGAGTCTTCCACTGACCCGTGTACCTGGTTTCAACTGCTTCTAAATCAATTAGAAAAACGGTCATTGTTATATGGTCTCGGATTCTTGCCTTGATAAGGTTTGCGTTCACCGTTGTTCCGATCTACCCAAGGACGCTTTGGGCGTTTACTATACAGAAAGTTCTGATAGTTTTTCGAATCTTTACGGTACATATCCGCAGGGTTAAAATCGCAGAGTTCAATTCTGCAGTAGTCCAAATACGCATCCAGGTCGTCAAAGACCCGTACAACGTCAGGACGGTTTTCAAAGTAGGAATAATCCCGGTAGTTCTTAGCCATTGCAGCCTCTTATTAATATTTGATGAATGAACCATTTTCTCCGTCTTCGGAGATCTCAATCCAGATCTCACGACCTGGATACTTATTGGAAATGACATCATACAGATCGTCTGACATCATTTCACAACTCTTGAAGTCAAGGCTCAGAACGGAACCTTGACCATTATACAGCGACTCGAGCCATCGTTTGAACTGGATGAACTCGATGTCCCTGTCATTATGTTGCACACCGATCCACACCCTGAAATGAAAGATGTGGCGATGAGGGTAACCCAAAAACGATACGTCATATTCGTCTCCTGTAGCTAGATTTGGATCTGTCAGTGCTGCAGGATATTTATGAATGCCTTCCTTGCGAAAGGTAACCCATATCATTTTGTTAGGGCGAATGTCTTGCTTAATTATCATTTAACAATCCAGCACAGAGTGTTGTAAGTTCTTCTTTGGTCATAAAGAAGTTATAGATCTGTGTATCTTCAACCTTGCCGTCTTTAAGACTTTCTTGAATGAAGTTTAAAGAATATAGACCTTTAGGATTAATAACTTCCCATTGTTCTACACGTACTCGAAAACCTGCGTTTTCTTTGACAGTGAATTTTTTAAGTTTTATGCTTTCGTGTAACATTAGCGTAGTTGCTCCATTGTTATGATTTTGCTGAGTTCTTCACCGAGGTCTTTATCCTCAGTGACTACGTGTAGACTGTGACGATTCTCATCGGTCTTACGGTCATACTTGGTAGTTTCGATAATAGTGCCTCCACTGGCACCATATACACTTAGTTGGAATCCTTGAGAGTGCAAATCTGGACCATTCTCATCGATAGAAATATCTTGATTATATTCGTTATCGTCATTCATTAGCCAATTACGAAGTTTTTGTTTAAATGTTAGTTTCATAGGTGTTTGTTCTACATATTGTCTTGGTGCACGGTTAAGTCGACTGGAACCAGTAATTCTAGGAATCCGTCTAATCTTTGCTGTTGATGCTACTGCGTATCCACCACTCATTTGATAATCTCATCTTTGCCATATTGATCCCAACTGGTAAACTTATCTCTACTAAGAAGGTCGTGGAGGTTATGACACCACACTCCAGGATTTGTTGCTGCAAAATCGTTGTCGTCTATCTTAATTGTAGCATTATATCCTAGCTGTGTCAAGTAGGGCAGTTTAACCGAAATTTGCGGAATGAACTGACGATGCTCTACAAGGGCACTTTCAAGAACACCTTCTACCACACTTACATCGAAGTCTAGGGTACACCAGTAACCGGCATCCAAACATTCTTGGATCATATACTCCCAAGGACTCCATCCATCAGCATCGTTGGTTCGAAGTTTAGGAAAACTTTGATTAGCACCGAAGTAGATATGCTTGATACGTTTGCTCTCATCGAGTAACGCTTGAGTATCGCCAGCAATATGTAATACTGTTTGGGGATCGTGTGTGCCTACCACAAACAGGGTTTTCATTCCATAGGCAGGAGTCTTTTCAATCTCAACGCCGGTAAAGAATGTAATGTCTCCAGCAACACCGGATGTGTAATCTCGTTTCATTCTTCGAAACCTTCTTTAAGTAGTTTACGTTGTTGTTCCCATTCTTCGTCTGCTTTTGCACGAGCTGCATCACGTTCAGCACGATGGGTTGGGCATAGTGTAGAGATCCACCCTTTACCACCAGTTTCACCCGGGCTGCCACATTCCTCACAGACCTTGCCGCTCATTTGTTCTGCCATAGAAATGATACCGTGTGTATATTCATCCCCACCGTCTACGTAGAAACGCAAGCCGCCAAACTTTTCTTTAACCTGTGCCGCTACAACCTGTGGGCATTTATCTTTTTGCCAGTCACAGTGACTTTGAATAAGTTGACAGGCACTGTTTAAAATATCAAACCAACCTGTACCAATAGCAATGCCACCGTACTGACCTGTAAAGATTTTTGGAAATACTTTTGGAAAGTATTCTTGCATTTCTTGTTCTGTCATATAATACGTCCTAACCCTAGATAGATTAATGTTTCTAATTCTGTTTGATAGTCTTGTCCTAGTCTACGCTTCTCGTAGATTGACTGCAATACTTCTTTGCCATCACCATAGCCCATAACACCAGATCCACGACTTTCTAATTCTTCAAGAAGATCGTCTGTATCAAAGTCTCCGAGATTAACGTCGACTTCTACTTCAGTATAAATTGTTTTGTACATTACCAGGTACTTACATCTGTGATGTCAACGGTGGTGTCAATATCTTTGTCATCATCGTTGAACAGGTTGAACTTAACAGTGACCGAAGGGCCAATGCCGCTTGTGTGTGCTGATTCAAGAGTGAACCATTCTACTTCTTTGAAGTGTTCTGCCATCTTAGCAAGTTTTTCAACTTGCATTCGATTGAGTGAGAAACTTGTTGCCATATAATGCCTATTCGTGTAGTTCTTGTTTATGCTTTATTATAGCAAGTTTATCCTTTAAGAGCAACCTTTCTTTCTTCAATTGTTCCAATCTAAGGTCTTCAAACAAACCATTTTTTTCTAATGTATCAATTTGTTTATCCAAAGCACGGTGTGCTTCTTCTAAATGTTTTATACGCAATTCGTACATACTACACCTCCTCGATAATTTCAGTCTCTAACCCACGCAGTTTATCATCGTCCTGTTGATCGAATTCTTCTTCTTTAATCTTTTTAGCATCGCCCCAATCGAATAATTCGTTATTAGCATACGCAACTGGCCCGCCTTGTAGTCGAGCACCTTCAAGACTCTTTAAAAACTCTGAAGCAGTGTCAATCATATCAAATGCTTCTGCTTTAGTTTTAGTATTAAAAAGTTCTTCTATGAATTTACCGAAATATAAAATCTTATTAGGAACCCAATCACTGAATTCAATTTCTTTTTTACCTTCGATGCTCTTCATTCTCCAGTCTGGTTTAAATCTAGCACATTCGATGTCCATCAACTGTTGAGCACGTTGTACAGCTTTAATATGACATTCGACGTTATGGCCCATCATTAGTGCGTAACTGAAGCTATCCCAAGATGTTTTGTTAGGAATCTTTCCTAATTTGTTAAGTCTTGGTACTTGATGATAGTGTTCTGGATTTAAATGATTAAATTTAACTCCGCCGAGTTCTTCATCAGTCTTACGAACACCATAATCATAATAAGCGATATCGCCCATTGTCAACCGACTTGCAAACTCGCCTTCGAATGGAAACGGAATATCATAACGTCCTGAAAGTGCTTTATTATCTGGAGCCTTGTCCATAATAACGGACCAACGCTTGTTAGTATGTTGTGCGTTTGTGTAAACAAGGCCGTGAGCAGTGGCGATGAACGGTGAAGCACAGTCGAAGCTGATTGTAAGTTCTGGATTAATATGCTTACGTATTTGACGTTGAATTTGTGTTAGGTAGCACGACCAATCTAATTGTGCAGTGCCCAAGAAGTGAATCCAGTTCTTACCTGTGAGCATTCCTTCATCACGCATTGTCATTAGACGTTTGAGTGTAATAGGCATCTTACACATATTAGCCCCACCAAAAGCCCATCCTTCAGCTTCCTTACCAGCATATTTTCCTTTAGGATCACTAAATTCCACAACACCACGGTACCACTTTTCAGCAGTATCCCAGTCACCACCTTGTAGAACGTTAAGCCATTTAGTTTGACCTAGACGATTTTGTAAGAAGTAGTCGTTATTGAAGCGTGTCTTTTCTAGACAGTCTTCGAATGTTTTCAAACCTGTTTTAGGACTGTGAATATGATCACAAGCCCAAGTCGGAACGTCCAACATCATTGACCAATCAGCAGTTAACTCCAACCACTCAAGAATCTTTTTACGAGTTTTGTTAGCTTCGGCACCTTCGAAGTTCAACCAGTCAAACTTTAAAACACCTTTACCAATCTGATAACCACCAGAGTCACCTAAGATCATTGTATTAGGTCGATCACGCTGTTGAATCATCGACTCCTGTTCCATTGACTTTTCCAAGTCAAGTTGTGCGTGTCCTGCTGAGTATAGAGCATACTTGTAGGTAAAGTATCCTTGATCAGCATTTAAGAAGTTCATACCTTCGATGCCTTGATCAAACCCTGCTGGAATACGATCCTTAGGAACAAATTCTTCCAATCGCTGTTTTGCTACATAGGTGGAATAGAAAGAACTGATAGCTGGCAAATAGACAGCATAGTCTTTCTGTAATGGTGTTAGGTTAACTGGTTGTTTCATATTCTCTCGCTAAATTTTTTGTAATTTTAAGTTGATGTTCTGCCTGACGATAGTTCTCTAATGCTATTTTAACAGCCTGATTGTCTTTTGCCAAACTTTCCCAAGCCGATTCTTCATCACGCTTCTTACGTGCCCATTGTACTAGATCGAGTACATCTTGATCCAAGCCTACAGTTGCATAACTGGTAGATAGCATTTGCCAACTGCTACCGTTAAACACCTCCATCTCTGTACCGTTAATACGCATCATTCCAGTCATTGGGTTAGAAGTGTTTGGGCCAACATACGGCAGGGCAGTATTGCCGCCACTGACTGTAATGCCTGTAATGCCTTGTAGACCTTTAATCATATTTAGGCAGCTTGTGCTGGAATAATATATTTGTAAGTAGCAAGGCCGCTGTCAAGAGTGATCTGAATAGCACCTTCGTTTGACAACGACATCTTTGTGTTGTTAACGTCTGCAATCTTAAGAATACTCAAGATTGGCAACACTGGCCAAGTCCAACCGCGATCTAGTTTACCTGCAACGTTCTGTGCAAAAATAAACTCACCGCCGTGTGTGCTTGCATCACCAAAGATAAACTTCAAGTTGCCACCGTCTGTTTTAGCAAGGAATGTTGGATGCTCATTGTTAGCACCTGCTTGGAAGTTGAAACGTGTTACTGCGGCAACACTTGGTTCAATCTCTACATCCCACTTAACACCACGGAACTTAACAGTTTTCATCTTTTCGTTAATGATTTCTGTTTGCATAAAACGATAGTCGTTTTTAAAGTCGCCGTCTTTGTTTTCAAAGTGAATACCTACTGGCAATACTTCGCCATTACGTTCTGCTGTAGTAATAGAAATCTTTGCATCTTCCTTATACTCTGCACCGTCTAACAAATACTTCAATTTGTTAAGTTGTGGCATACCAAATACGCCTAGCATATCTGAATATGGTGCTGATGTTTCGGCTTCCATAATAACTGAACGGTCATCTGCCATTGAGTTAATAGTTGTCTTTTCTTCTGTGCCTGTGACCTTGACAGTTGTCAAGAAGCCTAGGTTCTGTGTATGGCTTACGATGTCTTGTAAAATATCTTTCATTTAGATTTCTCCGGTTATATTAAGATTATATTTAGATCTGTGTGAAAAAGCAAGAGCTAAATCACTCAAAATCAAACAATTTTGTAAATGTATTATCACTACGTGTTGAACTGATGTCCCATTCCAAGACACCAATCAGGTTTTCTAACTTTTCATCGATGACAGTATTCTCCATCTCTGCGTGGTCGAACGGTAGATCTTTGAACCATTGTGGAAGTCTAAGTTCATCAACAGGATATGCAATGGAGGTATAGCCCATTGGATTGTCTTTGACCTTACATACAATAACTTTCGCACCATCAACGATCTGAACAGAGTATTTGTCATCCATCATACGCTTCAAAGTGTTCCAGTTAAGACTTGCTCGAACGTGTCCAGGCATATTGGTCTTACCTGCTTTCTTTTCTTTGTCGAGATATTCGGAGATGTTATTTGCTCTCTTCGGACTACCTTTTTCCCAACCAGGTCTAGTTTTAAACTCAGTTCGGAATGCAGTAATATACTCTAGTACTTCTTCTTTAGCAGCACCATTCAGCACACGAGTCAATACTTCACTTAAGAAGTCTTGGATAACAACAGGGGTATCTGACCGCTTGAGGTCAAGCCCCATAGCCTTAATCTTGCCTGGCTTGCCGTCGACGTCTGCTCGCTTGCCTTCTTTATCGTAGTAGAGGACTGCATATCGTTTCTTTGTGATAAAGAGTCCTTTGCTTGCAACAATCTCGCGACCTGCCTTGATGACCTCTCCTCTGGTCTTTGGGCAGTGGAATGCGTCTTGCATAAACTTGGGGAATGTTCCATTTACTTCATCTCCTATAGTATCATAAAGTTCTGTTACATTTTCTTTAGACCAAGGTATCGAGCCTTTATCAATATCTTTCTTTAGAGTAGTGTATGCTGAGAAATAACAAGAGTCTGTATCACCATAGATAATTGCTTTACCTGTGTGATCGTTAGTGCCTGTTATAATTTCGTTTACTTTTCCAGCCATATGACGAGCAACGGCTCGTCCGGTAAGGGTAGTTGATTGACCAATACGATTGTCGAAGAAACGACAACCGGGATTAAGAATAGCACCGTACAAGCTGTTAAGCAAAATCTTTTTAACCAGCTGACGCTTGTCCCAGTACTCTTCTTCAATTTTATTACCTGCTTTAATAGAGTCTTTGAGTTTGGCCTGCATTTCTTTACGTTCAGCATACCAACGTTTTAAAAGTCCAGGAATGATGCCTTCTTTCTCGTAGGTAAAGATAGTACCGTTAGCACTGACCATCCAAGGTTGATTGCTTTCAAAAATCAAGTCATAGGCCTGTGCAGCACTCAGCGTATCTTCACCACCGCTTTCCCAGTCGATAGTTACACTACGAGAAATGTCTCGATCCATTACTGCGGTATATTCCAAGCTGCCAAAGATACCCTCCCAGGCTGATGCAAATGATTTACCTTTTGCCATTTCAGCAGCAACGAAATCTTTAGTACCATCTTGACGAAGTTGACCTACGATAGTTTCTGGACCCATATTCAATGCACGAATCGCACTAGGATATAGTGAGTTAATATCTAGTGAGCCAATCCATTCGTGAATACCTTTCTTAGGATAAGCAACGTAAGCACCTGCTGCCTGCGTATCAAGTCCTTCTCGGTTGACACGATTAGGAACAACCATTCCGCGTCTGTGAGCTTCGTTGATAATGGCCTGTTCAGTTACAGCAACAGCACCCATTGTAGTTTGTATCAGAACTGTATTTTCGTGAGCAATGGTATTTGCTAGATCTAAGAACTTCAGTTTCTTATCCAACTTGTCCAACAATGCACAGTCTTGTCTGTTGTATTCGATAAACTTACGGAAGTCATTGTTGTACAGTTGATCAAGTGAACCTTCATAGACAGTTTTGTTTTCACCAATCTCCATTTCGCCAATAGCGTCTAGTCGATAGGTATGACGTTCTTCATATGTATATTTGCGATAGAGTTCCAAACTATCTAGATGCACTCGACCAATTAAGTCGAATGTTACTGCCTGTTTCCCGTATTTTTCATATTCACGTTTCTTAGGCATCTGATCAAACAGGCACAGTCTGCGTGTATCTTCTTTGCTCAGTACTTTAATAATACGGTTAACGGTATACGGCATATCGAAGCCTTCACTGTTCCAACCACTTAGTACGTCTGCATCTTTGATAAGATCTAAGAATGTGTCTAACATATCTGCTTCATTGTCAAACAACATTGTATTTGGAAACTCAGCAACCTGTTTCTCTGCTTCTGCCATTGATAGGGTCTTGGGTGGAATGGCTAAACAGACCATAGTCTCCATCCATTGCAGATAGACAGCGATAGCAGTAATTGGCATAAAAGCATCATCGGGTGATGCATAACCACGTTCTGGATCGAAGTCCACCTCAATATCCCAGAACGCCACGTTTAGTTTCGGTGCATCTACATTAAGGTAGTTGTCTTCTAGACAACGATAAATTGGATTGATGTCACTTTCGTGAAGTTTACGATTGCTGTTGATAGCAAGTTCTTTACGGTGTTCTTTGACATTCTTGCTTGATACACGACTAAGGGGTTCACCTTTCATTGAAAGGAATTTACCTTTAGGGTCTGGATAGTAGAAAATGTGCCTTGCTGGGTATTCTTTAAACTGCCGATTACCTTTAGCATCACGTTCAACGACTTTGATAACGTCTTGCTCTCTATCATAGAAAGCGTCTACATAACTCATATTTTTCTCCTTGTGATTTGTGGCTCACAAATACCAACTGTGCGATTTATGGCTCGCCTAACCTTTCTGTATAAAATTATATATCTTTTCTGCTAAAAGTCTATGGCTTTTTAGGCCAGGATGCGCTAAATCTTTAGCATAATCGATATTTTCAAACTCCACGTCAATGATGTTATCCATTTTTATACATTCGGGATTACCAGTTCTTTCCAAATGATAAGTCCCTCCAAACAAATGATATACATCAGCGAACTGCTTGATGTGTAAATCTGCGTGATGAATACTCAGCCAGTTACGTATATTAGCATCATACTCGTCGTGTGTCAACACCCAATGCCTAGTAAGATCATTGTCGTTGCCTCGTATCCTGCGAGGACCGTTTATATGAAAAACGTGATCTCTAGTAAAGTGACTCCACATTATAAAAACTTTGTCACTGTGCTTGAAATCAAAATTTAATATATTCCACAGGATTTCTAAATTACCTGCTCCTACAATTGATTGATTTACATATTCTAATTTAAGAAATTCGGCAAGAACAGCAGGCCAAGATTCTTGATTTGGATTTTGTAAATCTTTGCCGTAAGTATAAGAGCAACCAAATGCAACTAGTCTTGACATTATGGAACCAATCTTTCAGGTAAACTATTCCACGCCATTGTTATTCGATGATTGTCTTGACTGTAATGTGGCATTGTTAGATGTTGTATATAACTAGGAAAAATAATCATTTTCCCTGGTTGAGGAGGAATTAACAGATGATCGAATAATTTATCATTTGGAATTTCTACTGCTGCCAAGCTTCTAGCATAACACGGATCCATAAACTTTGTTGATGATCCTTCTGTAAGATACAGAATACCACTTAGCAAGCTCATAGGATGTCGATGCTGTGTATGTTCGGCACCAGAACTTTTTAATGAAATGTTAGCCCAAAGTCTGCTGATACGTAAATGCCCAAACGCAGGATCATACCCATCCGTCTTTTGTATTTCTAACAAACAATCTTCTATTCGATCTTTGAGAAATTTCCACTTCTCATCTTCGTGTAGTATTTGATCATTGGTCTGTGTGATGCTTGGATAATTCGCACTTGAAGAATTTGGTTCTTCAGCGATCATCTCTAACAACTGTTCAGTTAAATCCGATAGATCAAATTCGTAAAACGGTGTAGGAAATACATAATGTGTTTTCAATTAAGCAACATCCTAACAAGACCAAATGTATCGATTGTAGTTAACAAGATGTAGTTAGCCAACATCCCAAATGATTTCCTAGTATAAGCAGCCCAAGCATACATAGCGCAGCCGCTGATCCAAACAGGATATAACGCGAGTAGTGGCGGATTGGGGACGGTGACGGCCATAGTGATACTGCACCCAATAGACACAGCCCAAGCAAGTAGTTCAATAAAAAACCGAAAGGGATGAGTATTGTAGTCATCTCGTATCCAATCTATAGTAGGTTTAAAAACATCAATAATCATTCAGGTAGACGTTTCGTCACGCCAAGGATCATTTCGATGTCATTCCATTCTTGCTCGTGATCCTTCCAATTATCTTTGTGTGCAATGGCAATTGCCTTATTGATAACACTAGGTTTGATTTGTAGTTCTTCTGCAACGGCTTTAACAGTTTCTTTGAGACCCTCTTTAAGGTCTTCTAGTTCACGTAATACATTTCCGCCTTCATTGATAAGGCGTTCTAGCTTTGCTTTCTCTTCCGGACCGTACATTCTTGTTGACATAATAATCTCTCCTATAAGACTATTATATAGTCAACAAAAAAGCCAGTCAAGTAATTTGCTGGCTTTTGGGTTAATTTGGGTAAATTAAATTATCGTTGCGTTTCGGCTAGTACGTCGTACATTTCAAATACGCCACCCATACGCTCGTATACCAAACCTGCATATACTTCTGCTTTAGTACCTTCGTTGAATTTGGTTGATGCGACACGTTTAGCCCAAGCAAACAATTCTTTGTCCACTGCATCAATCTGTTGTTGACCACCACTTTCTTGAACTAGCTTAACCATTTCTTTGAAAGATAGTTTTGATTCAAAGGATTCCTTAACTGGACGCTTCTTGCCTTTTAGCATCATTGCGCTTTCATCTTTCTTAGAAAGTTTCTTTTCAACTGCGTCTTTACCAGCTGTACGTTTTGCAAGGGTTTCTTTATCTCCCTTGATCATTGCTGAACGACCAGAGTCCATATTTTTGTCTTTGTAGCTCTTTAGTGTATCTTTTGAAAGCTCACTAACAACAGACTCTTCGGTTTTTTCTTTCTTAGCAAATGGATTTTTCTTTTTATCAGCAACGGCTTTCTTCATTGGTTCTTTCTTGTCGCCGTCTTTGTCTATATCTAAGAAGTCTGGCTTGGCAGCTTCTTTAACTTCTTCTTTCTTCTCGCCTTTCTTCTTAGCGATCATTGCTTTAAACTTTTCTTGAGCTGCGGTTTTCTTATCACTGGCTTCTTCGATGGACTCGTCTTTCTTTTTCTTGTCTTCTTTCTCAGCAGCTTTGCCGCTGTAGTTGTTGCCAGCTTTGTGAACAAGACCTGTTTTAGTTTTAGTAACAGTTCCGCCTGTAGCAGTCTTTTTAGAATCGCCAACTTTCAACTCATCTTCTTCTTTCATCTTTTTAGCTTCTGAAACGTATGTTGTACGTCCGCTTAAAACACGTAGTTGAGCATCTTCGTTAAGTTGTACGCTTTTTGGTAGTACTGGAGCAGCGATAGCTTTTGGAGGAGCATCCATACTGTCTAGTTTGTTGATAAGTGATTTGAAATCCATTTTAGTTATTCCTAAGTTTAAAGGTCCATATTGTATTTATCTTCTGATAATAGATTCTTTACGAGTCTTTGGTTTGCGTTTAGCGGGTGTCTTTTGGCCATAACTGCCACCAAACAATGTACCTACGCTAGAACCACCACCCTGCATTGGCATTGTGCCTATGTTTGCGGCACTTGTAGCGCCGGCGGATGCTGCTTCGAAGATTTCTTTAATTTTCATACTATATTTACCGTTGTGCTACCTGTAGCTTGTAATCTTTAAATGCTGTTTGTCTACTGTCTAATCCACGCAGGGCGGGGTTAATATGCTTGGTAACTTCGGCAGTATCGTTGAAATTAGCCACTTTAGCCTGTACTCTATTCTTCCAGTACCATACTGCTACCTTGGCAGCAGTCATCGGATTCTCAACCATTTCTGGATGTTTTTCTAACGGTAGTCCTAGAGCATCGCCCGCTTTCTTATAGTTTTCACGGCCAGTAAGTTGTATAAACCCACGACCGGCATAGCGTGAACCGTCACCGGCTTTTGTGTTTCCAAGTATCTTTGCTTTCCTAGGTGCGTGTTTTGGATCGTATTTCTTGAAATCTAAACTGCCACCTATCTCTTTCATCTTGGTAAAGTTGAGTGTTTCGTGTTGGCATTGTGCCATAAACTGCGCAAGCTCTGTTCCCTGTATGCCAGCTTTTGTTGCTACCTTTTTTAGGATAGCTTCTGCTTCTGCAGGACTTACTTTCTTAGCTGGTGCTTTGGCCTGTTGTGTAACAGCTGGTCTTTCGTGATTCTTAGGTTTAGCTTCTGCATCGCCTGCGTGACCAAATGCTAGTCCTGTGGCAAGTGCGCCCGCTGCTGCTATATCTTTCCAACCTTCTTGTTCGATGCTTTCATCTTTGTCACCGCTGGTATGCACTGCAATCATCTTGCCACGATCTAAACTTTGTAGTTTTTGTGGATCGTGTTCTTGTTCACCTTTCGCAACACGTCGAGCACGTTTAAGTCCTTCTAGTATAACTTTAAGACTGTCTTCATCTGCTTGGTACTTGATACCAATACCGCCAGCGGCTTCCCAAGCTGAGATATTACTGCCACGATCGTCAATTAATACATTAGGCATACCATTGCTGCTTTTAGCATACTTGGCTTTGTTAGCAACGATATAGATATGTTTAGGTTGCGGATTAAGATGTTTCTTAATCCAGATGTTTTTGTACTTTTCTGATCCTTCGTGATCCCCACGCAGTGGGCTAGAGCAGATATTATATGAACCAGCAGCGTCTACTACTATTTGTAATAGTTTATCTGCTGTAGGAAACTTTGGTAGCCGTGCAAAGAAATCTGTACCTACCATTTTATCTAGTGTAGGATCTACTTTAGCAGGAGGAATATCTCGATAGTTTCCGTGTGTGACCCCTGCTAGTTTTGCATACTCGGTAAAGAAGTCGGCAACAACACCGTCCATATCAACATAGACTTCCATTCCTTCTGGCAGGTTTAAATCACTAGCTCTCATTTCTTTTTGGCCTTACCTGCTTTCATATTTGCTAACCAATGTGCCATACGTGCCTTCTCGCCGGTGCTATGCTTGGCTGTCTTACGTAGACTGCTTACACTAGCCTTGGTATTAACCCCCGAGCGTTTGGCCAGTCCTTTGCGGCCAGGATTTTTTCCATCAGCAAAGTTTTCAAATAGCTCGCTGATACGCATTAGCAGTTCCAACGTCTACGTGCTTTGCAAATTGCCTTATCTGGGGTTTTGCTACAATCGATGTGATGCATTTTCTTTTGGCCAGCGGATCTAGAACAATAGCTTGATCTACGCTTGCTGGCCTTGCTGCCTTTCTTTAACTTACTAGGCTTAGTAGTTACAGCAGTCTTTAGTTTGCTGCCCGGATGTTCTCTACGATAAGCACTAACAGCTTTCTTACTCATACCGTCAGTCTTATCTTTGCGATTTGCTTTTTGCCAGTCTTCCATCACTGGGGTGGTAACAGCAAAAGCATACAACTCGTCATCGCTAAGACTTTCTAAATCTTCCCATACAAGTTCAACATCGACTGCATTTTGATCTGCAATATTTTCAATGATACTCTCGATCATATCAAACTCTTGAACTATATCTTCCGATACACCTTGTTTTTTCTTTTTAGCAATGGCAATAGCTGCCTGTTGTGCCGGGCTACCTGCTTCTTCGATACCTTCGTTAGGCACACAGTTGTTTACACGAACACCGCCTTTGATTTTAGTACCTTCTTTGTGCTTGCCTTTCCAGCACTTAGGATCCAGTCGTTGTTTGACTGCTTTTGCTTCGGTTAAAATTTCTGTTATTTTCATACTTGGCTATAAGGATTGTTGGGACGATCCTCTTCTCTTTTGATTTCTGGGTATACCAAATAGGTATCAACTCCGGGAACACTTCCGAGAAACATTCCCTCTTTCATTTTGTGTAAAGGATCATTAGCGTCCAAGACGCATTCGTCGCCTTCACCGGTATCTACTTTATAAGTTACACGATATTGTTTCATACTGAAAATGAACTCCCGCAACCGCAGCTTGTTTGAGCATTTGGATTTTTAATCACAAACTGACTGCCCATAACTTCTTCTTTATAATCTATTTCTGCACCTGTAAGATACTGCATACTCATTGCGTCTACTAACACATTGTATTGTTCATTTAATGGAAATGTAAAATCATCTTCATTAACTTCTTCGTCGAATGTAAATCCGTAACTAAAGCCGCTGCATCCACCACCTTGTACAAATGTACGTAGTGCTAGTTTAGGATTGCCTTCTTCTGCAAGTAGGTCGAGTATCTTAGTCTTAGCTGAGTCTGTTATTTCAATCATACACCACCGCCTACTAATTTCCCAGCGCGAGCTGGTCCTGTACGTAATTGTCCTGCTGGTCCTTCTTTCTGTCCTACTTTAGCACCTGCGAAAGGGTATTTCTTCTTTTCTTCTACTTGTTCTTTCTTATGGCTTTTGTAGCCTTTGTTTTTCATATAGTGTGCCAATGCCCAAGGATTATCAATTTCTTTATGCTTCTTCATAGCTTTAACTGTACCTTCCCAACCTTTAGGAGCAGACTCGTTAGTGTCTAATTCAAAATCAGGTTCTTCATCTTGGCCGAAAAGTTTTTCTAAAAATTCTCCAACATACGGGAACCAATTTGTAAAATGTCCCGGATTAGTATCAAAATCCATATGTGCGCTGTGTTGAGCAGAATTTAATAGGTTTTTAAATTCAGTACGCACACCTTCTTCTTTCGCTACCGATTCTAATTCTTTGTACAATGCACTTGCTTGATCTTCATCGCCGTGCTGTTCTATTCCAGATGCCAAATCTCTATAAACGCTAAGTAGTCGTCTACCTACCCGTGGATTCATATCTTGCCAATGAACGCCTTCCGCCATAGCTTGTCCTTTGTGCTTAACATCGCCTTGCTTGGCAGCTCGTTTTTTGTCTTTGTGTGCGCCAGCACCTGCAGTCTTTTGATTCTTTGCTACAAAGTTGCGGGGCTTACTAGATGGTATGAATTCTTTAGCTTTCATATCTTGATGTTCCTAGATCGGATACCACCTTTGCTTTTAATCGCAGTTAGTTCTTCTATAGCGTGTTTAATCTGTTCGATGTTCATTGCTAGTTCTGGAAAGTGATTGGCAATGCTTTCCCACATAATTAATTCATCGCTATCCGCTTTGGCAGCTAGTTCTTTGAGTTGACCACGTGCTCTTGCTATCCGTGTTTTAATACTAGCAGGGTTAACACCTTTGTGTCCGTATATTTCGCTGTCTGTCGGAGAATCCATATTGAAGTCTAGTGGAGCTTCTTTAACAGTATATGGTTTGCTATCCATATAGTCGTCATCTTTAGGCTTTACACGCTCAAGATTATAATCGTAGTATTTGATGCCTTTAGATTTTAAAAATTTTTCAAGAGCTTGTGAAGCTTCTCTGGGCGACTTATATGTTGTTCCTAGATTGATATCTTTAGATATTTCTTTACCGTCAACTCTAAACGTAACGTGTGCAACAATATCTGGGAGAAAGTCTTCGGCTGAGCTTTGAGCGTGAGCACCTGCTCCACCTAGTGCCGCAGCACCTGATAAAGCAGCACCTGCTACTTTACTTTTCCATCCTTCTTCGACACGTTCTTTTAATCGTTGATGCAGTTCTTCAGCCATTGCTTCTTTAATGCCCATACCTTTACGTACAGCAATGTACATTGGCTTGGCATATTGTCCAGCACCTGTAGCTTCTTCAAATTTTTCAAAGTTTCCAGTGGCCGCTGCCTCTCGAGCTTTGCTGGCGCTGACTCCCGATACACCAGGACTGTCTGGATCACGCTGCCCACTAGATTTAAAATCTAAAGTTTCAAATTTATAAAAGCCGTGAGCCTTTCCTTCAACACCGTTGTAATCACCAATCAATTTTTGAAACTGTGGTAGTCGATCGCTGCCTGCTACAAAGGTAGCATTGCGATAGCCTTGGTCATATAGATATGAACATACTTTGCCAATGGTATTAAGATTAGTATCTTCTACGACATTTTGTGCATACTCGGGATGGATAGCTTTTATAAATTTAACTTTTTCTGAATAGCTTAGGGGATTTTCTTTTTTGTCTTGACTTTGACTAACAAATATCTTGTAGTCGCCGCCAACACTGGCCATAGCTTTAAAAACTTCAGCGTGACCAATCGTAGGAGGATTCATCCTGCCAAAGCAGAATGTAATGTGCTTAACTCCGTCCTCGAGTAAATCTGTAAATCTCATTTATAGTGGCCTGCTTCGATATGTTTATCTTGTTCTTCAGCAATTTTTTTAGCTAATTCAATTAATAGATCTTTAGGAAACTTCTTTTCTTTTTCTTCAATATCAAATTTATTACAATATGCTTCACAGCAGCTTTCTATAGGTTTGATATAGAGTTTGTAAGCATCTGGATGGCCCACGTGCTTACGATGTTTTTTAATAGCTGGGAACAGTTGATTCTCTAAAGAGCTGTCATCGTTGTCGATAAAAAACTTTAGATCGTCGGCCCAATCAATTTCGGGCTCTTCTGATGTATTAGGTCCGCCTATTGGGCTGAACATTTCGTATAATTTTACCATATTAGGTTGGTGCCTCGCCAGTTACGTGTACGGTCCATTTCTTTCCTGTGGACTCGGATTTCTTAGCAGCCCAATCTTGTAATTGACGATAATGTTGTCTTTCACGTTGATCGTCGGCGTGTTGACCACGTCCTGCAAATACTTTCCACTTCTTGCCGTTGATATAAACAGCAAAATTATTAGGTGGCTCAGTATCACCTTCATCCCAGTCTCTTTCAGGCTTTCCAAAACCGCCAGCTTCTTTTACTCCGTGTTTGTGAGCTTCTTTTTCAAGATCTGCTTTACGTTGAGCAACTGCTTTCATAAGCTCTGGCTCTTGCATAACGTTTGGGTTAGTTTCAAGATCATACAGAGCTTTCTTTTTAGCCGCATAATCGTCGGCTGGGTCTGTAGGATTCAATGCGGACTCGAACATCGCTAGTTCGATTTTAGTTATAAGGTTTCTCATAGTATGGTTCCGTAAGGTCATACTATATTTATCGATTACAGCGGGTTAGTAATTATAACGAATTTCAGTGATAGTACCGTTCTGTACATTGTATGCAGCACGAATCCATACAAATTTACCTGTAAACGACCTAGTATGAGCAGCAGTGTTGATAGCAGTGCTGTCCCCACCGATCTCGGTTCCTGTAACATCGAACCAGTCGTTATCGCCCGGATATAGTTCAAGTGTAGCCTGTATTTTTACAGTGCCTTTGAAATTATCAAATACGAAAACAGCAGTATGCACCCCATCTGATCCTTTTTGATAGCCTGCACCCTTGGATTTATTTCCATATAGAAATGCAGATCCGACGGATTCTGCGGAAATGTTTGATAGTAAAATTAGACTTTCTGTGGACATCTCTTATTTATCGGCAACAACGTAATTGTAAATACGCCCGACAACCTCCGCAGCACGTAGTTTTAACATTAATAAAGCCTGCTCATCTTGCACAAGAATGTACCGTCGATCCCAATTCCAGTCAGTTTTTATAAACCAGCGTTCGACTGCAGGAGTGCAGGTTACCTTGGGTTTCTGTTTCTTAAGCCACTCAACTACTGTACGCTTTTCTTCCTTATCTGTCATCTTATGCGGTAGAAGATATACCTTATACTGATAGATTTTATGAGGAAGCTGTTTACAGACAATGACTTTATTATCAGTCAGCTGATCTATACTAGTTAGATCAGGCTCAAATCTGTGAATGATTATGTCTTTAAACCTAGTAGAGAACTTGTTGTACAGTTCGCTATCGTTAGTATAGACATCCATTGAATTACCTTCAATGCGCTTAGACCATAATGTAGTATCGTACTCTTTAAAGAATTCTGCCAGTTCTAAAATGCCTTCTTTATTATTGTAAGTGATAGTCTGTAAGGAGTTTGTGTACCCATTAGGTTCCCCAGTATTACAAAAATCAATTACTTTTTCAATAGAATTATTTCTAAAATAGGCAGCACCCTTCTGATTTACAGAAATTTTATACAACCATTTATTATAAAACTTATGACTGGTTGTCTTGGTTAATTCCATCATCTGCCGTCTCCTTATCTAATGCTAACAGCTTCGCGGCTTTCCTTTGTTCTTTAGTCAACGGCTTCACTATCTCAGTGACTATAAAATCGAGCTTGCTATCAACGATTGAGATGTTAATTCTTCCGCCGTCAACTAGATCGCCAAACAGTACTCTACGACTCAATGGTGATTTAATTTCAGTATCGATCAGTCTTGATAGCGGCCTTGCACCCATTTTACTGTCGTAGCCTTTATCGGCTATCCATCGTAGTGCTTCTGCATCAGCAACAATTTCAATGCCCTTGTCTTTGAGTTGACTATTAAGTTCACCGATAAATTTCTTCACGATCTGAATAACAACTGGCATCTCTAGTTTGCTAAATTTAACAATAGCATCTAAGCGATTGCGGAATTCAGGAGCAAAGAATTTCTTAACTGCTTTATCATCTTCATCAGTTTTAGCCATATCGCCAAATCCGATCGTATTGTTTTCGTTATCTCGAGCACCTAGGTTAGATGTCATAATCAAAATAGTGTTGCGACCATCTGCTTGCTTTCCATTTGACCCTGTGATAAATCCGTTATCCATAAATGCTAGAAGAAGATTCATAACATCTGGATGAGCCTTTTCAACTTCATCAAGCAATAATACTGCATTAGGATGTTCTTGTAGTTTTGTGATAAGCATACCAGCATTGTCTTCGTAGCCTACATATCCCGGAGGAGCTCCGATTAATCGTGCCACACTGTGCTTCTCTTGGTATTCTCCCATATCAAAACGTAGAAGCTCCATACCCATCTTTTCAGATAGTACTTTAGCAGTTTCAGTCTTACCAGTACCAGTAGGTCCTAAAAACAAGAAACTACCGATAGGCTTGTTAGGGGCTTTCATCCCCGCCTGCGCTACAAAGATCTTGTCAAGCAATGTCGATACTGCGGAATCCTGACCATAGACTGCGGCCTTAATTCCAGATTCTAAATCGCTTAGATTTTTACTTTCTTTCTGTGCCACAGTTTCTAATGGCATATTGATCATCTTGCTAAGTTCATAGGTAACTTGCTCGATATCGACAATTTGCTCTATGCCTTCGGTCTCTGGATCGTCTTTCAATTTATAACGAGCTGAAGCACAGTCAAGGATGTCAATGGCCTTATCTGGTAATTTCTTATCAGCCATATATTTGATAGACAGCTTAACAGCCTGTTCAATAGCCGCATCGCTGATTTTAACATTGTGATGTTTTTCGTAATACTTACGGATGCCTTTAAGAATCTTAACAGCCATTTCTGGTGTAGGTTCATCAATAGTAATACGTTGGAATCGACGCATCAATGCACGATCCTTTTCAAAGTACTTGCGATACTCTTCCCAGGTTGTTGAAGCAACAAGTTTAATTGTACCTTTAGTCAATACTGGCTTAAGGATGTTGGCAAGATCGTTTGAACCTTGACTTGATGCTCCGGCACCGTTCATCATATGTGCTTCGTCAATAAACAGAATAATTTTACCTTTGCGTTCAAGTGCTGTAAGAACAGCTTTGATACGTTCTTCAAAGTCACCTCGATACTTACTACCAGCAAGTAATGCAGGAATATCGAGTGAGTAAACAGTATGGTCTTGAATAAACTTGGGCACCTTCTTTTCAAAGATCTTACGTGCTAGTCCTTCTGCAATAGCAGTCTTACCTACGCCCGGGTCACCTACCATTAGCACGTTACACTTATTTCGACGAGCTAATACTAGCTGTGTCTTTTCTAGTTCTTCATCACGACCAATAACTGGGTCAATTGTTTTTTGTTTTGCCTTTAAAGACAAATTAGTACAATAAGCATTAAGAATCTTATCAATTTGGGTGGGGGTGGTTACCTGCTGCATTTCTTCCTCATCTTCAACTAATACAATATTTTCTTGGAAGAATTTAACAAACTTCTCTTTAGTCACGCCGCCCTTTTGTAGGAAGTAGAACCCAAAGCTATTCTTTTCTGAAAGCACACTAATAATAACGTCAGCAACTTCCATACGCTGACGTCCGCTGAATAATACCTGTGTAAAGCAACGATTAAGTACACGCTCTACACTATTTGTTTTTCTAGGTCTTGCATCCGGATCTGTAGTCTTAATATCGTTAAGATTGTTTTTCAAGTAATGATCTAGATTTGTTTTAATAAAATTAGCATCGGCTCCGAACCCTTCAATCAACGCAAACGAATCTGGATCGTTCATAATTCCAAATACAATGTGTTCAATTGTAACGTATTCGTGTCCGAGCTCTTTGGCAATAGCAACAGAGTTTTCAAAAATCTGCTGTAGGTTTTGGCTTGGTTCAATCATATTAACGCTGTTTCCTTAGTTTCTTCATAGCTAATTGTAACTTCATTTGTGATACTCTGTCAACAAAACAAATGCCATCTAGGTGATCTAACTCGTGCTGGAAACATTTACCTAGATATCCATCTACTTTTATTTCTTTAAGATTGCCTTCGCTGTCTTGATACTCTGCAATAATCCAAGTTGGGCGTTTGATCGTTAAAAATAAATCCGGATAGCTTAGACACCCTTCTCTATCTAAAACCAATTCGCTGCTGGCTTCTAAGATTCGAGGATTGAATACAGCAAACGGTGCTGGAAAATTTTCAATGGTATTGCTGCCCATTACAAAAACTCGTTTAGTTATACCGATTTGATTAGCAGCAAGGCCTATGCCTTTATTCGCTATCATAAAATCAATCATATCCATTTCAAGCTGTCGAGCATCTCCGTCGATAGAAAAATCCCAATCAGTACTGACTTGTGTTAGGCTGTCGTGTGCCCCTAGTTTAAAGTTCATTCTTTATTTGTTGTATTCTAGATATCTGTGTTGATGTTAGGTTTCTTGGAATTTCTACTTTTATTTTGATAAGAAGATTCCCACGCTGTCTTGATCTCACATCAGGAAGCCCTTCTCCTCTACAGCTTAGTACTGTGTCTGGTTGTGTTCCTGACGGAACAGTAATTTTTAATTGTTTGCCGTCAATTGTTCTGATATCAATATCAGACCCAATCATAGCATCCCACGCACTTACCACGTGATCATATATCAAGGATATACCTTCACGTCTAAACACAGGATGTGGTCGAACAATAATATTAACAATTAGATCTCCTGGACGTAGATGCGGGATCGAATTGTCACCCATACCGTCATATCTGATCTGTTGTCCACTTTCAATACCTGCCGGAATATGTATGTTAATCATCTTGCGACTACCGCCGGGTATTCCTACTTCTGCATTAATTTCTTTTCCTTTTAAAACATCTTCTAGTGTGATTTCTACAGCAATGCTCAGGGTCTTATTTTTCTGTTGTGGCCTTCCACCAAAGTTACCAAAGCCAAAGTTACCAAACATTTCGTGTATATCACCTGCACCAAAATGGAATTCAAATGGGTTGGCGTGTGCGTGTTGGAATCCGCTGTGATGTTGTTGATTGGGATCCCCACCCATATCAATCACTTGCTTTTTCTGAGGGTCAGTTAAAAACTCATAGGCCTGCGAAATCTCTTTAAATTTCCGTTCGTCACCACCGCGATCAGGGTGATGCTTCATTGCCATTGAACGATAGGCTTTTTTAATTTCTTCGTCCGATGCGCCTCGTTGTAATCCTAATGTTGTATAGTAATCCATAGTCTTTATATTATATGATAAAAAAAGGACTGTGTCAAGCAGTCCTTTTATTTAATTAGAAATTTACTGAGCGTTATTTTTTCTTGGCAGGTTCTGGAACTTTTGTACCTTCTGCTTTTTTATGCTTTTTAACTTCTTTCTTTTCTGCTTTCTTTTCAGCAGCCGGTTTTTTGGCCGGCTCTTTTTTATCAGCCGCCATTACAGACGTTGCTAATAATGCCGACATTAGAATTGCTAATAACTGTTTCATAGTTGCTCCTTAAAGAACTGGATCTTGTTGTGGTGCAGGGCCCAGTTTGCCGCTGCTTGATGCTACAGGCCCTGGAGTCGCTGGCGCTCCAAATCCTGTACTGCCACCAAAGCCGCTTGCTGCTGGCGCTGGAGGTGTGCTTCCAAACCCGCTTCCGCTAAAGCTACTTGGGGCTGGTGCTGGAGAACTGAAGCTCCCTGGTGCTGAACCGAAGCTTGGCGCAGGTGTGCTAGGTGCTGTAAAGTTGCTTGATGGTACTGTTGCTCCGCCATTGTTTGCTCCATTTAGTTTTTCTTGTGTACGACCGAATGCCGCAATTCCAAGGACTGCACCCATTGCGATGTGGAATAATCCAGCACCTTGTAATGTTAGGGGGTTCCATTGGGTAATCGGAGTATGCGTTACTGTTTGTAGCAAACTCCACAGGATTGGAAATAAAATCATATCGAACATACATACTAACATATACATCCAACCCATCATTGGACGCCATTTGCTGTTCATCCAATCTTCTTTCTTTTGTTCGCTTGCGCTTTGTTCTGTCATTTACTCCGCTCCTATTATAACTGTATTTATTTGATACTATCAAATATCTGTTTCTGCTGTGTATACCATTCCTGCCAGGCTCTGTACTTCTCTCTCAGTTGATAGTACTTTCCGGCGTTCTCGTTAGCATTATCTATTAGATCGCTAAGTTCGGGTTTTTCCTTGGTTAACGGTGTTAGTTTATCACCCGGTTCCATTAATGAGGGAGGCGCTTCCGGAAACTTCATAATGACAGGAGCAGTAGTGCTACAGCCTGTTAAAACTGCCAATAAGAATACTAATGCTAGTTTTCTCATTTTTTCTCCTTTACAGCATCGTCCGGATCAGCGATCGCAGCATTGTAATCTTTTATTGCTGTTTCGTTAACTTTACAGTCTGCATTGATAATTTCTTTATCTTTTTCTATCTGTAATTTTACAACTTCAACTTTCTTTTCTACAACTTTGATGCGCTCTACTACTTTAATTTCGACTTTGGCAGTTGCCTCATCTGATTTCTTTTCGGCTGCTGTGACCTTACCTTCTAATTCTTTAACTCTTTCACGCCAAGACATCTCAGTACCGTAGCCGCCGTAGAAATAAGATCCTATGACTAATAGTATCACTCCAACAACTTCTACGGGGAATTTGTATTGTCCCATCATTGGGATCCACGAAACCAGTTTGCTGGCAACGTAACAGGCCACACCTAGACCTAGTATTATGTAGTAAACCCAAATTAAAATGCTATCTGGAATTAGATTAACCATCCAACCAAATTGCCACATTATTAAGCTCCAAATACGTGTAGTGCGTGATTATAATGCTTCTGACGATCTTCTAATCCAATGGTGCCACCGTTAATACGTTTGGTCATTGTTAGTATGTCACCTTTGTCTGCATATTGATTTAGGTTGTTTGTTTCCCAGAACCAGCAGGCTGATTGGATAGCACCTTCGAATGTTGCTAGAAATTCTGGAATGTCTTCAACTGGTGTATCAATGCTTTCTGCGAATTTTGTATAGTTCTGTTTACCTGTGAGTTGTATAAGGCCTCTACCGCAGTATTTAAATCCATCGCCGGAATCTTCTGGGCCATTGCCCATACGTCCGCCATAAACTCTGTTTGCAATTTTTTCTTGGTTATGAGCATACTGATTTGCTATGTCCATATTAGGAAAGTACTTTGGAAATACTCTGCAAAGACTTTCTGCTTTGTAATTTAAGTTTTCTTTTAGTGCTCTAAAGCCACCACTCTCGTGAGCGCATTGTGCTAGGAAAGCTGCAACACGTTGAGGAGTATCAATTTCGTAGTCAGGTAACAGAGTACAAAATGCTTCGTACCAATGATCAATATACGGATTACCTGGAATTAATTGAGAAAGTTGTTCTTTAGTAAAATCAAATGTAAAAGCCATTGTTATATCCTTTGTAGTAAGATTGCTTGACCTTTGTTGTCAAACATAAAACTGTCACCAACTTTGTTGATGTTGTAGTCACCTAGCACTTTAGTCAGCCAAAATATTTCACTCATAGCATCTTGATCCATAGTGATCGGATCTGTGACTCCTTCTAGGATAGAATCAACAGCCCCTTCTTTGACCATTCTTAATTGTATTTTTTGATTAAACGGTTTGTGTATAGTAATTACATCACCCTCTAATGTAAAATCGTCCATTAGCGTTTTTGTAAAGAATCTTTTAACTTCTTCTGTCCTAACCTTAGTCATCATATTTTCATATGTTGATGCTGACTCGGGAATAATATTTCTCAGTGTTTCTTCAGAAACTTCGTGTTCACGATCGTCTTTATAGTACTTAAATTTAAAATCGTCGATACCTGTTAGTTTATGTACACCGTAGGTGATTTCTCTAATGTGTTCTGCAAGGCGAGACGATCTTGGAAGTTCAACGAATACAAAATATTCACCATCTTCATTTTCGCCCGAACTAACATCTGCATCTAACACATAGTCATAGCCTTTTTCTAAAAACTCCATTAGGTCTTTAGCAGGTTGACGATCTTTAACTTCAAATGTAAGAACACAAATATCTTTGTCCTCGCCCATCTTTGAACGATAGGTGTCTACCTTAAAGGTAGGATAGATCATTTCTTTCAAGTCCAGCGGACGAAGGCCTTCGTTAAGCTGCTGGTTGTTCTGCTGGTGCATTAGCCATCTCCTGTGCCTGTTGTTCTGCTGGGTCGATGTGTGCGTTAACACCGCCATTCTGTGTGATCGCATCTTCAACTTTATTCTTATCTAATTCAGTGTAACCGCGATCGATGTCGTTCATTAATTTCTTAGGCATCATAATTTTGACCATCCATACATCTTCGTGATCAATTTTGCCTTTCTTTGTACCTGGACGAATATCGTCTGGCTTTTTAATTTTGCGGACTTTGGCAATTTGTGTTTCTTTGAATTGAACTTTACAGCCGTACTCTAATAGACGCATTCCGCCCACCGGTTCTGGCATTTTGTCCTTAGGCCACATAAATGTGCATTCTACAAAATATCGACCTTCTTTAGGTCCTTCTACAAGTTCCCCGTCGATCCAGTTATCGTATACATAAGTGTCGAGTTCGTCAATAACTCGCTCGAAATCTTTAAGCATATTCAAGCTGTTGTTAGACCCGTAGACCTGTTCTATGTTTTTAAGTACGTCTTTAATATTCGCCATAGTATCTCCCTTTGTATTTATTCCAGCTAAAAATTTAACATAACTTATTATATTCTGACTAGATCGTTAAATAAGTTTGTGTTCGGACACGGACACGACGGTTTAAAAGGTCCGTGCCTTACACATTTAAAGGAGGGCTAACCTTATATGAAGCGAAAAAGAGCGCAAGCAGTGCATCTGCAGGCAAATGTAATAAATATCAATCAACGTCTAGATGACAAACGCCGTAGAGTTCAAATTTATCCCAAAAACCTAAGTCAGGAAACTTACTTACTCAAACTTAACGATCCCCAGAAAATGATAGTCTTTGCCATCGGCCCAGCCGGTACAGGCAAAACTATGCTGGCCGTTCAGTGGGCGATAGATCAATTGAAATACGGTCACTGTGATAAGATTATCATTACAAGACCAGCAGTGTCGGTAGATGAAGACCACGGGTTTCTTCCAGGTACGTTGCAAGAAAAAATGGAACCTTGGACTAGACCAATTATGGATGTCTTCGCAGAAAATTACTCAGTTAAAGAAATTGAAAACTTTGTATCAGAAGGGGTGATTGAAACCAGTCCTCTAGCTTATATGCGAGGCCGTACATTTAAAAATGCGGTAATCATTGCAGACGAAATGCAAAATGCGACACCTAGTCAGATGAAAATGCTGTTAACTAGGTTAGGGATAGGATCTAGAATGGTAGTTACTGGAGACCTGCAACAAGCAGATCGTCCTAGCAACAATGGCCTACTAGAATTCCTTGGGTTGTTTAATAATTTCCATAATCACAGATACGTAGATCTGTGCAGCTTCACAGCAGAAGATGTGGAACGCCACGAAGCAGTTAAGGAGGTTCTAGCGATTTACGGAGATGCTTAGTTAAGGTAGGGGGTCAACTGATCCCCTAGCAGTTTTTTGTACATTTCAAGAATGGAGATAAAGTCAGCATCAGGATTGATGCTGTTCTTTATAACTTTACGTTTCTTAAAATCTAGAACTACAGAAGCTTTTGCTTTTGTTTTACTTTTTAGATTGTCTTTGAATTCTGTCAATTCAAGGAACTTACCATCGGGCTGTTGATGATAGTAGACAATCATATAACGATCAGCCATAGATTACCCGTTTAGTCTTGCCAGTTTAATCATTGTGGCCGCAAGGTTAATTTCAGTATCAATTACAAGTCCGTGATCTACTAGACCTTGTTTAATAATGAGAACAGCACTATCTTGTTTCTGCTCATCGCCAAATACATCTAGATTGTTATACAACCACACATAGACTTCTTCCATTTCTTCAGAACGTATTTTACCACAGAGTAGTTTACGTGCTTCTGAGATCTTTCCCGCCTTAAACAGAGTAACCATATCAAACTTCCAGTCTTGCTCACCAGCATCACTTTGATTTGGTGATATCAGTTTACCTTCTTGGCAGTTTTGTTGTACGAGATTAATACATTTACGTAGATCGGGATAGGCTACTTTAACGTAGAGATCCAATGTATCAAGATCAAAGTCAATGTTTTCTTCAACAAGTATAGTGGCAACACGAGCAATGAATTCAGTCTGGTCTACTTTCTCAACGTGGAAGCCTTGACAACGACTATGTAATGCTGGAATAATACGATTAGGATAGTTACAGGTTAGAATAAAACGAGCAGTCTGATGATACTCTTCCATCACACCACGTAGTGCTGCCTGTGCGTTTGGTGACAGATAATCGGCCTCGTCAAGTAGTACGACCTTAAACGGACCAAACGGAATTGTCTGTACAAAGTTAACAATCTTATCGCGAACATCGTCCACAGAGTTTGTACGTGATGCGTTAATCTCTAGAACATCGTAATCCTCAATACCTAGTTCTTCAACTAGGATCTTTGCCATTGTAGTTTTACCGATACCAGCAGTACCACTAAAAATTAAATGCGGGATAGATTGATCTTTGATCCAGGTTTGTATTTGTTTCTTTTGATGCTCATCTCGAAACACATAACCGTCTATTGTCTTAGGACGATATTTCTCTACCCATAATTCTTTCATTTAATTTCCTTTGACGTAGTCGTCGTATTCGTTTCTGGTTCAATGTATCTTATTTCGGCTGGAGGAAAGAATCCCTTCCAACTGTCTGGTGTGAACAGGTTAATAGGTTTCCAATATTTGTGTATGATGTTATTAATAACAACACAGCAAATAACAAATATAATGATACCGAGGCTGATTAAAATACTGCCCGCTAAAAAACTAGCGGCATTTTCTACATCTATATTCACACCACTTCCTCGGCAATACCTAGAATTTCAGCCAGTACTAACAACAAGCCAGCGCCTTGTAAAAATCCAAATGCTAGAGTAAAGCCGGCAGCAATCCTAAATCCACTTTTGATAAAACTGATATACTTGTGCTTGACTGGATCCGGATGAGCTGTCTTCTTAAGATCGTGGTAATTAAGAGAATTTAGTGCTTCCTTAGCTTTTTTAATATCTTCTACTGCTTCTGAATGATTACTCATTTGATGTCCTTTTATTTAAAAATCTGCTTCTTGTATTATAACATAGACATTGTTTAAATGTCTAGATTTTTTTAACCAAAATTTAAACAAATGGTTTGAGATTCGGAGGAACCCATCCTGTAGGCTTTAATACTTTGCCATCTTCACGCTTACGAACCTTACCAGTTTCTTTATCAATCTTGGCAAAATTAGTACTCATAACTTCTTTCCAAGCACCTTCTGCATCTGCACCCATCGAATGGATAGCACCAATGGTCACAACAAGAATATCAACTAGTGCATCCAGTGTTTCTACTTGATCATTATTATCAATAGCAACTTTAAGTTCGTCAGATTCTTCTTCGATCAAACTCACGTACAGCTTAAACTGATCTTGATTAAAGCCGTCGACTGTTTGATCACAGGCCTTCATAAACTTCTCTTGATCTCTAAATGCGTTAGTCATTGTTTTTCCTTTGTTTTTTATTAATTGATTCTACTCGATCCATTAGCTCAAAGTCAACACCTTGATCGATAGCTTCCATTATTATGGCAGCAACGTCTTTAGGAAAGCAGGCGCCGCCCCAACCGTATTGGCCGTCAGGACCAGGAACCTTCATATGTGTGTGCCCAATGCGGTCATCAAAGACAGACAATTCTGTTAGTTTGTCAAATTCAATATTGTGAACATCTGCAAGTGCTTTGAAGTCGTTCATAAATGTAACCTTCATAGCAAGATAGCTGTTCATCATATATTTGTATAATGACGCAGTTTTAATATCAGTCATCAGGAATTTTTCGTGTACTAACGGAACACCACATTCGATAACTTCTTTTGCCATCTCACAGTATTCTTTATCGCCGCCTAACACAAAGTAGTCTGAGTTTTGATAATCGGTCATAGCATTGGCCGCAGTTAAGAACTCTGGGCAATGTACGAGATTTGGGTATTCTTTGCCTAGTCGTTCGTAAACGCTAGGCGGTGCAGTTACTTTTGAAATAATTGGAATACGTTTATTGATGTTAACAAACAATAGTTCTTTAAGAACACTTTCCAAAATAGAAGTATCGCAGTGGCCGTCTTCAGTCGACGGAGTGGGTACGCATACGTAGATTGCATCACAGCTATTAAATTGATCTAAACTAGCAGAATCTTTGAGCTTAGGATCACGTATAATAATTTCGTCTGCTCTATGCGCCCAGGCAATAGCGTTGCCTACAAATCCACAACCTATCAATCCAATTTTCATTACACTACTTTCTTATTATGATTTTAATATGTTTATTATACGCTTTTTTTCTTGTTCTGTCAACCAGTTTTCTTCGCCTTCGAATTTTGGAGAATTGGATAATGCAGCTTCAACCATAAACTTAATTTGGTATAGATCTTTTTTAAGTTCGAATGCAGTAAAGCCGTCATTGTATGGGCTGGAACATTCACGGGCTATGGTGTGTACCTGGCGTGATACTTCACCAATATCCCAATTTTTTCTAAAGCCCATTATTGGAAATTTTGTAGATTGCCTGGCATAAAGTCGTCTGGACGGATGTTCATACTGTCGCCATTTGAAAATTCCTGTCCCCAATATGCAGTATCAGGTTGTTCGTCGGATACCAGTAATATTGATTTGGTTTCTACCTTCTGAAACTCTTTCTCGCCTTCGCCGTCATCGATCTTGATCTTGCGGGTCCATCGGCCGTGTTCGATTAAAATCCATTGGCCTTCTTTAACAAAGTCAACTTCACTGCCAACCTTATAAACTTTGGCCCAGCGTGGTTTGACACCGTGTGCTTTACCGTTATCGCTGGCAACTACGATGCCACCTGCTGTGACCATCTCGCCCATATCCATATTGATCACTAGGACATCTTTAGACAACGCTCGTACTTTAACCTTTTTTGCTTCAAATGCAAATGACATTTTGATTCCTTAGGCTTTGCGACTTAGTGCTTTTTCGTCCACTGATCTAGAGTTTTGAGCATAGTAGTCTTGTAGAATCTGTTCACGTGTGCGAACAATTTTTCCGCCTGGGCCTAGTTCGTCACCGCGAGCATTAACTTTAGCATTGCCTACTGCCGGTGTTGTTTCATTTTGCAAAGAGAGCTTTTCCATATCAATCTCTTTACCCTGCATACTTGTATAAGTTTTACCCATTTTATTCTCCTTTAAAGAACTCTGTTATTGGTATATTGTATTTAATGCTGTCTATCTTGTGGACGCCTATAATGTGAAGCACATAGCTGGCTACACTAGATCCACGCCCTACTCCCCAAACTATGTTATTAGCTCGCAGGGTATCAACGATATATTTCATTGCTTTAAGTACTGGAATCATATCGTGTTTGGCAAATAGTCGAAGTTCTTCAACTACCCTCTCTCGTATTTCCGGAGTTGGACATCGCTGATAGAGCCAATCTAAAATATCCATTGTTTTATACTCGTATGGTATAAACCAGTTTGTCATATCGACAGTATTTTTAGGAGTTGGGTAATGCAGATGTTCTTCGGATAATCGATTGATGTATTTTGTTAGATCATCAGAAGTTTGACAATGTTCCAAAATATCTGGACCGTGTCGTAGTATGCCTTCTATTAGTTCTGCTTCAGTATTATTTTCAGTCCACATTAATCAATTGATCCATATCGCCATCTAAGTTTTGTTTCGATCTCAACATATATCTACGAGAAAGTTCATTTTTATATATTGTAACAAAAGTAGCGAGCTGTGTCAAGAGGTCAGGTTTACCTAAACGTGCGGCAGCAAAATATTTACGATTGAGTTCGAAGAGCTTTTCTTCTACTTCGTTGTCTTTGAGTTGGCTTAGATCGCCTTCAAATGGATGGAACATTAACTAAATTTTCCTAGATAGTTAATGAAAATTGTGTTTTGACTGCGTCTCCAAATTTCAATTATGGTAGGATTGGAAGTTGAATCAGCAGTTAAATCAACAGGCCAGTTTGCACTCTTTTTAATAACAGTACCACCCGAAGTGCTAAATGTTACAGTTCTAGGAGTTGTGCTATCGCTATAAATTTCTAATGTCACACGACCGACACCCACTTTAGTAGTTTCAATATTTGTCGGATCCCCTGGGAATCCTTTAAAGTTTAAAACAAAGTTAGTGGCTAATCGTATAACTTGGTATGGACCGTTTTCAAAATTTACTTCTTGTGCGACCGGTGCAGCAGTCATTGGTCCACCAAAATCAAATACAGCTTCTATGTTATTTTGGAATTTTGCCTTAGATACTGTGTTATATTTAAAATCATTTGATGTATTAGTTTTAGCTGAATTTGTCTGCAAGGCTGTTATTTCGCCTTGTGCTTCTCTAAAGTTATTTTTAATCGAGTTGAAGTTATCTCTAAAGGTCTGAGTATCGTTGTCCTGTCCTGGAACAGGAAAGTTTTCGTTTATTATATTGTAGTTAATTGCACTGGTCACGGTAATTTTTCCTTACGTTGTGGAAACGCAAGATATTTATCCTGTATTTCCCCGTTGATGATGTCGATTAGATATCGATCAATTTCAAAGTCAAACACTCTAAAATCAAAATTCTCATCTCGGATTTTAGCCTTAATTCTGTTTATTATATTTTCTGAATAAGAAATACTACCCGATGCTGGATTTACATAGCACAGCACCAATGCTTTAACAAATCCTGTTTCTCTGCTGTCCTTGTCTTGTATACTACGCATCCAAAGCGGTAAAAATTCTCGATCTCTATTACCCACACCCTGTATTCTTTTTCTCATATTCTTTATTGAGTTTGGAAAAACTCGCTGGTGATCACGATCGCTAGCCAATGGAATATCGCTGTCGATTCTTATAGCATCGTAACTAACTAGCACTGGACTATTGATAGTGTTACTTAACTGAACAGTATTACTGATAGACAATGTTGATCCAGGATTATTATTTGAAGATATGTCTTTTTCTAGATCGTCTATTATCTCTACATAGACGACTTCGTAAATTGTTTTTTGTGTAATTGGATCTTTCGCCTGTGCAGATTTCAGTCCACCAAATTTCAAACGTTTTCTGTAATGATTTCTGCTCATTGCCTGCACATATTTGACCGCGGTTGTACTTTCAATGCCTGCATATACAAGCATTTTAATTTCTGTTTGTACGCTAAAATTTAAATCGCCGTACCGATATAATTCTGTTGGCACAAACGTGTTTGCGTCTGTAATAAAATTATACCACTCTAAACGTTTTTCTTTGGATTGAAATGCTTTGACAAACAGGTTGGCAAATGTCTTGGCATTGTCTGCTATCACAGTTAGTGAGAACGATTTCAATACTTCTGAAAAATTAACACTGTCTCTGGCTTTAATGGTAAATGTAAATTTCTTATCAAAAGTCGTTGTACCACCATCCCAGAATGACGAAAAGTTATTTTCGCTGTTTATAACTTCATAAAATCTAGTCAACCCTGGACCATCTGCATCTGCAAATTGTTTTACTTTACCTTCGATAATCCCATTAGAAGGCAAGAATCCTAAGCCAGGTGGTAATGATCCCTTTACAAGTTCGTAGGCTACTCTGCCGCCATACAGTAAACTGGTGGCACTAACACTGACAGTGCTAGGCTGATTAGGTTTAATGGAGCCTAGATCGCTGTCAGTGTTCCAAGTGATACCACTTTCAATTTCACCAATTAGGTCAATGGTAAATGTTTTTGTTGTTTCTGAAATACTGCTTTTCCAGTATAATATTTCAAGTGGGCTAACATTTTTATTGGTAACTAGACAGATGTAGACAAATCCGTCATAACGAACAGCATCATTTGGATAGTATATAGTTATTGAATTCCACTCTCCTCTAAGATTATAGTTAGAAGAAAGTTCTGTGACATCAAAATTCACAGCTTGTATTCTAAAGGTATAGGTCTTACTGATGCGAGTTTGATATGGAATTCGACCAGCAACCTCGCCAGTAAGTTGATCTAAAGTCATTCCTGGAGGGAGTCCGTATTCAGTCCAATGAGTGGGATCAATATCTGGGGTGACTCCAGTGATCGATGTGTGATTAGCGATACAGATCCAATTTCCACCATCTCGGGGTAATCCGTCGACAGTATACACATAATGAACTACATCATCAACTGCATAACTAGTTATTGGTTGCCAGGTCTTTGATACCTGCACTAAGAAATAGCTCAAATATCCGTTAAGTGATGTTGGGTGATATACTTCTAAGAAAATCGTTAGATAGTTATTAGCCCTATATCTCCCTAAATAACTTTCGGTAATCCATAATGGAATTCTTCGACTGTCGGCATCTGCCTGGAATAAATTGGTATCTACCTGTAGCAGACTGTTATCTGATTTTAAGAATTCTTCTGTTACGACATAAATTTTAAATGCTCTATTAACTGTATTAGCGCCGTCTGTGACTGCCACAGCAAATGTATAGATCCGACTCAGATGTCGCGGGACACGACTGACTAAACTGAAGTCATAGGTAGTATCATCGTAGAAGAAAGAATCGTAACCGTTACTTTTTGCATCGACAAAATCTAACGGAATATTATCATATGGAAATGTGTCGTACGAGCCGGATGTAAAATAATTATATTCTACAGAAAATATAGGATCAGTGAATCCAAAAATTCTACCATCTTTTGTTAATGACAGTCCAGGCGGTAGTTGACCACCAGTGGGTATGAGATAGAAGCTTAATACATCACCAGCAATAACATCTGGATCATAGACTTCTAGTTGAAAATCTACATAGGCGTTGTCTAGAACATAATATGCTTCTTGTGGTCCTACATTAAGGAATCCATCTTGCGTAAGCCACTGCGGAACATCAGAGCCATCTACAGATAAACTAAATGTTCGATCTTCTACGTCGACTGTATCTGTTGCTCTTATAACAAATCTACTGGTAGTGAATCTAATAACTTCAACCGGACTTCCTACAATTCTATTATTGTACAGTCTTAATCCTCTAGGTAAATCACCTGAGATTACTGTATATACTATTGGATGTGAAGTTGTCGTGGTAACTGTTAATGGAATATCAACTGTAATACGTTCAGTTATAATTCCTAGGCTTCCTGCGGCTGTTGACCAAGCTAATGCCATCGGTTAATTCCTTAGATTGTTAACAAGCCACTGTCAACATTTATCAGGCTCGGGGTAGTTATAGTTCCAAAATCTATGTTGGCAAATGCTAGGGAAAGTTGCGTGGACGTTGTGAAGTTTCTGCCTATCGGACCAAAGTCGAATGTGGTTAAAATTTTTGTAACTGGCAAAATAGTATTAACTGTGATCGTATTACCTAATGTTGTAACATCAATATCACGCCCGCCCTGCAAAGTAATATGTCCTGCATTACTAGGATTGGCCGTTACATATCCAGCATTAGTATCGATCCGCGTAAACGAATCAGGAGCCGTACTATTAACAATGATAGAATCACTGGTTTCGTTAAACTGCATCTTAGTGCCAGCAACTAGATTTCTAAATTCTAATTCTGTACCAAGTTTCTGTTTAAACACAGCAGCACCACTGGCTCCGAGATTTCGACCGGTAATTGTTAGTTCTGCGGATAGCCCTGTAAAGTTTGCGTTTACTTTTTGGAATGCAGTTCGCAGGTCATCACCTAACCCGTCATTAACTACATTACCTATGTTTATTGTTTGTATGGTCATTGTCTACGCTCTCTTTTAATATTTACCCTATTATCCGAATGTTCTCAGCATACCAAATACGCTGTAAGCAGATCCGTTTCTATATAAACTAAATGTTACTATGTCTTTCTTGTTATTGTTACCGGTAATAACAACATTATTTTCCCAGTTTAATGTAATGCCAGTGTTACTGCCGTTAATCAAAATAGCGTTTGGAACACGAGCTGTTGCTCCTTGTATCAGTATCATTTTGATTTCCATAAACTGACCATTGGCTAGATTTAGGTTGTACAGGTCAACGTTGAAGTTACCTTGTAGCCCAGTGTGTACAAACACATCACCGTTGTTGATGTCGTGTATAACTGTACCTGTCGCACCAGCGATCGATGCATAGGTTTTCTTAACAGCATAGAGCTGCGTTGCTCCAGTAGCATTGATTGTGGTTGTATCAATAGGTCCAACTACTTTGCCTGCTACAGCATCTACTAGTATTGTTGAATCATCTGCAACTACGGTACCTTTTAAGTCGCCAACTACGTTACCTGTGACATTACCAACAACTGTTGCAGTAACAGTTGAGCCATATGAAATTTCTTTTGTTGATGTATTGTACTGTAGGATGTTTCCAGTGTTAGCACCACTGCGCACAGGGTTCACGTAGAATCTACTTGTACCATCGCTTTGTAATGCACTACCACTAGCATTTAGAATTATTGAGTTTGCGTGTTGATTGGTTTGACCTGCTAGTTTACCGATTGCAATGGCCTGCGCACCTTGACCAGTATATCCAGCCCCTATTCCGACAGCTACTGCATCGAGACCTTGACCATTATATCCAGCAGTCTGACCGATAGCTACTGCATTGGCACCTTGTGTAGTTTGGCCGGCATTAAATCCGACAGCTACTGCATTGGCACCTTGTGTAGTTTGTCCGGCAAACGCACCAATTGCAACAGTAGCGTTGCCTTGTGATGTAGCACCCGCACTATATCCAAGTGTTATTTTTGTTTCACTGGTTCTCAATACAGACGTATAAACATCACCTACAATTCTTGCGCCAGTACCATCAACCAGCAATGAGGAGTTATCAGAGAATACAGATCCAGTGATGTCGATCTTTGGATCTACACTGATGGTCATTGTCTTAGTTAATGGGACGGTCGTGATACCAATACCATATCCTTTGATCATTGTCAGCGTATCAGTACTACTTGAAGCAGTAATCAAACTTGCTCCCGGTACAGATAAGTTTCTAAATGTAAACAGTGCCGATGCTGGGGAAGTATTGTTTAATGTTGCAATTTTTGTGGTGGCATCGATTGACAAACTAAGACCGGTAACAACAGCTATACCTCTAATACCACTGTTAGTGATTGTGACATTCCCAGTGTTCTGATCAATGGTCATACCAGCGCCAGCGGTAATTCTTGTAACACCTGTATTAGTAATTGTAATAGCGCCAGTTGAATTAGACACACTGATAGCAGCACTACCTGTTAGGCTAGTAACACCAGTGTTGGTAAATGTGATTGTATCAGTGGCTGCATTGGTAGTCACTGTCATAGCAGTACCAGCTGCTAATGTTAGTGTATCGGTATAACTATCTGCAACTACGTCTGATTGTCCGCTAACAGAAATTGTTTTAAATGCAGTTCTATTAGTATCGAAAATTTGAGCACCTGCAACTGTAGTACCTGCAGGTAGATCTACAATGCCACTTGCGCTCTTAATCTGTGCAGCACCTAACCACAGTCCGTTAAATTCCGAACCTGGTATCGCTGAAGCATCAGCTAGACGCAATTCCTTCCACTGTTTTGTATCAGTGCCTAGTACAAATGAGTTAGTGGTTGCCGGAGTTACAGAGGAATTTAAACTAGAAAAATCAGCAGCCGAGCCGCCGATGTTTGCAGCAATAACATCAAAGTTTTGATTAATTAATTTAAAGGCACTGTCGAGGTTACTCCATAGTAGAGGAGCAGGACCGAGTTTGATATTTTGATTGATAGCCATTATGATCTCCCTACCGCTACTTCAATTGTACCTATATGATCCGAATCATATGTTTCTAATGCTTTACCGATTACTGTACCGGTCTTAGCATCTTCGCCAGCTGATACAGCAACACCTGGAATTTTGGATGTCACTAGCAGATCTCCTTTTTGTATTTTACCAACAACCTTAACTGGTACACGACCTTGCAAGGCTACTAAGTTCTTAAGTCCTGGGCAAGCATCATACATCACAAAGGCCGCTGTGTTAGAAACAACACCTGCAACTCTTGTACTGCCAAGTTTACCGTCGACTGTGACTTCTTTATCCCCACCAAATACTAAGACAGTACCAACTTCATACTCTTTGTCACCTTCATAGTACTCGGCTAAGTCAGCGGAGTATGTCGATTGTAATCTTGATTCGCTCGGCGAAGTTCCAGTTAATGTCCATCGTCCAGTTATCGTACCAGTTGCAGTATTGCCGCCTGTTGTGATCGCAGTTACCTGTATCGAAGACGCTGTAATTGGTGCATCAGTTGCACCATCTTTGGACTTGAATTGATGAGTGTCATTCCAGTACAATGTTTTGTTATCACTGGCTGTTGATCCGGATTGTATTAACACACCACCGACTGTGTTCCAACCGTAGAATCTAACATATCCACCACTAGCCGCAGTAGAAGTATCAATAGCTAAGTTAGTGTCAACTTTAATTTGATCAACGCTAATGACTCTAGCAGCAAAATCACCGTTACTGTCACGAACAACTAATTTGCTGGCGTCTGCATTTGCCGACATTTCAACAATTGAATAATCGGTATCGAGTGTTCCACCACTGACTGATGAGTTAGTTCTTCTCAAGAAACCAGTTGATCCGTACTGTGATTTTTTAATACCACCGCCAGTGTCGACGACCGATGAATATCCGACAGCAGTTATATTAGCTGTACTATTGGTATTATTACCTAACACACTGTATGCTGAAATCTGTGCAATCTTAGGTAGTGTTAGGCCATTATCCTTGACAGTTACCCAGCCATTGGTTACTGTAAATTGAGTATCATCAAAACTTGCAAGTCCTCTTTCTGCCTGTGTGATACCTGTGGCATTTGTTCTCGTACCTGCAGCGGTCATTGCCAATTTACTTTGGTCAATAGCTGCCGAAGCACTAATCTTGCTGTTTACAATGGCACCTGCTGATATTGTAAGTGTTAGCGTATTTCCACTTAAGACTACTGTAGCATCACCAGCCATTGATGAGTTAACAACAAAACCACTGCTATTGAATGTGGCAAGTTGACTATTTGACGGGCTAGTAAATGTAAAACCAGTAATGTTAGCCAGTGTTAAACTTCTTAGGTTAACTGCATCTTGAGGATCTGTTGGGTTTGTTAAATTAATAATCTTATTATTATTAAAGTCTGCATTGCCCTTCATCTTCAAGGAACCGTTCAATGCTAAGAAACCACCAGTGTTGATTGGAATTAATTGTCCAGGATCAACAGCAGCACCAGAGTGTGTTAGGCCTAGTCTACGTTCAATGTAGATACGTGTAGCATTCTGTGTCGGTACTGTGTCAGTTGCATTATTAGCGAATGACGAGTCTGTTGAGAATTCACTGATCGGAACACCACGTTTAAATCCTAGACCGTCCAAGTTACTCAACGCAATCGCTGCAGAGAACGATACCTTACCAGTACCTTGATCAACGCTGAAGTACGGGCCTACTCTAAAGTTACCGTATTGGTCAGTGGTTACATAGAACACACGACCCACTGATCGTTCGACAGTTTCGCCTGCGGGGTTACGAGCATTAACAGCTGGCCCGTAGATTTCGTTTGGATAGTTTGTATCTGCATATGATCCAGTACCGATATCTAGTAAGTCGTGTCCTGTAACACGAGTCAACGCAATACGAATTGTTAGTGTACCGTTGGCATTTGAACTGCCTCTGCGCACAGAAGCTTTTAGTGTTACTGCTGATACATATGAAACCACGCTGTCTGCAAAACCTGTAGCAGTTTGTACGCCAGTTGTGAGATTGATTCTTTCGACATAGACACGACCGAACGCTGTGTTAGTTACAGTTTCTGGATCGTAACGAGTGATAATATAATCAACACCTTTGAAGTTGAATACTGATCCAACTGCTCTCGCTCTGTCGTATGGCCCTAGTGCAACTACGGCAACATAGTTATCACCAGCACGTCCTTGTACTTTTCCAACATACATTGTTCCGGTAGGAGTACCTGATGTCAATATAGCAGTACCACCTGGAGATAGTGATAGAGTAAATGATGTTGTAGTTAATCCAGCAGCTAGAACAAAGTAATGTGCATTGGTAACTAGGCCAGTTGCCAGTGTTCCTGACGAACTAACTTTAATAACATCACCTGCTACAAATCCGTGTGCGTAGGGAGTAGTGAATACTCCAGTACCACTATTAGCAGTTACAGTCGCAGTAATTCCGCCGCTGATAACAGTTGATATAGATCCTGAAGTTGTTGAAACTGCATACTGCTTAAATTTAGCAACTGTTGATGCAGTACCGGTCGCTGCGGTAACAACAAACACGGCAGTCATTGCTGCGGTTGAACTTAAGACCACAGTTGATGATGACGAAATAGCAGCGATGTAGTATTCAGTTCCACTTACAATGTTGCCAAACGTAGTACCTGTAATTGAGATCGGTTGACCTCTTTGTATTCCAGTAGTGCTACCAATGTTAACATTATAGCCTGTAGCAGTAATGCTTGTCGGTGATGACACTGTTTGGCTTGTGCTGATCAACCAAGTACTGCCATCACTGACCCCACTGATATTAGAAATAATATATGTACCGGCAGTAACAGTACCACCAGATAATAGCATACCTGCTGTGATAGTACCAGTTACACCACTACCAACTGTAAGTGTTGTGCCAACGATTGTACAACCTGGCAATGTTGCCGAGGTTACTGTGGTTGCTGTAGTTGTTGAATCAACACGCTGATATGGGCTAATCGATACAGTAGTCGAACTAGGGATTGCAGAAATATAATATTGGGTGCCAGCAGATACTCCACCTGGAATAGTTCCACCAGTAACAACATTCATTGAGCCCGATCCTGAAGTTACTGACAGTGTGGTACCACCCGATGATGCACTCAGTGTGAGTTGTGTTCCACTGATAATTGATTTAACATAGTAAGTTGTTCCACTAACCAATCCGCCAAATGCCGATCCACTGGTAACTGTGAATACTAAAGGCATATTGAGGATCATTCCGTCAGTAGTACCCACGGTAATATATGCTGTTGGCCCATCTGAAACAGAAGCCTGTGTGCTAATACCAAACTTAATTGGTTGGTTGACCACAGCTCCGGTCGAAGCACCTACTGTAAATTGATTACTTGTACCAGTGATAGTAGTTGAGGTCTGTGTTTGACTTGCACTCACAGTCCAGTATGTTGTACTGTTTACACTAGTCGCTAGTGTAAATGTGAAGTTGTTGGTTGTTACAACTCCGCCTAGTACTGCACCACTGATTGTAATAGTATCGCCAACAGTATATCCAGTGCCACCATTTACTACGGTAACAGTTGTGACACCGTTATAAGATGTTCCAGCACCAGTTTTAACAATAGTGAATGTTGCACCGGTACCCGAGCCACTAGTTGATAATTGTGATACTGCGGTGTATGTTGCGGCAGCAGTAACGCTAGTACCACTTAATGAAATATAAGTCGTTGTACCAGTTATAACACCTGGAATATTAGAAACAATATATGTTCCGGCGACAATACTTCCACCAGTTAATACCATACCTGATACGATTGTGCCGGATGCTAGTGTGCCTACGGTTAATGTAGTGCCGCTGATACTTGAACCAGTCATCGACGCAGTTGTTGTAGCAGTAGCAGTAGCAGTAGTTGCTATTGCAGAGTAATCGTTCGGTTGATATACTGTTAGATAGATATAGCTATAGTTTTCTCTCAACAGGGTAGTTGTAATACCTGTTGGAGTGTATTTGTGTACGCCAGACCCGTTAGCAGTTGTAGCAACAGCTCCACCACCTTTCAATGTTGATATTGTAAATGTATTTTGAGTTAAATTAGTTCCTAGAACATAATAGGTTTGGCCAGCTGTAATTCCTGCAGGCAATGCACCTGACGTTGAAAACACGACCGGATAATTTACCAGTAGACCGTGATCGGCTTTAGTAATAACTGCAGGAGTGGCTGTGCTTATTGTACAGGTAAATGGACCCAATGGATCTGTATAATCTGTAAATTGTAATACACGATATACGTTTGTTGATGATTCTGTAAACACTAAACCAGTTGATGGTCTAACGGTTACACCAGCTAAATTGCCAGACAACATCAATGACTGACTTTGTCTTACAGTCATAATTGTACCGTCTGGAACTGATGCATACAGTCCCGATAATCCAGTAGCACCAGTTGATGAACCGAGTGTTAGTCGAGCAACACCTGCAGGCAAGTCGCTGCCAATATATGCAGAGTTTACAGGATATCGATATAAGATACCGTTTCCGTGATCAACTTCAAGTTCTGAGTTAGGCAACGGAACATAGCTGTAATTGTTAATATAGATAACTACGCCTTGTACAGAGTTTGAATAATTACCGGTTGGGTAGTAACAGCTAACTGCTTGTGATAGGTTATAATATAGATCAGTTGGCGTTGGAACTTCTAATGGATCGCTGCCTTCAGCGACTAGGGCGAATCTACCGTGTGCTGATGATCCAGCGATGCTTCGAATCTGACCACCATTGATCGAGTAGTAACTGATCTGACAGTAGTATGTAAACATCGATACTGCTTCTGTTAAACCTCCGTTGGTTGCAATAACTCCATAGCCTAAGTCTGCGATCTGTGTAAAGTCGTTTGACAACATAGATCTGTTACCAGGCATCAAGATTTCATAGATACGATCGTAAATGTGTGTACCTGATCCTGCCGATGTAGTTGCTACTGGAGTAATGCTTCCTAATGTGTCTGTAACTCGGAAGAAGTTTGCACCTAGCCCATCAAGAAGAACATAATATCGTTGACCTGCAACAAGTCCGCTTGGTAATGTACCTGTTGACGAAAATACCAATGTAGCGCCAGCTTGTAAATTATGACTTACTTTTGTGATAACTGCCGGACTTGCATTACTGATTGTACAGTTTTGTGGACCAACGTCAAATATATATGGTGTTGATGGATCTAAAACAATAGTTGCTGAACTTCCGCCTGCACCATAGGTTGAATTTATAAATTTAATAACGTTTGATTGAACAGTACTTAGACCAGCAACAATGGTTGCTCTATCGGTACTGTAAGATGCATAGTTCGCCCCGTTGACATAAGTTGGATTAACCACTGACGGTGCAGCAGACAAACCAGTATTGATGATATCAATAACAACCTGTATAAGGTTACTAACGGTTGTAGCAGCTCCGGCAGAGCCAGCGCCTTGCGCAGTACTTTGTACTAACGAGGTATTCTTCGTCCATCCGGTATTACCTTGGATTACAAATCCAATGATATTCTTTAATCGAGTTTTTGCTGATACCACTAGGCTAGTTTGCAGTCCAAGAATACTAACTCCGGCATCGTCGTAGTATAACTTACCAGCAGCCACAGACGCACTATTACCGCCATAGAACAAGTCGAAAGCCAGTGCATCGACAAGTACTCCAACTGAAATTCGTCGTGTAGCTTCATTATATCCTGAGACAACTTCTGGACTTAGGTTAGCATTGATATATGAAATAACTTCATCGATCAAGAAATCTCTGTTGGCAATTAACTCTCTAGCACCATTGATAACGCCGGACGCTGTATTAAGAGGATTGGTATATGTTAGCGCCGGAGCACTGCTTGCGGCACTGCTATTAATAATAGTTGTAACAATACCAATTGATGCAGTAATTGCTGCCTTCTCAGTAGGGTCTGATATCAATGCTAATACATATTCTTTAGCTTTGTTGATACCTGCTATTGTTTGAACCCGCTGTTGCTGTATCGTAGAACTCTGTAGATAAGATAGCCCCACAGTAATTGAACGATAGTTTGTTGAAAATATTAAATCGTCTAATGCCGCATTAACGATTCTACCAATGTTGGTTGAAAATGCTGTTTGATCATAACTAAATGTACCGGCTGGGCCGTATACAAAATCTCTAACATAGTTTAATCTATATACACTATCAGTAACAATAACCGAAGCTGGCAAATTAGGGAATCGATCTAGACCAGTAATAGAAATCTTAGTAGTACTGGCTGCTGCTGACATTCTAAATTCTAAGTTACCTGCAAATCCATCAACGAACATACCGCCTGCAAATTGTTTACGGCCAGTGGATCCGATGAAGGACGCTGATTCCTGACAGTACGGCGATTTAGCAAGAATCTGACCTTGCGGATCTAGCACCATCATAAAGCCACCTTGGCCTTGTGCGCTGACCTTTCTAATCATCACTGCATCGTTGCACAAGAATACGTCTAGTTTATTATTGTCTTTTGGAAGATTTAAAGCAGTAGATCCGCTAATGATATCAATAACAGCATTTATCAAGTTAGTGAGAATCGCCGGAGTTCCTACTTCATAGATATAGGCCTGATCAATAATTTGGGCCGCTGCTTCTTGATAGTAACCACTGAACGGTCCTGCCACTGCTGCTGATGTATTTTGGATAACACTTCTTGCCAAGCTGGCAATTTTTAACATTGCTGCCACAGTTTGTTCTAACTGTGTGGTAATTGCGATTAATGCGCTAACACTTTGGAAATACTTCAGCGCCGCAGATATTGTACGATTATATCCACCATAGCGTAGATCAAATACCAATGCATCGACAATTAGTCCAGCATCTCTTTTACATAATCTAGCATTGTAACTGAATATTCCTGAGTTGTATTCAGCATTTAGGAACGCAATCGTCTGCGCCTGTATAGTTGTCTTAGCAGCGATAACTGTAAGTCGATTGGCATTTGCTGGAGCATTAACGCCATCGGTATAAGTTGGTGGTACTGGAGTAATTGAGGATGGTGCATTAATACCGTTAGCCACAATATCTTTAATAATGTCAACTGCTGCATTTAGTTTTGTTGCAGATGCGCCGCTGCTCGAGGCTGCGGTTAAATTTATAACTTGACTGGTTGTGTTTGAACTAGATTTATTTGCCCAGCTAGTGCTGTTTGATATAACCTGTGGAATAATAACTTTAAGTTGTGTAAGAGCCGAAGCAAATGTATTTCTTTCCCATACAAATGCAATTGCTCCAGCTGCATTGTAAAAAGATTGACCATACAAAATAGACTGACTTGTACTGCTGTATGTTAGATCGAATACAACTGCATCAACAAGATAGCCAATATTGCGACTAAATTTTACTGCATCATAGCTGGTAATACCTGCAGCGATACCAGAGTCGGCAAGATAGCCAATTACCTCATCTCTTATAAATGATCTGTTAGCAACTAAAATATTTTTAGCGCGAGTTCCGTCAGTAGTGATGCTTGACGGGTTTTCATACGTTAATGTGGCTGTTGGATATGATAACGATTGAATAATATCAGTGACAATTTTAAACAGTGCCGTAATCTTAGTTGATGAACTTACATAAGTCGATGAACCATAGATTGTAGTTAGTACTAAATCTCTGGCTTTGTTAATACCAGCGATTGTCTGTGCTTTCTGTGATGTAGTTACAACACTGCTATAAGAACGTAGGTATGAAATACCGGCAGCAGTAGAAAGGTATGTGCTTCCTAGAACTGTATCAGCTAATACTGCTTCGATAATTAGTCCTACGTCTCTAGAACATTTTGCAGAATTGAAAACGTATCCGCCGTCGAATGGTTCGATTCGATTTGTTACTTGATAATCAATCCAACCGATCAGTTCTTCTTGGATGAAAAATTTATTAAGATACAGTAATTGAGCAGCCGCTGTATACTTTCCTGCGTTAACAACGATCGGATAGACTGGTTGAGCTGGGTTTGTTAAGTAATGATTACCGAAAAGTGTTGATGCAGTAGTGATACCGTCAACAGTTAGATCTCTTCTAAAATTTTGAAATGACCACGGACTTGAACTAGAACCCGGTCTTGGTCTAATAATAACACGTCTAAATTCATCCCCGATGATCGAAACGTTTTGAGGTACTTTTAACGGATAGTTTTCTTCATATGTACCACTTTCAATAAACACAGTAATCTGTTTGTTTTTAGTTATGTCACCGTATGAGATAGCTTCGCCGATAACAAAGTTACCGTAGACAATATCAACGTCAAATAGTTCGTTACCTTGTCCGTCAAGGTCTCCGGTATGTGTTAGAATCTGCGCTAACGCACCAGATGTTTCGCCTCGTAGATACAGGCCTGGACGAATATCTCTAGTCGCTGCCGCAGTCAATGTGTTTGAAGCATAGTTACCGGTGAAGTCAGTTTTTAAACCTGCTGTGTAGATAGCGAATGTTGGAAGGTTGGCAACCACTGTTGGAACACTGGTAAATCCAGTACCTGGATCGGTAATACTAACACTGTTAATTGTTCCACCGACAACGTTGGCAACACCAAACGCACCACTTCCGCCACCGCCGGTAATTCGAACAGATACCAATCCGTATCCCGTACCTGGGTTATTGATCTTTATATTGTTGACTTTATAGGTCAGATCAAACTTTGCACCAGATCCAAAGGCGCTGTTGCTGGTAGTTGATATTGCTAGGTTGCCCGGAACAGCTGAGTATACACCGGTTGAAATAATAGAAAATGTAACAATAGCACCAGGACTTGCAGTAGTGCTCAATACTTTAATGGTTGCTCGTTGTCCGCTGGTTGCAACAGTTCCACCGGAAATAGTTATGATATCGTTTACTTGATAGTTAGCACCGGGAGAACTTAATATAGCAACGTCTACACTCATTAACGCAGCAGCAGAAAATCCTGTGCCTGACTCGTTAGATACTCCAATGTTGCTTAGTGTACAGACACCAGCTCCGTTACTGTAAGTCAGTGTCTTTTTGTAAGGGCCGATTTCAACTCGGGACTCTAACATTAATTCTTCAGCACGTCTTAGTGCTGCTTCAACCGTGCGATAAGCGTAGGCTAACGCACGACCTTGAAGTTCGTCGGATACTCCAACTCGAGCATCCTGTCCTGACGTAGCAACGTATAAGTTAGCGATCGATCCAAACGCTGCATTATCAACATATGATTTAGTAGCAGCAATTAATCCGTCATAGACTGTGTCATCTTCTGGTTCTGGGTTTCGACTTAGGATCAATGGCCCAGTCATACGTCCTGCTGCGGAATTGGTAGTATTTGTAGCAGGATCTATAGTGTATACCCCTGCTCTAGATATTTTAGTGTCAACGTAGCCTTTGTTTGCCGCTTCATTAACAAAAATCGGTGTTGAAAGATCTTTAATTCGATAATTAATACCGCCACTTGTGGCGCTAAGATCTCCGCCTAGTTGCGGTGATTTGTCTGCCGAGATACGTGAGAATACTGCGTTGAGCTTGATCTCATTAGCGTTAGTAGTTGTATCAATCGTTATACCTACACCAGGGGTAATTTGTTTAAATTTAAGTCCGGTTGTAGTTTGATTAACTGTAAGTACTGCGCCTTCTTGTCCTATATAAGATGTCGGAACATCTGAAAGTCCTGTGAATTTAAGTCTATCACCTAATCCTAAGGAACTGTATAGTTCTAAGAAGTTGTCGTTAACTTTATTAAACGAATCGCGAATACTATCGCCTGTACCGTCATTACCAACTGTACCAATATCAATTATTTTTCTTGCCATAGCTCATCCCAAGATTTAATGCTTACTGGAGTATTTAGCCCAAATTTTTAAAAGCCTAATGTAAATACAATATGTTCCTTCGTACACGACAACAGATAACCGAATATATAAGGGTCAGCAAGCTAGGTAAAGAGCATTGTTATTCAAAACTCAAAACAGTTGCTGAGTTTCGTTGTGACAATTGTGATGAGATGTTTCATCGTGATCTAAAGAAAATTGCGAGAAAGAGATTGAGCAATAACTATTTCCATTGCTGTTCGAATTGTGATCATAAGAGATTTGCACAACGCAAAGGCGTCGAACGTAAACAAATTTGGGATATGCCAGCTAGTACTACGTTACCCGTAGGTAAGTACTAGACTCTAAACGATTCGCCACACCCACAGCGATCACGTTCATTTGGATTGACAAAGTCAAACCCTTCGTTGAGTCCGTTGCGAACCCAATCTACTGTTAGCCCGTTTAGATAGGCTAAACTCTTTGCATCTACTAACACAACAAAATCTCGTTGGGCATAATTAGTTACACCTGGTTCTGCTGTGTACTCATCTACATATTCAATTGTATATGCCAGCCCACTACACCCAGTAGTTCTTACACCCAATCGAACACCTACACCCTTACCGCGCTTTTCTAAATTCTGTTTGATCTTTTTATATGCTGTGTCGGTTACGGTAATCATTTACAGCCGCCTTGATAGCATCTTCTGCAAGGATGGAACAATGTATTTTAACTGGGGGCAACGCCAATTCTGTAGCGATTTCAGCATTCTTAATTGTTCCTGCCTCGTCCAGCGTCTTCCCTTTAAGCCATTCCGTAACCAATGACGACGAAGCAATCGCTGAACCGCAACCGTAAGTTTTAAATTTTGCGTCCTCAATAATGCCATTGTCGTTCACCTTTATTTGTAGTTTCATTACATCGCCACAAGCAGGAGCGCCAACCATACCCGTCCCAACACTAGGATCGTCTTTTGGAAAAGATCCAACGTTTCTCGGGTTTTCGTAATGATCGATAACTTTGTCTGAATATGCCATATTTGTATTTAAGCCTGCAAATTGAAGTAAATAAAACTCCTAAGGAGATTTCGATATGATCGGATTTATTAAAAAACTATTTGGTTCTAAGCCAGCAGAAGCTACTACAGCACCAGAAGTTCCATACAAAGTAGAAGCACCAGTTGCACCTACTCCTGTAGCGGAAAAAGCTTCTGAAGCTGTTGTTACATCAATTGCTAAACCTGCAAAGAAGCCAGCGCCTAAAAAGCCAGCAGGTCAAAAGCCAGCTGCACCTAAAAAAGCGCCACGCAAACCAAAATCAAAGCCCCAGGCTTAAAGATTGTTGGTAGAGAGCAAAGCTGGCTAAATTCTTAGCCTTGCTTTCGCACATTATATCGTGTGAATCTCTAAAGCTCAGTGCCCATTCATTCACTACTGGATTCCAGTAAAAGTTTGAATGTGCTCTGAGCTTTTGCTTTTTGTATCCTTCTAGAAGTAATGTCTCAAGAACGGGTGCGCTATCTGTGGGGTGTCCAACAAGTATGTCCTCCCTACTGACACTATAATGTAGCACAGGGCGAACACCACGCCAACTATCAATAACCTTTTTAACACGGTCGTCATTTGCTTCAATATATTCTCCAGTCTTAACCCAATGGTGGTGGATGTCAAGAACTAACGCACAATCATTAACTAATTCGATACTGTCTTCGATACCCCAAGTCATTTCATCGTTTTCGATTGTAAGAGTATTTCGAGCTTCGGGTGTCATCCTGCCCAATGCAGCACGTATTCCCATTGGGCCTCTTCGGCCTGCGATATGCACATTGATTTTAAAGTCTTGAAACGTTTTACCATAGCCCATCCAGCGAGCCATATCCACGTGGTATTCAAATTCTTCAATTGATCTATTTACAATATCATCTGAATCAGATGCCAGCACAGTAAACTGCCCAGGGTGCATACTAAGCCGAACATTATTCTGGCGAGCCAAATCGCCAACGGTGAGAAATGCTCTCTCGCAATAGGCTCGTACATCGGAATCCCGCCAAAACCGGCCCCAAGTAGGCTCAGTGTAGACAGGAAGGATATCGCTACTGAGTCGTACCATTCTAAGATTTTCATCAAGTGTTCCTACCTTTTCAACAAGTTTGCGAACACTTTCGATGTTACCTACCATTAGGTCCCAGAGCTTTTGTTCTGCAACTTCTGTTGTCTGTCTATTTAACCAGGCAACGGTAGTACTGCCTGTATTATACTGTTTGCAGTCGTCTTTTTGTTTGATACCATCGATCTGTGACGGGCCATCGATCCATTTGCAGGCAAAGCCTATGCGTTTAACCATTAGATAATCCTGAAATAAGAAGTTCACGTTCTGTCATATAGGCCACAGGTTTGATCCAGCC
>Ga0114974_10000187_pt1 | contig 55271 bp, 52 predicted proteins | sample S_130206_EF_Meta_FD_87318 | JGI IMG/M metagenome (GOLD analysis project Ga0114974, IMG submission 87318) | Freshwater microbial communities from Lake Simoncouche, Canada to study carbon cycling - S_130206_EF_MetaG | ecosystem: Environmental > Aquatic > Freshwater > Lake | place: Lake...
CTTCATCCCTCACGCGGCGTCGCACCATCAGGCTTTCGCCCATTGTGAATGATTCGAAACTGCTGCCACCCGTAGGTGTCTGGACCGTGTCTCAGTTCCAGTGTGGCTGATCATCCTCTCAGATCAGCTACCCGTCTTAGCCTTGGTGAGCCGTTACCTCGCCAACTAGCTGATAGGCCGCGAACTCCTCTAATAGCGCCAGGCCTTGCGGTCCCTGGCTTTAGTATGCCCCTCAGGAGAGGGACAACCACATGCGGTATTAATCCGGCTTTCGCCGAGCTATTCCACACTAAAAGGTAGATTGTTCACGTGTTACGCACCCGTTCGCCACTGCTTTTCAAATGTATTGCTACACCTGAAAAACCGTTCGACTTGCATGTCTTAACCACGCCGCCAGCGTTCATTCTGAGCCAGGATCAAACTCTCCGAAAAAAGAGAGTCACAAATCCTAGTGATTCATGAACTACTTAAAAATGACTCAGACCCTAAGGCCTGAATCTTGGAATAATGTTGATTGGGGGTCCCAATCAATCGCACAAAGTAAATTTCAAAGAACCACTCCCTGTTACGGGAAAGATTTCAAATAGAACATTCGTATTTTCGTTCGTCAACCCTTTTCCGGAAAATTTCTAAAAAAGAATTAAAGAACAAAGCAGAAGCCCTAAATCCCCTCGCCAGTATCAACACTTTTTAAATGATGTAGCAACCGAGGGGAGCGGCACCATGCTATCCCCATATTCTTATTCAAGTTATTTCTCTGCAAATAATTTAATGAAAACGCAAATAACTGATAAAGAATGAGAAATAATTTTATTTTACAAACGAATTACTGCGTCGCTCGCAAAAATCGCGTTAGATTTATCGAACAATATTAAAACTAAATAATTGTATCCTTAAAATAACTACAAGAAGTATTCTGCGCACTGTTGTGATGACGAGAGACCCTCGCTTGTTAGACCACAAAGACAGCATTCTCATCAGTAATCTTCATGTCTATGAAATGCTGCATCTATTCACATAGGTTCACTGACAATAAGGTCTCCCAGGACGAGAATACCTGTAATATTACAGCACACATCCAAGCCCCCCCCCTAGCACGCCCTAACCGCGAACATAGCCCATCTTATCAGCCAATTTCGGTATCAATGGGGGGCATGCTAATCGCATCAACCGATCCGATCGATCATTCTCGGTAAATCCCTATATACTGAGCATGACCGCTCAGACGGTTCATCTTCTGTGCTCACAAATAATTTAAAAATACCAAATCTGCATGACGATATCTCCCCATAATGTTCATTGATGGACACAGCCCCAACTCATGAACGTCTAAACCTCCCCGCAAAAAATACCTTAAAACAAGTGACCGTGATTAAATCGGGGGGGGGGATTGATCCGGTAGGTAAATAGGATCAGTGTATAATTGTACTGGCTAATAATTAAACGCCGGCGCCCCCTCATGGCGCCATTATGCATTTATATGCTTAAAATCGCTCAATGTTAGGGATATAATTTAATTATATCACCTAAAGGTCGTGTTTTGAACCTTTCTAGTGATCACATTTTGCCAAAGAATTAGCGGCTTAGCCGCACCCCGCTATTTTAAAATTTAGCTATTATTTATTTATCAATTATTGCCTATATTTGATCATTTTAAGGCTATTTTAGTCATTTTAGGCCAAATATTTGGGTTTTTCACTGAAATTATGCCTGCTTAAACTCAAAATTTACGTTGCAGTAGGACCTTTATTTCTAGCTAATGCTTACTCGCGGTAATAAACAGCGCGACAACCCTTAACTAAGGCGAATACTTGGACCTAAAACAAATTAAACAGATTATCGATCTGATGAAGCGCTCAGAGCTATCAGAATTCGAATTTGAGGAGAACGGCTTCAAGATTAAGATCAAAAGAGGTCCCAGCGGACAGCCGATCTTTACTTCGGCACCGATAGCTACACCTCAGACAACTCTGCCGCATGCCTCGAGTGAGGCGGTGAATGCACCGAAAAGTGTGGCTCAGGCAAATAGCGCAAGCTCAGAAGAAGCGGGCTATACTTACATAAAATCACCAATGGTAGGTACTTTCTACAGATCTCCATCTCCAGAAAATCCACCATTTATCGATGCAAATGGTAAGGTAGATGAAAAAACCGTAGTTTGCATTATCGAGGCGATGAAAATTATGAATGAAATTCAGGCTGAGACTAAAGGAACGATCGTCGAGATCCTTGTCGAAAGCGGTCAACCAGTTGAATACGGGCAGCGGCTATTTAGAGTTAAACAAGCCTAACAAATATAATCCCGAATTCAGACGAGATATTGTCAGATTCTAATATATACCTACTAGCATGATACAAAAGATCCTCATCGCCAATCGCGGTGAAATCGCACTCCGTATAGTTCGGGCATGTCGTGAAATGGGGATCAAAAGCCTAGCTGTCTATTCAGAGGCCGATGTTCAGTCATTACATGTTCAACTAGCTGATGAGGCCATTTGCATAGGTGGACCCAAAAGTTCCGACAGCTATTTGCGAGCTGACCGTATCATTAGTGCGGCAGAAATCGCTGACGTAGACGCGATTCACCCAGGCTATGGATTTCTTTCTGAAAATGCTAAATTTGCAGAACAATGCGAATCATGTAATATTAAATTTATTGGGCCTAAGTCAAAGAGCATCAGAATGATGGGGGACAAAGCTGTTGCTAAAGATACGGTCCGTAAAGCAGGTGTAATTACAGTTCCAGGATCAGATGGTCCAATTGATAGCGAAACAGAAGCAGTCAAAACTGCCCGAAAGATTGGTTATCCTGTTATCATTAAAGCCGTGGCCGGTGGCGGAGGCCGAGGCATGCGGATTGCGCACAATGATATCTCTTTCGCCAAAGAATTTCATGTTGCTCGTAACGAAGCAGAGAAAGCTTTCGGCAACGGATCGGTCTATATCGAAAAATACATCGAAAAACCGCGCCATATTGAGTTTCAAATTCTCGCAGATAGTCATGGGAAGGTGCTGCACCTCGGGGAACGCGATTGCTCAGTACAGCGCCGGCATCAAAAATTAATTGAAGAGTCGCCCTCCCCATTTCTGACCCCTGATTTGAGGAAAAAAATGGGGAAAGCGGCCATTAAGGCAGCTGAGGCGGCGGAATATCAAAACGCTGGAACCATTGAGTTCCTCGTAGATGCGAAAGGTAATTATTACTTCATCGAGATGAATACGCGCATTCAGGTGGAACACCCAGTGACAGAGGAAGTGACTGGGATCGACCTGATTAAGCAGCAGATCAACATAGCCAATGGGGAAAAGCTCAGCTTTGACCAAAGCGATATCAAATTCGAAAAACACGCGATCGAATGCCGAATTAATGCCGAAGATCCCGCCCGCAATTTCATTCCTTCACCTGGTACTATTAGCCTCTACTACGCGCCCGGCGGGTTAGGGGTGCGCGTAGATTCACACGCCTATAGTGGTTACGCTATCCCGCCGTACTACGATAGCATGATCGGCAAGCTCATCTGTTACGGGCCGACTCGCAAAATCGCCCTACAAAGATCTTATCGAGCTCTCAGCGAATATCTAGTCCGCGGAATCAAAACCACGATCCCACTTCATAAGGCGATTATGAGTGATCCTGTTTTTATTGAGGGCAAGGCCACCACCGCGTACATGGAAGATTTTATGTCGCGGACCCCCACCGATCTATTTTGAGGGTGCTAGCGCCCTGCCTGATCACCCTGCCGTAACCGCGATGATTCTTTTCTGCGGTTAATTTTGTGCCACCAATGATCCGCCGTGCCTATTGGGTTGCGGGACTAATCTTTGCCGCTCTCGTCATATCCAAATGGAGCCCGCAAACAGGTTTCACGGGACTGATTCGTTTTGGTGAAAAATGGCAGGAGCGGCGTTCTAGCCACCTCCAAGGTAAGCCTATTGCTACCGTGCCTAAATCTAGCGGTTATGATGGCCAATTTTACGCATCGATTGCGCTAGATCCGTTATTACGCAGCTCTGAATTGGATCAGGTTATTGATGCCCCAGCCTATCGCGCGCGCCGCATTTTAGTGCCGGCTGTCGCTGCAGTGATTGGTTTGGGCAACTCTTGGCTTACCCTTCAGGCCTATGCTTTATTAAATATTCCGTGCTGGTTTGCGCTTGGCTGGCTTCTGCGCCGACATTTAAGCGGCAACGACTGGCAAAGCTTCGCGCGCTGGGTCGGTTGTATGTTCAGCATAGGCGTCTTGGATAGCGTCCGACAGTCACTCCTAGATCTGCCGGCGTTACTTTTCTTGGCCCTAGCCGCCGAATCTCAGCCGAATGTGGAGAATTCCAAGTCAACCCTATGGCTGGCTTTAGGCAACCTAACCAAAGAGAGCAGCCTGCTCGGGACCATCGCGCTGCACGGCAATAGACTCATTGGCCCAACCCGTCACCGGGGTGTGCTACTCCCCCTCTCTCTGGCTGTTTTCCCTCTAGCCCTTTGGGCTCTTTACGTGGAGCAACGCTTTAGCGGCGCGGCGGATGAGACAAGTTGGGGCAACTTCAATTGGCCGCTGGTCGATCTGTTTGCGCAGATTAAATTATCTTCAGCAGAAATATTGAGAGGAAATTTTGACGGGCGCTACACCTTCGGGCTTTTAGCTATCGGTGGCCTTTTTACCCAAGCATGGGTAGTATGGCGCCAGCCACAATGGTCAGCTCCTTGGTGGCGCATTGGAGCGATTTACTCGCTCTTACTAATATTTCTCAGTTCATGGGTCTGGTCCGGCTATTGGGCTGCCTGCCGGAGTGTTCTCCCTTTAACAATCTGCTTTAACCTGGTTTTACCAATTAATCGATGGTTTTGGATCCTGTGGATAGCAGGGAACCTTACGCTGCTTCACGGGGTCTGGAGATTCATCTAAGCTCATGCGCCTCTTTTTTATTATTTTTATCGGGGGACTTTTGCTTACACAAAAAATAATTGCTGAGCCTTCGAGCAGCGAGCGATTAGCAACCGCGATGATCGGCACATTTTCAACAGCTAACCAAGCCCTCGTTGATCAAGATCTTCATAATATTACTTTACACATTATCCGCACTTGGAGTGATCGCGCCGACGGCCCATGGCTTTATGTCGAACAAGCACTTACCGATGCCTCCGAGCACCCCTACCGTCAGTTTATTTATCAACTCGCTCCACGAAAAGACGGTAGAATAGACGTCCATATTTTAAATTTGCCGGATCCCATTGCCGCTACTGGCGCCTGGAAAAACCCCCACCTCATCGATAAATTTAGCCCGGCGAATTGCACTTTGCAGCGAGAGTGCACTTTAATAATTCAAGCGCTCCCTGATGGCACTTTTATGGGTAATACTTCAGGGGTAGGCTGTTCCAGCTCACTCCGGGGAGCCAGCTATGCCACCACCGAATTATTAGTAAGTGCCCGGCAGCTTAAAATCTGGGATCGCGGCTACAATACTCAGGGCACCCAAGTCTGGGGCTCGGTCAGCGGCGGCTACTTATTCAAGAAACTCGAATAAGCGCGAGGTCGGCCCATTCGCCCAAGATGCGCGTATCGATTTTCCAACCAGGGGCGATTTCGGCAAATTGCTCACGGACTTGCTCTAATTCTTGGCTCAAAATGCCACTGAGCACCAATTGACCATGAGGCGCCACTGCGGCGCATAGCTCGCGCGCATAAGTGCGCAATACATCCGCCTGAATATTTGCTAAAACCAACTCCGCTTGTCGTCCAACCAAACCGGTTATTAGATCTCCAGTATAAAATTCCACCTGCCCAGTGAGCCCATTCAGGGCAGCATTTTTCTCACTCACGAGAACAGCCTCAGCATCATTATCAAAGCCGCTCACGGTAGCAAAACCCAGCTTGGCGGCTGATAGAGCCAGAATCCCCGATCCGCAACCAGCATCAATAACGCGGCTTTGACCATGACCTTTCTCCGCGAAATGCACCAGACGTTCTACCACCAAACGAGTTGTCTCATGATTACCGGTACCAAACGCCATCCCTGGATCTAGCCACAAAACCTCCTCGCCAGCGGGAAGCACGAAAACATCCCGCTCCCAAATCGGCACCCAGTTCAAGCGCCCAAATTTCCAGGCTTTAAAATGAATCTTATAACTATTCTTCCAATCCTCATCGGCGAGCAGTCGCTCCACTGGGTTACCCACCGCAACGCCAGATAACAAGAGGCTCAACTCCGTCCACGATGCTCGTGCCTCTGGCTCGTCACGAAAAACACCAACAATCCAAGCCTGTTTCTTGATCGCATCTTCCAATAAGCTCCAGCCCGCCACACCCAGTTCGAGCAAGGTAGTCTCGAGGCTATCAATCATCGTCGCGTTCACTTCTATTTTTATTTCAACAAGCTGCATGCCTGAAAATTCCCGCTGCCGGCAGCTAGCCGCAAGGAGATTCCCGCCCTCATTTCAAATCAATTGTCGACAACCACAATGAGAGCACGGGAGCAGATGATCTAAAATTAATGCCGCGCGAGAATCGCTAACGTCAGCCAAGGCGATTTTGAGTTTTCATAATTAACAGAGGTGTTTTAGCCGTTAGAGTAGACTTTATACCATTCGCCGCTATGGATTTAACAAAAAAATGCGTCGATCATTCACTGCTTAATCGCTATTTAAAAACACTGAGCCCTTTCAACAGCCTGCAGCAACCAATCCCTTTTTTATGAAAATTATCCGATATGCTAATCCGCAAGGCACCACCCATTATGGGTCTGAGCAACCCGATGGCTCATCATTTCGCATTGATGGTGATATTTATGGCGACTTCAGGGTAAGCGCTGAACGTGCAGTCATTACTAAATTATTGGCGCCGGTTGTTCCGGCCCAAATTTTGTGCATCGGTCTAAATTATGGGCGACATGCGGATGAAACCGGAGCTAAACGTCCCGAACGCCCTATTCTATTTGTTAAAGGAATCAATACCCTGCAGCACCCTGGAGACCCCATCGAAATCCCAACGCATCTGCCAAGCACAGAAGTCGACTATGAATGCGAACTTGCGGTCGTAATCGGCCGAGCTTGTAAAAATGTTTCCCGTGATCGCGCCCTCGATTATGTGCTTGGTTATACATGCGCCAACGATGTGTCAGCTCGCGATCATCAAATCAGGTTGGGCGGCAGTCAGTGGTGCCGAGGAAAGTTCTTCGATACCTTTGCGCCTCTCGGGCCCCGCCTCGTAACTCGAGAGGAAATCCCCAATCCGAATGCGCTCAAAATTGCCACTATTCTTAATGGTCAAAGAGTCCAAGACTGGACGACCAGCGATATGATTTTTGATGTACCCGCCCTCATCGAATATCTGAGTGGCAGCACGACGCTCGTACCAGGCACTGTCATTCTTACGGGCACCCCGCATGGTGTTGGCATGGCGGCTAAGCCGACCCCACGCTGGTTGCGTCCTGGCGATAGCGTGAGTATTGAAATTGAAAAAATTGGGACTCTCACCAATCCCGTCGCGCTTGAGTCAGCCTAAAAGTGTCGCCCTTCTCAGTATCTCGCCATGAGTGATAACGTAGATCACCTGCAGATTCATGGCCCCGTTCGAGCTAAAGCTCTGGCTAGCTTCCAAGCGCGGCTAGCGAGCTGGGGAATGACGCTACCGCCTGCAGAGCCATTACTCGAAGATTTTGGCACTGATGATTTTTACCGCACTGGCCTGACCGAATTATGGATTACCAATCAAATTGCGGCCGGCTACTGCGGAAAATATCTTTTCGTCTTCGCCAACCAAACCTGCCCGCTCCATTATCATAAAATCAAGCATGAAACATTTTTTGTGCTCCAAGGAACGATTCAGGTCAGCCTGGCGGGCCAGGAACGAGTGCTGCAGGCCGGCGAGACACTCGCCATTGCTCCGCTGCAGGCTCACTCATTTGTGGGCCTTAGCGATGCTCTGCTATTAGAGTTATCCATGCCTTGCCACATTGAGGATAATTATTTCGTCGATCCGCTGATTAGCCACTGGCATCGAGCCATCGTAGCGACGCTCGCGTCCACCTCCGCAGCCGGCTAATTCAGGCTCAATAGTTTTCGCGAAAATCAGCGGACCCTAAAAGCTCGGGAGAGTTCAGCTCGACCCACGACTCAATCGCGCAATCACCGCGGGCAACAATGCGTGTTCGGCGGCGTGAATTTTTTCCGCCAATGAGTCGAATGTTTCATGAGGCGTAATAACGACTTTCGCCTGATCGATAATGGGGCCGCCATCCACCTCAGCGGAAACACGGTGCACGGTGCAACCAGTCACTTTAGCCCCGCTGCGCAACGCCTGCCCAATGCCATCAAGTCCAGGGAAATCTGGCAATAAACTCGGATGGAGATTAATAATCTTACCGGAAAAAGCGGTGAGGAATTTCGATTTAATCACCCGCATAAAACCCGCGAGCACAACCAAATCAGCCCGCGCTGTGTGCACCGCAGTGATAAAGCGGTCTTCTCCCTCCCCTTCTAATTTAGTGCGGAACGGCGCTGGATCGATATAATGAGCTGACACACCGAATCGCGGACCCAGCGCTAAAATACCCGCGTGCACCTGGTCTGATAAGATCTGCACCACATGAGCACTCCCCAATTTACCCGCCTGCTGCGCGAGCAAAATCGCCTCGGCGTTGCTCCCGCGACCAGAACCTAAAATAACCACGCGCATGATTGAGATCAAAAAAACTTTTTTGCTTTATCAAAAAAACTCTTCGCGAGGGGCTCTTCCTGATCACCACTGACTCGTGCAAATTCTTCGAGAAATTTCTTTTGCTCCGTGCTGAGATGGGTTGGCACCTCCACCTGCACTCGAATCAACTGATCCCCGTGCGCGCTGCCACGTAAGTGCGGCAGGCCCCGTCCTTTCAGTCGGAAAGTAGTCCCAGACTGGGTGCCGCCTGGAATTTTCAGCGCGGCCTTACCTTGCAGCGTGGGGACATGAATGCTGCCGCCGAGTGTCGCGAGCGTGAACTTGATAGGAATTTCACAGAAAAGGTCGTCACCTTGGCGCTCGAATACTTCGTGATCTTTGACGTGCACAACGATGTAGAGATCGCCCGCCTCGCCGCCCATGGTACCGGCTTCGCCGTTACCAGATGAGCGCAATTTATTTCCAGTATCCACCCCAGGAGGAATTTTAACGTTAATTTTGGCGGTCTCATTGACCCGTCCCTCGCCGCTGCATTTGGCACACACTTTCTCGAAACGGTGGCCAGAACCATGACAAGTAGGACACGCCTGCCGAACATGAAAGAAGCCCCTTGAGGTAGTTACTTGACCAGCACCCCGACAAGTATGGCAAGTCGTGCGCTTCGAGCCAGGCTCCGCGCCGTTGCCGTCGCAGTGGCGACACTCGCCAAGTTTGCGAAAAGAGATTTCTTTTTCGCTACCGTGTGCGGCCTCTTCGAGGCTAATCTCAAGATCATAGCGCAAGTCCGCGCCACGACCGGCCCCACCACTTTGACCCCCGCCGCCTCCGAAAAATTCTTCGAAGATACCGCCGCCCCCGCCGCCCTGCTGGCCAAAAACCTCACGAAACATATCCGATGGGTCATGGAAGCCACCGCCACTAGGGCCACGCTGACCGCCCCCTTGTTGAAACGCCGCATGCCCATAACGATCATAGGCGGCCCGCTTATCGGTGTCTTTCAAGACTTCGTAAGCTTCGGAAACTTTTTTAAACATCTCCTCGGCCTCTTTATTGCCAGGATTTTTATCTGGGTGAAATTGAACCGCCTTCTTGCGATAGGCTTTCTTTAAATCCTCTTCAGTTGCGCCCTTGGCGGCACCGAGCAGATCATAGTAATCTTGTTTGGGTCCGGTAGCCATGGCTTAAACTTTAGCCTCCCCAGCGGCACCGCTTGATACCACTACAGAAGCAGGTCGCAGCAAACGTCCGTTCAGACTAAAGCCAAGTCGGACGACTTGCATGACCAATTCTTCGGCAAATTCGGTGCTAGGTTGATGCGAAATGCACTCATGAAAGTGTGGATCAAATTTTTGACCTGCTGGATTAATTTCTTTCAAGCCATGGCGGGCCAGGGTGCTTTTCAGCTGCTCCAGAACCAAAACCAAGCCGTCCACGATTGATTTACCTTCCGCTTGCTGGCGGGCGGCAGCGAGCCCCAGCCCAAGATTATCAAGAATGGGAATGACATCCTCCATGAGACCAGCGGTGGCAAATTGGCGCAGTTCGTCTTTTTCGCGGATGGTGCGTTTTCTGAAATTCTCCAAATCAGCGGCGGTGCGCGTGAAGCGATCATAACTAGCAGCCGCCTCTTGCTTGGCAGCAATGAGCTGTTCCTCCAATTTCACAACTGCATCATTCGCTGCAGCTTGGACAGTATCTTTGGGTTCAGTAGGTGCTGATTCGTTCATGAGAAAAGTGAAGCATAGCCTAAGGCTGTCGCTTATCAAGCGAGTCTCGCGATTGGCATGATTTTTCTTCAATCAAAGCGCGCCTGTCGGCGGGGCTCGATAGACCGCTCAGGATCAGAGGCTTTATTGATATGAAGATTAATGAGCCCAGCACGCTCATGGCTGCGAGAAGCCCTCGGTTACTAATAAAATCGCCCCCGTCGGCGCGGTAAAAGTCGCCTGGGTGGCATAGGGCAGCAAAATATTATCGCCGAGCTGCAAGCGCGTAACGCCAGAAGACAATTCGCCACTAACCACTGATATAATTCGCGCCTGCTCAGATCCGGCAAATGCAATTGATGCTCCGGCGCGCAAATCTTGGCGCCGGATGGTAAATTCACGGCACTGGGCCAACCAGCCTTCGCCACGCTTCAATGCCGGCAGCACTACCGTATTGGCACTCAAACATTCGATGGATTCCTTCAGATGCAAAGCACGCGGCCTTCCATCGAGCCCTTGCCGCCCCCAGTCATAAACCCGATAGGTGGTATCGGAGTTTTGCTGAATCTCTAAGATCACATTGCCGGCATCGATCGCGTGCATTGTACCACTAGGGATGAGCAATGAATCGCCTCCCTGCACCGGCAACCGATCAAGACATTGATCCACCTTACCTGCGCTGATCGCCCCCTCAAAGTCAGCTCGGGATACCCCTGTCCGCAGCCCTGCGTAGACGGCGGCTCCAGCATCAGATTTCGCAAAATACCAGTTCTCAGTCTTAGGTTCACCACCCAGCTGGGCAGCGATGCCAGCGGGAGGATGGACCTGCACGCTAAGTCGGTCACGACAATCGAGCCATTTGACTAAAATAGGAAATGGTCGCTCTGGAGCCCAAGTGGGTCCCATCATTTTTCCTGTAAATTCCCGCATGACACTCCTCAGCGAGCGACCAGCCCATGGGCCATTGATGATGATTGATTGAGCCTCTGGCCGGTCGACAATTTCCCAACTTTCGCCGACGGGGGCGGAGCCCGATAATTTTCGGCCAAGAAAAGTTTCGATCATGCGGCCACCCCAAACGCGATCCTGGTAAATTGGCTTAAATTGAAGAAATGGCGTCATCGTTGTTTGTAAGTGGCTTGCGCAGATCCCGGTACGGATTTTACATTGACCCTCCGACCCGATAGACCTGCAATTCCACTGACTACACAAATGCCCAAAGCGGAGAGATCAAATCCAAAGGATAAAGATGCTAAGCCATTAGAAGGCCCACGGCATCGCCCGCACTGGCTGGCTGCATTTACGTGTCTAGTGTTTGGAATTCTGCTCGCGGTCGCGCTGATTGATTTTGAACCAGCCCAAAGCATCCAAAATACAACCAACCCCACGAGCATTAACCTCGTCGGCGTCATTGGCGCAGAATTTTCCTGGTGGATTTATCATTTACTAGGGGTCTCTACTTGGCTGCTCCCGATTTTTCTATTGTGGATGGCTTCAATTTATCTGCGGAGCGCGCGCAGCTTAGCCACCACTCGACTGATCGCGATGCTCTGCTGCGTCGTATCTTTCGCCCCGCTCATGGCGATGCAGGATACGTTTTTCACAAATAAATCCATTTTCACCGCAGGTCCGGGTGGCGTACTCGGACGGTTAATTTATCAGGATGTATTGAAGGATAGCCTTGGGGTTTTTGGCTCTCTCCTGATTTTGGGCACCGTTTACTTCCTAGGAATGTTATTTATTTTTACGCGCGATATTGCCGCGGAGTGTACGCGCTTAATCAATCATTTCACAGAATGGCGCCAACAGCGGGCGGCGCTTAAAGCGGCGCAAGCGGATGAATTGCGTCAGCAGCGCGCCGCCGCGGCTCAACAGAAAACGGCCGCCGCCGCGGCCGCACTCACCCCAGCTACGCCTCCCCCGACCATATCAGTTAGTAGCATAAAAAAAGTCGCGACCCCCAAGGCAGATATCCCGGTAGCAGAACCCAATAAAGTTACGCCACCGCCATCCTTCCCCAAGCCGACAGCTAAGGCAGCGGCGCCAGCCAGTGATCCGCAAGAATTAGCCCGAGCAATGGCCGGCAAGATCGCTCTCAATATTGTAAAACTGGAGGAGACTAAAAAAGCTAAAATCACTCTGCCACAAAGTGATGATAAAGACTACGTATTCCCGCCGGTTAAATTACTACGCGAGCAGGTCAGAACAGAAGGACTCAACAGCGAAGAAGAGCATCAACAGAACGCGGCCAATCTTTTGCGAATCCTGAGTGAATTTGGTGTTGAGGTAACTCTGGGACAAATTCACGTGGGACCTGTTATAACTTGCTATGAAGTTGTGCCGGCCGCGGGCGTACGGGTAGAGAAAATCTCTGGCTTGGATAAAAATATTGCGCTCGGGATGCGCGCGCAATCGGTGCGTATTCTCGCGCCGATCCCCGGCAAGGCCGCGGTGGGGGTCGAAGTCCCCAATCAAAAATCGACCCCAGTCGGTCTGCGAGAAATCATCGAAAGTGAAGATTGGAGCGGGGCGAAAGCGGAGTTGCCGATCGCCTTAGGCAAAGATGTAAGCGGCCGCCCCCTGATTTCGGATCTGACGAAAATGCCGCACTTGCTAATCGCCGGCGCGACCGGCTCGGGCAAATCAGTCTGCATTAATTCCATCGTCGCCTCCATCCTCTACTCCAAGAGCCCCAAAGATGTGCGTCTGATCATGGTAGACCCCAAGGTTGTGGAGCTGAAAATCTTCAACGCCTTACCCCACATGCTCATTCAAGTTGTGACTGAGCCGAAGAAAGTTCCCGCCGCGCTCAAATGGTTACTCGGCGAAATGGAAAGGCGTTATCAGATTTTCGCGAAAGCCAACGTACGCAATATTCTCGGCTTCAATAATCGAAAAAAAGACCCCAAGCACGAATTCCAGCCTACCGAGCAGCAAGCAGAATTGGCCGGAGTGGTCGATGATATCGAGATACCCGACCGCTTGCCATACATCGTCGCGATTATTGATGAGCTTGCCGACCTTATGATGGTCGCTCCCGCGGAGATTGAGACGAGTATCGCGCGCCTCGCGCAACTCGCTCGCGCCGCGGGTATTCATCTCATCATCGCGACGCAGCGCCCTTCGGTAAATGTTATCACGGGAGTCATTAAAGCCAATCTACCCTCGCGCATTGCCTTCCAAGTCGCTTCCCAGGTTGACTCCCGGACCATTCTTGACGGCAAAGGGGCGGAGACGCTCATCGGCCGCGGGGACATGCTCTTCTCCCCTCCAGGCACTTCGCGGATTGTGCGCGCCCAAGGCGCCTTAGCCTCGGATGAAGAAATTCAATCCATCGTCGATTTTATCCAAAAAAATAACGCCCCGCCCCAGTACGTGCAGGCCGTCCAACAGCAAATTGACCGTGATTCGAAAGATGACGATGAGGATGGTGAGAGTGAAGACGGCGATCTCGGAGATGACGGGGAACTATTCGGCCAAGCCTTGGATGTGCTCCGCTCTACGCGCCGCGCCTCCACCTCAATGTTACAGCGCAAATTGCGCATCGGTTATAACCGTGCCGCTCGCGTGATGGAAATCATGGAGGAAAAGGGCATTGTCGGCCCTGAAAATGGCTCGTCGCCCCGTGAAATTTTAGTCGATCTTGATACTTACCAGCCCTGAGCAACGATTAGCCTTTAAAAAACCGTCAAACCCAGTTTACACACCACTATGCAGACCATCGGCGAAAGACTTGAGGAGGCGCGTAAACGCAAGGGCATCTCGGTGCGCGAAGCCGCTGAGACCACAAAGATCCGCAGCGACTATTTGCAGAAATTTGAGGCCAACTCTTTCGATGTTAATTTACCGCCGCTTTATATCCGTGGATTTCTGACGGCCTACGCACGCTACCTCGAACTAGACCCACAGCGGATTGTCAGTGACTTAAACATAATCTTGAGCAGCGAGGGTAAAGCTGGACGTCGCGATAACCGCGAAGTTTATGGCCGGGTTGATTTTGGAGATAACGCCGGCAGCGATGAAGGCAAAGCGAGCGCACCAGCCTCGCGCTCAAGCCAAGAGCAAGCGCTTTTGCTGAAATTTGGCCTACTCGGGGGTGGTGCCATTGTCGCAATCATTGCGATCATCTTACTGATTAAAGTGCTATTCCCAAGTGCGCCCGTAAAAATCGTCCCCCCACTGGCGGCCGCAACCATTCAAGCAGAGTCTGCGCAAACCCTCACGTTAACCGCCACTGAAGCTACGCGCGTAAAAATTGTTCAGGATTTGGACGGTGCGGTACTCCTCAATGCTGCGCTTGCTCGAGGCGAATCAAAGTCAGTCAAAAAACAAGGGAAGCTTCTCATAACTGTTGAGGCTGGTAAAAATCTCCGAATGGAGGTCAATGGCCGTAATTACGCCGTACCCCTCGAAGGCTACGGCCGCTTTGCACTCGATTAAGGTTAGCGCAATTAATGAATAGGCCACTGCTGCTTGGAGCGAGGCCCGCCTAGCCGCCGAACAACGGCTCGCTAAATTAGCGTATTTCCTGACGTACCCCGAGTGGCGGGCCCAGGACCTCGCGCAAGATAAAGGCTCGCCGGAGAGCAGCTGGGTTGCGCAAGTCATCACCGAGTGCGCTGCGCACGGCGACTGCGGCGGCTTCTTCTTTGCTCGCAACCTCTGTTTCATATTGGCGGCGACGTAAAGTAGCAGCGTTCATTTCCTGCGCCTGACGGAGTTGCTCAGCCAACGAGGCTTGTTGCTCTAGAATCTCGGCGGTACGCTGAACCTCGAGATGAGCTCGAGCAGCCCGCGAAGGCAGCGGAGTCGACGGCGGCCGAAGCACTACCTCACGCATAGCGGGGGATAATTCAGCGGGCTCTGATTGCGTTGATGGCGGCGCTAGCGCGACATCTCGGCGACGGTGCTCAATCTTGCGCTGAATTTCCTCACGAATGCGGCGCGTCCGCTCCGCTAACTCAGGATCCTGGAACGTTGGTTCTTCCGAAGGCTCGGCGGCACCCTCGGCCTCTTGCTTTCGCTGATTTAGCCACCAAGCGATTGCCCCCGCGACGGCGATTATTAACTGAAGATGTTGGGCCACCCAATCCATAGGAATAAACTTTAAGCGTTGAGTAGTCTGTGCGGGGTGAACGGAACGAGCGCTTTCTTATTTCTTCCCCTCGGGATGGGCAATGGATCCGCGCATGGCGGTATCGGCCTGAATGTTTTCCATTTTATAATAATCCATCACGCCTAATCGGCCCGAGCGGAACGCTTCAGCCATCGCCAACGGAACCTGCGCTTGCGCCTCTACGACCTTCGCTTGCATCTCTTGCACGCGGGCTTTCATTTCCTGCTCTACCGCTACGGCCGCTGCGCGCCGAATTTCCGCCTGAGCCTGAGCGATACTTTTATTAGCTTCCGCCTGAGCTTCTTGCAGCTTAGCCCCCACATTTTCCCCAACGTCAACGTCGGCAATATCGATTGAAAGAATCTCGAAGGCGCTCCCGACATCAAGCCCGCGAGCAAGCACGGTCTTAGAAATGCTATCAGGGGATTCGAGCACCACCTTGTAACTTTCGGATGAGCCAATGGTCGAAACGATGCCCTCACCAACGCGGGCGATGATGGTCTCTTCTTTAGCGCCACCAACAAAACGATCCAGGTGAGTACGAACCGTAACGCGTGCTTTAACTTTTACCTGAATCCCATCTTTGGCGACACCATCAATGGTGGTACGCCCACTCTCTGGATTAGGGCAATCGATGACTTTCGGATCTACGGAAGTGCGGACCGCCTCAACAACTGATTTGCCGGAGCCCTTGGTGGCTAGATCGATGGCGCAGGCCCGATCCCAATCGAGCACGATGCCAGCCTTTTGCGCGGCAACAAGTGCCTGGACCGTCGGCACAACGTTACCACCCGCTAGATAGTGCGCGGAAATTTTGTCCGTGGTTACTTCAATACCTGCTTTAACCGCGGTGATGCGGGCATCAACCACGAGATTATAGGGCACCCCACCGAGGCGCATGCCGAGCAGATTAGCGAAACCGACCGGAGCCCCGTTTAGCTTCGCTTTTAGCCAGGTGCTAAAAAACGAGAAGACGATAAAGAATATGATCAGCGCCGGAACGCCGAGCACGACAAGCAAGATAGTAGAAGGCATAGGAGGATTGTTAAGGTTTAGTTACGATGAGACGAAAATTATCGAGTCCACTGACGCGCAATGACGCGCCTTTGGCGACATGACCAGCGGGGGAAAATGCTTCATAACGATGCCCCTCGACCAGTACATAGCCAGTGGGCATGAGTGGGGTTACAGCTTCGGCCATTTTACCGATGACAATATCCTGAGCGGCTAACGGCGGCTGACTGGTGGCGGCAATCGTGGATTGCACGATTAATTTTTTCCCGAACTTAGTTTTAGGAAGCCAAATGAGCTCCACGTAGAGTGTCAGCCCGAGCAAAATCAGTGCGACTACGGTAGCAACGAGCCCACCGCTCGTTCCTAACTGAAGAAAAGATAGCACACAGCCAGCGGCCATGCACAAGGCTCCGAGGATACCGAGCACCGCGCCAGGCATGAATACTTCGCCAGCCAATAAAAGAACCCCGAGCAAGAAAAGAGGAATAACGATATTCATGGGTTAGCTTTTTCTACTAGCAGAGCGAAAGCTGTCTGACCACGGACCACAATAATGTCACCCGCATCAACTGCCCCCACTTCCACAGTAGCTTCAAATCGGCGACCGTTGATTTCAACTTGGCCGCTGGGGCGCAAGACGGTCACTGCTCGACCGCGCTGCCCGATGAGCTGGGCGACTTCGCGCGCTGCTGCTGGGGCGAAGCCCGCAATTTGGGCGGCTCCGCCGATGGCGGCGCCGACCACCATTTTGTCCCACATCCACCCAGAGGGCAAAAAGCGGACCAAGGCCGCGCCTAGCCCAACGGCAAGAACGATCCCCAGTGCAAGGTTTTGTAATGGAGCCACGAATACATCGCCAGACCACGCAGTCGTCAGCGGGACACCTGGCCAAAGATCAGCCATGGCCCAGACTAACGAGCCGAGCATCAAGCTCAACCCGAACAAAGCCACGATGGCGACCCCCGGAAAGAAAAAAACCTCGACTGAAACCAATACTAAACCGACTGCAAAAACTAGGAGCGGTTCATGGCCAGAGAACCCAGCTACATAATTAGTGAGAAAAACCACCCCCAAGAGCACGATGCCGCTGATCCCAAAAACCCCAAATCCCGGAGTCTTAAATTCGATAAAGAGCGCCAAAACCCCTAGTCCCAATAAAATTGGTGTTAAGGCCGTGAGATACTGAGCCAGCTTTTCCGACCAAGTAACTTCAAACTGGCGTAATTCATAGCCCGCGGCGCCAAATTTAATACTGAGCAACGTCTTTACGTCGGTGGCCTTGCCCGCACCGAGCAGCGCCCGAGGAGGTTGCCCATATTCCTCCAAAGCCTCGGTTGCGGTGAGCGACAGCAGCTCGCCCTTAGGTTTTAATATTTTTTCGCCGATCTTCAGTTCATAATCCTCATCAATCATCGCCGAAATAACCTGTCCGCGATAACCTTTGCCTTCCGAACTCGCCCGCATCCGCGCCCGCAGGTAGCTGACGATTTTTTGTTTCATAGTTTTGTCGACATCTCCGCCGCTGGAGAGAACGGGGGCAGCAGCGCCAATGACCCCATTGGGTGCAAAATAAATCTCGTTGGTGGCAGCTGAGATAAAGGCGCCGGCCGACATTGCTTCCTTATTCACAAAAGTAACGGTTTGGCCCGGAAATTTATCAAGGGCCTCCATGATCTCAAAGGTTACATCGAGCGCGCCACCGGGCGTATTCATATCCAAGACGACCGCATCCGCTTTTTTTTCGATAGCCTCCTTAAGACCACGGCGAAGAATATAGAGGGTCGGCTTGTTAATTTCCTCCCGCACTGGGATTACATAAACCAAAGCTTTTTTGGTAGGCGCAACCGTTACACCCAAGGCGGGGACCGCGGCTAACCCCCCAACGGGAGCCGTGAGGGAAAGGATCAGCAGAAGATAAACCAGCTTGTACATGCAGCCCATAATGTAATGCCCTTCGAACTGCACGCAAGCGTGCTGCGCTTACAAATAGGTTACTCTTTTCAAACGCCCAAGGCCCTTTTGCCCAGCACATGGCTAAATTCATAGAGAATCAAGCCTCGCCGATCAAGTTTGGGCAAATCTGCGCCAACGCCTCATGGCTAAGCACAACCATGATGTCGGCGACATAGCTTGAAGAATTTAACCGACTTTGGATTGGAACGCCGCAGGTTTCTGTTCTACCAAATAAGCTATGGAACGAATTCCTTATCTCGGGCACACCCTTTTTAAGTGGCAAGTTGGAGCCTCGACCTATCTGGCGCTACCGGAACTAGGCGCCAGATTGATGAATTGGAACGTCACGCTGGGTGATGGGACTGTGCGTGATATCCTTTACTGGCCCGAGGCAGATACGCTGGAAAATATCGCCAGCATTCGCGGCGGAAACCCGATCCTGTTCCCCTTCAGCGGGCGCACTTACGACGAAGGGGAAATTTATCACTGGCGATCAGACGATGGGGTACGCCGACCGATGCCCATGCACGGGTTGGCCCGCCAAGGTAGATTCCGCCCCATCCGGCTTGATGATCGTGGCTTCTCTGCGCTGTTCCTACCTGATGCCGCGGCCAAAGCCGCCTACCCTTACGATTATGAATTTATTGTCAGCTACCGCTTTGAAGCCCTGAGCATTTTTGTTGAATTACAACTCACTAATCTCGGTCGTACCCCGATGCCGTGGTCCGCTGGTCATCATTTTTATTTCACACTCCCTTGGAGCGTTGGTCGCACACGGCAAGACTACGTCCTTGAGACAAGCGCTACTAAATATCTACAGCGGAACGAACGCGGCGGGCTGCATCCCGGACCACGAGTAAGTGCTCAAGAAACTCTGGCGAACAATAACCTCATTGATCTCATTCACACGGACCTCCGCCGTGACACTTTTACGGTCACCGAACGTCCCTCGGGGAGCCAATTACTTTTTAGGAGTGGTATGACAAACGAGTCATCGCGCGAACTTGCTGTGGTCACTTGGACCCAAGATCAAGATTCTCCCTATTACTGCATCGAGCCCTGGATGGGGCCACCGAATGCGCCAGAAAATAAAGTAGGGATCCATCGAGTTGCCCCAGGGCAGACCCAAAAGTTTTACGTCGAGATCAAGCTCACCTAAGCCACCGTCATCATTCCAGGGGTGATTGGGTGACTCAGGCTTGGCGCAAGGAGCTCACGCCAGCTAGCCGCTAAAATTTAGCGCAGCCTGCATTTTTCCATTTCTTTCCGAACTCCATTTATCTTTAATCGACCGATGAATTCTTCTCTCGCCTTTATCGAAGGCATTGGCGGCCCAGAGCTGATGATGATTATGTTTATTGTCCTGCTACTCTTTGGCGCCAACAAATTACCTGAACTCGCCAAGGGACTAGGTAAATCGGTGCGGACCTTCAAAAAGGCAGCCAGTGGTGTAGAAGAGGAAGTGCGCCGAGCCATGCAGGAAACGGAAGAGCCTCAACCCAAAAAATTTCCCCCGTACGCCCCACCCCCGCCAGCACCGACCATGACGCTGCACCCGGGTGAAGCCGAGAAACCCACCCCGCCGCCACCGACGGCAGATTAACTCATTAGAGGCTCCAAAAAATCGCCACTCGCCCCCCATGAACATTCCGCTGCTCTACGCACTCATTATGGCCATCGGCCAGATTGCACTGACCTTAGTTAGTTTTTTCCTCGGCTACCAAACGGAACAAATTAATCAGGGTACTTGGTTTGGTTTCATTCCGCTAATCTACGGCATCGCAGTTTACTGGTTCAGTCTCAAGGCCGTGCGTGAAGAAAATGCCGGCCAATATCTCACCTACGGGCAAGGGGTCGGCGCTGGCATGCTCGTAGCGCTCTACTCAGGACTCCTCGGTTCTCTATACACTTATAGCCACTTTACGTGGGTGAATCCCAATTTTACCGACTATTTAATCGAAGCCTCACGCGTTAAATGGGCGGCCGCCAATTTGAGCGAGGCGCAAATGGAAGGAGCAGAAAAAGGCGTGCGTATGTTTACGAGACCAGCCCTGCAGGCGGGATTCGGGTTCGTCGCTACGCTAGTCATTGGCTTGATCATCGCCTTGATTCTTGCTGCCTTCCTCAAGCGAAACCCTCCTGAAGAAAGTTAAAATAGGCGATCAATTGATGACCGCCTAAATAAACGACCCAAGCTTCGACCAATCAATAATTGAAGCAGATCAGATAAGTCAGACGGGAATCGTCTTACAATTTAGCAGGCTTCAGAACACGCGGTTGAGTTGCGCCCCTAACTTCTGCATCAACGTTGATATCGACTGTCTCATTTTCGATTTTTTCCAATCGCTGAAGGAGGCCGGCTGGCAGCTGCTTACGCTCTGCTTCGGTATTGATGGGTCCCTGAAAAATTTCTACGCCCTGCGGATTTTTTGCCGTTAGGCGACGCTGACCATGTTCGACGGTGAGTTCCAATGAGCCCTGATCATCGGTGCAATAAATCCTGCTCTCCGCTCGCTCTGGTTGATGTTCACCGCGGCGAATCCGCGCAATAATTTGCCCGTTGGGCCCTGAGGCAGTGGCCTCTTGTAATTGCTGGATAATAATTTCCCGCGGAGGCAAGCCAGTCGCTTCTAATTCCAACTGATCCTCTCGGCTATGATTAGCGCCTAATTTTTTATGAAAAAAAGCGCCGCCTCCATTGAGATGATCTGAGCCAAAGGGCACAGGGATGCGAGGGTGATGAGGCGGCATAATTTCCACCTCACGGGCGCTTAGCTTAGCCTTAAACGACTGCTCTTTGCCGCCGCGCATAATGGTTAGGCTGATTTCGGCCCCTTCTGCCCGGGCGCGCACCAGTACACTCAGCTGCTCGATATTAACCAACAGTTGATCATCAAATTTAATTAGAACATCATCCTCGCGAAGCAGCTTAGCCGCGGGACTTTGCTCCATGAGACGAGTAACCACGAGACCCATCCCTCGACTTAAACCGAGTTGCGTGCCCAACGCCCGATCAACAGGCGCGGTTTCCACTCCCAAATAAGTAATTTTTTCTTTTTTCGGGCCCGCGGGGGCCGCCGACTGCATTAAAGGTTCGGACGGTTTGCCAGCAAAATGGCGGATGATTATTTCTTTTTCAGCATGGACTTGGGTCACAATTAAAAAAGCGCCCAGAATAAATAATGAGGATGGGGTGAACGATTTCATGGAGTATAATTATGAAGAGGTAGATTAACGCTAAGCCCAGTGCACGAGAAAATAAACGCGGCACCCGGCTACGTTGACGCATTCGCACTAAAATTGTTCCAGATATTACTGCGCTCCGAACCATGCCTCAAGGTACGCATTTGGCACGGGGCATAAAAAGAGGCCGGGCGTTAGCCCGACCTCTGTTGAATTATAAACTAACTACGGAAATTTGCTTAACGAACGAAGTAACCTTTCGTACCGTTACGATAATCAGACATCGTCAGCGCAGCCAGAACGGCAACGGCGGCGTAGCTAACTACGATGGGGAGCAGCTCGAAATTGCTAGTGGCAATCTTGCTGGCGACCGTCAGACCGACTATCCCAATGGCGGTGAGGACGATAATAATGTTAAATGTGGTGTTTTTCATAAAGTGAGTGAGTTGTATTTTTAAGAGCCCCAGTGAGGCGCATGGCCGGAATATACAGCATAGCTTGCAATAGGAGAAATACTTAGTTTCTATAGATTCCATCTGATTTAACTATGGAATTATACCAATTGCGTTACTTCTTGGCAGTCGCTGAGTCAGGTAACTTTACAAAGGCAGCCCAGCGTTCATTTGTCGCACAACCATCCCTGAGTCAGCAGATATTGAACCTAGAAGAGGAGTTTGGGCAGAAGCTTTTTCACCGATTAGGCCGAAAAGCAGTACTCACTGAAGCGGGTAAAACGCTGTTGGCGGGAGCTCGACGTATTTTAGCGGAAGCCGAGCAAACGCTCGGTGATTTAAAAAACAGCCCGCGGCTTGGACCCAAGGTGGTGGTCGGAGCCATTCCCACGGTGGCGCCATTTTTCCTGCCTGCAATTTTGGCCCATTGTCGGTCAAACGATATCAATTTCAATTTACAGACGCAGGAAAATTTCACGCGACCGTTGGTCGAACTACTTCTGGAAGGAAAGTTAGATTGGGCTCTTTTATCGCTCCCGCTGACTGAGCCACACCTCTTAATTGAAAAACTTTACTCGGAACCGCTGTTGCTGGCGGTGGGAGCCGATCATCGCTTGGCGACGGCCGCCGACATTAGTTTTGCGGACCTGCGGGACGAAATTTTTATTATGTTAGGCGACGCCTCCACCCTAGCATCGCAAACCCAGCTTTATTGCGGCGACAACGACTTCGAACCCCGCATCGGTCACCGCTGCGGCCAGCTTTCAACCGTCAAATCGTTCACGGCGCTGGGATTGGGAGTGAGCGTTTTACCGCAAAGCGCCCGCAGCGCGACTGATCCGGCGGGGCTTGTTTTCCGTAAATTCACGGGGTCATCTCCCACGCGCGATATTGCCCTTGTCCGCCACCGTCGACGCCAACTCAGTGAGGGGGCGCAACTTTTTGCAGAAGCAGCTCGAGCGGTCGTCGGGCCGATCCCTGCGGCTCAATTAAAACCGCTACAGCGAGCCACCACGACGCTCGCTTCCGGCTGAGTTTGCATCTCAGTTTTTCCTACCCAACCTCTGCGCATGTCGCGATTCTCCCATCCCCACGAATTACCGAAGAGCCAGGAGCGCACCATGCTCTTCGTGCTAGGGGCGATCCAATTCACGCACATTCTTGATTTCATGATCATGATGCCGCTCGGCGCGCAGCTGATGCAGGCGTTTGCTATCAGCCCAGCGAAATTCTCTCAATTGGTAGCCTCCTACGGGATCGCTGCAGCGATCAGTGGATTCGCTGGTGGCTTCATTCTGGATCGATTTGATCGCAAACGCGCCCTGCTAGTCCTGTACACAGGTTTTGGCCTAGCGACCTTAGCCTGCGCTTTTGCTCCCACTTTCTACCTGCTCCTGATCGCTCGTCTCGCGGCAGGAGCTTGCGGAGGCTTATCAAGCTCACTGGTCACAGCGATGCTGGGCGACTTTATTCCCCCGGCGCGGCGGGGACGAGCGATGGCTTTTGTCGCCGCCGCCTTCCCCGTCGCGTCGATCTTGGGCGTGCCGCTCGGACTCGTGCTAGCAGGCAAGCTTGGCTGGCATGCTGCCTTTTTCTTCCTCGCAGCCTGCGCAGTGGTCAATGGAGCGATTGCGTCATTAGCTTTGCCCCACTTGCGCACCGCGGTACAAAACCATGAGCCTTGGCAGCAGATGAAAGAAATTATGTCGCACAGAGTGCATCTGCGCGCGTTTGCCCTCGGGACAATGGTTGGATTATCAGGCGGAATCTTGGTCCCTTTCCTCGCGCCTTCCTTTATTGCTAATCTTGGTCTCAATGAACAATCGGAACTGCCGATCGTTTATATCATTGGGGGCCTAGCCACCGCCATCAGCACACCCATTGTTGGCTGGCTTAGCGATCGTATGGATCGCCTGCGCTTATTAATTTATATCTCCGCGGGCGCCATTGTGGTCACACTGATCATTATGCAGCTGGGACCATCATCGGTGTCTTTGGCGAGTCTCATGATGGCTCTTTTCATGGTATCAATGTCTGGTCGCTATGCACCTGCGATGACTATGATCACTAATGCGGTAGAAGCCCGTTACCGCGGTGGTTTTATGAGTATTAATTCTGCCCTCCAACTAGCCGCTAACGCCGCGGCGAGTATGCTAGCCGGCTGGTTTATTACCCGCGATTCACATGGCCACTTTCTGGGACTACCGATGCTCAGCTATCTTGCTACAGGATTTTTAATCCTGATGGTCTATTGCGCAATGCGGCTCTGCGCCGCGGCTCCCCATGTAGCCCAGCACGCTCGTAAAGATATCGCGCCGCCCCCTCCTCCTCCAGAGATTTCAGCCGCCTAATTTGTTATGCCACTCCCAACGCCACTGACCACACCCACGCTAACCCGACCTGAGCTACTGGCTCCTGCCGGAGATTGGGACTGCGCCCGCGCGGCTGTGGAGAACGGAGCAGATGCTATTTATTTTGGACTGGAGAAATTTAATGCGCGCATGCGGGCCAAGAATTTTACGATCGCTGATCTACCGCAGCTCATGGCGTTCCTCCATCAGCGCGGGGTCCGCGGCTACGTGACGTTCAATACATTAGTTTTTACGGATGAACTCACGGCGGCGGCAGATTATCTAAAAGCAATCATCGCGGCTGGGGTAGACGCCGCGATCGTCCAAGATATCGGTATTTGCCGATTAATTCGCCAGCTTTCGCCTGATTTCCCGATCCACACTTCCACCCAAATGACAGTCACGAGTGCGGCGGGGGTTAATTTTGCCCGCGGACTCGGCGCGAATCTCGTTGTATTAGCCCGTGAAAATTCGCTCAAGGAAATCGCGGCGATCCGCAGTGAACAGCGCGCGGCTGAGACCAGTCTCCCGCTCGAGGTATTTGTGCACGGCGCACTCTGCGTTGCCTATTCCGGCCAGTGCTTAACCAGCGAATCCCTCGGCGGGCGCTCGGCTAATCGCGGCGAGTGCGCGCAAGCCTGTCGGATGCCTTATGAGCTCGTCTCGAATGGCCAGACGGTTGATCTCGGTGACCGTCGCTATCTCCTCAGTCCGCAGGATCTTTCTGGACTCAATGTTTTACCAGATCTTGTGCGCGCAGGAGTTGCCTCTTTAAAAATAGAAGGCCGCTTAAAAAGCGCTGAATACGTGGCCAGCATTACGCGCGTCTATCGTCAGGCTCTTGACCAAGTGATGGCACAAATTTTTGGCCCCAACCCCCAGGCCGAAGCCACGGTCATGGATGCCGTACGCGGTGAATCTCTCTATGATCTAGAAATGGGATTTTCACGCGGCCTCTACACCGGTTGGTTTCGCGGCGTGCAGAATCAAGAACTGGCGCACGCTCGCTTCGGCACCAAGCGTGGCGTCTACTTGGGACGCGTCACCCAAGTCGGCGGTGATCGGGTTAACCTCCGCCTCGAGGGCCCGGCTAAGCCGGGCGATGGCATCGTCTTTGATGCTGGTCGGCCTGATGAAAAAGAAGAAGGTGGCCGCATTTATTATCTGGATGCGTACCAGGGCGAGACGGTGTTACGCTTCGGCGAAGGCGACATCAATTTTGCCCGCGTCCACCCCGGAGACCGCGTCTGGAAAACCAATGATCCCGCCCTCGATCGCCGGGTTCGGCAAACGTTTGAAGGTGACCAAATTCGCTTCCGTCGCGAAATCATTCTGGAAATACACGGTCACGCGGGAACCCCGCTCACGCTCATCGCTCGCGATCAAGAAGGTCACGTAGTCCAAGCCGATTCCACGGTCCCGCTCGCTCGCGCCGAAAAGCAGCCCCTCACGAGTGAACGGCTGTCCGACCAACTCGGTCGGCTCGGCGGCACTCCTTTCAAACTGGGCACTCTTAACAATAATCTAGAAGGCGATGTTATCTTGCCCGTCAGTGCCCTCAATGATCTCCGGCGCCGCGTTGCCACCGAGCTTGAAGCCCAACGTGCTGTCCCAAAACGTTGGCAGCTCACAGAAAATTTTAAGCCGCAAAATTTTAAATCTGCACCAACCGCAACCCACGAGGCTGAACTCATTGTGGTCATCCGCGAGCTCCCTCAGTTGGCGGCAGCTTGGAGTGCCGGTGCACGGACCATTTATTGCGAATTCGAAAACCCCAAGCACTACCGCACGGCCGTTAGCGATTTCCGTGCCCTGCAAGCGGCCGGTAACCTGCCATCCCAAACGACTTCCATTTGGGTCGCGGCGCCGCGCATTTTTAAACCCGGCGAAGAATGGATTATCCAGCAAGTGCTCTCGTGTGCTGCCGACGGCTACCTCGCTCGTAATTACGACCATCTCACCCTCTTCGCCGGCCAACGATTACGGGGAGATTTTTCACTCAATGTAGCCAATCCCCTGACGGCTGATTATTTTATCAATCACTTTGGACTGGAACGTGTCACGGCCTCCTATGATCTCAATATCGCTCAACTTGAGGCCTTGCTGCACGACGCGCCTGGTGCCTGGTTCGATCTGACGATTCATCAGCACATGCCCATGTTTCACATGGAGCACTGTGTATTCTGCGCTTTCCTATCGAGTGGTAAAGATTATCGCGATTGTGGCCGTCCGTGTGACACGCAGCGCGTTGCTTTGCGCGATCGGGTAGGCGCAGAGCATCCGCTCAAAGCCGATGCCGGTTGTCGCAATACTGTCTACAACAGCCGCGCGCAAACCGGAGCAGAATATGCCGCGCGGCTCATGGCGCTGGGAGCTCGATCCTTCCGCGTAGAATTCATGACGGAAACGCCGGAAGAAGTTACCCAAACGGTGCAGCGCTATCAGCAGTTACTTCGCGGCGAGACCAGTGGCGGGGAACTTTGGCGCGAACTAAAGTTACTCAACCAGCTTGGCGTGACTCGCGGGCAAATGGAATCCCCAGCCCGAATTTTACCGCGCAAGGGCACTTAGGCCAAGGAGTTAGTCAACGCCGCGACCCCGAGCAAGCCAGCAGCTAATCGTAAATATTGTCGCCTCCGCCCAGACCTGGTCTTTAGTCTGTGCGCTTTAGCATGAGCGAAATTCAGAAAAATTCTACTCCCGCCACGAGCCCAACGCCTTCGCATGACTTGGAAATCAAGGATGCGCGGATTATTTTTGAGCCAATTTGGGCGGATCTCGAAGCCCATTACGGGCGCTCTCACCTACGCTTTCCCAAAGAAATCATTCTACTCGGCGGCGCGCCTGGTGCAGGCAAAGGCACCAATACGGCATTTATTGCCAAAATCCGTGGGCTGACGTGTGAGCCGATTGTAATGAGCTCGCTGCTCGACACACCGGAGATGAAAAAAATCAAGGACGCAGGTAGCATGATTGGCGATCGCGAGGTGCTCGCCGTTCTGCTGCGCCGCTTGCTCAAAGCTGAATATCGCGACGGCGTTATTCTCGATGGTTTTCCGCGCACGAAAGTACAGGTCGAGTGCCTCAAGATGTTGTATGAAAAAATGACGCAACTCTGGCGTGAATTCTATGGCACCCCGCTGGCCATTCATTTCCGCCAGCCGGTCATGCAGATCGTCGTATTATTCGTTGACGAAAAGGAAAGCGTGGCGCGACAAATCATGCGCGGCCGCAAAGTCAAAGCACACAATTTAGAAGTCCGCCGCAGCGGACAAGGGCAACTAGAAGAAGAGCGGGTCACGGATTTTGACCAAACGCTTGCTCGGCGCCGCTACCGCGTATTCAAGGAACAAACGTGGGACGCTCTACTCTCCCTAAAAGATCTTTTTCACTATCACCTCATCAACGCGCAAGGCACGTTCGCCGAAGTTGAGCAAAATATTGTCGGAGAACTCGATTACCAAAGCTCGTTGGAGCTAGATGCACACACGTTCGATCGCTTACGGATGCTACCACTGGCGAGTGAAATTGTAGTCCATGCTCGGCAGGAATTGGTCAAGCGACTCGATGGATATGAACTGAGCAACCCAGGGCTTTTTCAACGCGTGATCACCTTGATCGAGAAAAAAATGATGCCGATCGTTACGCGTCACGCCTTATCGGGCCACTCGAATATCAACAGCGAGGATCCCGCGCTAAGTGAGCCGGACGCACTTGCCATGCTGATCGATATATTTTCGGAGCGCGGCTATCATGCCGTGGTCGATGTACACCGCATCGAAATCCCGGAATCGTTTGATCTCAAGACCGGCAAAATCACCTGCCGGGTAAAGAAAGTCTACCGCACGATTATCCGCTTTAAGGGTTCAGAAATTCGCCGCGGTTAAATATCCGCAGGTCACCCCAGCGGGCCACCGGTTTGACGCAACGCTTCATAAGTGGCAATTCCGGCAGCCGTGGAAAGATTCAGTGAACGCAACGCGGCATTGCCGTGAGGGATCTTGACCCGCTGCGTTGCGCCAAATTCCGCATGCAGCCAATCAGGAGCACCCGCTTCCTCGTTACCAAACACGAGGCCATCGCCCGCGGTATAATTAACTGCCCAAAAAGATTGTTGGGCGTGAGTTGTAAAAAGCCACAACCGCTGCGGCGCCGCCGGACTAGCCTTGAAAGCTGCCCAGTCAGCGTGCTCATGCACATCGAGGGAATGCCAATAATCCATGCCCGCACGTTTTAGATTCTTATCAGTGATTGCGAAACCCAAGGGATGAATCAGGTGCAAGCGGCATCCACTCACCGCGCACATGCGCCCAATATTTCCCGTGTTGGGGGGGATTTGCGGATTAAAAAGCACCACATGTATCATGATAGAACTTAACGTGCCGCGACCAGGCCACCTCTGTCAACGATGTGCAGAGCTCGTACACGAGTGCCCCATTTAAATATGATCCACTCTCGCCCTGTAATAAAAAATCAGCCTACAATTTTACCGCCAAGTCCAATTAGCATCTTTAGCCCCTCCCCCTATGATTACCCGCCGTCATTTTCTCGTTGGTTTGTCCACTGCCGCCGCATCGGTCTGGGTGCAAAAAGTTTCCGGCGCGCCAAATCCTTTGGTGGAAACAATTATTGGCCACGGTAAATTTCGCTATCGAGTCCAAAAAGACTGGGTCGCCCCGGGCCAAGGGCGCCATCACCCCATTTTAAATTGTCACGAAATGATTCAGGTCAGGGACGGCCGCTTATTTATGATCGGGGATCACGAAAGCAACCAGATGTTGGTTTATAAAACCGACGGCACAATCCTGACCTCATGGGGCTGCGTCTGGCCAGGCGGCCATGGCCTAACGCTCTCCGCTGAAAACGGTGAAGAATTTCTCTTGGTGACAGACTGCGGGCTGTGGAAAAACGGTAATGGTGGCTTCCGCCAAACGGGACGTGTCACCAAGACCGATCTGAACGGTAAAGAAATTTTCAGCCTGAGTCATCCGATGGCGGTGGGGGCTTACGAACCCTCGATGATGTTTAATCCTACCGAGACGGCCGTCGCTCCAAATGGCGATATCTACGTCGTCGATGGCTACGGCTCGCAGTATGTTTTACAGTATGATCACAACGGTAAATTTATCCGCCGCTTCGGCGGCAAAGACGGCGTCCCTCCCGAACAACGCTTAAACACGGCACACGGTATCGCCGTAGACCTTCGCGCGGGCGTCGATCAAGCCACCCTCTTGATTACATCGAGGCAGGATCACTGCTTCCGGCGCTTTACCCTGCAGGGAGAATATCGGGAGACGATTACCGTCCCCGGCGCCATGGTTTGCCGTCCTGTATTCGCCGGCCAGGAACTTTACGCAGGAGTTTGTTGGTCCAATAATCCCGTTCTTAGCAAGCTCACCAATAATCCCAGTGGTTTCGTCGTCATTCTTGATAGCAAAAATCAAGTAGTCAGTGCCCCAGGCGGCACCGCACCAACTTATCTTGATGGGAAATTGCAGCCCCTTACTCGAGCCGAGCCTGTCTTCGATCATGGCCACGATGTCTGCGTTTTACCCAACGGTGATCTCATCGTCTGCCAGTGGAATGCTTTCCAATCATACCCGATTAAACTCGAAAAATTAGCCTGAGAGCCACGCGGCAAATTGATAACAGGGTAAACCCGCTGCAAGAAGACGGCGCGGGCCTCCCGACTACCTAGCATCCATCCCTTCATGAAAATTTACCTCCGTCGCAGCCGTGGAGCACTCTATTCGTTGATGCTGGGAATACTATCTTGGAGCTGCACAGCCCTCATTGTTTTTAGTGCAGAACTGAGTGCAAAGCTAGCGCCACCTGATTCGCTGTGGAGCCTCGCGACAGACGACACCCAATTATCAATTGGCATCAACTCAAGCGGACAGCTTGCCCTCTACGAATTAAGCAACCCTGCGACGAGTTGGAATTGGCTCTCGGCGCCAGCGGTGGTGCCTTTGATGAGCGAGGTGTTCACCGCAGATAAAAAGAAAGTGAAGGCCCATTGGTTATTTAAAGACGCCCATTTAGATCAGCGCGACGGACAAAAGCTGATCGTGCGCTTCACTTGTGCCTCGCCGGCCCTTGAATTGCGCAGCGAATGGTGGGCCCGCCCAGGCCGCGGTCCGATACGACACGCGATGTTTATTCGCAATGCCTCGACGCAACCCCTTGGATTATCCCCTCAGGCTAGCATTGACCTAACGTTGGCCGCGCCCGGCGGAAACCCTAACGCGCTGCAGGCTTGGTATGTGAACGATGAGGGCGCTTTGTGGGGAGCAGATCCCAGCATGGCCAAAATTTCGGGTGTCTGCAAAGACGTCGTCACGCCCACTTACACCAAAGAGATTGCGGCCACTCCAGGCTACGACTGGGTCCCGATGATTTTTCTTGATGCGGGCGGGGTGCAGGGAATTTACGTCGGCCTTGAATGGAGCCACTGCTTCATGAAAATGAGTGGCCAAGAGGCGCCCGCTGGTCTGGCGGTGCATCTCAAAGCTGGCCATTCTACGAACGTCGCCATTGAGGCGCCCGCCGGTTATGAATTTGAAGTGCCCCCTGCGCTTATCGGGACTTATCGCGGTGATGTTGATGATGCGGGGAACGGCCTGAGAAAATACTTATTCGCTTATTCCATGCCGGAGGAACTGCGCACCGAAGCGACTTACCCTAAATTGGAATGGAATGCCTTCACCGCGACTGGGAAAACACACGGCTCGCAAACGGAACCAACCTCGTGGGACCCCGTATCCGTAAAATATTATCCGCTCATTAAAGAAGCCGCGGCACTGGGGTTCGAGGAGATGACCGTGGATGTAGGTTGGTGGCATGACGGGGAGCCTGATACCGACCTCATCGACTGGCCCGAAGGCATGAAGGCAGCAGGCGAAGCGACGCACCGATTGGGCCTGCGTTACGTCCTCTACTGGACCGACAGCGCAGATACGCGCACGCCACACGGGCGTGAGATTCGCGCCCAACGCATCAAACGCCTCTTCACAGAATATGGTGCCGATATGTGGCGTTCCGATAGCACACGTGGAGCGGTTATCCGTGACGATTATTGGGCCGTAAAAGGTTTCTACGAAATGTTAGACGCCCTAAAAAAAGAATTACCCCGATTTCAGTGGGAGAACTGTTCAGGCGGTGGCCCCATTAAAGATTATGGCGCGATGAAACGGGCCATAAAAATTCAAATTCATGATAGCATCAGCCCGGCGATCACAAACCGTCGTGTGTTTTACGACAGCTCCCACGTTCTGCATCCCATTCAAATGCAAGCCATGTTGGGCTGGCACGCCCGAACGATGCCAGGCTATCCCCAAGGCTTGGTTTATGATTTCCGTTCGGCTGCGCTCGGGGCGTTCATGTGGTGGTTCGACAGTCCCAGTCCGACCAACGGAGGTGAGCCTTGGACGGAGGCGGAGCGGCAAGCCATCGCTCGATCAATTAATACCTACAAAACTAAATTACGCCCACTGATTCGCACTGCCGATCTGTATCATATTTTTCCACGACCTGACGATAAAAACTGGGATGGGCTGCAATATTACGATCCCACCACCGGCCAGGGAGTGATTTTTATATTCAAGCCGGCAGAGGGAGCCAATGCGATGACGATTCGCCTGCGCGGTCTCGATCCACAGAAAGTATATCGAATCACTTTTGATGATGCAACGAACCCGACGATAGAAAAAACAGGGGCGGAATTAATTCAAGGTCTCGCGGTTACCCTGAAAGGCGCGCCGATTTCAGAGCTAGTGTTTATCGATATGAAATAACTAGGCACCCTCGACAAAAATGCTTGGGGCCGGCCGGGTTTAATTTGATATTTTCCTCCCTTGCCGCCGAGCCAGCTTTCACGAACCTCACTCGATGCGCCTTATCCTCCGCTGTTTTCTCGCTCTTGGCGCGACGCTATTGACAGTCATTTCCCTGCGCGGGCACGACTCGAGTACGGCGATGACCACGGCCGCCCAGAAATTTATTGCGACGCTTGATCCGGTCCAACGCACCCGCACGATGTTCAGTCTCATGGCACCTGAGCGCACTCACTGGTCTTTTGTACCCGGCAAGCGGCTAGGTTTACCGCTCAAAGACATGACCCTCAGCCAGCAAGAACTCGCGCATAGCCTCTTGCGTTCAGGTCTCAGTCAGCGCGGATCGCTACAGGCGGAGACGATCATCACCCTCGAAAATGTGCTCCGTGAAATGGAGCATGACCCCATTCGCCGCGACCCCACGCTCTATTACGTGACATTTTTTGGGGAACCGGCTCACCCGCCGTGGGGCTGGCGTTTTGAAGGTCACCACCTGTCACTCAATTTCACGATGCCTGATGCTGAGCATATCGTCGTCACCCCTTCATTTTTCGGCAGCAATCCAGCTGAAGTCCGCACAGGTCCACAACTCGGCACGCGCGTTCTAGCAGCCGAAGAAGATTTGGCCATTGCTTTGGTCAATTCATTGGATGCCGGCCAACGGGAGATCGCGGTGATTGCCGCCAACGCACCACACGATATTGCGACGAGCAACAAAGCTCGCGTGGAGCCCCTCTCCCCGATGGGGCTAGCCGCAACGGCCCTCACTCCGGCCCAACGCCAACAATTCCGCACGCTGCTCCAGCTTTACTACGATCGCTATCAATCAAAAATCGCCGCAGCCGAACTTGCTGCAACGATGCCAGCCAATCTCGATGGCCTTTATTTCGCTTGGGCAGGAGTACTCGACCGCAGTGCCGGACACTACTATCGGATCCAGGGCAAGACCTTCGTCGTTGAATTCGACAATACGCAAAACAACGCCAACCATATCCACACGGCGTGGCGCAATTTTACCGGTGATTTCGCCCGCGATAGGCTAGCCGAACATTATAGGCACGATCATACACCATAAATTATCGATGGCGGCGGCGCCAAAAACTAACTCAAACACGACGTCGAGATAGCAGTCTCTTTTTTATTAAAAACTAACCATTAAGACCCCTCCCATGCGCTCATTTCTATCCCTCATTCTCGCCACCTACGCCATTGCTTGTTTTGCGGCGAATCAGCCAACGCGTAAAATTCTTTTTTTCACTAAATCATCCGGTTACGAGCATGCCGTCATTTCTTACAAAAATGGATCGCCCAGCTTTGCCGAAAAACAACTGCTCGCACTCGGCGCCGCTAACAACTGGGAGTTTGTTTTTTCTAAAGATGGCTCTCAATTTTCTCCCACCTATTTGGCGCAATTCGACGCGGTAATGTTTTACACCACGGGTGATCTTTGCGCAGAAGGCACTGATAAAAATCCGCCGATGTCTCCGGCTGGTAAACAAGCGTTGTTTGATTTTGTGCGCAGCGGCAAAGGCTTTGTCGGTACGCACTCCGCTACCGACACCTTCCACACGGGCAACGAGGCCGATAAAGGGCCTGATCGTTTTGCTAATCATGGAGCGCAGGCGGATGCCTACGTTCATTTTATTGGCGCAGAATTCATCCGCCACGGCAAACAGCAGGTCGGACGTAATCAAGTGATCGATGCCAGCTTTCCCGGCTTTGAAAAAGTAGGTTCAGAATATAGCTTAATGGAAGAGTGGTATACGCTGAAAGACTTCGCTGCCGATCTGCATGTGCTTACGGTCTTTAATGATCCGGCCCTCGAAGGCGATGACTACCGCCGGCCAGCTTACCCGAACACCTGGGCCCGACGCGAAGGCAAGGGCCGCGTCTGGTACACCGCGATGGGCCATCGCGAGGATATCTGGACCAACCCTACCTTTCAGCAAATTTTGATTGGTGGTTTAAAATGGGCGCTCGGAGATGCTCCCGCGACTAACATGAGTCCCAATTTGCTGCAGGTCGCTCCGCGCGCGATGATCAATCAGCCGTTCACGCCGACCGCCCCTGCAAAATCAGCGATTCCAGCACCCGTTAATCCTAAAAAGTAGCTTATCCTTGAAAGCGCTGAGGGCGCTCGATGTCCCACTCAGCGCTGATTTGCTTACTTGATTTTTAGCTGACCCATTACTGTTCTTCCGTAACCACGCATGCACTCTGCCACGCTTTGGACCCGAGTTTTAATTATTACGCTTAGCCTTACTTGGTTCAGCCCCATCGGACTGGCCGCCACCACGGCGGCCGCCCCCGCCCTGACGCCCAGCGTGGAACAGCGGCTCGCCAGCCTAGAAGCCTATTTTAATAATGCTGATCCCAGCGCAACGCTTAAGGATAATCACGGACTCGTTCCGGCCGGCTTAACTACCCCAACAATCGGATTGGCAGGGCCAGGTCATAATACCTGGATGATGGTTAGCGCGGCTCTGGTTCTATTTATGACGCTTCCAGGGCTCGGCCTTTTCTACGGCGGGCTAGTGCGAACGAAAAATGCACTTTCTATCATGGCGTGGTGTTTTGGCATCACGAGTGTCATCACTGTTTTGTGGTGGGCAGTGGGCTATAGCCTGGTTTTTGGCAAAAACTTTCACAGTGCTTTTCTAGGGGGTTCTGAATTTTTCTTTTTGCGCGGCGTGGGCAGTACGCCCAACCCCGATTACTCATACTGGGTGTCGCACAACGTATTCGCAGTTTATCAACTCGCTTTTGCCATCATCACTCCGGCGGTCTTGATTGGTTCGGTGGTTGAGCGCATGAAATTTTCAGCCGTGTTGATGATTTCGGCGCTGTGGTTTTTATTTATTTATTGCCCCTTAGCTCACATGGTGTGGGGCATTAATGGGTACATGAATGGCGTGTGGAATCCGGCCGCCTCAATTAAAGCTATTGATTTCGCGGGTGGGATGGTCGTGGAAATGGCTTCCGGCATTTCAGCGTTGGTACTGTGTCTGATTGTGGGTCGACGCTTAGGTTACGGCAAAACGCCCATGCCCCCGCATAGCCTCGTGCTTTCCGTCATCGGCACTGGGATGCTCTGGATTGGCTGGTATGGATTTAATGCCGGCTCCGCGGTGGCGGCCGATGGGATTGCCGCGAATGCTTTTCTGACCACAACCCTTGCGGCGGCGGTGGCGGCGGGAACGTGGGCAACCTGCGAATACTGGGTCCGTGGCAAAGCCAGTGTGCTGGGCTTTTGCTCAGGCGCGGTGGCGGGCCTGGTAACGATCACGCCGGCCTGCGGCTTTATTGATGCCACGGGCGCAATGATCGCTGGGGTTCTCGGCGGGGTCGTGCCATTTTTTGCCTGCACGAAAATTAAGCGCTGGATGGGTTACGACGATGCCCTCGATGTGTTTGGGGTCCATGGAGTGGGCGGAACCGTTGGTCTTTTGATCACTGGAATACTGGCTTCTGCCACCGTAAATCCCAACTTGAGCACGAACCTCGCGAAGCTGGTGGGCAAGTCACTCTGGCTCGAGCAGATCAAGGGCATCGCGGTTACGCTGCTGCTCGCCACGATTGGGACCGCATTAATTGCGCTTTTAGTTAAACAGATCCACGGTCTCCGACCAACTGAGGAAGCAGAAACCGAGGGGCTCGATCTTGAAGAGCACGGTGAAGAGGCCTACATCTTCGACGCAAAATCTTAAAAACGATCACAGCGCCCATGAAACTTCTTATTGCGATCATTAAGCCGTTTAAGCTTACCGAGGTTAAAGAGGCCCTGACCGCTGCGGGCATAGAAGGCATGACCGTTACCGATGTGAAAGGGTTTGGTCGACAGAAGGGGCATACTGAAATTTACCGCGGCAGCGAATACACCGTCGATTTTTTGCCCAAAGTAAGAATAGAAATTGCCGTACCGGAAGAACTCGTGGTGGGAGCCATTGCCGCCATCACGCAAAGTGCTAAAACTGGTAAAATTGGTGACGGAAAAATTTTTGTACTACCGCTGGAGGAAGTGATCCGAATTCGCACGGATGAACGGGGCGACTCTGCCGTATTACCACTGGGGAGCGGTTCCCCCTCGCCTGGCTGATCATCTGATTATAGATTGGCTGCGCTTCTCTTCGCCTCGGCGACTGTTACTCTCCTCGGTAATCTTATCTGCCATTCTATGAAGACTCTGCTGTTTCTCATCGCGACCATCCTCCTATCGGCTGGACCGCTCCTCGGCGCGGACAAGCACATCGTGCTCATTGCTGGTAAGCCCAGCCATCCGCCTGGAATGCATGAATTTCATGCTGGTCTGCTCCTCTTGCAACAATGCTTAGCAAAAACTCAGGGCGTAAAAACAACGGTGTATCGTAATGGCTGGCCGGAGACACCTCAGGCCTTCGACGGCGCGGATGCGGTGGTACTTTACTGCGACGGCGGCGACAAGCATCCTGCAATTCAAGCTGATCATCGCGAGATTCTACGTGCCCTCGCGCAAAAAGGCGTCGGCCTCGGCTTCATGCACTACGGCGTCGAGATCCCGGCGAAAAATGGCGGTCCAGAATTCCTGCAATGGATCGGCGGCTACTACGAGACGAACTATTCCTGTAATCCTATGTGGTCGCCTGATTATCAGCATTTCCCTGATCACCCCGTCGCCCGCGGGGTGCAGCCGTTTAGCAACCATGATGAATGGTATTTCAACATGCGCTGGCCGGAAAACATAAAGGGCCTCACGCCAATTTTGACGGCCCGGCCCTCCTCGACTGTTCGGGGTGGCCCCTATGTTTCTCCTAAGGGGCCTTATGCGCATATCGTCCAAGCGGCGGGGCGAGCGGAAACCATGATGTGGGTCTATGACCGCCCCCATGGAGGCCGTGGCTTTGGCTTTACCGGTGGCCATACGCATCTCAATTGGGGGGACGATAATCAGCGCAAAGTTGTGCTGAATGCATTACTCTGGATCGCACAGGTGGAAGTGCCCCAGACGGGTGTTGTGTCTACCGTCACCGCGGTTCAACTGGCAGCGAATCTTGATCCCAAGCCAAGTCCCCAGAAAAAATAATGACAGACCTCACTGTCATTTGTGACGGCAAGATCAGCGTCCCCACGGACCCCGGACTTGGCATCGAAATTGATTTTGCGCAATTAGAGCTAGCGCATGAACTTTATCGTTACATTAGTGGCGGAGCGAGAGACGACACGATCGCCATGCAATACCTTTTGCCGAGTTGAAATTTGATCCCAAACGGCCGTGCTTGGTGCGCTAAAAAGAGATAAGCTTAACCCTCGGACGTATTTTAAAAACCATGAATGCTCCCATTAAGATCAACTGGTACCGCTGCAAATTAGAGCAGCCCTTGCTGAGTCAACTTATGCGTAAGAGTGATGCGCGGGGCTTCGCGCAAGCCATCCCGCAATTACTACTTTTTGCCATTACGGGGACGCTGGCTTACCTAGCTTTTCGTCAGTTTGAACTCAGCCATGGGCCTTGGGCGCTCCTCCTACTCCTGCTTGCACTATTTGTTCACGGCACTCATGCCAGTTTTTTTGGTGGCATCGCTGGGCACGAACTTGGACACAAGACGCCGTTTGCGACGCAATTCTGGAATGCCTTTTTCCTAAGAATATTCTCCTTCCTCTCGTGGTTTGATTACACGGGCTATCGCGCTAGCCACATCCGTCACCATCAAGCAACGACTCACACCGATCATGACGGAGAGGTGGTCCTGCCGCAGGGTCTCGACTGGCACGGTATAAAATTCGTGCTCGGAGCCCTCACCTTCAGCCCCACTAACCTTTTCAAGTTATTGCGCTTTTGGATTGGTGCGGCCACTGGCAACCTGCGCCACGACGGCTTTTTTAAAGCGCGGTGGCTCCAGCAGGTGATTCCCGAATCTAACACTGAGCTGCGTCGCGAAATTAGGCAGTGGGCTCGCATCGTACTGCTCGGGCATCTCGCGCTCGCCGCCATTTTCATCACCACGGGACATTGGTTTTTAATCATCATCGTCAACCTCGGTTCTTTTTACTGTGGGTGGCTCGTCCACCTCTGCGCGGCGCCACAACATGTCGGCCTCTGCCCAAATGCACCAGACTTTCGCCTTTGCTGCCGCACGTATACCTGCGGCTGGCTGCCAGGATTTCTCTACTGGAACATGCAATATCACGTCGAGCATCACATGTTCCCAGCGGTCCCCTTTTATAATCTACCGCGCCTGCGCGCGGCCCTCCTCCACGATCTCCCTCCCGCGCCTCACGGGCTTTGGGCAACGTGGCAAGAATTGCTCCCCATCATGCGGCGTCAGCGCGAAGATCCGAAGTATGTTTTTGTGCCTCACTTGCCGAGTAATGACGGGATCTTGATTGGCGACGAAAGCATTCGAAGCGAAGCAGCTCATTAGGGCTGAGCCTTGAATCTACATTAGAATTAGTCTCAAAAATCCGACGGGCAAAATCGATCAGGGCCTGTCTCGCTCGCAGAGGCACTAGACGGCTTGATTGGTTCTCACTTAAACCTAGGGACTATCCCGTTGGGCTACTTAAGCCTCAGGCCAGGTTTGGGCCATTTTTTGTCGGACAAATTTTATACTCTCAACAAGTTGATCCATGCCATCGACGCCATCTTCGATGCTAATCCAGCTATCAAAACCAACGCTCTTTAATTCACGAAAAATACTATCATAATCATTGAGGCCTTTCCCAATCGTGCCGTGCCGCAAGCGTCGCGCATAGCCCGCAACGCCCGCTTCTTCTTGCTGCAAGTCAGCCAGCGTTCCTTCGATTAAGAATCGATCACTTGCGTGCATCGTAAGCACGCGGTGCTTAACTCGACGCAGCAACTCCAGAGGATCGTCACCCGCCAGGAAGGCGTTACTAGGGTCATAATTAACCCCAAAGCACGGGTGGTGGATTTTATCCACGAGTTCACAGAAGACATCCATTTTTTGCGCAAACTCGGGGTAAGTCCAAAAATCATCCTTATAATGATTTTCGATCACCAACGTGACGCCACAGGCCTCGGCTTCCGGCAAGCAGGCTTCAATACTTTGCGCGACGAGTTCTAAGCCACGCTCCCGAGTTAACTCCGGCCGCCGCTGCCCCGACAGCACTCGGCAAAATTTGGCGCCCAGCGTAGCGGCCATTCGAATCCAATTTTTCTCTTTGGCAATTTCTGCTTGGCGGAATGCGAGTTCTGGATGCGAAAAATCAGGCGAACAACACAGCATCGGAATTACGAGTCCACTTGCCTCCACCGCGCGCCGGGCAGCCGGCCAGTGCGCGGGATCGGCTAATTCCAGAAAGCCACTGTAGTATTCGAGTCCATCCAAGCCTAGCGGCGCTGCTAAATCGATCCACGCTTGTAGCGTCATGGTGCCCTCTCGACATAAAGGCTGCATGAACGCCTTGGGGAAAGCTGCGAGTTTAGGCATAAATTTAAACCTTAACCGCGTTGCGACCGATCACTGAAAATTGCTCCAGTTCGACAACCGAGCCGGTCACGGGGCGCGACTCATCCCCCAGCCAGTAGATTGCCGCAGCGGCAATGTCTGCCGGCAACAGCAAACGACCCGACGGCGCAAAAACTGCCGGCACCATCTCCGGCCAATTCGCCGGCAAGCCATAACGCTGCTGATCCGCATATTCTCGCGCAGTTAAAACCCAGCCAACGTTCAGATGATTCACCCGCACCCGATCAATGCCGTGAGCGTTGGCCAGATTGCGAGATAAAGTCTGCAGCCCGCCCTTGGAAATACTGTAATCCAGTAATGTAGACTCGCCGCTATGGGCATTAATAGAGCCGATATTTAACACGCACCCTTCAGTCGCCTTGAGGTGCGGGAAAGCCGCCTGAATAAGGAAGAAAGGCGCCCTTAAATTAATTGCGATTGTCCGTTCAAAAGCGGGCAAGGTCGCGGTCGCTAACGTGCTCCGCACTACGATAGCTGCATTATTAACCAACGCATCAATCCGGCCAAAGGCTTGCACGGCTGCCGCGATGATTCGGGCCGGACTCGCCGGATCCAGCAGATCATCACAGTGAAATTTTGCGGCAGATCCTAAAGTGAGGGCGAGTTTTTCCCCAGCAGCCCGATCGATACCATGAATGAGCACCCGCGCTCCTTCCGCAATAGCTCGCTCGACGATCGCCTGGCCAATGCCCGACGTGCTTCCCGTAACAATAATGACTTTATCTTTTAAGCGCACGATAGCTTGGAGTTAGCTCGGTTTGAGCACAGCCTTCACAATCGCGCCAGTGTGCATTTTTTCAAAAGCCTCGTGCCAACCAGTCAACGGCCAGATACCACCTAAAATGGGGCGTACATCAAGTTGGCCGGAAGCTAACAAGGCGAGTACCCGCTCCCACATTGGCCAATTGTGACTGAAGCTACCCTGGAGGGTGATATTTTTTTGCACGAGCGGATCGAGCGAAAAGCCCAAAGGCTGTGGCCCCCAACCGACTTTACTGATCCACCCCGCTGGTCGCACAAGATCGAGCGCTAATTTTAAAGCGGCCGAGGCACCGGCCGCATCAACCACGCCGTCAACTCCGAGGCCATCGCGCGCCAAGGACCAAGCCACCGCTTCTTCGTTGCCAATCAAAGTGGTGCAACCGTAGGCCTTCGCAATATCGAGCCGGTGACGATCGCGCTCCAATCCCACCAAGGCTACTTCGGCTCCAGCTAGCCGCGCCATCGCCGCACATAAAATACCAATCGGACCGGGTCCCAAAACAATGACACGATCACCGGGCAGTATGCGCGCATTATGCAGCACCGCATTATAAGCTACACAACACGGCTCAGTGAGCGCCGCGTGCTCGATGGCCAAGCCTGCCGGCACTCGGTGCAAGCAACGACCAGGCACGCGCACATAGCGGGTCATGGCTCCGTCTACGCCGTAGCCAAATCCTTTTCGCGTAGGATCTAAATTATACTTACCGGCGCGACTCAGCGGATTGTTAGCATCAATGACCGCCGCCGTTTCGCTGACCACGCGATCGCCCTCTTGCCATCCTTTCAAGGCTGAGCCGACGGCAGCAATTTGCCCACCAAACTCATGCCCGAGCACCACCGGATAATTAACTTTCCAGCTATGCGAACCCGTCCATTGGTGCAGGTCACTGCCACAAACCCCCACGGCCTCAACGGCCATGATAATATCATCCGGACCTGGTTCAGGTTTTGAAAATTCACGCAGCTCAACGCTATGCGGCGTCGAAGAATAATTAACTACGGCCAGGCTTTTCATGATAATTTCTTTTTATTAATGATTGGGATATCGCCATACGCATGCACGCGGTCGCAAATAATTTTGAGGGTGCCCTCTAGATTACCATCGGCGGTGCGAAAAGCATCGGCATCTACCGCCAGAGGCGCCCCGATGACCACGAGCGGTGCACCATATGAAGGAGTGCGCACGGCTTGCTCCAACGTCAGTCCCCCGACCGCCTGCACCGGCACACTCACGGCGGCGACAACTTCCCGCAACTGATCAAGCGGGCTCGGCATTTTACCGCCCGCGGCGACGATTCCACGACGCTCATCGTAGCCGATGTGATGAATGACATAATCACAGCCGAGATCCTCTAGCTGCCGAGCCCCAGCCACCATATCGGGACAACCTAAATTGTCCCCCATGATTTTGATGCCGTAATCACGACCAGCCTTAACCACAATTTTTATAGTTTCAGGATGAGCTCGCGCCATCACGACCACATGAGTCGCGCCTGCCTTGGCCATCATTTCAGCTTCAAGATAGCCGCCATCCATCGTTTTTAAATCAGCGATAATCGGGACCCCAGGGAAGCGCTCGCGCAAGGCTCGGACACCATGCAATCCCTCGGCTAAAATTAATGGCGTGCCCGCCTCTAACCAATCAACCCCCGCACGCCGAGCCAGAGTCGCGGTGGCGAGCGCTTCTTCAAGGTGAGTAAGATCTAACGATATTTGGACGATCGGGGTCATGGGGTAATAACCTGAAAATAGTGATCTCGCCCCAAAAGAAACGTCAATAGGTGAACACTCTCATACACAAAAATAATAGAACGGCCGAGCCCGCCGTGCCGCATCAGATGCCTGGTCATTAACCGTGCGGCAACTCTCGGCGCCAATCGAGAGGCTTTCGTTATTAAATGCCCCGAATGCAGCATAAGGCGTGAATGATTTTTCATTAAGCGATGCCTCCTGATCGCAGGGAGCCCAAAACCCTGCTTTACCCCTTGCTTGCCGATTAAACCCTCTGCTTATTTTCCGATCATAATTCCTGCGTGAGCGTCCTGCGTTGCGCTCAATGAAGGCCCCTCCGCTTATCTTACTCCTTCCGGTCTAAACGCTGCGTCACCCTGCGCATGTTGAAAAAACTCCTCTCCTTCTTCGCTACAATCGGTACCGCTCTCGCGATCCCGACCCCGCCACCCGTGGACTATACCCACGATGTTCGGCCTATTTTGGCAGAAAATTGTTTCTACTGTCACGGTCAGGATGCCACTAAGCGCAAAGCCAAACTCCGCCTCGACACCCGCGAGGGCCAACTGAGCCATGAGGCGATTATCCCGCATCAACCTGCTGAAAGTGACCTCATCACGCGCATCTTTTCCACGAAAGACGACGAGCAGATGCCGCCCGCTAATTCACACCGAGCCCTCACCCTTGCGCAAAAAGAAACGCTGCGCCGTTGGATCGCCGAGGGAGCCTCGTTTACACCGCATTGGGCATTTACGGCAATTACTCGCCCTACCCCGCCCAAGGTTCATCGCGAAAAATGGGTGTACAATCCGATCGACCGCTTCGTGCTGGCTCGACTCGAATCTGAACAAATCACCCCCAGCCCGGAAGCACCGCGCGCGACCCTCATTCGGCGCGTGTCTCTCGATTTGACGGGTCTCCCGCCGACCCCGGCCGAACTAGAAAATTTCCTCGCCGATAAATCTCCCGACGCTTACGAGCGACTGGTCGATCGCCTGCTCGCCTCACCGCGTTACGGTGAACGCATGGCGCTGCCTTGGCTCGATGCCGCCCGCTACGCTGATTCTAACGGCTATCAGCAAGACGGCGATACATTCCAATGGATTTGGCGCGACTGGGTAGTTAAGGCTCTCAACACCAACCAACCCTTCGACCAATTTACGATCGAACAACTCGCCGGTGATCTACTGCCCACTCCTACCACGGAGCAACGCATCGCGACCGCCTTTAATCGCAACCATCTTCTCAACGGCGAAGGCGGTGCCATCCCCGAGGAGCAGCGTTACGTCACTCTGTTCGATCGCGTAGATACCACTGCCACCAACTGGCTGGGCCTCACCGTCGCTTGCGCTCAATGCCACGACCACAAGTTTGATCCGGTTACCCAACGCGATTATTACTCCTTGCTCGCCGGGTTTAATCACGTCTCAGAAAATGGCATCGTCAATGGCTCCTCTTCCAAAGTCCGCACCGCGGCCCCCGTACTCGACCTAGCGACCCCCGAGCACAAGGCGCAACTCGCCGCGCTCGAAGCGAAATTAGCCGCGATGAAATCAGGTGAGCTCATCGCAAAAATTCGTTCAGACTGGGAAGCCAAAGTCGCCAGCGATGAAAAGTTCCCTGATCCCGCCATCCGCGCGACCGCGGCCCTCCCCGCCAAAGATCGCCTGGAGCTTCCTGCCAATAACCTGCGTCGTTACTTTTTTAAGCAAGTCCTCCCCGTACTCAACCCCGAGATCGATCACCTCCTCGGTGAACTCAATCGTCTCAAAACAGATGAGTATCCACGCGTCATGGTTATGGATGACAACCAAGCCCGCGACACCTTCATCCTCGATCGCGGCAACTACGAGGCGCACTTGGAAAAAGTTCCTTTTGCCACACCCACTTTCTTGCCCCCGCTGCCCGCCGATGCGCCACGCAATCGCCTCGGTCTCGCCCGCTGGCTCGTCAGTCCTGAGCAACCGCTCACCGCTCGCGTGATCGTCAACCGTTACTGGCAAACTTTCTTCGGCCTCGGTCTCGTAAAAACGAGTGAGGATTTTGGCGTGCAGAGCGATGCACCGGTCCATCGCGCTCTGCTCGACTGGCTGGCTGCAGAATTCCGCGAAGGCGGTTGGAATACTAAAAATCTGCACCGGCTCATTGTTACGAGCGCAACTTACCGCCAATCATCGCGCGTCACGCCGGCCTTGCTCGAACGCGACCCAGAAAATCGACTTTACGCCCGCGGGGCTCGGCTCCGCCTTCCCGCTATGATGATTCGCGATCAGGCGCTCGCGGTCAGCGGGCTCCTCATCAATAAATTAGGCGGCAAGCCCGTCTACCCTTATCAGCCCGCTGATATTTGGGACTCCCTCGCGATCACGAAAGAGCGTGACTTCACTTATCCGCAGTCTACCGGTGCCGATCTTTATCGGCGCAGCCTCTATACCTTCTGGCGCCGCACGGTTGCGCCCGCCAACATGTTTGACGCTTCCGCACGCAATACGTGCAAAGTGCGCACGGCGATCACCAGCACACCCCTCCATGCGCTAACGACCCTCAACGACCCGACCTTCATCGAAGCAGCCCGCGCACTTGCGGCCCGGACCTTGCAGGCAACCTCCTCACGCGACCGTCGTCTTGAACACGCCTTCCGCCTCGTGCTCGCCCGCAAGCCCGACGCGACCGAGAAAAAAATTCTCCGCGCAAGTCTCGCGAAACAGCTGGCCCGCTTCACCGCAGATCCCTCCGCCGCTCAAAGATTCCTTACCGTCGGCGATATTCCCCGCGACCCGACCCTCGCGCTGGCCGAACACGCCGCCTACACGGCGGTCTGCCTTGCGCTCCTCAATCTTGACGAAACCCTCACGAAGTCATGAACCCGCTTAGCGAAGCCCACCTGCAACTCACGCGCCGGCAATTTTTTGGTCGCGCGGCCACTGGCATCGGCGCAGCCGCCTTAAGCTCGCTGCTCACCCCCAATACCCTCGCAGCCTTAACTGCTTCGGGTAACGGCTTGCCGCATTTCCCCGCGAAAGCGAAGCGAGTGATTCTTCTCTGGCAAGGCGGCGGTCCTTCCCAAGTCGATCTCTTTGACTACAAACCTGGATTAGAGGCCCTTCGCCTTAAGGAATTACCAGAATCAGTACGCAGCGGGGCACGCCTTTCGACGATGACGTCGACACAGAAAAAATTCCCGATCCTCCCCGCGCTCAAACCTTTCAAACAGTACGGCCAATCCGGCCGCTGGCTGAGCTCGCTCATTCCGCATATTGGCAGCCACGCCGACGAGCTTTGTCTGATCCGCTCCATGCGGACTGAAGCCGTCAATCACGCGCCGGGCGTCACCTTCTGCCTCACCGGTTCCCAGATTCCCGGCCGCCCGAGCATGGGCTCCTGGCTCACCTACGGCCTCGGCTCACTCGCCGAAGACTTGCCGTCGTTTGTGGTCATGACGTCCTCCGACCGCGAGAAAACCTGCGGCCAACTTTTCTATGAGCATTACTGGGGTAGCGGATTTATTCCTTCTAAATTTCAAGGCGTCCGTCTGCGCAGCGAAGGAGAACCGGTCCTCTACTTAAATGATGCCCCGGGACTTGATCGCGCCCAGAAGCGGGCGCTGCTCGATGACATCGCTGGGTTAAATCACCATCAGCTCGATTTACATGGCGATCCCGAAACGGATACCCGCATCGCCCAGTATGAAATGGCCTTCAAGATGCAAGCGAGCGTGCCTGGCCTCCTTGATCTCACGACCGAGTCGCCGGCGACCCTCGCCAGTTATGGTCCCGATGTAAATCGAGCAGGCAGCTATGCGCGCAATTGTCTACTCGCTTGCCGCCTGGCTGAACGTGGCGTTCGCTTTATCCAATTGATGCATGGCGGTTGGGATCAACACCGCAACCTCTCCACGCAACTGGAGATTCAATGCCGCGATACCGACCAACCCACGGCGGCGCTTATTCAAGATTTAAAGCAACGCGGCCTGCTCGACGACACTTTGGTTATTTTTGCCGGTGAATTCGGCCGCACCGTCTTTGTCCAAGGCGATGTCACCAAAAAAGACGGGCACGGCCGTGATCACCTCGGTTCGGCCTACAGCACCTGGATGATTGGCGGCGGTGTTAAACCCGGCGTCGCCTATGGGGAGACGGATGACTTCAGCTATAATGTCATCAAAGATCCCGTCCACGTTCACGATTGGCAAGCAACGATCCTGCACCTGCTCGGCATTGATCACGAGCGACTCACTTACCGGTACCAAGGTCGTCAATTCCGACTCACCGACGTGCACGGGCAAGTTCTCCCCGGCTTACTCGCCTGAACTTTCGCACTTGGCAGCACCAGGCTAGCGCGGAAGAATCTATGTATGAACTATCGGACCAAAGCAGAATATTTTATTCGCGGCATCACGCAGGGCTTTGTTGAAGCCACGGAAGTCATCGCTTGGAGCGACGAAGTAATTGTGAGTGCGGCCCAGCCCGAAGACTGGATGATTGAAATATCCAGCTGCGGCGCCGATGATCGCATGGTCGTACTCAGCCACCTGAATACCATCAAAGGTGAAGTGGACGTGACCGAACTTGCGGCGCTGCTAAAGGCGAAGGGAATTACTTAGCTCAATCCGTGCAACGAGGGTAAAAACTGAAATAGGCTCCGCCTCATCAGCCTTTCAGTTCTGTCGCCGCCCACTACCATCGCGATTGCTGCGCACCCCGATGACATTGAGTTTATGATGGCCGGTACGCTGCTCCTCCGGCGAGTAGCTGCGCAGCAGATTCACTATCTTAATTTATTTTCTGGGCATAGCGGCACTCGCATTCAATCCGCCGCCACCGTTCGCCGAATTCGGCAGGGTGAGGCAGACAAGCCGCCGCGCTTTTTGGTGTATTGAGCCGCCTGCATTAATTTATCTAGCCTAGCGTTTGATAATGATGCTTATTTGCATTATCAAACACTTCCCATACCCCCGGGCTGCACTGATAATTATTTTAGGATTCGGTGGAACGCTGACTGCGTGGACTACTGTTTACCTGAAAAAAAACCAGCGGGCTGAAAAAAATGCCCGCTTCCATCTGCTTGCTGATCGTACCATTGCTCAAGTACAGGCGCGTTTTGAGATTTATGCGTCAGGATTACACGATGCGCAGGTCGTCGTGAACGCCATCGGGGAAAAAAATATTACCCGCGCGCGATTTCGTGAGTATGTTAACTCCCGAGATATAACGCATGCGCTGCCAGGGGCTCGCGGGCTGGGTTTTAGCCGGCAGGTTCAGCCTGCAGACCAAACTGATTTCCTGAATTCCGCCCGAGCTGATGGGGAACCAAATTTTACGGTCAGACAATCAGCACCCCATGCTGGCAACCTATCGGTGGTCCAATACATCGAGCCGGCTACACCTAATCAAGCCGCCATCGGCTACGATCTCGCTTCAGAAGAAAACCGTGCCGACGCGATCGTAACCGCCATCCGCACTGGAGCCCCCACGCTCACGCACCCGCTTACACTGGTCCAAGCGTATGATAAAATTAAAGAGGGATTCCTATTCCTCCAACCAGTCTATCGTGCCGAGGCCTCGGTCAATTCAGTAGAAGATCGGGAACGAGCTGCCGTCGGGCTCGTTTACACGCCGCTAGTGATCGATGAAGTGCTCAAAGATTTTGATCTCCAAAATGGATCACTATCCCTCGCGCTTTTTGATCTCGACGAAGCCGCAAAACCAAAACTTTTTTACGCCTCGTCTGGATCCGATGAACTCATCACCGACGGTTTAGAGAAAAACATTTCCCTGAAAATTTTTGGCCGGAGTTGGCTGGCAGAAATTAAAGCCCAACCCCAGTTTACCCAGAACCTTAATTTGATTAATCCCCAGAAGGTAGCCGGCTATTTGTTGGCCGTCACCATCGGGCTTGCTGGTATTTTTTATTTATATGGGGGCAAGCGCCGGACGAGCTGAGCGAGCGCTTGCTCAAACGCGTCGCTGCACGACCACGAGCCCCTGATTATCAGCGAACAGGCGGCGCACAGTCGCGGGAACTTTATGCGCGGCAAAAGCGGCCGCCATTGCCCGCGCGACTTTAGCCGCCTCGCGCGGTCGCGCTACACAGAGAACGCTGGAGCCGCTACCACTCAACCAACCCGTCAGCGCGCCCGCTTTGACGCCAGCATCGATCGCGGCTTTGCCGCCAGGAATAAGTGGCAACCGGTAAGGCTCATGCAGAAAATCGCACACCGCATCGCGCAACCGATCATATTGGCCGGACACCATTGCCGCGACGACATAGGCCGCACTATTGATACTTTTAATTGCATCAAAGTACGGCAGCTCCTTCGGTAAAATTCCGCGGGCCTTCTTGGTTTCGAGCTCTTGATCAGGCGAGCCCACCACAAAACAAAGATCACGACCGATTGCCTTCCTGAGCACACCGAGCAATGCTCCCGTATGGGCATCGCAACGCGCCACGCAAAAGCCACCAATGACTGCCGGCGTAGCATTATCAGGGTGCCCCTCGAGCTGCGTTACCAGACTGCAAAGATCATCCTTGGTCAGGCGCGCCCCGCTTAATTCATTCAGCGCCGCGACTACGCCGGCCCGAAGAGTTACGCTAGAACCCAAGCCGCGCGAAATGGGCACATCACCCACAATTTTAAGCGTATACCCAAACTCCTCCACCCCTGACCGGACAAAAAATAATTGCGCTGCCTCATCTGCCATGGTCAGACCAGCCGCATCGCGCTTCGTCGCCGCCCGCGCCCCCCGCCAGGCACCGCGGGTCAGCGTGATTGTGTTATAAACCGTCAGAGCTAAGCCCAAGGTATCGAAACCCGCACCGCAATTGGAGGTACTGCCAGGCACCCTGACCTGAACACTTTGAAGTATTTTTCTTTTCATCGACGAAATTTAAGGGCCTTACGGGCTTCCATTTGCTGCTCACGCTTTTTCACATCCGCGCGCTTGTCGAACTGCTTTTTACCAGTAGCGGTAGCAATCTCGACCTTCACTAACGCGGTTTTGAAATACATCCGCAGGGCGACCAAGGTCTTGCCGCCCGTCTCCACGGCGATCTGCAGCTTACGAATTTCGCTATCGTGCAGGAGCAACTGCCGCACGCGCCGTGGGGCATGCTGCGAGGGCCCACCGTGCGTGTATTCCTGAATGTAAGCTCCATAGAGCCAGACGCCGCCTTTCTCCACGCGCGCGAAGGCATCGGTGATCTGCGCCTTCCCCGCGCGAATCGACTTCACCTCCGTACCGACTAATTTAATTCCTGCTTCGAATTTGTCGTGAATAAAATAATCGCGCAGCGCCTTCGAATTACGAAGCTCGGTGTAACGGGCGGAATCATGCGACTGGGCAGCCATGGGCGAAAAACAATGATGCGGCAGACAACGAGAGGTGACAAACAAAAGAAGCGAGGCCAAGGCCTCGCTTCGTAGAATCCGACATCAACCCGCGAGGGTTGATTTAGGCAGTGTGGAGCTCGTAGCTAATCTTGCCTTCAATCACCTCGCGCAGGGCGACGTCCTCAGGACTGAGCTTTTCCAGCGACTCGACGAGCGGACGACTGCCGCGACGGAGCTGCTTGACGCGACGGGAAATCACGTTGATCAAAATATTAGGGTCGGAAATGACCTTCTGGGCTTCGCGGATGTATTCGTCTCTCATAGTGGCAGTCGGGAAGATTGTGAACGGATAGGCCTACGGCGGCCGGCAAGAGCGTCAAGGGCCAATTTCGCAAGTTTACCCTCCCCGCCCTAATCATTGATTATAAAGCTGAAGCCAAGCCATCTGCCGGCGCCAAAGAGCGCAACTTATCCGCGCAAAAAACCTGCTGCACATTTAAATACTTATCGACCAACGCTTCCAGTCGCTGTTTCTCAAATAATCATCGGCCACCACCAGGCCGTCGTCTTCGGCTGAAAATACGCGATAAAAACTGAGCTGAAAAGTACTTGTCATGGGCAAGGGTGAACTCTACATCCCCACCCTTACTCAGTCCGAATTAATCCTTATCAACCCTCTTTATGTCTCAGCACAACAGCCTCAAGTCCGGTGGCGGCCTCGTCATCAAACGCAATGTCCTCAAGCGCTTCGAGCGCGTCGGCCTCCTCAAGAAGCGTGGCCAATGGAAAGAAGGCGATCGCGTCTTAGGTCTGCGCAAGACCAAAGCTGACGTCTAAGCTTGGTCACAGCGAACTATCCAAGCGGTCACGCGGCTTCATCAGTCGCTACACCCCTCGTTTTCGCCCCCACTTCATAATCTGGCAGGCTCACCGCCTGCCTTTTTTATTCCCATGATTCACGACCTCTTCAAGCCGCTCATCGAGTGGTACACCCATTCCCTCGCCGCTGGCGGCTATCCGCTGATCGTGTTGCTCATGTTTATTGAGAGCACGTTTCTCCCCCTGCCGAGCGAGCTCATTATTCCGCCCGCCGCCTATCTCGCCGCCACAAAAGGCGGCATGAGCCTAACGGGTATTGTCATCGCTGGGGCCTTGGGCTCGTGGCTCGGAGCCACCGCCATGTATTGGACGACCCGCTGGGCCGGTCGCCCACTCGTGCTGAAATTCGGTAAATATTTTTTAGTCTCCCCCGAAAAAGTCGGACAAGCGGAACGCTGGGCCGCCGCCTACGGGAATTTTGGCATCTTTGCCTCCCGCCTTCTGCCCGTAGTTCGTCACCTCATCGGTATTCCCGCCGGCATCGTCCGGATGGATTATGGCAGATTTTCTCTCTGGACCCTCGTTGGCTCCAGTGTGTGGTGCGCCGTTCTTTGCTGGCTAGGAGTGCAAGCGGGCCAAGACCAAGCGTTGATGAACGGCGAACTGCACTCCATTACGCGCTGGGCCATCGGGGGACTCGCTACGCTGGGAATTATTTATTATTTCTTTGTCCATCGCCAGATGCAGGCGGGGAAAAAATAAGCCGCCCCTAACCGTGGCCCAAGGTTGATTTGGGCTGGTCCGGCTGCTTGGCTTGCGCCCTCAATTTATGAGCTCACCAAAAAAGAAAGTCGCCATTCTCACAGCTGGTGGTCACGCCCCCTGCCTGAGCGCCGCCGTTGGTCAGCTCATTCTCCACTACACGCAGCAATGCCCTGATTGGGACATCATCTGCTACCGCTCGGGCTACAAGGGCCTACTCCTCGGTGATCATATTGTTATCACCCCAGAAATTCGCGCCCAGGCCAGCGTGCTACGCCAATTTGGCGGCAGCGTAATTGGCAACAGCCGCGTCAAACTCACTAATGTTAAAGATGCGGTTAAGCGTGGTCTCGTCAAAGAGGGCCAGCTCCCTCTTGCCGTCGCGGCGGAACAGCTGCAGCGGGACGGGGTTGATATTCTCCACACCGTTGGCGGCGACGATACCAACACCACCGCCGCCGACCTCGCGGCCTATCTACAGAAAAATAATTATCAGCTCAACGTCATCGGTCTACCCAAGACGATTGATAACGATATTATCCCAATCAAGCAGAGCCTCGGCGCCGTCACTGCGGCGGAACAAGGCGCCCATTTCTTTGCCAACGTCGTAACCGAGCTCGGCGCCAGCGCCCGCACGCTCATCGTGCATGAAGTGATGGGCCGCAGTTGCGGCTGGCTCACCGCGGCCACGGCCCGCGTTTATCAACAGAGCCTCGCCGCTAAAACGTGGGTGCCAGCCATTGGTTTGGCGCGGGAGCGCTACGCGGTGCACGCGATCTATTTACCAGAGCTAGCCTTAGATATTGAAGCTGAGGCTAAACGCCTGCGGGCCCTCATGGATCGGCATGGAAATATTAATTTATTCGTGAGCGAAGGGGCCGGCCTAGACAGCATCATTGCGGAAATGACTGCCCGCGGCGCCCCGATTGATCGGGACGCCTTTGGTCACGTCCGTCTCGATACCATCAATCCCGGCAAATGGTTTGCCGAACGTTTTGCTACCATGCTCGGCGCCGAGAAGGTGTTGGTGCAAAAGAGCGGCTATTTTGCCCGCTCGGCGCCAGCCAATGCCGAAGATCTCCAGCTCATCGATACCTGCGTGTTAAAAGCCATTGAGTGCGCTCGCGCCGGAGTCAGTGGCCTCATCGGCCATGATGAGGAACGCGGTGACGTCCTGCGCGCCATTGAATTCCCCCGCATTAAAGGCGGCAAAGCTTTTGATACGACGCAACCGTGGTTCAAAAAATTGCTCGAAGAAATTGGTCAGCCCCTGACGGCCCCAATCACCGTCGCGCATTAAGCGCGGCGGGCGGAACCAGCCCGAGAGTGGGTTGCCTTCAAACAATTAAAACAGCTTGAAAAGCCGGGCTACCCGAGAAAGCTGTCCGTTCGGTTCTCTGCGAGTGTAGCACAATGGATAGTGTATCCGCCTCCGAAGCTGATGATCCGGGTTCGACTCCCGGCACTCGCACCATAGCAATCAAGGACCTACGACCGAATTAAACACGAGGGATAGTCCCACGCTTGGTCATGTTGTCGATGGGTTGCTCGCTTATCTGCTAAGTCTGGGCTAAATAAGTGATGCCGCTACAAGCGACCAACCCCACTAGAATAATCGCCAAGCAACCTGAAGGACTGGACTTAACTTCATGACCCAGTAACCGAGAGATTAATTCTAAGGCTTTTAGTTTTGAAGCAGATGGCGAAAGGTTGCCGCCCAGGCTGCGAATATATGCCAGTTGGCTCTCGGTTGCTGGTTCGTTCGCCCTTTTCTCTGCATTCGCATTCACAGTACCACTGGTATGGGTCGTAGGAGTTTGCCCCGGTTGCTATGTCATCATGGGCATTACTCCGGAGACGGTTTTAGCGAATGAAGAGGATACCAATACTATATCTGCGTGGGCGTTTAGAAGTGCAGGTTAACCCCGCCGCGCAGGCTGTAGCCGGTCTGATGCCGGCTAAGCGCGGTGTTCTCGGCCGATAGGTAGGCCTCTGAATTTTTGCAGAGGGTGAATGCGGCCAGCCCGCGCACGCGCAGCAGGTCCGCCGCCGGACGCACTGCCCGCAGGGTAAAGACCGACGAACTGCTTGCGGTCAAGCTGACGCGGCTCTCGGCGCCCGTGGTATTGAGCTGGTGCTCGTAGCCGAGGTTGACCGAGAGCAGGAGCGGATGGCTTGCCCCCAGCAGACGGCGGCTCAAGTCGATCGCCAAGAGAGTGGCCGCGCGCTCGTCGCTAACCGCGTGCGCATGCAAGGAGAGCAGACCGGTCCCGCTTTCCGTAAAAGCGGACGCCCAAGCCGAGCCATAAGTCAGGCCGACGGAAGGCTGAATCAGGAAACCCGCCCGCTGGAAGTCGCGCGAAAGCGTGGCCGACAGCGAGGCGGTGTTGATGACCGGGCTGGCCAAGGCGCGACGCGCCAGACCGCCAAAAGCAATCGTGCGCGACACCTCGGCCGCGGTGCGGCTGGTTTCTCCGGCGAGGTTGAATTGCCACGGACCCTGCGTGTAGCGCGCATACGCCAGCCAGCCCAAGCCCATTTTATCCAGCTTGGCATAGGCTCGGTCCGCCCCGTTGGACGACAGCCGTCCCGCTTGTTTTTGAATGGCGACCCCACCCAGCCAGGGGGCGGTGCGCCAGAGGTCACAGCCCACCATGGCCCCGAAGTTGGTTTGGACATAACCTCTCGTCAGCCCATCGCCCGGGGCGAAGTCGCGACCCGCCATCGTATCAACCCAGAACGGGTTGCTGTGCGGCTGGTGCCTCGCCACGGTGGCCATGAGCTTACTCCGGTTGGTCAGCGCGCCTTCGAGCAGTTGGCCGTAGACGTTGGTGCCGATCTGGTCCAAGGCGGTGGTCAGCCCTGCGGCATCCAAGCTAAATAGCGCCGGGTAGACCGCGGCCACGTCGCCGACCGGGCGCACTCCCGCAGCCGGGCGCAGGGCCTGCAGTGCAGCGCCGGTGCGGGCCCGGTTCGGGGTGTAGCCGATGCCCACAGCGGTGATCTGGCCGTAGTCAGCTGGAGTAAAGATAAGGTCGAGTGAACTCGTGCTGTAGACGAGGTCGAGGGTAAGCCCGGTTGGCAGGCCCGCCGTCGGTTGGGTGAGTCCGGCAAAGCTGCCGCTGATGCCAGCGACACCCACCATGACATTGAAGCGCTGGGCGAGCGAAGGCGCGAAAGTGTTGCTGGCGGAGCCGCCCAGCCCACGCAGCACCGGAACTACCATACCGCCGTTAAGCACGATGCTCGAAGCGGAAACTAGGCGGCTGTAGTTGCCGGCCCCGCTGCCGGTGCCCGTGCCGTCGATTTCAAAGATCGCCGTGCTGCCCGCGGCAAAACTAACCGGCCCGACTACGCTGAGGGTGCCCGGGGAGTTGCCGGGATTGAGCTGACCCTGAACCGACAGGGCTCCGGCCAGTAGACCGGTTCCGCGCAGCGTGGCGCCGGGACTGACCGTCAGTTGGGATGCGCCGAGCGCGGTATTTAGATAGAGGGTACCTTGGGCAACTTGGAAACTGCCCGTGTAGGCAGAGGCATTGCCGCCGAGGTTCCAGCTGCCGGTGCTCTGCAGGGTCAGGTTGCCCAGACCGATGAGGCTCCCGGTAGTGCTCAGCTGCGAGGCGCCGGTGTTGATGGTTCCACCCGCCGAGCCGATGCCGATGGGGCGGGCCGTGCTAACATTGCCTGTCAGCTGCAGACTGCCACCTGAAATCACGAGCAGGCTGTCGGCGGCGCCCAGATTGGCGTCGGCGCCGATTGCGATCGTACCATTGTTGATGGTTGTGCCGCCCGTGTAGGTGTTCGTCCCGGTGAGCGTGAGGGTTCCGGTACCGACCTGCGTCAGCGTGCCCGTGCCCGAGACGACGCCGCCAAAGGTCACCGCATTGGAGCGATTAAAGATCAGTGCGCCGTTGTCGGTCACATTGCCAACGATACTGCCGGTCGTGCCGCCAGCACCCAGCGCCAACGTGGCATCGGTGTTGATGGTTGTGCCGCCCGTGTAGGTGTTGGTCTCAGTGAGGGTGAGCGCACCCGTACCGGCCTGCGTCAGCGTGCCCGCGCCCGAGACGACGCCGCCAAAGGTCACCGCATTGGAGCGATTAAAGATCAGTGCGCCGTTGTCGGTCACATTGCCAA
>Ga0114974_10000188_pt1 | contig 55192 bp, 63 predicted proteins | sample S_130206_EF_Meta_FD_87318 | JGI IMG/M metagenome (GOLD analysis project Ga0114974, IMG submission 87318) | Freshwater microbial communities from Lake Simoncouche, Canada to study carbon cycling - S_130206_EF_MetaG | ecosystem: Environmental > Aquatic > Freshwater > Lake | place: Lake...
CCATATGTCTCAGAAATATTGATTAAATTGGTTAGATTAGGGGAGACTACAGTATTATTTAAGAGTGAAGATGTTGGCTGGCCTTCAAGAGTTAGGTAATTGTCCTTAATCTTTAGTTGGTATAATTCTTCAGCATATATAGAAACTGCTTCTTCAAAACAAGCGTAAATATTTAAATCGTTAAGTTCGACATCGAGTACCGGATATCCTAGCTTTCTGGCGCAGTAGTTTGCTACTTTAGGTCCGTCACTTTGATACTCTGTATCGTTGTCGTAGAATCCAAAAGGAGTGCTCCCTGAAATTGGCCCTGGACTACCGTCGTATATTGTTGGATTTGCCATTAATTTTTAGAGGGTTGGTGTATTTTAAATAAATAGCTTCTAAATGTAAATAAAAAAGCCCCTTTTATAGGGGCCTCTTATTTTATATCTTAGTGATTATTAAGCTAGAGCTACGCTAAGGTATCTTGTTCCGTTGTAAATATATAAAGCCGATCCGCTATAGTAAGCAGAACCTACTACAGGTATCGGTGCTTGTTGTGAAGGAAATACGAAATTACCCTGTCCTGCATTAAAAGACAATTTACCGCTTAAGGTAATTGATCCTGTCATTACATTTGATCCAGATAATAATACAAAAGCTGTCGAATCTAAACCATCTAAGAAATTTGCATTACTTGCTGATACTGCAAGGCTTGAAGTTACTGCATAAGACGCAGAAGTTGCATTAGAAGAAGTAGCAGCTAAGGTTCCAGATACAATCATAGACCCTGTTACTGTAAAGCTGCCGCTTATTGCTGTTCCTAAAGTCGATACAAAAAGGCCGGTAGCATTACCTACACCATCGGTTATATTATTAAGATTTGCTGACGCAGTATTGTTAGTAGTTATCTTCAGTATAGATTGATAAGTAGAAGATATGAGATTTCCAGTTAAACTTGACATTTTTAAATTATTTTAAGAAACAGAATAATAAGATCCGGAATATAAAACAGCAATTCCGCTAGTTTGAGATACGGATGTAATATTTCCGTATACGCCGTTTCCGGCTGTAAAAGAAGCTGTAAAATTACTTCCGCTCACTCCACTTAAATTACTAAATGAAATACCAGCTACTGTGTTTGTAATTGGAAGATACCAAAAAGCATCTGCTTTTGTATTTATTGCTCCGCTTACTATGGTTCCACCATTTAAACCAAATTGATCTCTATCTGTCTGTACTAATTGTGGCATATGAGTATTTTAATATAAATAGCTGTAAATAAAAAAGCCGGCTTACGGGCCGGCTTCTTTTTATTCTGAAATTGTCAGTCTAGACTAGCTAGCTTGAGCAACTTGTAAATCAGAAACGTACACTTTACCATAGTACTCAGGACGGATCATCTTCTTAGCGTAACGAGTCATGATACCTTTACGTGGAGTGAAGGTATTTGGATCGTAAACTAAAGGAGTCATAATCAATGGTACATAAGGAGCATAAACGGCACCACACTCTAAGAATTGGTTACCACGGAAGCCCATTAAGATTGTGTTTTCAGTCATGTAAGGGTTTTTGTAAACCTTGTAACGACTGTTTAAAGCACCAACCTTTTGTACACCGAATGCATACTTCATAGTATCTGCTGCACCATCAGTATCAGCTGCAAATCCAGGAATTGATTCCAAGATAGTAGCTACTGTTGGAGAACATACTAAGAAATTAGCACCACCACGTAAAGTTAATTGGTGGATTTTGTTAGATACCGCTTGTAATTTGATACCTAATGTTTGGAACCAACTCATTTGGTTGTAGTAAGCACCAGCTGTGTTAGAAACATAAGCTGTACCTGCTTGGTTGATTTGGTTACCGATTTGAGCTGACCAGTTAGCAACTGTTTGAGCGTTCTCAATTAACATATCTAAGATTTCTAAGTCAATCTCTAAAGAGATGTACTCAGATAACATTCCTGTTAATTCAGCCTCAGCATCTAAGCTATGGTAAGCATTCAAATCTTGTGCAAATTCTGGAGTCCATTGTGCTTTCAACTTACGAGTCTTAGCAGAAATAGTCTCAGACTTCATTTGTACGTTGATCTCAGGGATAACGATTGAAGCAGAAGAAGCAGCGTTCGGGTTAGAGAATGGAGCAGGAGTGTCTGTTGGAGCATCTTCAAAATCACCACGTGTTTGGAAGTTAGTAGACTTGTTGTAGAATAAAGTTGTACCTAAACCGCCACCTACGCCAGAACCAGAAAGAGAAGTCTGTACTGTTGCTAAGCTAGAACCGCTTACAAAGAATACTAAGTTACCGCCACTGATTACTGTGAAATCACTAATCTGTGTAGCAGGAGTAATAGAAGCATTTACGCTACCAGATAATTCAAAAGCACGAACACCGTTAGTGTCTAATACTAATGAGTTAGTAGGAACTGTAATAGCAATCATTTTGCTATCTACTATTGATTGAGAATAATCAGAGTTGAAATCAACTTGTTGGAAAGTTGCTACTGCTGCAGTTACTGAACCAGAAGCATAAGAAGCAGAAAATTGGTTAATTGAATAACCGAAACGGCCTTGACCATATAAACCACCAGAAGCTAAGTTACCGAAGCCACTGTTAGGAGTTTGGTTTAAAGTACCATATACTGATTGACCTTGTACGAAAGGTTTAGGTATATTGTTACCGTATTGGAAATCCAAGTAGAATACTAAACCTGCAGGTAAGTTCATTGGTTGAACTGAAACGAACTCTTTTGCAGCGATTTGACCGAAGATCTTACGAACTAACGGTAAAGCAACTCCAGCCCATTGTTCACCATTACCTGGTGTGAAAGTAGCACCGTTTGTAACGTTACCACCTGTTGATGATTGTTCCATCACTAATTGCTTAGCTTGGTTTTCTAAGATAACAGCCATGTTGTTTCTATCGTAGTCTTTTAAACCCTCAAGTAAACCACTTTTAGCCCATTTCTTAGACAATTTTTGGCTAACACCTAGCTGATCGCTGTATGGGTTAGCGCTCTCTAATAGAGATTGTACTAAATTTGACATTTTGTAAATGTGTTTTGTTTTAAAAATTATTATTTAATTCCAGCAAGCGTCTGCCATCTTGTTACAAAGGCGTCAGCTTCTACAATTGGTCTAGCTGGAGCATTACCAATTGCTTTTGATGCAAAACCTACTGATTCTTTTAATGAAGACTTTTTAGTTTCTACACTAACTGATTCTAATAGAGTTTTGTACGTGTTTTCAACTTCTTTAACAGATGTTGCTCTGTCGAAAGCGTTGATAACTTTTGTTTTTTGTGACTCGTTAAGGTTTTTAGCTTTGAAAATTTTATTTACATAAAGCATCTTAGCATTGAAAAGATTCATTTCGTTTAACTCAGTCTTAAGAGCTTTAATAGTTCTTATAGCTTCGTTAAGGTCTTTCTTCATTTCTTCAACCTTGTAAACGTCAGCAGATTTAGGATCAACCTCACCACCAGGAATTGTTCCGGAAGCAGCACCTTCTTCTACTTTTTTGCTTTCTTCAGCTTCTAATTCAGCTAAAATCTCATCTAATGAAATCTCTGCTTCGTCATCTGCCATGTCAGTCATGTCGGTACCTAAATCAGCAGCTAAATCTGTATCAGCATCTAGAGCTCCCATTTCAGCAGCTTCGCCACCTTGTAATGTCATGAATACATCACGAATGATGTCTTTCAATTCACCTACAGTAATGTCTACTACTTCTTGTTCGTCTGTACCCTCTTCTTCAGCTTCGTGATCATGTCCACCTTCGATACCTTTTGTTAAATCTTCGCCAGCTTTTTCAGCTTTGTCGTCAAATTTAGCATCTTTGTCATCTTCTTCAGTGTCATCATCTTCTTCAGCTTCGTGAATAGAGCTTTTTGCTTTTTCAGAATAGCTTCCGTTTGTACTACCGTGAGTTGCTTTAGCTTTTTCGCTATAGCTTCCGTTAGTGTTACCTTTAGCAGTGTGTGCTTTCTCATCGTAGCCAGCAGTTGTTGTAGTGTGCTCATCTAAGTCACTACCATCATCGCTACCATCTTCAGATAAAGCATCCAATTCAGCTAAGATTTCGTCTAATGTAGACTCATCCATATCTGATTCGTGCATTTTGTGGTGTTTTTCATCCCACTCAATGTCTTTTGCTACTTTACGTCCTGCTTTTTCAGCATTAACGTCTTTTTTGTGTGTAGATTCAGCTTCTTCCATGCTTTCAACAGTTTCTTGGAACATAGATTTAACCATTGGTTCAAAGTGTTCAGCAAGAGTAGTTCTAGCTGCTGCTAGGGACGTCTCACGCACTGCTTTAGCATCTAAGATTGCCTGTCTAAACAGATCTTGATTACTTTCCATTTGTAATGTTGTTTCGGGGATTGCCTATTAGAGTAATGGCAATATAAGTGTAATTAAGGAATAAGATACCATATTAGAATGGTATACTGTTATAAATAGCAAGAGCCCCTTGAGAAGGAGCTCTTTAGCGGAAGTATTTGTTATCACTTAATGCAACATACACCTGATTGTGTACAGATAATGTCTGAAATAAGTCTATTAATGTCGTTTTGCTTACTGCGAGGCTCTTGTGCGTTGTAAGATTCATTTAATCCGCCTACTGGTTTAACATATGCACCGTAAGTACTTGGGGTTGAAACGAAATCCCAGCAAATTAATTCTAAATCTTCGCCAACTTGTACAAGACCTTCACCTATTGGTGTAACAGATCCCATTGCTCTTGACGAAACTCCTACATTAATACCTGCAAGAAATAATTCTTTTAAAATATTTCCTGAAGGTGTGTCTAATACTTCGAATTCACCGTATAGGTCTTTACCCTCCCACCACATTCTTGTAATATTATGACAAACATTCTTAAGATTTATAATAGAAGTCTCAGGATGATCTAATTCACCTAAAGCTCTCTTCTCTGCTACTGGACCTTCTACATACAGTTCTACTTGTCTTTGTAATGTATCATAGTCGTAAATACGCTTATTAGCATTAGGTTTGTCAGCAGCCTGTACCTTGCCTGATACTAGGAATTTAGATCTTGGATTCATTTTAGCCTCGTGCAATTGCTGCGGAAGCGGCTTAAACGTTAGGTATTCTATTAGAACTTCTTTATTCATACTAAGCTGTTACTTTTAATTTGCTTTTTACAGCAGGGTCTTGTCCTTTAACGAATTCTTGAGCAGCAGCTGTGTTAGCTGCTAATTTTACTACAGCACCATCTTCGTCTGTGACTTTAGCTACCTCTCTTACAGCTTTCATTAATTTCTCTTTTAAAGATTTTAATTTAGCATCTCTCTGTTCACCTTCTGTACCTAATTTAGCTTCTAAATCAGCTATTATCTTTTTATACTTTTCTGGTATTTGATCTGCAGATACTTTCGCGAAAGCATTTTTTAAGAATTTTAATTCTGATTGATCAATTTCTCTATCAGCTTTTATGCTATGAGGAGAATCTTGAGTAGCTTCTTTAGTAGGCTTTTGTTGATCTTCAGGCATGTTACCTTTTGGACTAGCCATCTCATCAGCAGTACCTGTTTGAGCTACTTCTTCTTTAGCGTTAGGAACATCTTTCTTAGTTAGGATATTACCTTGAACGTGATGAATTTGACCATCGTCAGCTTTAACTGTCGCTGTATCGCCATCCCATTCTGTAATTTCACCAACTAAGCTATTATCTTTTTTTTTAACTCTTGCACCTACATTAAAATGTTCGTGCTCAGGGTTAATCTTAGTCATTTCGTCTAAGATGTGCTCTTTAAGAGCCTTTATTGTTTCTTTTCCAGGAGTTGCAAAAGCTTTAACACCGGCTACTTTTTTAGGAGTTTGAGTCATTACTGTAACACCTCTTGGATTTTTGGCTTTTCTCTTTTCTTTCTTCTCTAATGTATCTTCAGTATTTGCTTTCGCATCTTTCTTGATAACTTTCATCTCATTAGGCTTATCAATTAAGTCAGTTGTTTTAACTTCTTTCATTTTTAAGTCTTGATCCATTTCTTTTACTGCTTTAAAATTAGCAAGCTGTAATTGCTTGTAAGCATCAGGATCTTTTAAAATATTAGCAACTACTTTCTTTCTAGCTTTAATATAGGTCTCATCTGTAATCTCCGGCATTTGAGCTAACTCATATTGAATGCCATGATATACTTGATAGTAGTTAAGTTGATCAATTCCTGGTTCAGGAGGAGTTTCAGCGTTTGGATTATGTCCGTAAACCCCTTCAGGTTTAGCAGCTTCCGATAAAATACGCTTTCCTTTTAATATCTTAACAGAATCTTCATATGAAGAAACGTTAGATACATACTGAGGGAACTCCATGCGAACATTGCGCATAAAGTTTGATTTTGACATTCTACCTTCTAAAAGGTCTGTATACTGTGCTTGTATATTTTTCATACTAATAAATAGTTTATCTTCCTTGTCCGCGATATGCTTTTGGTCTTGGACTGTGTTTATTAAAACTCTTTTGTGCAGAACCTACTTTTCTTTTACCAAATGAAACTTTGTTATTGTTTCCAGCTGACTTAGTTTTTGCCATTTTACTTAAGACCTTTTACCTTTGAATAAACTTCGACAACCTGTGAATTTATTTTTTCAAAAACCTTTTTAGTATTGTGTTTATATGCTAGAGTCTCTTCGCCCTCTGAAAGTTCTCCTTTCATTTGACTAGTGAATTCTAATAATTTTGTAATTTCTGCAAGTCTATTATGAATCATCTTAGCAGCATGGTGCAATTGCTCTGGTTTAGATCTCATTGTAGCTTCTTTCTTAAATCTAGAATAAGCTCTTGACTCAGTTAATGGATCTTCATCCCATAAATCCTCTACTTCGACTCCTTTAATATGTTTACCAGCTTCTGTAGCAGAAGGCGCTTTTGTAAATCCGACACTTGAATAAGCAGAAAGATTTTTAGCTCCATGACTGTTTGTCTTTGCAGGAGATCCAGCAAGACGAGGTGCATCTTCGCCTAAGTTTCCAACTCTTGTAGCTGTATACTTATCTGAAGGAGCAAGAACAACTGTAGTTCCATCTGGTTTTTCAAATACTCTATCGTTTGGATGAACTAGTTTTACATTTTTAAGTTGGTATCTTTGTATACTTCCGTCTCCTCTTTCTGATCTAACATCTAGATCGAAATGCTGACCTACTGTACTTTCGTCTTCTCCTAATGTCTTTCTTACTTTTTTAGTGCCTGCAGCATATTGTTCGCCTGCACCGTTACTCCAACTAGCACCATTTGTAACACCGCCACCTGTAGTAGAACCGCCACCAGCAGGAGCTGCTGCTGCACCTCCGTCTTCGGTCAAACCTAAAGTTTGCTTCATTATCTCGATAGCTCTCTCAGGTTTAATTAATCCTTTTTCGATTAAAGCGAGAGTGAATTGAATAAGCTCCTCATCAGCACCTAAGCTAGTCATAGAGTTTTTCAACCAATCTTGATCTACTTCTTCTCTTAAAAATTGTGTGGCAAACTGATTATTCATTAGTTGATAGCTTTAAGCTCGCTGATTAATTGATAGTATTGCATTAGACCAATAAGTACTTCGTCTTTAATAGCTTCGTTAGGACTCATAGGTTTAATGAAATTTAAAACTTCATTCAATTTAATTTGAAGAACTTTATCTTTTGTAGTAGCTTTTAAGCTTGTAATTTCAGTCTTAACCTCTAATAACTTAGTATTTAGGTAGGTTCTTAACTTAGTAGTATCTGAAATATTGTTAATATATTCTTTTAGTAAATCTCTTTGCTCATTAGATAAACCTGCATATCTGTCGTTAAATTTCTCAACAAGAATCTTATAAGCAAGTATTCTAATCTCTTTATCCTCTTTCATAAACTCCTCTACCACCTTAGAAGCTACCTTTCTTTCAGTTAAAGATTCTTTAGTGATATGCTCAAGAAGACTTAACTTATTGGTAATGATTTGTTTAGTATCATGTACTTCTGTAGAGATTTGATTCTCAATAAGTGTGTAGATTGACGCGTAGATTTTGTAAGTCTCGATCTTTGCTTTAAAAAAGTTATCAAGATCATAAGACTTCTTAATTTCTTTGATTAAGTTGTACTTTTCTTTATCAAGTTTAACTCTATCAAGCTTTTTTGCTTGTTCTACAATGGTGGTTACTAAGATTTCAGCCTTGGTTTCACTAAGTTTTGGTGAGTTCAACACACTACTATAGAGGTTGTACTCTTTTCCTAACTCTGTGTCTGTAAAGTATTTCTTAAATACCTTTACGGCTTTAGGGTCTTTATTAGACATCAAGTCAGACGTTGCTTGTCTGACTAAAAGTTCGAATAAAACACCCGTATTTTTGTATTTGCTATGTTTGATCATTACTATTTAGCTTACTAATAAATATCAACGTATTATATTAAATCTGAATCTGGTTTAATGCGGTCTTCATTAAGGAGTTGGCTTGGTTCGTCATACAGATTTACTCTTTTTTTCTTGAAAGCCTCTAGAGCACTTTTATTCTGCTGATAAGCAGCTGTTGTTCTAGTATAGTCTTCTTTAAGAGATAATGCGCTTCCTCCATGAAATTTATGTCTCAAACTGTTTCCAGCCTCGCCTGATTGTGGTTTTGACTTTAGGTCGTATGTACCCATTCTATCTCTTCCTAATGGATCGTCTGCTGTATTAATCAACGATACCTTATTCTCCGGTCTTCCTGGAAGCTTGGTAGGTTCTGAAGGATTTTTCTCATTATATCCTTGAGGAATGTTTTCACTTGAAAGAGGGGCTGTACCGTATCCACCATACATTGAAGCAATTTGATGTGGCGTACCATAGGCTTGACCTGATTCTGCTGGGTCATTTCCTTCTTCTTCTATTTGCTTCATTCTAAACATTCTCTTCTTATCCTCTACAACCAAGTCTCTATATTCGTCAAACTCCTCTTCTGAGAATTGAAACAATTTATCGTAAATCCAGTCAGTTGGTAAGAAGCTAGTCTCCATCATCTGTGCAGCTAGGTCCATTTTCTCTTTCATTAAAGCTACTCTCTCTTGCTCGTAAATAATAGAAGGAGTGGTTAATGTTAAGTCAAAGTTAGTTAACGACTCGTCATCATACCCGTGTGCATATAGGTGAACTAATGCAATTTTAGTCAATTCGCTGATAACTATACGTTGAATTCTTTCAATAGTACGTGCAAAGCGAATATCTTCTGCTGCTAGTGTAGCTTTACCTGTTAAATCCTTTTCGTATCCTAAGAAAGCCTTAGGGATTTTCAATGCAGCAAATAACTTGTTAAGAAGGTAGTTAATATCCTCAATACCGTTGTATTCCAAAGGCGGAGCGTTCTCTATTCTAGTTGATTGATCATTACCACGAACAGGGATGAAAAAATCTTCAAGCATGTTCTGTACGTTGTAATTCAAATTATATTGACCTGTCTTACCGTCAATAAGAGGAGTTTTTTTCATCTTATTGATCATTCTTTGCATATAATTCTCAACTTCTGCAGGAGGTATAGCACCTACGTTTACATAGAAGATTCTTCTTTGAGGTGCACGAGTTAATCTGTGAACCATCATCGCATCTTCCATCAACACATATTGCTTATATAATTTACGACCTGGTTCTAAGTAAGAACGGCCATAAGGTAGGTAATTAATGTCACCTATTAATCTAAGGTGAGCCATCTCGTAATTATAGAACGTAATACCCATATCTGTGTTCTGATATGAAGTAGAGTAACCGGCAGTAGCACCTAGTGCAGCTGTTGGATCATACTTAAAAATTACTTCTGATGGATTATTTGGGTTAGTACCTTCAAGTCTTACGATGTTGTAGGCTGAGAATGGTATTACATTATAAACACCAAACTTTTCGGCTACTTCAAGCTTAAGAAAGAAATCGCCATACTTACACATATTTCTAATCCAAAACCAGAGGTTAAATTCAATGTTAAGTATGTCATAAAAGAGGCTGTAAAGTATCTTTTGAATGTTTTCATCTGCTGATCTAATTTGTATAACATCTCCTTGAGTATTTTTAAGTGTACATTCGTCAGCAATAATATCTAATGCAGAGGCAATAATCGGATCTGTATCCATTGCTTCGTAATCTGCATAGATTTGAACACGAGCTGATTGATAATTCTGTGCTAAATTTAAATTAACACCATAAGAGGTAGAAGTCGTATAAATACGATTAAAACGATCGACAAGTGCGTTGGTTTGTAAAACACCGTCTACTTGAATGTTGTCTACGTCTACTGTTCTTAACTCTCCACCGTCATTTCTAATGATAACATCAGTGGAAAACAACCTTTTAAGGGTTGAAAACAGATTTCTCTGCGGTTGTTGTTTTTGTTCTTCTGCCATATCTAATAAATATCTTTGTTATAAAAGCCAAGTAAGATCATCCTGTCCATTAACCACTGGCATTTGCCATGGATTTTGTTGATTACTGTAATTTCCTCCGTTATATACTTCAAATCCTCCATCTCCTCCTGTTTTAGAGTAATTGTTAAGACTTGCATAAGTTAAATCCATAGCTGTTTGTCTAAATCGAATAGCTGTATCACGTAAGAATAATCCTATAAAGTAAGACATTACTAAATCGTCATTATACCCTTGCATTGCTTGTGCTCTTGCATCTCCATCCACTCTACCCTTCCATATAAATACTCTTAATTCATCTAATAGTCTCTGAGATCTAATTACTACACTTTTTTCGTGTATAAAAGATTTTGATTTATCAATTACAAGAGGTCTAGTTTTTGAAGTTGTACCAAAACCCGGTACCATCCCATCCCCTCTATCGAATTTAGAAACGTATAAATCAATTTGAGTACCTACTACATCTGACTTAGGTGAGTAGTATAAATTTGAATATCCTATCTCTACAATTGTCATCACTACATCCCATCCTATATTAGCATTCTCTACAACAAGTAGAGCATTGTTCCACTCTACAGCGCGTGCTACTAATTTGCGGGCAAATTCTTTAGTTGAAATTTGATCCTTATATTCAGCAACTTGAACCATAGTATCTACTTCCATGACATGATAAACGGAATAATCCGCACCATCACCTCTCGCCACGTCGGCCATTATCATATAAGTTTTCATAGGATCTGGATAATCCCATAGCCAATATGCTTGGTTCATGTCTGATCTTTCTTTTGGCTCTCTAACGGTATTTAATTGATACCAATTTAAAATTTCGGGTTCAATTACTGTATTACCTGAAGTACTGAAGTCACAATCGCACTCCTGTGCTGCTGCTCTTATACCTAAGTCTTTAGTTTGTTGATCACGCCACTCTTGATTTCTCTCAGGGTGAACGGTCCATGGTAGACTTATAGGAAGGAAGTTATTTTCTTCGTTTTGTGCTTTAACAAACTGTTTATGAAACCAGTTACCAACACCATTAGGTGTGGATAAAGCAATACAACGACCTCCAGTTGCTAAGGTTTGTTGTGCAGCAGTAAAGATGTCTTCAATTCTATCAATGAACGCAGCCTCATCTATTACTAGTAATGATACCGCCTCTGAACGTGCAGAGTCTGTAGCTGCCGATACGGCTTTAATTTGAGAACCGTTTTTAAGTCTTAAAGAAAGTCTATTATGTTCTAATACCGGTAGCTGCATCCATGAAGGTAAGTTGTCGTAAGCAAATCTTACTTTGGTAACCATATTTTTGGCTGTAGCTTGAGTAGTTGCAAGTACAAGAATGTTTTTATCTTGTTCAAATAGCATCATCCATAAGGCAAAGGCAGAAGTTAAGGTAGAAATACCTAACTGTCTTGACTTGTTGATAATCGAATAGTCATGCCTTTGAAATAAATGTAGGACTTTTTCCTGGAAAGGATATAGGTTGAAGGTCATTCTACCCTTGGTAGGGTGTTGAATGGTGTAGTACTTCTTCATGAAGTATGCAGGGTCCTGTTTACATTTAATAAGCTCTTGCTTTATAGCATCGCTTATATTTACTTTGGACATTGTTTTTTATTTATAACCAACTAGATCGCCTCTTCTTCGCTATCGGTGTCTAATGTGACATTCATAGCTTGATCTAAGTCGGCTCTTAGTTTCTTAATTTGCATTGGTATGTTACCAATTGCTTGTTTGTATTGATCTAAACCAATTACATCTCCTTTTAACTGCATCAACAATTTATCTTTTTGTGCTTCTAAGTCTTGTAATTGAGCTTGCTTTTTATGTATACCTGTTAAAGAAGCATCACCTTGTTTAACGTCTTTTGCAGTTGGCTCTACGTCGAAATCTCCGTTGTCTGTACTTGCAGTAGTCCAATCCTATTGATCTTCTTCTTCACTTCCATCGTCAAACATTTCCTCATCATCGCCTACTGGCATAGTCAAGTTAGTATTGTCATCTTCTTCCATTGCAGACATTCTAGTTAAACTGTTTTCAACTAAGAATTTTTTAATATTGAATTCCATATTAGTAATTTACTAATAAATAGTTTAGTATTGAGGATCAAAGTACATCGCATCGGCAACAGGAATAGCTTTTTGCTGATTTATTAAGCTTTTCCACTCATTTTTAGAATATTTAATGCCAAATAAGTAATATTCCGGAGCTAATTTCTCTTCTTCTGCGTAAATTACTGCTGGGCCTATTGTAGAATGCATTTTATTAGGCTTTCCTGTAACTTCAAGGTAACTTAACGTCTTTCCGCAGACAGTTTTCATTGTTTTTATTGTAGTATGTGTTCTCATAGTGTTATTTACTTGAAATATAAGTTAAATAATTCGAATTTCCAAAAAAAACCCGGCTTTTTTAGGGCCGGGTTTAGGAGCTATAATACTGAGACTATAGCGGGGCATATTTTTATGATTCTGTTTCTTCTGCTGTTTCTTCTGCTGAAGTTGTTTCTCCGGGTGCTTCTTCTGGCTCTTCACCTGCTACCTTTTCGCTACCTTCTGCACCTTTGGTTTCAATTGGATTACCTACTGCAAGCAATCTAGCAATTGCATTTGTAGCTCTTTCTCTCTCACCTATCGTTTGTAAGTAAAATTTCTTACCTGCAATAGAAGCTTCATAAGCTTTACCTAAGAAGGTAAGTGTGAAGAATTGGCCGTTATGTAAAATAATTTTAAAAGTAGTTGGTTTTGGAGCAATAATGTATATACCTGTAACATAGTCTTTAAACGCTGGAGTCATTAGCATCTCCAAGGTCTTTTGTAAGGTTGGGTACTTAGTTAGCAAGAAGTTAATTGGGTCTTCATCGAAAGATTGTACGTTAGGCTCCATTGCTTCTACTTCTCTAAGTACTAATTTTTTTATAATGTCTTTGTTTGTCATATTATGCTAATAGTGTATGGAATTCTTTAAAGTGCTTAATACGATCTTCTAAACCAATTGTACCGCCGTTAACTCTTTTAGTTACTTTAGTTACAACTGCATCAGTAGCTCCTTCATCAGCAATTTTATGTAAGCCATTCTTGTGAAAAAACCATGCAGCAGATGCTAAAGGATACTTTGTAGCAACTAAGTCTGGATTAGCTACGCAATCTTCGTTAATAGCAGTACTGAATGCTTTATAATTATCGTGTCCTGTTAATTGAATAAATCCTCTTCCGTGAAACTTCCAACCATCTCCTGTTGTTTTATCGCCATTTCCCATTCTGCTTGCATATACAATGTTAGCAATTTTTTCAGGCTTTCTTTCATACAAAGCAGCTGTTTCAGCGTTAAAGTATTTAGGAAATATACCTAATAATCCTTTTGCTCCGTAATTTAAATTCTCTTGAACCAATTTAAAACCGCCTGATTCATGTCCACATTGTGCGAGAAAATGAGCTAAACGAATCGGTGTATTAATTTCAAATTTATCTTGAATACCAGGAATTTGTGCAATTACTGTGTCGGGGATATGTCCTTTTAATTTGTCTAGGTTCATGATTTATCTTTTAACGTTTTTCCACATTGCAGCAGCTGCAATTTTCTGTCCTTTTTCACCGCCGCCTGCTGCTTGAGCTATTTTCTCAAAACCTTTTCCTTTATGTCCAATATCTTTACCTGCTTTTGCTTTTTTAACTACAGCAGATTTTTTTGCCGTACTTAAACCAGCAGAAGGTTTAGATTCTTCCATACTATAGCCAGGTCCTGGTTGAGGCATTTCTGCAGTCTGTCCTGCCATATATTCAGCTACTGAATGTAAATAATCGGATGCCAAGGTAATGTAGGAAGACACCCAACCAGGTAAGTTGTCGTTATCACCTATCATGTTTTGAATCTTAGATGCGTTTGAAATAGCATCTTTAAGTTCACTATGAGCCATTGAGGCTTCATGATCATGTCCATGATTCCAATCACGTCCGCAATTTTCACATTCCGGTAATAAATTTTTTAATTTAATCATTTTAATGCGTTTGTTATCTTGTCGTTTAATTTCTTTTCTACATCTCCTGGAAGAACGGTAATCTCATCTGGGAAGTCATTTAAGTTAAACTTTATAAACTTATTATTTTCAACTTTGCCTACTATAGCAGTGTTAAAATGGCCGCCTGTTAGTTTAAATACTACTTCGAAAAAAGTACCGTCATAACCTGGATACTGATAGGCATAAATTCCTGCATCATTTACTATAAGCTTTAAAGCTCCTAACTCATTTTTAGGAATTTGAGCAAAGTATAACGTATCAGTTATTTTTTTAAATCTATAATTATCTTTAACTGCTTTATTAAATACCTCTATGTCTTTAGTACTAATCATTAACAGTGGTAATTTAAATATCTTTGTAATGCTTTCGCATAATGTGTACCTTTATTTTTTAATTTACTCTTTGCAGATCTTACTCGACTGCATGAAAGTTTACCTAATCTATTTTTTAAGATACCAGGTTTAACTGGATCGTCAATTCCTTTTTTGATCTCTGTTACTATGTCAATTAAGCTTATCATTTTGTCTTGCCCCAAGTTTTACCTTTTCCTTTTCTACTACATTGTGAAGGTGTTGGACGGCAGGAAGGATACTTTGCTCTCGTTTCACCTTCTTGTCTACCGCAAGGCTTACATTTTTTCTTACCGTCAACTTCACGACACGTATTACAATCTACCCATCCCTTTGCACTTCCTGTGCCTCCTTTTCTAGAAAACCATTTATGTAATGATTCCTTCTCTTCTACTAAATCCTCTTCTTTTAACCCTTTCCAAATCTCTCCTCTTCTACATCTTACAATTGCACCAGAGCGGTATGCAGAAGGTTTATCGTACTTACGACGTGCAATTCTAAGACAACGATCGTCTTTTCCTTCTATTATTTCAAATAATATATCTATTAATTTTACCATGCTCTACAACTCCAATATCTTGCCTTATCTCTCGGACCAGGATTACTACAGTTATGTCTAGCTCTAAAACTCTTCCTGCGTGCAGGAATTGATTTCTTTATTCTCATGTTAGGATCACCAAAGTTAACCTTTACAACGTTTCCTTTAGCATTTTTAACATACACTGATCTTTTCTTTGGTCCGCCTGGAGTTAAAAATGGCTTGCCTAGAGATACTTTACGTCCGTGATATTCAGCTTCGTTTAGCTTATCGTAATTTTCCGTTATATACTCCGCTAAACACATTGGACAGTATTCATTTATTTCGTCTACTTCGTCTAATTTATTTCCCGCGGCTACTGCTTTTTTATAAGCTTCTGAGCCTTTACGTGCTCCTTTTTCACCACGAGCTCTTTTAGCATTAATGTTTGCCCAAAGACCTTCTTCTACATCGGCACGTACTTGGTGAAACTCGTCGGCGCCATCGTAAGCCATAGTATGCATTTCGTTAGTTCTTCTGCTACAATGACTTTTACCTGTTAAAAAGGGTTTAGGACATGATGTTCCTTTTACGTGAACATGTCCACATTTACCGCAGCATGTACCTTTTGCTTCAACCATTACTTTAAGTTTATAAGTTTGTACTTAGTAGTTTGAATTAATTTAACAACAGTATCTATCTCATTTTGAATGTAAGAGTCTTGTGGAATCTTAGTTCTAATAGTTTCTACGTACATTGCTAAAGCTTCGAAATAGTTTATAAATTGTCCGTCTTCTTTAAAGGTAGCAGGTGAGGTATAGCCTCTTTGAATACCGTACTTACCTTGAAAACTCTCTACTAATCCATCGGCTAAATCAACGATCTCATCGTAATAAGTTCCTAATGCTCTATGCGCTGCATCTGAACCAACTCCTTGAACTTGCCAGTGAAAAATGTGAGCTTGTGTTCTAGAAGCTAATAGAGTTGATATTAATTGTATAAATTCGTTCATTATTCTTCTTGTTTAGGTAATTCTTTTTTAGCAGCTTTTACAGCTTTATGTTTATCACGTAAACCTTTAATTACATTCATTTTTCTTTGAGCTAATTCATGATGCATATCAGCTTCTTCTGGTTTTTCAGAAGCTTCATTCATATGACCGTTAACTGCTTTTTGAAGTTTGTTAATATTTTTAACAATCTCGTCTAATACTCTATCTTTTTTCTTTTCTACTCCGCGTAAATGCTTATGAAGATCAGCGTGAGCTGCTTCTGCTACTAAATTAGCTTCGTTTTTATCTGCATATAGACCGTGTACACTGTTAGGATCGAATTGTCCTGTACCGAAAACATGCGTTTCGTGTACTAAATCTTCAATAGAAGACTGAGGTCCTGGTTTTAATACCACAAATACTTTACCTATTTTATCTTCACATCCCGGGTGATCCCATGATTGCATTTGAGGTTCTTGCTCTAAACTAGTAATATCCATTTGCGGGGCTTGGTTCATTACTGGAGCTTCTTGTGGCATCATATTCTCTTTAATGCTCTTTTTAGTCCCGACTTTCTTCTGAATTTGTGACATTTTTTTCTGTGTTTTCTCCTTTATAAATATCGCGTTTCTTTAGTTCAGCAATCTCCTCCTTTACCTGCTTATAGATGTCTTTCTTATCACCTCCGCTCCATTTCTCTACCTCACCTGCTTCTGAAACGAAGCTATCTTTTTCTGTAACCCATTGCTCTAGAGCTCGTTCTAAATCATCGAGTTCAGCATTTTTATTAAGATTCATAATATTTGCACAATATTCATCCCACTTACCTTCGCGCTTTATCTCTGATTCCATTTTAATAACACAGTCAAAACACTTCTGATGAATAGCCCACATCTTCTTATTATATTCATCTACTTTCATTAATTTACCGCAATTCGGACAAGAAAAAGGTAGAATTACTAGTTTTTTAATTTCATCGAGCTTGGTAACGGTTTGTTTGATGCCATTTTTAATGGTCCACTTTCTACCATTATCTTCCCAAATATCGCCTTCTTTATATGTTTGTGTATTCTTATCCCAACCCGCTTGGATTTGGGTTCTATCGCCAGTTTGGCCGGTAAGTATATTTCTCATCCGTTGTACATCACGAGGTACAAACTCTTTTTTTAACTCTCCACTCATAACAATTTTTTATTTTTTTATAACTCTAAAAGCATCTCCCGTAGACATTAAACTGTAGTTTGAGGGAAGGTTTTTATTTAAATATGCTGCGTAAATATTACCTCGTCTTTTATCATCTGGTCCTCCAGTCTTTATTGGTCGAAAATAGATAGCGTTGGGTTTAGCTCTTTCGATAAAGTCTTTTGCAATTTCTACAACAGTAGACATTACCTTTAACATCGCACCTTCGTTAGTGTCTAATTCAGGATGATTTACAGTATTAAAAGCTAGTTCATACATACCGTCTTCTAGATTAGCTACACCTACTGCGTACTTATGTTTGTCTGTACTAAACAGATAAAAATAATTACCATCGCCATCTACTTCATCAAAATGCCAAGGAAAAGCTTTAGTACCTTCCCCTATTTCGTTTAAAGATTCCATTTGAGTTAAATCGTAAATAGCTACATTTCTTTTACCGTAATCTCTCATTAATATACCCGCCATAGCGTTAGCATCATTCTCTATCTCTGTACCAGTATTACCTGCTTCATCGTAGATCATATCTAATTCATTCTGTCTGTGATGACATAATTCATGAGCAAGACTGCGGCAAATATCTGCTAAATTTCTACCAGAAGAGAATACCTTTACGGTATTAGTTTGAGGATTATATTCGCCATAAGATCTGTTATGTTCAACAAAAGACCTATCTTTAATCAAAGAAATTTTAGGTAGAGATTGAATATTTAATTCTCCTTTACAAAAAGCAATAAAGTCTTTTAATGTACTAAGCTTGTTTTGGTTCATCTCCTTTTACTTTAGTTGCTAACATTTTAAATACCTTAGGTGCTACACCTTTATTATAAGCAGCTTCAGGAACAGCTTCTTTAAAAGCTTCAAAATCTCCACTTGCTAAAATATTTCTAACAGCTGGCGCTGAAATATTACCTGATTTTTCGTGTACTGGAATTGTTTTAACTCTATCGCCAAAGTCTTGTTGTAAGGCTTTACCGTACTGTATGTCGTCTATTTCGTCATCTCCTGTAGCAATATAAACTGGATCTACAGTTGGATTTGCTTTTAAGTAATTAATAATAGTTACAATAGGTGATTCATCTGTAGAAATTCTAACAGAAATTTTAGGATTAGGTTCGGCTTTTAAATACATATTCCAAATTGTAAGAGAATCTTCAGGTGTAATACCGTCAATTGTCTTCTTACTTATGATAATATATACCATCTTTATATAATCTCTACCAGCTAATTCTGTTGCAGCTTCGTAGTGACCCTTATGTGGCGGTTTAAATTTACCTGGGTAGAAGCAAGGACCTGCTTCATTTATAATAGCTTCGGCAATTCTCTTACCAATTGATATAGGGTTAATCATACAGTTATAAATAGCTAACCGAGAAGTAACTTGGGTCTAGCTGCTTCAATTTCTACTATAAGTTCAGTCATATATACAATAGCTAACTTAATTCTATCTAATATAGCCTTAGCCTCTTCTTCATCTAATTCGAGTCTAAAGATAAACATTCTATACTCTGCCTGAACGCGTGGATCGAAACTAATAAAATCACACCACTTTGCATCGGCACAAATCATATTTGAAACACATTGATAGTAGTAACCTGGTGCTACCTCTTTAAACTTAGCTGCAGTATTAATCATACCGTGTTTAAAGTGATTAGCAGATTTATAAGGACATTTTATTTCTATAATACCGTCAGGTAATACTAAACCATCTGGCGATCCGCCGTAATGATCTCCTGCAGGAATAAAAGAAGCTTTTTCAACTTTCAATCCTGTCATATTTTCATAATATTCTACAGCAACAGGTTCTTGATCCATACCCCAATTTAAGGCAGCACCTACAGCAGGTTCTGTAAACCCTCCGTAAAATTCACAAACCTTTTCTAGTAAATAAGTCTTAGCGGTGTCGGTAAGATCTTTCTTACCCATAATTTTATGTACCTCTGAACTTGTTATCTTACCCTTTCTCATCTCAAACCATTCTTGCGACCTTTGCTCCACTATCATAAATTCATTTTCTTTAAAAGCAGTTCACTAAATGTGAGTTGCTTTGCATGATGTAAATATTTTGTCATTTCTTTAAAACCTATTTCTGATGGATCTTTACCTTCTAGTTCTATTAAATAAACGTCCTTACCGAGATTAATCAATTGTTGTGCATATTTGATCGAAGACTTAAAAGCGTCGTTGTCTAAGGCTAGGTAAACAGTCTTAACATCACTCTGTACAAGCTTTAGCATTAAAGCCTCAGGTATAGTCTTACCAAATAAGGGTACTGCATTCCTTTTTAAAGCAATCGCATCGAAAATACCTTCACATAATACAACGGGTACCTTCCAATTAATAAAGTACTCAAGACCTATTAAGTGATTTTTATTACAACTCGGTGCATTATACTTTCTTCCTGGATCTTTTTCGAATGAACGTGAAATAAAGTAGTTTATTCTACCTCTTTCATCGTAAGACGGTATTATAATTGAATTTCTATACTTACCTCCCTCACAATAGCCGATATTATACTTTATGATATCGTCTGAAGTAATTCCTCTCTGTGTTAGGTAAGCCATTGCCTGTCTACCTCCTAAATTTGGTATACTTTTACCAAATGTCTTAAACTCTTTCGGTAATTCTACTACTTCGTACTTCTTATCCTCCAACTCACCCTTACCGCTTGGAAAATAACCTCTCATTTCAGCAACTTGTGCCGATGTAGCTTGTACTTTCTTTAAGAGAGACGTTAAATTTCTACCCTTTGTAGCAGGTTCACAAGTCCAGCAGTGATAAAATCCAGTCTTTGGATCTATTTCAAGCTTTGGCTTATGATGCTTGCAGAAAGGACAGTGAAAGGCATGATTTCCTTTAGTAGAAGGCTTAGATTTACCTAAAACGCTATGTAAAAGTCCTAAAACTAGACGTGATTGCTCCATTAATGTACACTCTTTAACGTATAATATAAGAAATTATTCTGAATCTACCAAATCTTTCCTGAAGAACTTAGCAAGTATATTGTCGTTGTAAGATTTATCGGTTAAAAGCACTTCATTTATACATTGATAGTGTAATTCCCAATAGGTTAATTGCTTTTTATTAAAGCAGAATTTGAGTATTTCTTTACGAAACATAGAGGTACCTTCTTCTTTAATTTCCTGTAAGATTCCCTTATTAGACCCCCAGTAATCCATCCAATTTGACTCGGATGTGACCAGCTTTTTAGTAGGTTTTCTACCTGGGCCGCTTAATTCGGAAAGTTCTTTTTTAGTTAGCTTCTTTTTAACGTTTGAATAGAGAGATTTTCTACCAATATAAAATTTTCCAGTTTGTATATTTGTGATTTTATACACAAATCCAATGCAGTTTTTAGGAAATTTATCAACAGAATCGTACTCTACGACGCTTCCATCTTCGTATATAAACCATTTTTGTGACATAAACTATTAATTTTATACTAGCTATCCCATCTGATTATGAAGGTGATATCTGTATTTGAAGGGATTGGATAGGGAGTTGCAAGTTTGCCTACTACAAGTAATTGACCGGCTTCATTGTAAAGTCCTACTGTAGTTGCATAAGGGTGAAAGGAGGAGCCGGTAATGTTATCGGCTAGAGTTCCATCTACGATGATACCTACAGAAGCTGTTCCGTTTTGTGGTGCATAGAAAGGAATTGCGGCAGCTCCTGAAATACTAGAGATATACTTAAATGCTGTAGGATTTTGTGAATAATTGAAGTCATTTTCAAGCACTCTACACTTTGCCTCATTTACGTAGATAGTGGTTTCGGCTGTAAGACCTAAGTTATATGGTACTGATGCTGTTGTTGGTAATCCCATGCTTATAAATATTTAGAAACGTTGTTTTCCATTTCTTTCTTAACAGCTTCAAGAGCAGAGGCAATTACCTGGTGCATGTCGTAATACTTGTATTCTGCTAGCCTGCCACCAAATAAGATATTAGATTTTTGATCTGCCAAACTCCTATATTTTTCATACTTTGTAGTGTTTTCAGCATCGTTAACTGGGTACATAGGTTCTGTTTCTTCTGCTTTATATTCAGTTGGATATTCCCAAGTTAAGTGTGTGACATCCGATTTTGAGTATTCAAAATGCTTATGCTCAATAACTCTAGTAAAAGTTGTTTCTGAATCAGTATAATTCATTACTGCTGTTCCTTGATAATTTTTATCAACCAATCTATGATGTTCAAATCTAGTTGTTTTATATTCTAATTCTCCATATTTGTAATTAAAAAACTTGTCTATAGGACCAGTGTAAATAACTTTTTTATGTTTAGGTAGCTTATCTTTAAAATAATCAACATCTAATCTTACTTCTACACTATCCAATAGTTTCTCAAATATTTGGGTATACCCGCCAATTGGTATACCCTGGTACTTATCATTAAAATAATTGTTATCATAGTCAAAACGTACAGGAAGACGTTTAATAATTTCTTTAGGTAATTCGTTGCAAGGTTTTTTCCATTGCTTTTCTGTATATCCTTTAATTAACTTTTCGTAAACATCTACACCTACTAACTTAATTGCTTGCTCTTCCAAATTGGTAGGTTCGCTTATTTGACTACTTTGCTCTTTTATAATTCTTTCAACTTGATCAGGATGTGTAACATTCCATAATTTAGAAAAAGTCCACATGTTGAATGGTAAAGAGTAAATTTCATCTTTGTAATTAGCTACAGGTCTATAGGTAAAATTATTAAATGTCACGTATTGATTTATCCATTTCCAAACTTCTTCGTTAGAGGTATGAAAAATATGAGGTCCATACACGTGAATATTTATGTCATCTTTATTTTCAGTATAGCAATTGCCGCCAATATGCTCTCGTTTATCTACTACAAGACATTTATAACCAGCATTAGTTAATTCTCGAGCACATATTGATCCATAAAATCCTGCTCCTACTATTAAATAATCATATTTCATTTAATACCTTTTTTATGGTTTCAAAAACGCTTTCAGATTGAGTAATAATACCTAAGCCTGCTGAATCTGGTTTAATTATTTTGAAGCCTTCTAACTCAGAGAAAAACTTTCCTACAGAATGTGGAAAAGATTCTACATCGTGAAATAGTATAATAGAGTCCTCTGTACAAAACTTAGACCATTTTTTATAATCGTTGCTAACAGCTTCATAGGTATGAAGTCCATCAATATGTAATACATCGATTTGCTTACTCCAAACTTTGACTATTTCATTAAAATCTCCTTTAATTAAGTTTACATTTGCTAGGCCAGTTTCTTCAAGCAATTCTGTAACTAAATGAAAAGTATCCCGAAATCCGGTATGCTCATCTCCTTGAAACCAATCAATGCCATATACTGTACCTATTTGAGGATAGGCAAGACAGAAAGTTGAAAACCCATAATCAACTCCTAAATCAACTATAGTATTTGGTTTGAAAGTATTGACTAATTTTATAGCAAGCTCTCCATGGCCTGACCACGCTGTTGGATACTTTAGTAAGTTATTTATAAAATCTCTCTTATTCATTGTTCTTTATTTATCATGCTAGATGAATTACTCCGTTATCGTATACAGTATTTATTTTTATCCAACTCTCACACCAGACGTCTGTCATATCGTCAGTAATATCGGGTCCTACCCAGGTACTGGGAGCTATTACAGTTTTATTATTGGATCTAGAAAGCCAAGCTCCCCACCAAGAGTGAGTTGAATTGGAAATAACAAAGTGATCACATAAAGAAAGTAACCAGATTCCTTCGTGGTCCCAAAACATAGCTGGATTGTTATAAACTACTTTAGGGCCTTTTATGTGGTTTTTACACCATTCCATATCATCACTTGTTACTAATAGATAATCGTAAGAAGGTAATTGATTAATTGCTTCTTTTATATAGTCAACTCCAATAACAGGGTGTCTTGTAGGTTGAGTTAAATAATCTCCTCTACGGACATTTATAGCAGCTACTATACTATCGTTTAAGAATGGATAAGCTTTAAGTGCTTTGTCAACAAATTCCATAGGAGGTGAAAATAAGGTTCGCACACCTTCGGTAAACTTACCAAAATACTTCTCTGATTGGTAATAACCAAGAAAAACTGTTGGTTTATCGTCTTCTGGTTTTAAGTCTACGTATTGAAAAGGAGCAGATATGTGAGCGGCTTTATCTGACTGAGGAGTAAAATGTATGTCGAAATCTATCTTTCTAAATAAATTATCTCTAAAAGGAAATGGACTAGATTCTCCTAAAGGAGCTACGAATTGTCTATTGTACTCTAAAGATTTAGCGTAGGCATGAGCTAGCTGAAACATCATGTTACCGGTCCTGCCGACAAGCCTACAGGTTATATAGTTATTCTCAAGTGTAGTAGCTATTTTTTTCATTATTTAATGTATATGCTCGGGTACGCAATTATGTTTTGAAGATCTGTATTATATTGAAATAATTCATAACGGTTATGAGGTACTACTCCAGGAAGTGCTTCTACACAATGTCTAGTCCACGGGGAATAGACTGTAAAACTTTCAGCAGGGATTTTTTTTATTAAAGTAGCTTTCATCCACCAAAACGTTCCTGAGTAATGTCCGCCCATAGACTCTCTCCATTCGCAGCCGCACGATTCGTACTCGCCGTTTAATTTTTCTATACAATCTTTCCATTGAAAAATTACAAAGTATTCCATGTAGTTTTTCCACATTTTACAAGGTAAGCGTCTGCTATCGTCTTCTAGGTAGGAAACTCCTTTCGTGTGTAGGTACATTATAGATGTAGAATTGCTCTCTTCTTCGCTTAAATTATCACAATACTCTTTCATATAGACCGCTGTATTACCTTCAAAATGATTATCGTTAGGTTTAATGTACAGTATATTTATTTTATTTTCAATATCATAATCAGCTATTAACTTTTTAAAATCTGATATGTCATTTTCTTCCTGATATACAACACCCATATTAAGAGCTGTACAATTATGAAATAATCCTGACATTTGTAAAGCATATAATTGCTCTATTAGAACTTGCTTCCAATGGTTACATAAATAAACGTGGTGGTATATTTGAATATTCATATAATAAAATTAATATTGTTTAATATATTTAGAACTATAGTAGGTACTTACAAAATGCAACGGACCAGGGCTACTACCCCAAGCATCTAAGTCACTTACTCCTGCTATTTGAGGACATGCTAGAGGGTAAGTCATATATTTTTGAATACTACTTCTGCATGCTAGCCATTGGTCAATAGCACTATCCTGATAAGGTACATAAGGTAATGTTTTTTCTATACCCCTAATATGATATCCCATAGCATGTGTGGTTAGTACGCCGCTATCTAGTTTACAAAGATTCTCATCTACTAAAGAAATTTCACTGCTTGTTGGATGTCCTCCAAAATAAATAATATCCCAATCTGAAATTTTCTGTAACTGGTCTAATGAGCGTTCTACAAGTTCTAAACCCGGTGTTTCGCCGTCATCGTAAAACATCATATCATCTTCAAAAAGCACTATACGTTCGTACCCCGCTTCTTTGGCTCTTTTTAAAATCGAGTGGTGTACATCTCCGTAGTAGCCGTGTTTAAGCATACCGATATCGGCTGGCGCTTCAATTCCAGGAACTCTTTCGAAAAAGCCTTCTAAACCTACTCTACGCATTTCAGCTTCAAAATGCTCTCTACGATCTGTTCTTCGATCTAAATTTATATAATATCCTTTTTGAAAAAAATCCCTTATTTTCATTTAAAAGCTTTTTATAATGGTAAAAATAACCAGTCAGAAATACCTACCTGTTCTACTGAATAATTTAAATCAAGTAGTATTTTAAACTGTTTTTTAGTATGTTCTATATCTGTTTGTCCGAAATGGTTAGACCAGGACTCTAGAGTAATTACCGGTCTAAATTTTTTAATTGTTTCGAGAGCACCTTCTATTACTTTAGGCTCGTATCCTTCAACATCTAGTTTAATAAAATCTAATTCATTTAAATTTAGCGAATCTATTGTTACTGTTTTAACAGGGTATCTTTCTTGTTCTGTAGTCTGTACATCGCCAGATCCAGGTATACCCATCGGATTATTATCTAATCCAGATCCGCCTAAATTAAATAAAGGCATCCATGCAAAATAACTTTCTCCTTCTCTATCTGAAAGAGCTACATTGAACACCTCTGTGTTTGAACAATCGTTTCTTTGTAAGTTTTTTCTTAATAAACTATTAGATTCTTTAAGAGGCTCAAAACAGTATAGTTTCTTTGATAGCATAGATAATTTTACACTGTGTGTTCCTACGTGACATCCTCCTTCTAGTACTACAGAATTTTTTGTTATATACTTTTCAAAGATTTGATGTAAATGAGGTTCCCACACCTTCCCGGCTTTTATTTCATATCCAATATGGTCATGTCTAAACACGTAAAAAAACGCTGATTGATTTTTATCGTAATCCTTTACTTCGTAATCTCTGGGTTCTATATCATACTTTTGAAGAAGTAAGTCATTTGTATTTTTAGATTCTAATAAACTATCAATAAAATCAACCCACATTTTTCCTACTTTTTCAATATTAAAAGTTTCTAAAATGTAATCCTGTGCTTTAGTCCTATATTCTTCTTTTAATTGAGGATTAGCTTCTAAATAATTTATTTTTGCAACAATGTTATCCGTGCAAGTAAACTTACCTTCTAAGTCTTTAGATAAGGGTTCTGTTTGCATTTGAGCAAAGTCAGCTCCTTCAGGGGGATCTAACCAAACGCAATAATCGTTGAAATTTTCAGGTAATGCACCTAAGGGGTAGGTTACTACAATAACACCTAAAGCTAATGCTTCTGCTACTACACAAGAAAAGGTATCTTTATGAACATCTTGATATGGAGTATAAAGAGGGTAAATGAAGTATTCGCTTTCTGCTAAATGTTTAAATAGAGTTCTTTTATCAACTCCGTTATGGTTGCGGAAAAATTCATCACTATGGTCATGTATTACCATTAAATAATCAAAAGCATGAAGTTCTTTGTTAGGTATGTCTAACTCTCTAACAGCTTGTGCTGCTACATTACCGCCTCTTGGCCATGAAGCATGAAAAATAAACTTACCTTTTTGCTTAGTTATATTTTTAGCTTTTGTTTCTTTTACAATTTCGTCAAATACTGGATTCGGTATTAGAGCTTTTTTAGAGCTTGAATGCTGGGATTGTATATAAAGAAACGTGCTTGCATTTTTTTCTTCTTCCCATTTAGATATATGTACAAGCCCTAAAGCTAAATTATACTTTTTAGCATACTCTACAAAAATAAATGTACCGTACACCCATTGCATATGAGACCAGTATATTAAAGCTTTAGTTACAGTAATAGGAAGCTCGTCGTATGCTTCAAACCATAACATACTAATTAAAATATCAAATTCTTTATTAGGTATTCCTTCAAAGTCTTTATTGGTATATTTAACACCGTAAAATTCTTCTCCCGGTCTATACTCTATGCCCTTTTCTTTATACTGTAAATTTAGTGCTTCATCTATTTTATCGGCAGCATATACTACTTCATGTCCTTGTTTTGCTAAATATTCAGCTACTAATACAGTACTTGTATCAGTTCCTGATCCACCCCCGTTACCGTACCTTAAATTAAAGCCATTTAAGTAATTACTTCTTCTACTATTTCCTATTACTACAAATGCTATCCTCATATTATATACTTTTTTCGTAGCGTTCGCTCCATTGCTTTTTTTCGTCAAATAAATACATAACTAATTTTTGAGGTATATCTAAGGATTTACCAGTTACTACGTAGGAATTAGATATTAAATTAACATAGTCTGGTTCTGCTTCTATTGTAAAATCTTTTCTAAAAACCTCTACATCTGTCTTTGTTAATAAGCCTAGTGTTAAGAATTTAGGATTTTTAAACTTATGTTTTTTGAAAAAGTTTAAATCCCATTCACAAGTGACGTTAAACGTTTTAGTTATAAACTGATCTTCCCAAGGTAAAGGATTAGGCGGTTCTCTTACTATTAAAGTATGTTCTTGTATTTTGCAATTTTTAAAATCAAATCCTCCAAACTCTTCATACTCATGAAGTGTTCTAACTTTACCTAAGCCATAAATACCTAAGTCAATACCATTATCCTCTTGTCCAAATATTTGGCGTGTTTTACTTCGAGCAAATGCATCTCTTTCTCCACTTGTTTTATCAGTTTCGCTTTTGGTTCCATGATCTTCCCAATGTTTAGGCCTCCCCTCTCTAGTGTACTCATGCCAAATATATTGACGGTATGGACTAAAAAAGTCATATCCTGAAGTCCAGGCTCTAACACTCATAGTAGTTTCTTCGCAATAGCCTCCAAAGTAAATGTCCGGGTCATAAGGAATTTCTTTTACAAACTTACTTACTGTAAAGTAAAAATGTCCGCTTATAGTACGAGCTTTTATAACTTCAGTTCTTTCTTTATAATCTTGAATATACCATGGCATACTCATAAGTAATTTATCAGAACTAAATTCATATTGAGACATTAAACACGGAACAGGATTTAAACTTGAATCACGACGACATCCACATCCTGGATCTGTTTCTACACTGAATGGAGTTAAGTAAGTAGTTAAAATTGGCTTCTTAGAAAGAGTACTAGCTTGTTCGTAGTCTTCTATCATCATAGTATCCCATCCTTCTAAAAATCTATGATGGGAATCTAATTGAAGAGTGTATTTTTCATCATCTAAAAGAAGATTTGTTTGGTTTCTAGCCCAGCCCAAGCCCTGACTTTCTGAATAATGAAATTTACTTACTCTAAATTGAGGATTACCATCGTAGTGGTTGGGATTTTCTGTGTCATCATACTGCCAACAGATGCCAAATACTAATCTTTCTGGGTGATCTGCTTTTTCTAAGGCGTATTGAATTGTAGGAACTAATTGTGGATCTCTATAACTAGCTAATTGTACAAAAATTTTATCAGTATCTCGTACTTTTATTTTTTTCATAACAGTTTTTATTTTTAATATAAGTAAGTTATTTTAATTCTCAAAATTTATTATTCTGGGCATAGACAATCTGCACAGACAAAGTTAAACATTTGTGTTCCTGAAGGTGATAAGGTTGTTCCATCGTTAAATACGCATTGATTAAATACTTCATTCGATTGACCATCACAAGTTTGAACTCCTACTACATACCAGTTATTAAAGGCGCAATCGTGAAATTGAGTATAGGTTACCGGTGGTGCAGTTGGTGTCGGTGTAGCAGTTGGTTCAGGTGTAGCAGTTGGTTCAGGTGTAGCTGTTGGTTCGGGTGTTGGAGTTAAGGATGGATTTGGTGTAGCTGTTGGTAGTGGAGTAGCAGTTGGTTCAGGTGTTGGAGTAGGAGTAGGATAACTACAGTTAATACTGGTCGCTTGGCTTGCAGCCGATCCGTTTGAATCCTTTACTCTTACTGTAAATGTATCAGAGCCGCCTGTTGTATTTCTTAAACCTGTAGAAGCATTGTAAGGTGCAACTTGATATGTGATTGTGAATGGTGAATTAACGGCTGTATAAGTACTATATACTCCGGCATATCCTGCCTGTATTTCAAATCCAGTATTAGTACCGCCACTAAATGTAGCAGTTACTTTTCCTAAATAAGTTCCGGTATTATCACAACCTACTGATAAAGCTAAAGTTACCGGCGGTACAGGTGTTGCAGTTGGTAATGGAGTAGCAGTTGGTAATGGAGTAGGTGTTGCAGTTGGTAGAGGTGTAGCTGTTGGTACAGGTGTAGCTGTTGGTAATGGAGTAGGAGTAGGTGTTGGTATAGTAGAACAATCTACTACAGTTAAGGTTTGACCTGCAGCTCCAATTTCTACTGCCCAAGTAGTCGGACTCCTAAATACTTTGTGATATAAAGATCCACCATCATAAGTTGTACTTAATGCTAAGTCTGTATACCATATTGTTGTGCCTACAATAGGAACAGTAGTTCCGTTAGCTGTATATTTGTTGGTAGCAGCAGGAGGAGTTGAACTACCATTTGTACAAGCTAAGGCAGCTGATGCATATCTACCTAAACCGCTTCCACCAGTTGTAGTATCAATTAAGAATACTGCAGGTGGAAGAGGTGTAGCAGTTGGTGCAGGTGTTGATGTTGGTACAGGTGTATATGTAGGACCCGGTGTAGCTGTTGGTGCAGGCGTAGCTGTTGCAGTTGGTGCAGGTGTAGCAGTTGGTAATGGAGTAGGTGTTGGTATAGTAGAGCAATCTGTAATAGATAAAATAGTACCAAATGTACCGATTTCAATACCCCATCTTGAACTATTTTTAGAAACTTTATAAATTAATCCACCGCCATTAAATGCTGTAGTACATGTTACATCTGTATAGAATATATCATTTACTTCAGGTAATATATCATCGTTTAAATACATTGTAACACCTGGTGTGTAGTTTGAATCTGCACAAGCTAATGCTTTACTTGCATAAGTTGCTCCTGTGTATCTTAAGTATCCAATACCTGGAGGGGTTGGGCTCGGTGTTGGAGTTGGAGTAGATGCAAAGCAAATAGACTCTGCATAAAGAGAACCGGCAATAGCAACCCAAACTTTAGGACCGTTTGAATAATATCCGTTAGAAGAAGTTACTGATAAAGGTGTGTTTAATACGCTATAAATCTGTGATCCATTTTGTAAGCTTTGAGATTGTATATAACCATATGCAGTAGTATAATTAGCTATAATATATCTACTACAAGCTTCGTTGGCGCTAGCACTACTGAAGCCTAAATTCATTGAGTATATTGGAACAATTGTTTCTACGCTTCCTGTAATAGAACCTGTATAAGAACCTGTTAAATAGGTTCCTTTAGTTAATACTGTATTTCTATCAGTAGTAAATTGGCTTGATGCAGGATTATAAGAACCTGTTAAGGTTAAACTCATTGTAGGATAACCAATAGGCCATGTACTTTGAGAAGCAAAAGCATTAAATATTAAATAGTCTCCTTCTAAAGCAGTTAAAGATCCACTCATTGAACTTGAAATCATTAAGCTAGAAGAAGTAGCAGACCCTGAAGGACTATTAATAACAATAGACATACTAGCTGGAGCCCCAATGATAGTGTCTAATGATAATGAGTATTTAACTGGTACTGGTTTAGGAGTTGCTGTAGGTGTTGGAGTAGGTGTTGGAGTAGGTGTTAATGTAGGTGTTGGAGTAGGTGTTAGTGTAGGTGTAGGTGTTGGAGTAGGAGTTACTGTAGGAGTAGGTGTTGGGGTGGGCGGCGTATATGTAGTTATTACACTTCCTGATAAAGATCCGGTAAAAGATCCTGTTAAATAAGTTCCTAAACTTAATAAACTACCGCTATCTGTTGTGGTAAATATGCTAGATGTATTTGAAGATCCAGTAATACTTAAGGTCATGGTAGAGATACCGGTCAGTGGCCATGAGCTTCCACTATTATATCCGCTAAAGATTACATAGTCTCCAGGTATAGCGCTGACTGATCCGCTTATAGAACTAGAGAAGAAATAGCTGCTAGTAGTAGCTGATCCTGAAGGTTTTTGTATTACAATAGACATGCTAGCGGGAACATTAGCAGCTAAATCAAGTTTATAGTACACTGGTACAGGTACAGGAGTAGCTGTTGGTAATGGAGTAGGTGTAGCTGTTGGTAGAGGTGTAGCTGTTGGTAGAGGTGTAGCTGTTGGTGCAGGTGTAGCTGTTGGTAATGGAGTAGGTGTAGCTGTTGGTACAGGTGTAGCTGTTGGTGCAGGTGTAGCAGTTGGTACAGGTGTAGCTGTTGGTGCAGGTGTAGGTGTAGGAACACCTGGTGCTACTGTAGAAGCTCCTGTATTACATATAGGATCTAAACTGGAAGCGTAAATTGTATTTACTGTGAGAGGAGTAACTATAGTAAATCCGCCAAGTAGCTGATCTCTCGTAACAGATCCAACCAAATTTCCATTTTCATCTGTCGGTTGTATTCTAGCACTTGGGGTCGATAATGTACTATATAGTAAACTAAATGCACTATTACTTACCCCTACTGTACTTGCTCTAACTAATAAAGTTTCAGTAGTTGAAGTACTACTAACTAACGATACCGTTAAACCGCTAACAACACAATCCGTAATTTGAACTGTAATTGGTTCTTTATCTGAAGATGCACAGTATGTTGAGCTTACAGTATAGTAGTCTTTATAGGTACCTACTACATTTGTCAGTACGTCTGATTCGCTAAGTGTAATAGTGCCATTTGAGGCAATGCTAGAGCTTGGAAATTGGAAGTCTCTATACGGGTAAAGTACAACAGAAGCTGTATTTACTGGAGCACAATCTGGTTGTGCATCTGTAATAGGGTTAAAGGACTTAACAGATTGTGTTATATCAAAGATGTAAGATTTGGGGAAGGTAAAGGGTCCACCATCCATAGCACAATAGTAATCCGGGTTAGTAATAATCACAAATCCTTGAGGGTAGATAATATTACCTACGTGTGCGTTTGTTGCAGTATCATAGACGTTTCCGTTTCCGTCATCTGCTATAGAGTAAGAGCTACCAGTTAAGAAAAAACTCTTTCTAGAAGTCTTTTCTCCATAGCTACTCTTAGGTATATTGATAATTTTTATCTTAGAATTGGATGCTGTAGGAAAAGAGCGAATATCGGCTGATGCTGATAGCGTAGTATTACCTTCAAATGTTCCGGAAGCTGCTGTAGATTGTAAGAAGTTATCAGCAGAAGAGCCTGATATTTGATAGGAGCTAGTTAAGAAGTTAGAATAGAACAAATGCCTAATAGACCAGTAACGCAAGGTTCTTTGCGGTATTGATCCTGTTACTGTAACGGGGCCATTTAACCCACTTTGTGCGTAAATGCCCGAATTACATATAGTAGTGTTACTATAAGAAGCGGAGTATTTAAGTTTAATGGGAGTAGCGGTAACATCAGAAATTAAAAGGCTATTTGACGCTCTACTCATTTTATTTTATTATTACCAATCTAACTTAACTCTAATTAATGCTTCTTTTGTAAAGTCTTTAACTAAGGCTTGTGATAATTTAGCTACTGCTAAAAGCTCACTATTGTTATTATATAATCCAACTGTTGTTACAAAGGTTTGTGGGCTATAAATCATTGTTTGATAAAGAACAGCTCCTGTTGAACCAGAAACGAAAGTTGGGTTTGTTGAATAATTGTATTCTGCATTGTTTACTCTTACAAAAACGTAATCAGAAGAAACTGTTTCCTGTGAGTTTAATTGAAAAGCAGATCCTGTTAATACTGTAGATGAAGCAGGATATGTTGCACTCTGAGAAATAGCTTGATATAGTATTGTATTATTGGCAGAAGTATAAGAAGCAGAAGCTGCAGGCGTTATAGCGCCATAGTTCTGGCGATCTACGGTTATACTAACTCCTCCGTTAAGTATAGGTAAGGCAAGTGCACTAGGATTTAAAATTATTGTCCCGATATCAGGTAAAAATAATCCATAAGATCCAGATGCTGTATAACCTGGTGCAATACCGTTAAGAGCAGTTCCGCTAATTGCTTTACCATATGAACCGGAAACTAAGTTAAATACTCTACCGCAATCCAAGTAATTAACTGTCGTTACGTCGTTACTATCATCGCAAATAGTGATTAAGCCTGCTGATCCTGAAATACTTAAATTAAATGTACCTGGCATTAAGCTTTGCTTATATCTATTTCTATCAACATTAATAGCCCAAATATCTAGAGCATTTGTAGCTTGACCGCCAAAGTTAAATCCTTGAGAACCGGAAATTGTGGGACCATATACTAGGGTAGCATATTGATTATAAGTAGTTAGTGAAGGAGATACACCTGGCACTAGTGCGTTTAACCATTGAGAGCCAGATCCTTTTGAATTACCGTAAGCAACTGCGAATTGAACTACAGATCCGTTTGCTCCTACTGCAGATTGGTACACATTTAAGTAATAAGCGCCTGCACTTATTGTAGAGGTAGCTATTGCTGAAGCTGTATAGAAGGTAGTTAGTGTTGGTACGTTAGAACTCCAGGCTGGAGCTGTAATCGAATCAGAACTTACTACAAAATCTGATGGATTTAGTTGTGTAAATGACATATTCTTATTGTGTTACTTTAGTTATTTGTACTGGGATGAATAATCTTGCACCTGAATCACGTCCTACGATTGTTAAGGTAGTATATAAAGTACTGTTGCTACCAAATAACGTGTTTACAGTTGTACCTGTCATGTTAATTGTAGTACCAATAACAGTTTTTGATACATTTGTACCTACTGTAGTAGTGCCTGTTGCGTTTAAAGCAGTTGCATTAGGTGTATTAATACCAACACCGTTAAATGCAGACATTGTTCTCACATCACCTATTGTTGCAACGTATCCAGATTGTTCGAAAGTAGAAGTTGCACCTAAATAATTCAATGTTTGAGGTGTAAGAGAAAGTGATGAACCTTGCTTTAGTACGATTGTTGAATACCCAACAGAGATTACTGGAAGTTTAGCTGTTCCTCTTGGTAGAGTAATTAACTTATACTTCATAATTTCATTAGATTCAGGAAAAGCTTGAATAATTGGCATATTTTCAATTGCCGATCCATAAAACGCTGATCCTGAAGGGTGATTCGGGTTGTATAGAGTGTAGTCTACCTCGTCATCTGATAAGGAAAACTGCGTGATTTGAAATGAACCGTCGTTCTGCGCTAATAACTGTCTACCTGTATTGGTTAGAATAGCGTCTACAACAACCGATGTGTTACTTAAATATCCCATGTTTTATTGTTTTTCTATTTATAAATAGTTTGAAAATTAAAAGTTTTTTAGTTTATCCTATGGCGTGCTTATACCGCTGTTTGCTTGATTTGATAATAATTGTGATTGTACTGCGGCTTGTAGCGTATTAATATTGGTCAGTACCTCGGGATTAATAGTATCTGGAATTATAAACCCGTAAGATGTTTGGCCTGAAGGTTTAATATATGTTATTATTACGTTCTGCTCATCTTCAAATCTCCTAAGAAGAAGAAATTTCTTAACTAAGCTAGTATTTGATTCCCAGCTTGGTAGAATAGTAGGAACTGTTTGTAATACTAAGTTACTTCCGCTAAAGCTAGAGCTGTAAATGTCTAAATTTTGCACCAATCCGTTTACATCTTCTAGTATGAGTTTATCGTAGGGTTGAGGTAGGAATGATGTGTTAATATCTCCGTAAAATTTATATAAACTACTTGAATAGGTTGATCCCCCTGATACAAAATAGGGTACTTGCTGGTAGCTATAGAAGTTACTTATATCAGTACTCATAGTAACAAATCCGTAAGCACCAATATTATTAAAATCAACGAGATAGGGAGCAGAAGCATTAGCATAACTACCTTCGGCTACAGACTCGGCTACTGTTAGAGAGCCTGGCGAAACTGAGGCTGTAAAATTTGCGCTTGATGCGGTAACTATCTGACGTAGTTGGAAAGTTACTTTATCGTTTGCAGAAAAGCTGTCATTGACGCTTGAATTTAAATTTAAAGTAGTAGTTAAGTTACTGACAGGTGAAACTGCAACTGCAGATGTTGGAATCTCGTCTAATACAGTGGCATTAATATTTCCTACTAAATTAAGAGAGGCTGTTAAGTCTACGCTTCTAGCGCTTACAAATACATCGTTTGCCGGTACATTTCCAGGTTGACTTGTATAATTATAGGCGCCAACAGTAACATACGTACTATTATCGGTACCGATAGTTACGGGGCTGCCGCCATTTGTAGTTAGAGTAAACGGACCATAGTAAGTATAAGGACCTGCAACTAGAGATGAACTCCCATCCCAGGTAGTATTGTTAAGATTTGGAGAAATTCTATCAATCAGACCGTTAATATACCCTCCGGCTACTATAAGGGATTTAAATTGACTTGTGATAGTACTTCCTGGTATAACGGTTCCGTTTTTAGCTACACTGTAACTATAAGTTACTTCTTGAGCTGTCGTAGGAAACTCAACATTTATACTAAGGGCTGTAGTAAAAGTTCTAACGCCTGCGTAGGGTACGGAGAATGTAGGGAATGAACTTATATTAGGGTTTCCGGTTACATAGTAGTTGGATGTATTTGTTACTACATCATCAAAAATATTGTAAATGTAGCCGCTAGACGTGCCTATTCCTGTACTTACAATAGGAGTTGCAAGATAGCGAGGACTTCCAGACCCGCTTATAAAGAAATTAGCTTGGTTTTCTACTAAAAGAGATATACCTGTTTGAGTTCCATTGTATGCAAAGTAAAGTTTACTGTCGCTAGCTGTATCAAAGTATAATTCTGGAGTATAATTGTATCCGCTATTGTAGATAGTTTTAACGCCGTCTGTTGCTACTTGATTACTATATTTTTTATTGTCGAATTGCTTGACTGTTAGTGAGGTACCTTCTACAAATATGTTTTGAACATCAACCCAATGCTTGTTATTTTGGTTTAATTCAAATAAACCCCCTGAAACATCAGCTAAATAAGCTAGAGTAGCATTTACAGCACCAGGTATGAATGAGCTTGATTGAATTTGTGTGAAAAGTCCTAATTTATCGCTATAATAATTGATTACAGGGTCATTAGCATAAGAAATATCACCAGGAGTCCAGGTGTTATATGCATATCCCTGTAAGTATGAACCACTGTAACGAATACTTACTGTTGAGGGTAGGTTATAGTTGTAGTCTTGTATCTGTGCGTACTGAGAATAGGGCTGTGTACTTTGAGAGACTGCGCCTATTATTTGAGTTCTAGCCATAGACTGTGTAACTAACCCGAAATTAACGGGCACTATCTGATTGTTATTATAGTCTAGATCAAAAAACTTTTGAGATATCACAGATCCCGTAATATTATTAAGTGTCGGACTTAAGGAATAGGTTAAAAACATAATATTACTACCTCCATGCTGTGAAGGAGCTACGGAAGAAGTCCATGGGTAAATATAAGATGAAACTTCGTCTTGCGTAAACGTGTTAACATCGGTGTTAATAGTGCTGCCACTGAATTCTCCTGTGTATTTTTGAATATTAGTAGAAGAACTCATGTAAATAGTTCCAGGTGAATTCCCTAGGTATATTGAATTTGATTGATATTGTACCGGTATTGCTTCTACGTAGTAAGTATTTCCTTGAACTGCACCTCCATCAGATCCGGTTATATAAACCATCTTAATGTTCGCAGATCCAGAAAGTACCGTATAGGAAGGTTCGTGTCTCGGATACTTATTTCTTTCGAGTATGTGAGATTGAATTACAATACCAGTAGAAACTGAAGCTCTAGCTGGTACCCAATCTCTCAACATCTTGAATAGGGAGTTATTGTAGTACTTTATAACTCTAATAAAATCCCAAACATTATACTTACTTGTATATTCGGCATTAAAATAGGTGTTAGCTAAGTTAACAAGTGGAATATAAGAACTTGAATACTGTAAATCGGGTGCACCAATAAGCTGCATGATATTAAAGTAGCCGGGTTCGGTAGAAGAAGTTACATATCCTGAGGAAGTAATACTAGCGTTGATAGAATCTGCTGGTGAGAATCCAATCTCTAAATCATTAGAGCTCTTATCTATATTATTCTGATAGTACTGAGTAGTTGTAAAGGGAGAAAGTAAGCTACTAGAAATATTTAATACACTTCCGGTTATGATTTTAGTATCACTTATTTGCTGAATACCTGCAACCTCGTAAATGTCATAACCTCCGTATTCATGAACAATTAAAATATTACTAGGGATACCGAAAGTAGTAATTAAAGCCTTAACACCTCTTTCTGTACCTCTTGTTTTTAATAAGTAAGGAAGATTATGGTATAGACGCTTATAAATTTCATTTGTTACTTGTGATGCAGGTAAGGTCGCAAAGCTTGAAGATGGATTTGATCCGGTCACAAAAGAGATTACATACCTATTAATCTTCTCTTCGCCGAAAGGAGGTAAAGATAAAGAAGCACTTAAATACTTGCTTCCAGATAGGGGATATAAGCTACTGCTAGCTACATTAACGGTAGCATATTGACTTGAAGTAACCGGTAAGGCTGACCCTGTTTGATTTAAACCAAATAGAGAGTAATAAATATTATCAGTAATACTCGTATTAGTGTACAACTGTATACCAAAGCTTCTTAGCGCATCTGCAACTTGACTCATTGAAATACCTACAAAAGGATTATTTTCAGCAGAATAGTGATTGGTTACATCTTTTAGGTAAATCCAAATATTGTCAAAATGCTGTCCTATCATGTTTAAGAAAAGTAGATAAGGATCATTAGACGGGTCTTCTGTTATATAAGAAGGTGTTGCATGTAATAATAAGTCTTTGTTTTGATCATCATAATAAGAAGCTGACCAATACATACTCATAGTAGTAGCTGTAGGAACGGTACTAACATTACCTAGCCAGTTTGTAACTTGAGAAGATGTTACGGAATATAAATTATAGGGCTGAGTGCTTGTTTGTTTAGGCCATGCAGTTGATTCAGAGGTAAAATATAAATAATATTCGTATCCGTCAAAATTAGTAATGGTAGTATTGATCTGATTTTGTAATAAAACCTTAGCGGTAGTGGTATTAGTTGCTGCTAAACCTGCTGATGATGATTCTATTAACTGTACTTTGTAAACAAAGTTATAGAGTCTTTCAGTTGCAGAGGAGAAGTGTATAAAGTTTTCAAAGCTACCATAATCTACGTTAATTTGAATTCCTTTTTCGTCCATCATAGACTTCAACTGTTGATAAGATGAAGTTACAGAAGTAAGTATTAGGGATTCATAAGAGTAATAGGGGGTAGTTTGACCTACCTTATTTTTTGCGTTTACTTTAAAATTAGGTCCTTTTGCAGGAACGGTATCGGTTATTGTTTCTGGAGTAACATTTATAGATACGTTAAATTCGGCAGGTTCTGCTACTTGAGTAACTACCCAAAAAATTGATTTAATATCAAACTGTGTAGGTAAGGGTTCGTATAGTTTAAATATAACGTACCCACTACCCTCTTCTTCCACATATACAGCGTTAACTCCTATAATTTGAATATCTGCACCAAAGTTTAGATAAAAAGTAGGGTAGTAAGGGTTAGCAGATAATGCAGCGTTAAACTCATTAAACGCATTAGAGAGTTGAGTGTTAGATAGATCCTGTCTAGCGACTTTAATTTCAGTTCTAGTAGTAGAAATTTCTTTAATCCAGAAATTTTGTGTTGGATCAGGTGCAGAGATTAATTGCTTTGCAAAAAAGTTATACTTAACATTAACCACACCTCTATTATATCCCGCTGTTTTAGCATCCGTTTCCGGATCCAAGTATAATTGCGTTGTTGTTCCTGTAATAGGGTCTACGATACTATTATCAAGTTGATATTGAGTTGCATAGTAGTTACTGCTTAAAACTGACCCGCCTAAATCCTTTATGAAATACTCAATATAATCATTTGGAGCGCCATAATTTCCTGCAACTAGTACAGTGTTTATCAGCGATACATCTGAGGGGGCGTATGTTTGATATTGATCATTAGATCCTATGTACTTTACATCTACTACTTCCATTATACTATATTAGTTAAATTCAAATAATTTGTATTTGCCTCTAACAATTGCTGTCTTAAAGAGTTTATCTCTTCAATATAAGCCTTTTCATTGTCAGATAAAACTCCACCACCTAAATATTCTCCACTTCTCTTTACAAGATACTCGTGTGAATTCATTTCACCGGTAGCAGGTATTTGAAAAAATAAATCATTATAGGTATCAAAAAACGCTTCAACTGTTACTTGCTGTGATATTCCTACAGAGGCAGTAACTGGGGTATATAATTCATTAAAAGAGGTATCGATTACTCTTGTATAAGTATTACGTCCATAAGCTTCTTTTACTAATTGAACCTGTTGTGACATTATCCTACAATTTTAAAAATTAAATTCTGACCACTGTATATAACTTCTTCTGCTGGTAATAAGGCTAGATCTTCAGCTGCGTATAAGGATAGTGCGTTATAGATGGATTGTTCGTTATCATATAGTGAAAGAGGTCCAAACGTTGTAGAAAAGATACTCGTCTTAACTAGGAGACGGTAAAATCTATTAATCTCTAATCCGGTAGTATATAAAGTAAAGTAGTTTCCTACACTATCGCAGCTAATTTTTGTATATTGTTCGTCAAAATCAACTACCATTTCCCCTGTTTTAACGTCTTGCAATCCCCAATAAGTCTTTTCAGATAAAATTAAATTAGTTAAGTACACTGAAGATGTAGTAAATTGTCTTGGAGGGTAAGTATATCTAGTAGCTAATCTAAACTTGTAAATTTCGTCTTGTGTAAATTGACCTGGGTTGTTAGCCGCTACTACAGTAACTTGATTTGTTAAAACATAATTAGTAGTTTGTGGATAATAGTAAGAATCGTCCCATTTAAAGCTAATAGCGGGAGGGTATATTGTATGGGTATCTACAGAAAAGAACTTTAGGTCTATAAATGCATTAGGATCTTCTTCAATTACTTGAGGATGTTTTACAATTACACCGTAGTTAGGAATTGAACTTGAGAACCAATTAGACATAATGTCAGTTATGTCTGCATTCATATCTTTGTTTGACATATAGTCAAAGCTCTGTGTTGCTTCGATATAGTCGTACCAGGAACCGCCTCCTGTTACATAATAGGAAGATGTAGAAGTAGTATTGTAGTTCCAAATTAAGCTCGCACTCTCCCATTTAGGTAAATCTATATTGCCCCAAAAGAAAGAATCTTCTATCCATGGCGCGGAACTTCCAGAAGGGCCTGTATACAGCCAAGAAACTCCATTTACAGATTGAGGTACTTGTGCAAATCTACCGGTACCCATTGACCATGATTGAGAGATAGGAAATACGTCAAGCGAATATGTTGTACTTAAGTTTTGCGCTGTAGCTAAGCTTAACTGTAAGCTTGCTTCGTAGGAACCGCTAATTGATTGCGAAGCGAAAGACTTTAATCTATTAATATCTTGATCTGAAAACTGCAATACAGCTCTTCTAATATCACTTGAAGGAAAAAAAGCATCTGAAATATCGGAATTGCCGTTAGCAGCTAAATCATAAGTGTAGTAGGGATTTTCTGTTATAGAATTTCTATACAAGAATCTCGTACCGTCTTGAGAATTTTTAACAGATACTTCTAATATAGGATCTATCCCGGTATTTTTTACCGGGTATCTAGAGTAAATTGTTGCATCTGCTGATGCGAATATTTTATATACTGCCATTTTATTACATTGTTACTACGCGTCCTTGAATATCTGTATCTGGGTATTTAACTTCAAAGATACTTGGATCTAGTGAAGGATAAATTGTACCATTCAGAGTTGCTGCCGATATGTCGTAACTATATTGAGAATAACCTGATGATGTGCCTGCTATATTATTTAATGTTATCTTCTGTACCGTCTGTACACCTGCTACTTGATCAAGAAGAGTATATACTTCAGAAAGGATAATTGGTTGGTTTACCTGCCAATTTTCTCTACTAAAGAATACTTTTAAGAGAGTTATACATGAATTTAATACTTCTCTAGATGTGTAATTGGGTCTTAATACGACATCGAAATTTACTTGAATATTAATTATATAAGCCGGCTTTAAGAGGATAGTATCTGTCATCATTCTATAATCCTCTAAGTAGGTTTGTATGTTCTTTAGTAAGGCAGTTTTAGGGACGGTAAAAGTACCATCTGTATTATAGCTTAATAAGTAAATGGAAGTAGCAAGAGGATCTCTCTCTCCAGGTTCTCCCCTTAAGTATTCTGCAAATATAGCGCTATCTTTAGTTACATAAGCTTTTGCTACTTGACCGAATTTAGGTGGCATACCTAATACTGTTCCTAAATAATCTTGTTGTGTAACTGCTCTCATTTGAGAAGGAAACTTAGCGAGGGTATTTAATCTAATAGCATCAGGACTATCTCCATCTCCGCCTCCCACAGCTTGTACTGCATTATTAGTTGCTAGAGTGCTTTGTATTTGAGCTGCTGTAACTGGATTTGTTGGGTTACTGAAAGAGGGAGTTACTTGAGTAATTTGAGTTAGTTCGTTTGTATTTACATTTGCGCTAGCTCCACCACCTGTAAGATAGGTAATTGTTAGGGTTGTATTAGAAGGAGCAACGCCGTATGAACTATTAGCTACAAAGTTTGTAGGATCGTAGGCGGTGTTTAATAGGTTGATACCGTTAACTGTTCCAATACCTACGTTAAATGGATTTGGAATAGATCCGGAAGCGGATTGTATACCTGCACCAAACTCTAATTCTAAAGTTGAATTTGTTGTAAATCTAGAAACAAACCTATAAGGTACCGGGATTCTTTCTAAAACGTAAGGAACTTCGTTAGCTTCTTGATATAGTTGAGGGTAATTTAAGGCTGTATTTGTAACAGGGCTTAGGATGAAATCTTGAGCTAGATAGGGTACTTCGTACCATCTATTACCGTTACTATCATAAGCGCTTAAAATTTCTATTATATTACTATCTTGAATAGTCCTTATTGGAAACCTTTCAGCAGCACCAAAGTTTAGTGTCGTTGTTACTACTTGGCCTGATAAGGCTTGAGTTGATTTCTTTAATAAATACGTATTTGGATTACCCCCTAATGTAGTATATACAGATGTCTCTGTTGGATCTATAGAAGAAGATAAATTAAAGTTTATAGTATTAGGGCAGTAGAAGAAATTAGAATTGTTTATATTTGACTTAACTTGCATACCTTCAGCTATAGTCATAGCATAATTAAAATCAGGAGCGTAGCTAGAGCCTGAAGCAGGCACTTGTTGATAAACATCTAAAGTTGTAATTGCTGCAGAGGTTACTTTAGGTCTATACCCGAGCATATAAGCTAATGCAAAAAGATTATTGGTTTGTTTTGCATACTCTAAAAAGTTTTCTTGTACTTGATTGTCAAGATAGAAAGATAATACGTCCCCTACATAGGCTGCCATCTCAATGAACATAGTTCCAGGAGAGGAAGTAGAAAAGTCATTATACGAACTAGGGTAGTATGTTTTAGCATACTCGATTAACGCTTCTCTAAAGGTATTAAAGTCTTTATTTAAATATTTTATGTCTTTATTAGCCATTTAGATTGATTATTACATTATCAGATTCACTACTGTTATTTATTTTATACGAAAACTCAATTGTCATTAAATTCTCATCAGGGTTTCCGGATACAGATAGAGTTACTATCGTAATATTTGGAAAGTAACGCTCTAGTCCTGCTCTTATCTGAACCTCTAAAGTATCGAAAGTGTCTACACTTATTTGTTCGAATAATAAAGATCTTATATTTGCACCAAAATTTGGATTATATAATCTCTCACGGTTATTTGTTAGGAGGTAATTAATTATATTATACTTTAATTGCTCCCTTGTTGTATATACTGTCTGGAAAACAGCAGGCGTATTAAACGGCAAAGCGACTCCAATACCTGTAGAAGGTCTTAAATCGAGTACGTTTATTTGTTTTAAATTATACGCCATTTATACTATTCGTTTATGCCCATTTTTTCCATCATATGAGAAAAGTTAGGAACTGCATTAATTTGAATTGCTTCTAAATTTGAACTTCCTCTTGAATTTGCAAACATATCACCTACTGACTCTACAATAGGAACATCTCTCTCTACTCCCTCTCCGTTTAAATCTCCAAATTCATCCATAGTCATAGATCGAGCAGTCTCTGCAAGAAGGCTATTTAATGGATTCCCTGGGGATAATATAGGGGCGATAGGCTTGGGTACAGATCTGTTCATAGTAGCAGGAACAGTTGATTTTGATATAGGTCTTGTAGATTCTGTAATAGTTTGGTGGCCTTTGTTAGCCATAATTGCTTCTTTCAGAATACCGGCAAGTTCCTCTTGGAACACAGCCTTTACTTCTTCGCGAATTAATTTTCTAAGTGCATCTAAATTTGCCATATGTTATAAATATTTTGTTTACTTGTTTTTATTAGGATTTAGGATTTAAGGTTTGTGTAGAAGTTGTCACTTCGTTAGATATTTGAGTTTTTACTTGCTTGGTAGAATCTTCAACAGCTGCTTTAGTTCTCTGTCTTAGAGCTTTTCCACCTTTTAAGTTATTAATAAATGCGTTTAAGCCTAACCCTTGAGTTTCATCTAGATTATCAGCCGAGTCTAATTGAGTAGGTGTAATATTTAAATCATTACTTAATACGTCATTGCTATCCAAGTAGTTAAGGGAATCACTAATAATAGATAAATTTATACTATCTGCACTACCTAGATTAGGTTGAACTAATTTAAGTGCTAATAATTGCTGCTGTACTTCTGCTATGATTACGGCGGTATTTGTTGCAAAGGTAAGGTCGGATTGAGCTACAATAAACCCGCTTTGATCTAAAGCAACGCCTCTTCTACGTTTGTTTTGAATTGATTTATCAGTAACTTCTTCATCTACTACTCTAATATCGTACTTACCGAACATTGCAGTATTTGGATTTGTTTTTGAATCGTACTGAATTACATAAGTGGCAAGTTGATCTCTTAGATTTACTAAATCAGATCTTGTTTGATTGAGTTGGTAGATTACATCAGAATCTTTAACTGCTTCACATCCCTCTAAGGTTCTAAGTAAAGTATCTAATCTAAATAGTAACTCATTTGCATTTACTAAAACGTACCTTATGAAAGATAATAGTACGGATAGTAGTGCATTTATAGATTTTAATAATTTAGAAACGCCATCTGTCTCGTCTTTAGCAGCATCTTTTTTATCTTGTATTTTAGATTGCTGGCCGGAAGTACTGTATATTAAAGGTATAGGTAATATATCAAAGAAGTATATTATAAACTTAAATACTTTATAAAATAATAAAGCTAGTTTAATTAAAAACTGACCTGTAGCTAGCATACCTTGAATTTGTCTTCCTATCTTAATAAAGGATTGGAGAGAGGAGTTAATATCTTTTAGGGTAGGTATGATTCTGGTAGGATCAACAAACTTATTTAATTGCTGTATTTGAGCTCTTATATCGGTATTTAGGAAATTACCAGTTAAAGCTAAGGCGCTTTTAAAATCAAGATTTTGAATAGTAACACATACCGTACGTATAATTGTTATTTTTCTTATAAGCTTTTGTACTTCTATATTCGGAATCTGCCTGTAATCACTATACTTATTTATTGTTCCTATAAAGTCGTCTATTATATTTAAATTACCGCCAAGTCCTGGAACTGTTGTTAGTAGTGTAGCGTCCTCAGTAGTAAATAAGGAGCTAGTGCTTTGGCTATTAAAAGTGAAGGTATCTCTAATAGATTGCATTAAGAAGTACATATTATATTTCTGTACTTCAGAACCTCCTTCTGTTGGTGCGTTAGATTGCGATACTGCTTGCTGTACAGGAACTGCATTTGGACCAGTCCCTAAATAAGAGCCTATAAAAATATTAGGGTAGGCAGTAAACTTATCTATATAAGTCTGTACTAATTCTGCTTTATCTTGTAAGGCGTATAATGCAGATTGGGCAGCTGTAGGTTGTTGTGCTCTCTGTGATTTAGGCTTCTTTCTTACGCTAATAGTATCTGTAACGTAAGTCATTACGGTACATAAGTCTACACTATTTAAAGCATCCATTGCATTAAATAAGCCTGAGTTTATTAAAGTAGCTTTAGGGGGTGTGGGAGGAGTGGATGTGTTAGGGGTATATTGTAAAGATCCAGATACAGTATCATACTTAACGGTTCCGCCGGCAGGAGTATTAGCGCTACCCCATAATACTTTATTGATACCGATTTGCATCTTACCAACAAGATTTGCTGTAGTACCGACTACTGTACCTACTGATTCTGCTATTTTACTTGTTCCCATTACTTAGTGTATGTATTTTTAGATAAGCATATACTATTTAAATTTCTGTTTACTGTCTTTGCTGTATCACTTAAAACGCCTGAGGTTGTTTTTATAGCAACAATAGCAGGATCTGTAGATCCTACTGCTAGTTTGTTTATTGCATCACTCATACTTTGAAGAGCTATTAATAAATCACCTAACTGCTTTACAGTTGTACTACCTAATAAAACCGGCTCTCCCTTTGATTGTGCTTGGTATCCTAATTCAATTTTAGGTGAAGCTATAATAGTCCTTTCATTAGCATCTACAGTAAATGTAGCTGGAGATGAAATGGATACGCCTTTTTTACCAAATAGGAATATAAAATCATCGTAAGAGTGATGTGTAACTCTTCCTGAAGTTATAATTACTTGATTACCTAAATATGGAAATTGAGGAGTATACATTTTTACTTATTACTATTACTTATTTTTTGATCTTGTTCAGCTGGTGATATAGTATCTATACTTGTTAATTGCTGTTGAATTGGTATAGAAACTGTATTAGTTCTTTCTAAGGTAATTCCTAAACTAGCTAAACTAAAGTTATTACTAATGTCATCAATTATAATTTTCTGACCGTTAGTTAAATAGATAGAAGAAGGATCTCTATTTATATTCTCTATAATAGGAAACCATGCTATGTCATTATCTTGTCTACCTTGTCCATTTCTTAAAATAGTAATTGGATTACCGGGATTTTGATTATCAGTAGACCAGTAGTTAGCTGTCTTTTTAACACTTGTAGATCCAAATCTAATTGAATTACCCCATCTACCCTCTACTGTTACATCCCCTACAAACTGCTCTAAAGTTTTTATATTACCTTTCTCTACAAAATCAGGACCTAAGGGATACTCTGATGAACCTGTTGCTGATAAATTATTAGGTTGACCAGCAATAACGCTCTGTTGATACGATCTTACAGCTGCATTAACATAATTACTATAATCTCCTAAATCAGGTAAGGCGTTTTGTTGACTCGAATTCCATAAATTAAAAGGAGGTAGGTAGAAATAATCTGCACTATCTCTACTTTCATTCATCGCTATACTCGGTCCTTGTAATATTAAAACAAATTCACCTTCTAAAGGATATTGCTTTAAAGAAGAATATACAGGCTTGGCGGGAGGATTACCAGCGCTCTGTGCAGAACTATTTTGTGCTGTGTTTATTAATTCATACGTAATAGTACCTAAATCTGTTGGATTACGGTAGTACGCGTCTTTTATATCTGTATTTTGTAAGTAAGGGCCTCTAACAATATGAGTTACTCTAGCTAAGAGGTAGATAGAAATACCTGGGTCTGTAGCATGGGTGGCTGCATCAGCCATCTGATTAACAAAGGATGGATTTAATCCCATGATTACTTAATGTTTGGTAATTGCTTTATTTCTACTTCTGGGAGAGGTTCTACGGTAGATTTCTGAATATCACTAAACAATAATTCAAGATCTTTATCACTAAAAGCACTATCGGCGCCATCAGATGCTTGCCCGCCCTTCTGTAATATAGAGGCTAGCTTTACGAGAGCATCGTCATTTTTAACTTCTATCTCTAGATACTCCTTAATTAAGGGAACTACTATAACAGCATTTCCAACCTCTTCACCAACCATCTCAATTAATTGACCGGTTAGGGCTTTAAGTTGAGTTTGCTTGGTTTTATGGTTCTTTATAATATCCTGTACTAGGTCAGAGTACTTTTTTCCGTCGTATAATTCAAAATCAAGATTCATGGTACTATTTTAAATAAATAGCTAATGAGAGAAAATGTCGACTTCCGTTCCCTCTTCTAGATATTCGTTGAGCATATCTTTATAAATCTCCTTTAATACCTTTATTACCTTGGTAATGATAGGGGTAGGTGCATCTGTAATTTCTTTTATGTATATAAAGAGCGCTTTCTTATTAAAAATATCTATACTCTCTCTACGTTTAAAAAGCTCTAATATAGCGTCTCCTACTCTAGCTTCTTGCGGTTTTGGAAAAAGCTCTAAAAGGTCGTCATCTACTTTCTTAATGAAAATATCAATAAAATTAGCTTCTTGAAAATAATCGGGCTGAGTTAGTAAGAGTTCGTTTGTAATAGTTTTGTCTGTATCAACTTCATTTACTGGTGCTTTTCCTTTTAATCTCTTATAGTTATTATTGTTATAAACAATTAGGTATCTCTTTGCAATAGTGCCGAAATATGAATAGGCTTTACCTTTATCTTGATTATATAGGTGTAACTTTTCTAACAAGAAAGCAATTACTTCGTGCTTCAACTCATTAATATTATCTACTTCTGTATAGTAAAATTTAAAAGTATGAATAATATTCTCTGCTAATTTGTAAAAAGCATAATAGATCCTTTCATTAAAGATCTTATTTCTTTTAGCTATACTAGTTTCTAATCTATATTCTAGGATAGCTGCTTGAGTATCTAGAGTAAAGTAGTCTATCGACTTCTTAGGTCTTCTTTTTCTAACCTTGCCATCCTTTGTAAGTGTAACTTCCGCTTCTTCAACTTTGAAAATATCTTCAACCATTATCGCTTATTAAATTGATTTAGCCCTTCCTGGACTGCTTTTAAATTCTGAAAGACTGTTTGTAATTCTTTATCACTCTCCATCCAGATTTTATCATCTAGATTTTTAAGTGCTTTATCTGATTCACCTATTAACTGCTGTAAGCCTCCTATAAAGTTAGCTTGTGCAAGAACGGTAGTTTCTAATTTTTTATTCTTAGTAAATAAGTTGTATATAATCCAACCTACTACAGTAGCTATCCAAATGAATAGCATGATTGATCCTAATAACATATTATAATCCTTTTAGTGCGTTTAATAATCCGGGGTTATTTTTTCCAATGCTAGATAACTTCGCAGCATCTGCTTTTTGTTTAAATTGTCCTGGTGTAGATGCTTTTATCTCTTTTGGTTTAGTAGTTCCTACTGTACCTAACCACTCCTTCTCCCATTCTACTCTAGCAGCTAAAATATCTGCTTGGTGTAAGATAAGAGGTAAAGAAGACCTTAATTTTGATTCATTTTGACTAGAAAGTAAATAAGCTTTATTTCCATCGTCATATAAACCGTCATGAGTCTTAACTGAAACCCATTCATTAAAGGTAAGTTCTATACCCGCTGATTGCAATATAAATAGGGAGCTATCTTGAATAGGTATGAAAGGTAATTCAACGTTAGGCTTGTAATTAGCACCTTGATTCTTAATATGCCACTCTGAATCATTAGGTATATAAGCAGGTTTACCATCTCGTCCTAGTTTACCTAAGTCGTGATTAATCGCTGAAAATACTAATTCTTCTTCGGTGAAATTAATAGTACCCCCCATTTCTTCCCATAAAGCAGTAACTTTTAGAGCACACTCTACTACTCTGTTAACGTGATCTACGTAACCGCCTGGAAATGAATTGTGATAAGATGCTCTTGAAGAGGCTGGAGATAATGCAAGGTTTTCTTCTTGCTCTTGATATAAAGCTAATAACTTAGTAGCCCTAGGTTCGGAAATATACTTTTCAATATTTGCGTAGAACGCCTCAAGATTACTTGCTATTTGTTCTGGAGTTAACATATAAAATGGTTTTAACTGTAATATAAGCACTTAATTCCAGTATAGCAACTTTATTTTAATCTCCCTGTTCTGTATTTACTAGAGTTGTAATTTCAGCAATTCTTTCCTTAATGGCATTAAACCAATTTTCGAATTGTTCTCTAGATAGATTTGGTTGAGATAAGAGAGAGTTAATATTACCGATAGAGTTATCTAATTTCTCTAACTTAGTTAAAACCAATGATTTGTAACGCATATTTATTTATTTAATATATTTCTTAGTAAGTGCTACCATAGAAGCTATAGTAGGGCATCCTACCTTAGTAGCATAAGCAATAGGAGATTCTTTAACTTCAGCAATAGTCTCTACTCTATAGAGGTAAGCAGAGCCTCCTAATCTTTCGATTATAATTATCGGGTAATTTTCTGTCTTTAAAAGAGCTTCCATCCTATCTGCTAAATCGCTATTCTCTTTAAGATCAACGTCTAATAACTTAAAAGGAATTTTTTCCTCTTTTAGACCCTCTTGGAGCGCTTCACAATGACTACACCCACCTAGTCCCAAAACAATTACTTTTTCCATATCCTTTATTTTTTTTATCCAACATCTATATCTCTCTTTTTCATCTCTTACTTTATTAGTATTTAAAGAAGTTATGAACTTTTTTTCATACTCCCAACTTTATTTTTAAATTGATCCTTTAAAAGTATCTGTAGTCAAATACTTGACGTTATTTGCAGCGCCTGGAAAGTCTTTTGGACTGTAGACTTGAAGGTACTTATCGATAAAAGCATCCATAGCTTTTTGTTTATCATTTGGAGCTAAGGTATTATATAAAGCTTTTAAATTTTCTTTATCAGTCTGTCCTCTTTGCCAAATTCTATGATCATCAGAAAAGTGATGAAACCAATCATGAGCGTGTAAAATATCTAAATACTTACTTAATTCAGTTTCAATAGGAGCAACTTTATCTGCAGAAGGAATATTACCGTATGCTGCCTCATCTTCAATACCTTCAGCAGCAACACCCATACTAACATTATTTACCATATCTTCATTCTCATCATCTTGCTGTTGCATTTTAGCATCAGCAGCAGCTTGAGGAGCACCTAACGCAGTAGGATTTAATTCTTTTAAATTTTCACGTCCTAGTGCATCTAGTGTAGCAGTTACTAATTCCATAGCCCAATCTTCATCCATTGCCAAACCTCTAACCATATTTAAGCTAACACCCGCACCTTGTAGCATCTCGCCAGCATATTTAAAAATATTATCTTGGTATTTCTTAACATCTCCATCTTTAATCTCTCCTGCTAATTCAGGATGTGCTTTAGCGATCTCCTTACCTAGAGTCCAAGCATCTTCAAATTGATGTTCCTTAATTACAGTTTTTGAATACATTCCCGACTTGCTTTCAACAAGCCACTGCTTCATATTAAATTCTTTCATATTATAATAGTATATAAGTTCTTAAAAACTCTTCGATATCAGATTGTGCATATCCAGCTTGTCTTAATCTAGAACACATTTTACCCAAATCATGTAGAGTTTGAAACTCTCTTCCAATTAAAGCTTGATGTATTTTGTTTAATTGACCGTTATCCTCAAAAATACCGCTAGGATCATCGAAAGTCTTCCCTACTTGGTATTGAGTATTTTCAGGATGGTTAATTTGTATTAATTCAGATAGTTTAATCATATTAATAAATAGTTAAGACTTACTAACGTAATTTTTAGGGTAAATACCAATTCGAGTATCAGGAATAGATAGTGTAGTACCAGGTACTTTTTGATTTCTACCAGCTCTATAGGTCGCAACTAAAGTAGGAGCTTCATTACCTTCTGGTATTTCATTACCCGAAAAAACGTGGCCTTTACCTTCAGGTACAGTCAATTTAAATGTATTATCACCAAGGGATTTTAACTCCATAGGTCCGACACAGTAAAACTGTACACCCTCAGAACCCTCCTCAGGACTCCCGTATATAGCCAATCTCTTTAACTCTTCACTCTCAATAGGTTTACTATAAGGGCCTCTTAAGCGTTTTTCTGGAGAACTCTCTACGAGATCGTAAACTTCTTTAGCGAAATTCTGAACTTCTTCAAACCCTCTAATAGGATCCCTACCTACACCAGACATTTGCTGATGTATAGGACTTTTATGTTGAATATAAGCAACAGCATTACCTGCTTCATTTACAAATTTAAAATCAGCTTTTTGTTTTCCCCCTACCGGTTGAATTCTTACAATATTATCACCAGCACCTATTATTGAAATACCGCCACTCTCTGGCTTAAATTCATCAATTTGCTTCTGTATATTAGATACTTCAGTAGCCTCTCCCTCAGTTCCGCGCTGATGTCCCCTACCCTTACCTCCAAGTTCCGGAGTTTTAGTAACAGCAGTAATACTATGCTTAACTCCCTTCTCGTCATAAAGAAAAAGCTTATCTTTAGCTCTTAAGGTAGGTAAAATATCTTTCAACTCTTCTGACTGAGTAGCAGGATCGTAAGAAGTAACCTGACCGTCTCTAGTAATTTCTACCTTAGAAACTACACTAGGCTCTTCCCCCTTTAGGGGTATAGGAGTCTTAGTCTTAAGATAATCTACAAACTTATTCGTTCTATCTTTATGAGATGTTCCTCTAAAAGAACCTATACCTAAAGAGGTATAGCCTTCTTCTTGAAGAATATGACGGATTATATGTTCTATTATCAAACGATACATTTTTTATGTTTATAAATTATTACCCCTTTAAGTCGCCGCTTTTTAAATTATAAAGGACGTAACCGTGAAAATTATTATGACTCTTATTAAGGTTAGCATTTAGGATAGAAACTCTCTCTCTATACATTTTATTTACTTTCTCTAGCTCTGCAAATTTATCTTGAAGAAATTTAGAAGATTTAAACTTAGGATTACTTTTAATTTGATCTAATTGTGTAAGAGCTTCTTCTTCACTTCCTAAAGGCTTTTCATTACTCTCTTTAACTTTTTCTTTTATAGCTTCAATACCTCCAAATAACTTATAAAAATCATCTCCAGTATGCATATTATCATCTATAATAAGCATTATCTTACCTTCAGTTAAACACTTTACAATTACATTATAAACAGGAGGAAATTTTTCTCCCTCACCGCTTGGATGTAATCCTACATTATATTTTGAATAGAGTTGTTTAGTCAGAGCAGATTGTAGCTCGTTTGATTTACGAATCTTATAAGGAGGTGCCTTTTCTGCAGTCTTATAAAGAAAGTTTATGATAGTACGCTTAATAGAATCAGCATGTCGATTAAACTTATCCCAATCTACAGCGTTATCGATTATATTATACTCCATTTTTTCAATGTGTACAACTTCTGGATTATCGTAAAGCTCTTTAATAGTATTTAAAAGAACTTGATTCAGACCTCCCTTAGATTCTAAATAACCAATATAATCTACTTTAGGAATACGCGTTAGGAGGGTTCTAGAAAGAAGAGCTTTTAATTCTTCCGGTTTTATCTTATCGGAATTATACTTAAGTGCATCTTCAGAGGCCTTTATATTAGATGCTTCAGGATCAGACTCTAAGCTATAGAATACTTCATATCCGTTTTTTTTAATTCTACCGTCGTATGTATTAAGCTGTTCGCCATCTAGGTGTGTAAAAGCTATATCGATTTTACTAGCCTTGCCAGTATCATCGAAAGTAACTCTAGCTCCCTCTTGAACCTCCCTTAATAAGTCTATTAGCTTAATCATACACATATAAATAGAAACACCCTCGTAAAGAGGGTGCTAATATATAATAGGATTTTATTTTTTACTTATCAACCGTCATATTATCTAAGGCAGATTGTGGTTTATAATCAATTGCACCGCTCCTAGACATCATAGAGGTTCCCTCCATTCCGTACCAAGGCTGATTCATTAACTCTTCTTCCGACTCCTTATTATTACGGCTATGTAAGCGAACCATCATCGCCGCTTCTGCACTTTCCGGATCCTTTTGCTCTAGTTCTGTAAAGTTATTATAGACCTTAACTACTTTCCAAGAAGCAGAAAAAGAGGATACCTCTGTTCCTACGGTATACTTAGGTTGCTCAATTTCATCTTCCCCCTCATAATCATCTTCACCGCGAGCTGCTGCTGAATCCCAACCTGCAGGATCGTCAGGATGATAATCTTCCTTTACTTCCCCTCCTTTAATACTAGCCAATAACTCAGGACGAATATCTACAGGATCGCCCCAAATTACATCGAAATCTTCTCCATTCCAATCATTTACAATAGAAACCCAGCCTGTATTCTTATCGAAGATAACAAACAATCTATTATCTCCGTCGTTATAAATTTCAATACCGTTTACTTCCGGGTTTAATTTAGACTGCCATTTAGCACCTGCTTCATTTATATTACCCATTGTAGCAGTATCGCCAGATTGACTTTCGTAATCGGCATCTTCTCTTGCTATTCCTTCGTAGCCTTCTTTTAAAATACCGGCTAATTGTTGTAATCTTTTTGTGTTCATTTTTTAAAAATTTATATTAATAAATAGTTAATATTTTATATTAACCTCAATTCCTTTTTCTTTACATAGCTCAAGTACCTTATCATAATGTTTACGGTTAAAATTATCTCTAGGCTCGGATAAGAAATCAATACGTTCAACATAATCTAGAATAGGAATACAAAACCATTCTCTTTTTACAATCTGCTCTTCTGCCTCACTTCCCCCATACCCAGTATCAGAGAAGGGTCTAATTTTATACCTTTGACTTAGCCTATTACCGTCTAAAACAAAGCGCAATTCATCACCTCCTTCGTGGGAGAGAAAATTACCGTGTAGTTTTGAGTCCCTTGAAAGAGAAATAGCATACATCCCGTCATTATAAGCCTCTCTACTACTACAGAGCTTGTTTGTCTTTATAATATCGGAAGCATTAAAATAACGAGTATGGTGGTATAAAGTACCAACTTGCTTTCTTTCTTGTATTAAATCTACTAGCTTAATCATGTAAATAAATAGCTATTTGAGACGGTTACGGACTTGGCGGAGGAGGAGCATGATAATGGGTTTGATGTCGCGACCATTCCTACTATATATATTGTTTACTACTCTTTTCTGTCCTCTAGCGAGGTCTAATGCTTGATTATACATAACAGGTGATATAGAACCAGTATAAGATAGCTTTTCTAATTCCATAGCAATTACATCTATGATCGATAGTTCTCTATTAGGATTATAAGGATCGGATACTATCATATTACCAGCTTCCCGTATCTTTAATTTCTTCATTCTATACATACCAATAAATAGGATTAAACATTAGAATCCCCAACGTCTCCCCAGTCCTTTACCGAATCAATGTCCTTATTCATGTTCCATTCTTTATACATGAATTCCAAGGGGGATAGGAGAGAGGTACTAATACTGGATTCATCTCCATAATAAGTAACTTCCTGCCATGGCGTCCCAGTAGAGGTGGCCTTAATTAAATAGGACAGGGACTTAGCGTCTTCTGGATAGATACTTATAGAGGGAGTGAGGGTAAAGGCAATTGCCTTTGTGCAAACTTTGTCATCATATATACTCAACTCGATATAATTTTCCGTCTCGGCCGTTGAAATGCGTTTTAATGGTTCCATATGAGAAGTTCTTATTTGAAAAAGTATTCTACTAATATGTTTCCTAATAACGATACCCCTAATGCAATTAAGCATATACCTATGAACAAATGACTCTTGTCATCTTGATCTGGTCTTCTTCCTTGATTATCCATGTAATAATTGTTTTGATGTGTCTGAATTATCTTCATTAATGTCTTTCTTTTCGCGTACCATTACTTGAGTGTAACGTACACAATTTAATACCTGTTGAACAGATAGATTACCACTAGGTGTCCATCCTTGATTAACTCTCTCGTTGATTAAATCTTCGAGAGTATCAACATTACCGGCCTCTATTAATTTATACTCTTTAATCATATATATGTTTACTTTGTTTAAAATTTCTCCCGAGCGTGACTCATCACTCACCGCTACGCTATATCGCATATACCGTGATAACAGCTGTAATTAGGGTGGTGTTAGACTGCCCTCAAGTGACCGCAGGTGAGGTCAGGTGACCTCAAGTGGGGGTGATTTTTTTTCGGTCACCCTGCCTGTAGGCCGTCTCTAGTCTTTTCTCTTAAGGTTGGAATGTTATTACAGGCTCTATCTTAAATGCCCTCTTAACAAGTGCCTTACCTGATCCTCCTGAGTTATTATCTAACATCTCACCATCCTTACTTACTAGAGCATGTCTACTAGTTAATATTAAATAGGTACCTTGACTATGTTCTTTGATGAAGGTTGACACTCTATTCTTTCTATTAACATCTCTACCATGAA